>Ga0073936_10002324_pt1 | contig 28442 bp, 29 predicted proteins | sample AliMusrvi5mmetaG_FD_87041 | JGI IMG/M metagenome (GOLD analysis project Ga0073936, IMG submission 87041) | Freshwater lake bacterial and archeal communities from Alinen Mustajarvi, Finland, to study Microbial Dark Matter (Phase II) - Alinen... | ecosystem: Environmental > Aquatic > Freshwater >...
AGGGAGGAATTACCAAGAAAGGAAGTCCGAATCAGCCGGGCCAAAGAGTTGATAATTTAGCCGTCCTGCCTGGGGCAGTTTGGGTGGCCATAAGTGGAGCAGTTTGGGGTGGCCATCGGGGGTACCAGTCACCGCCCCAGCCGAAGTTCTCGAAATCGAATTTGAACGTCATGCTGGCGGCCGCCAGCGCCGCCAGCACGGTCTGACCGGCCGGCACGACTTCCTTGCCAATGCCGTCGCCCGGAATACAGGCAATCTTGTAGGTCTTCATGGGATTCAATGGAAGTTGCAACAGGGAGCAACTCTACGCATTGTCCGATTCAAGGGTCGACGCCTCAGTGAAAGCATTGTTAACTATGATTCAACAATGTCCACGCCCACATCCGCTCCTTCCGAAATGACTTTCTTCAGCCTGCTGGTGCGCCACGGCAGCCTATCGGCCGCCGCCCGCGAACTCGGCATCAGCACTGCAGCCGTCAGCAAGCGCCTGTCGCAGATGGAAGCGCGACTCGGCGTCGGACTGCTGCAGCGCACGACGCGACGCACCGGCCTGACCGCCGAAGGCGAACTCTATCTCGCGCATGCGCGGCGCATTCTGGCGGACATTGACGACATGGAACAGCTGGTATCGAGCACCGTCACGGCGCCCAAGGGTCTGCTGCGCGTGAATGCCACCCTGGGCTTTGGGCGCAGCCAGATGGCGCCCGTGATCTCCGATTTTGTCAACCGATACCCCGAGGTGCAAGTGCAACTGCAGCTAACGGTCAACCCGCCGGCGCTGACCGAGGAAAACGTCGATGTCTGCATCCGCTTCGGCGAGCCGCCCGACGCGCGCGTGATTGCGCGGCGCATTGCCTCGAACCGGCGCCTGCTCTGCGCATCGCCGGCCTATCTGGAGCGCCACGGCACACCGGTGCTGCCCCACGACCTGACGCAGCACAACTGCATCGGCATCCGCCAGGGTGACGAGGCTTACGGCACCTGGCGCCTGAGCGCGGGCAAACGCACCGAGGTCGTCAAGGTCCGGGGCAATCTGAGCACCAACGACGGCGAGATTGCCGTCAACTGGGCACTGGCTGGCCACGGCATCCTACTGCGCGCCGAATGGGATATCGCCAAGTACCTGCGCAGCGGGCGCCTGCAACAGGTGCTGGGGAATTGGCAGACGCCGCCTGCCGACATCCATGCCGTCTATCCGCAGCGGCTGCAGGACGCAGCGCGGGTCAGGACCTTTGTCGATTTCGTGGTGGCGGCGTTCGCCGGCTCCAGCATGCCGCTTTGAGCCCCGGCGTGGCGGTCGGGGCTGCGTCCCTTACTCGCCCAGGTAAGCGGCGCGCACCTTGGGATCGCTGAGCATTTGCTTGGCGTCACCGGACATGGTGACCAGGCCCGAATCCATGACGTAGCCGCGGTCGGCGATGCCCAGTGCGCGGCTCGCGTTCTGCTCGACCAGCAGCACCGTGACGCCTTGCGCCGAGACGTCGCGCACGACTTCGAAGATCTTGTCCACCATGATCGGTGACAGGCCCATCGACGGTTCATCCAGCAGCAGCACCTTGGGCCGGCTCATCAGACCGCGCCCCATAGCCAGCATCTGCTGCTCGCCGCCTGACAGTGTCCCCGCCAACTGGTCGCGCCGCTCTTTCAAACGCGGGAAGATCGTGAAGACCTTGTCGATGTCGGCCAGGATGTTGGCCTTGTCGCTGCGGATGTAGGCGCCCATCTGCAGGTTCTCGACGATCGACATGCGGGCAAAGACGCCGCGCCCTTCGGGCACCATGGCAAGGCCCTGCCTGACGAGGTCCCACGGTCCCTGGCCGCGGATGCTCTTGCCCATGTACTCGATATCGCCGTCGTTCATCGGCAGGATGCCGGTGATGGCTTTCATGGTCGTTGTCTTGCCGGCGCCGTTGGAGCCGATCAGTGACACCAGTTCACCTTCGCGCACTTCAAAGTCAACGCCTTTGACCGCCTGGATACCGCCGTAAGCGACCTTCAGCCCCGTCACCTTGAGAAGAATATTCATCGTTGTTTCCTTGTCAGACCGCGCTGCGGCTCAATGCCCGCTGGTGCCCAGATAGGCTTCGATCACCTTGTCATTTTTCTGCACATCGGCCGGCGTGCCTTCGGCGATCTGCTTGCCGTAATCGAGCACGGTCACGCGGTCGCACAGGCCCATGACCAGTTTCACGTCGTGCTCGATCAACAGGATCGTGCGGTTGTCGTTGCGGATCTTGTCGATCAGCTCGCGCAGCATCACCTTCTCGGTAGCATTCATGCCGGCGGCGGGCTCGTCGAGCGCGATCAGTTGCGGATCGGTCGCCAGCGCGCGGGCGATTTCCAGGCGGCGCTGGTCGCCGTAGCTCAGCGTGCGCGCCTTGTAGTCGGCAAAGCGGCCGATGCCGACATACTCCAGCAGTTCCTGCGCGCGCGCGGCGATGGCGCGCTCTTCGGCCTTGAAGCCCGGTGTGCGAAAGATCGCGCCGAGCAGGCCCGAATGGGTGCGGATATGGCGTCCCACCATGACGTTCTCGAGCGCCGTCATTTCCGCGAACAGGCGGATGTTCTGAAACGTGCGCGCAATGCCGGCCTTGGCCACTTCGTGAACGGCCGTGGGCCGGTAGGCTTTGCCGGCCAGTTCGAAACTGCCGCTGTCGGGTGTGTAGAGGCCGGTGAGGACATTGAAGAAGGTGGTCTTGCCGGCGCCATTGGGGCCGATCAGGCCATAGACCTGGCCGCGCTTGATGGTGATGCCCACCTCGCTCAGGGCCTGCAGGCCGCCGAAGCGCTTGGAAACGCCGGCAACTTTGAGTACGGTGTCTGTCATGTTCATTCCTACTTCACGTTCTGCAACGACTTGCCATGGTCGGGCGAAGGCCACAGGCCGCGCGGGCGCGACAGCATGATGGTGATCATGGCCAGCGCGATCAGCAACTGGCGCAGGATCGACGCATCGAGCCGGCCGTCGGTCATGGTCTGCAGGGGGCCGGCCACATAGCGCAACACCTCGGGCAGGGCCGACAGCAGGATCGCGCCAAGGATGACGCCCGGCAGATGGCCGATGCCGCCAAGCACCACCATCGCCACGATCATGATCGACTCCATCAGGCTGAAAGACTCGGGCGAGATGAAGCCCTGGAAGGAAGCAAACATGGCGCCTGAGACGCCGCCGAACGTCGCGCCCATGCCGAAGGCCAGCAGTTTGAGGTTGCGCGTGTTGATGCCCATGGCCTTGGCTGCGATCTCGTCCTCGCGAATCGCCATCCAGGCGCGCCCGACGCGCGAGAACTCGAGCCGATGCGAGATCAGCACGCTGAACAGCACCAGGCCCAGAAACAGGTAGTAGTAAAGCGAGACCGACGCCACATCAAAGCCAGCCACCGTCACGGGTTTGCCCAGGTTCAAGCCGAAGAAGCTGAGCGCATCGATCTGCCCGATGCCCTTGGGTCCGTTGGTGATGTTGACCGGCCGGTCTAGGTTGTTCATGAAGACGCGGATGATCTCGCCAAAGCCCAGCGTCACGATCGCCAGGTAGTCGCCGCGCAGCCGCAGCGTGGGCGCACCGAGCAGCACGCCGAACAGGCCGGCCAGACCGGCCGCCGCCGGCACCACGATCCACAGCGGCGTGTGCATGCCTTGGGGGAACATCGCCGCGAAGAACTCGAACGCTTCGGTCAGTTGCGGCGACGCCAGCAGGCCGTACATGTAGGCACCGATCGCGAAGAAGGCGACGTAGCCCAGGTCCAGCAGACCGGCGTAGCCGACCACGATGTTCAGGCCCAGCGACAGCAGCACGTAGAGCAGCGCCATGTCGGCAATGCGAACCCAGGCATTGCCGAAGCCCTGCAGCACCAGCGGCAAGACCAGCAAGGCGAGCGCTGCCAACAGGATGACGATGATTTTCTGTTGTTGTTTCATAAAGATCCTCATTCCGTTCGGTCAGGCGCGATCCGCCACCCGCTCACCCAGCAGACCGGAGGGTCGCAGCGTCAGCACGATGATCAGGACAATGAAGGCAAAGATATCTGAGTACTGGCTGCCCAGCACGCCGCCGGTCAGCGGGCCGATGTAGCCGGCGCCCAGCGATTCGATCACGCCGAGCAGGATGCCACCGACCACGGCGCCGGCCAGGTTGCCGATGCCGCCGAACACCGCTGCAGTAAATGCCTTCAGACCCGGAAGAAAGCCCATGCTGTGTTGCACCGTGCCATAGTTGGCGGCCCACATCACACCGGCGATGGCCGCGAGCACGGCACCGATCAGGAAGGTGGCCGAAATCACCACGTCGGGCTTGACGCCCATCAGCGCCGCCACGCGCGGGTTCTCGGCTGTGGCACGCATGGCGCGCCCGAGCCGGGTGTAATTGACAAGCCACATCAGCGCCGCCAGCGACACCGCCGTCATGCCCAGGATCAGCACCTGCGTGGGCGTGATGACGGCCCCACCGATCTCGAACGGCACATTGGGCAGCAGGGTCGGATACGGCTTGTAGTTGGGTTTCCAGATGATCATGGCCAGGGTCTGCAGCAGCAGCGACATGCCGATGGCGGTGATCAGCGGTGCCAGCTTCGGGCTGTTGCGCAGAGGCCGGTAGGCGACCTTTTCAATGATCAGATTGAGGATGCCGGCGACGACGCAGGCAATGATCAGTGAAATCAGCAAAATGAGCCATCCCGGCGCACCCGGCATGGCGTCCTTCATCCAGCCGATGATGGTCCAACTGGTCAGAGCTCCGACCATCAGCACTTCGCCATGGGCAAAGTTGATCAGGCCGATGATGCCGTACACCATGGTGTAGCCCAGCGCTACTAGGGCATACATGCTGCCCAACACCAGACCATTGATGATCTGCTGTACGAAGGTATCCATAAACTTCTCCGATTTTGGCCTCCGCCCGGAAATCAGCCGTGTGCTGACCAGCGGCGCCGCCGTGTGTCTTCTATCCGTAATCGAGCAATAAACGTACCAGTGCTGAGGCCGTGCCAACGGCGCCAGCAGATAAGTGCCCGCGATTGTAGCGAAGGGGTGAAGGAACTTTTTGCCGCAGCGACATGGGTTTACCCTCACATTAGTCGCTTAAATCACCGATTAGGCGCACGGATGCAAGCGCCGCGCCAGGGCCGTCCGGATCAAACGGCGTACCAGTGCGGCCGGACAAAGCGCAGGCCGCAGACTTCGCCGACACCGGGTCCGCTCGCTCGACGGGTCTTTTGCACTCGCAGTTCGCTGCTCCCCACGCGCACCAGATAGTCGATGGTCTCGCCGAGGTAGGCCTTGCGCACAACCTCGCCGCGCACACCGCCCTCGCCCACAAAGTCTATCTCGGTCGGGCGCGCCGCCAGCAACCCGGCACCCGCTGCCACAAGTTCCGCCGGCGCAGCCACACCCGCCGGCCACGGGTACGAAACGCCGTCGATCTGCATCCCGCCGGGCGACAGAGCGGCCTGCAGGAAACACGACAGGCCGATGAACTCGAAAACAAAACGGTTGGCGGGCGCGCCGTAGACTTCCAGCGGCGTGCCGATCTGCTGCACGACGCCAGCGCGCATCACCAGGATCCGGTCCGACAGCGCCATCGCCTCGGACTGGTCGTGAGTGACGTACAGGATGGCAAAGCCGAAGCGCCGCTGCAGGTCCTTGATCTCGAAGCGCATCTCCTCGCGCAAGTGCGGGTCCAGGCTCGACAGCGGCTCGTCGAGCAGCATCACGTCGGGCCGGATCGCCAGCGCCCGCGCCAGCGCGACACGCTGCTTGCCGCCGCCCGAGAGATCGTCCGGGCTCGACCCGGCCGCCGACAGCAGGTTCGTGTGTTTGAGCGCCTCTTCGGTGCGCGCCACGATCTCGGCCTTGGGCAACTTGCGCACGCGCAGCGGAAAGGCCACGTTCTCGAACACCGAGAGATGCGGCCAGACCGCAAAAGCCTGGAACACCATGCCGAAATTGCGCTGTTCGGGCGGCAGGTAATACTTCTCGCGCTTCGATGAGAGCAGCCGCTCGCCGACGCGGATCTCGCCTTCATCAAGGTCGTCAAAGCCCGCCACCATGCGCAGCGTCGTGGTCTTGCCGCAGCCCGACGGCCCGAGCATGGCCACGCATTCGCCCTTGGCAATTTGCAGATCGAGCCGGTCCACCGCCGTGACCTTGCCAAAGCGCTTGCTGACCTGATTGAGTTCGATGTACGCCATATTCCCGCTTCTATGCCTTGCTCTTGCCCGCAACCAGGCGTTTGATCAGGACTTCGCCGAGCACGATGGTGATCAGGGCAATGCCCGCGAGCGCCGCCGAATAGACGGTCTCGCCGTCTTCGTTGAGCGTATAGATCGCCACGCCGATGGTGCGCGTGGTGGGGCCGTAGAGCAGCACCGAGACCGTCAGTTCACGCAATGCCGGCAGGAAGATCAGGAAGAACGCCGCCACCATGCCGGGGCGCACCAGCGGGATCACGATGTCCTTGAGCGCCTGGCCCATGGTGGCGCCCGAGGCGCGCGCCGCTTCAACCAGCGAGTCATGCACCTGCTCCAGCGCCGCCGAGTTGGCCTTCAGCGAAAACGCCATGTAGCGCGCGATGTAGGCCAGCAGGATGATCCACACGGTGTTGTACAGATTGATGCCGAACTTGCCGCTCCAGGCCAGGATGACGCCCAGCGCAATGACCGAGCCCGGCACCGAAAACGGCAGCATGCCCAGGAACTCCAGCAGGCCGCGCCCGCGCACCTTCATCTTGACGATGACGTAGGAAATGATGACGCCCGCAAACATCGTGATCAGCGCCGCCGACAGCCCCAGACTGATGCTGTTCCAGATCGCGTCGCGCGTCAGGTCCCACTCGAACAGGATGTGCCGGTAGTTGGCCAGCGTCAGGTTGGCCGCGGTGAACGGCAGGCCGTAGGTCTTGAGCCCGCCGACGAGGAAGATGGTCACCGTCGGCAGCACGATGGCAAAGACGATGTAGGCGAGGCAAAAGAGAAACAGCGGAACACGCCAGGCGCGCAGCTTGAGTTCGGTCGGGCGAAAGCTCTTGCCCGCGATTATCTGGTAGCGGCCCTTGCGTAGGATGCGGTTTTGCAGCCACAAAATCAATGCCGCGGCCAGTACGAGAACAGTCGCCAGCACGGTGGCGGCGCGGATGGAATCAAAACTGCCCGCGCTCTGGTGGATCTTCTCGTAGATCAGCGTCGGGATGTTGTAGATGCCGGTCTCGATGCCCAGCACCGCCACGGTGCCGAAGTGCGCCATCGAATAGAGCATGATCAAGAGCGACCCCGAAAGGATCGAGGGCATCACCAGCGGGATCGTAATGCGGCGCGTGATCGTCATCAAATCGGCGCCGGAGATGCGCGCGGATTCCTCCAGCGTCGGGTCCATGCGTTCCAACGCGCCGCTGACCTGGATGAAGACGAACGGAAACAGGTACATGGTCTCGACCAGGATGATGCCGGCGTAGGTGTAGATGTCGAAGATCGGTCCATCGAAGCCGAGCACGTCGATGAAGAAGCGGTTGATGTAGCCCGCACGCGGCGAGAGCAACATCTTCCATGCCAGCGCGCCGATGAAGGCAGGCAGCATGAAGGGCACCAGAAACAGCAGCTTCATGGTCTTCTTGAACGGCAGATCGGTGCGCGTCACCAGCCACGCGAAGAAGGTGCCAACGATGGTCCCCGTGACGGTGACGCCAGCCGACAGCACCAGCGAATTGAGCAGCGCCTTGTACGTCTCGCGCTGGCGCAGCACCTTAAGCACATCGACCAGATTGAAATGACCGTCGACCCAGAAGGCGTTGAAGAAGATCAGCAGCATCGGCACCGCAACGACGATGACCAGCACGCCGACCGAAAGGCCGAACAGGATCTCGGGTGTGCCGATGCGAGGCGTGCCGCTCTTGGCCGTGTTCATGCCCGCGCCCCACTCACGATGTCGCCGTCAAACCACTGCACCGTCGCCAGACTGACGCGGCAGGACTCGCCTTCGACAAACAGCAGATCGCGCGCCAGGCATTCGTGGCTCGGCAAGGCAGCGCGAATCAGCGTGCCGGCGATGTCGATCAAATAGTCCACCTGCGCGCCGAGAAAGCTCGCCCGCACAATGATCCCCGGCAAACCTTCACCGCCGCGCGCGAGCAGCACGTCGCTCGGGCGAAATCCAGCTGTGATGCGCGCGCCGTGTTTGTCCGGCTCGGGACCGACCCAGGGCGCTGCCGAGCCGCCGATATAGAGCGCCGCACCGTCGCGGCGCACCGGCAGGAAATTGGCAATGCCCAGGAAGCGGAATACGAAATCGTCGGCCGGGTTCTCATAGACTTCCTGCGGCGCGCCGATCTGGCGCAGCGCGCCGGTCTCGTCCATCACCGCGAGTCGATCCGAAATGGCCAGCGCGATTTCCTGGTCGTGCGTGACGTACAGGATCGTGACGCCGAGCTTGCGCTGCAGCGCCTTGATCTCGAAGCGCATCTCCTCGCGCAGGTTGGCGTCCAGATTGTTCAGCGGTTCATCGAGCAACAACAGGCGCGGCTCTGACACCAAGGCGCGCGCCAGCGCCACGCGCTGCTGCTGGCCGCCCGACAACTGCGACGGCAGGCGTGCTTCCAGTCCATCAAGCCCGACCAGAGCAACAGCGTGCATCGTGCGTTCGCGCAGCGCGGCGGGGTCGACCTGCGCCAGCTTGAGCGGATAGGCGATGTTGTCGAACACGCTCATGTGCGGCCATACCGCGTAATCCTGAAACACCATGCCCAGCGCGCGCTGCTCCGGCGGCAGGGCCTGCGCGCTGGCAGCGCTCGCGACGACCTGATCGCCAATCGAAATGCTGCCGCCGTCGGGTGTCTCGAAACCGGCAATCAGGCGCATCAAGACAGTCTTGCCACAGCCCGAAGGGCCGAGCAACGTGAAGCACTCGCCGTCTTGAATCTCAAGGCTCAGGGACGACAGAACCGTGCGTCCGGCGTAGACCTTGCTGACGCCCTCGATGCGAACGTTGGCCACGTTCTAGGGCCTGTTCACTTCTGCATGATGTCGGTGAACTTCTTGATGGTCGCTTCCTTCTCGGTCATGATCTGCTGGTAGTCGATCTTCATGGCGCGCTTCATCGCGTCGGCCACGGTGGGCAGTTTGTAGCGCGCGGGCACCGTGACGTCGGCGCGAACCGGCAGAGTCCCTTCGTTGGCGATGATGGCCTGACCATCTTTCGAAAGCACGAAGTCAACAAACTTCTTCGCCGCCTCGGTGTTCGGGCTGTTGCGGAAGATCGCAATTGGGCTTGGTATCACGAGCATCTCGGGCGGGTAGACCAGCGCCAGCGTGGCGCCCTTGTCCACCTTGTCGAGCGTGATGTAGTCCACCGCCAGGCTCGCCAGCAGGTCGCCTGAAGCGGTGTCATCCACCACCTGGCCCGAGCCCTTGCCCATCTTCGCACCGTTGGCGCGCAGCGCCTCGAAGTAGCCCCAGCCAAAGGCCTTGGACAAGACCGCAACGCTCATGTAGGCCGTACCCGACAAGGCCGGGTTGGCGATGCCGTAGGCGCCCTTGAAGGCCGGCTTTTGCACATCGGCCCAAGTCTTGGGCGCTTCCTTGATCAGGCGCGTGTTGTAGGCGATGCCCAGCGTGCCCAGGCGCACCGCGGTGAACGAACCGTCGTAGTCCGGCAGCGGGTTGAGGATCTGTTTCAGTTCGGTCGGCATATAGGGCTGCAACAAGCCCTGCGCCTTCAACTGGTAGAAGTCGGGCACCTCGCTGGTCCACAGGACGTCGGCCATGATCTTGCCGGACTCGCGCTCGGCGGCGATCTTGGCCATCAGCTTGCCCGCGCCAGCCGACTGGAAATCGAGTTTGATGTCGGGTTGCTTCTTGGCAAAAGCGATCTTCAGATCGCCGATCATCGACTCCTTCATCGAGGTGTAGACAAACAGCTTTTGCTCGGCGCTGGCCGCGAAGGGAAGCACAGCGATGACGGTGCTGATGGCGCACAGTGAAATCAGTCTCTTGAGTCGCACAATGGTTCTCCCGTTGGTGAAAGTGCCGGGCGACTGATGGCCTGTCGCCGCTGCGAAAATTATAGGCCTGCGTCAGACGGGCGCGATGCCGGCTGCGCCTGATTCAAGACGCGTAACTGGCGCAGCTTCTCGGCTATTTTGATTTCAAGCCCGCGCTCGACCGGGCGGTAGAAGCCGGGCGCCGCCATGCCTTCAGGCAGGTAGCGCTCGCCCGCAGCAAAACCGCCCTCCTCGTCGTGTGCGTAGCGATAGCCCTTGCCGTAGTCGAGTTCCTTCATGAGCTTGGTCGGCGCGTTGCGCAAGTGCATCGGCACCGGGCGCGTGCCTTCCTTCTTGATCAGCGCCTTGGCCTCGTTGAAGGCCTTGTAGACCGCGTTCGACTTGGGCGCCACGGCAAGATAGACCACGCACTCGGCCAGCGCGAGTTCGCCCTCGGGCGTGCCCAGACGCTCGTACACCTCGGCGGCATCGAGCGCCAGTCGCAGCGCGCGCGGGTCGGCCAGGCCGATGTCCTCGCTTGCCATGCGGATCAGGCGGCGCGACAGGTAGCGCGGGTCAACGCCGCCGTCGAGCATGCGCACGAACCAGTAGAGCGAGGCATCGGGGTCGGAGCCGCGCACCGATTTGTGCAGGGCCGAGATCGTGTCGTAGAACTGCTCGCCGCCCTTGTCATAGCGGCGCAGCTGCTCGCCCAGCACTTTCATCAGCCAGGCATCGGTGACGCGGTCCATCTTCTGCTGCGTTGCCGCCACCGCCAGCGTCTCCAGCGTGTTGAGCAGGCGCCGCGCGTCGCCGTCGGCGTATCCTATCAGTCGCTCTCGCGCCGCCTCATCGAGCGCGGGCAGCACCTGCAAGGCCAGCGCCTTGTCGATGATCTGCGCCAAGTCGGCGGCGGAGAGCGGCTGCAGCACATAGACCACGGCGCGCGACAACAGGGCCGAGTTGACCTCGAACGAGGGGTTCTCGGTGGTCGCCCCGATGAAGGTGAACAACCCGCTCTCGACATGCGGCAGGAACGCATCCTGCTGGCTCTTGTTGAAGCGGTGCACCTCGTCAACAAACACGATCGTGCGTCGCTCCTGCTGCTGCGCCAGCAAGGCCAGCTCGACCGCCTCGCGGATGTCCTTGACGCCGCCGAGCACGGCGCTGATGGTAATGAACTGGGCATCGAAGGCGTCGGCCATCAGGCGCGCAATCGTCGTCTTGCCCGTCCCAGGCGGACCCCACAGGATGCAGCTGTGCGGCTGCCCGGACTCAAAGGCCAGCCGCAGCGCCATGCCCTCGCCCAGCAGTTGCTGCTGGCCGATGACCTCGGCCAGCGTTTTCGGGCGCAGGCGCTCGGCCAGTGGCTGGTGCTTGGAAGACATTGGATTCATCTGCTCCTATTGTGGCGCAGCGGCAGGCAGCGCTGTCTAGGGCCGCAGCGGCCCCTCGATGAGAATCGCGCGAAAGTCGTTCACGTTGGTCAAGGTTGGACCGGTCACGACCGAATCACCCAGCGCCTGAAAGAAACCGTGGCCATCGTTGTTGTCCAGGCTTGCGCGCGGGTTGATGCCCAGCGCCCAGGCGCGCGCCAGCGTGTCGGGACCGAGGCAGGCGCCCGCGATCTCTTCGACGCCGTCGACGCCATCGGTGTCGCCGGCGATCGCATGCACGCCGCGCTGACCGTCGAGCGCGAGCCCGAGCGCGAGCAGGAATTCGACGTTGCGCCCGCCGCGCCCGTTGCCGCGCAGCGTTACCGTTGTCTCGCCACCGGAGAGCAATACGCACGGCGGCGCGAACGGCTGGCCGCGCACCGCAACCTGCCGCGCGATGCCCGCGTGCGCCTTGCCGATGTCGCGCGCCTCGCCTTCCAGGCTGTCGCTCAGGATGAAGGGTCTGATGCCCGCATCGCGCGCGACCTGCGCCGCCGCTTCCAGCGCCATCTGCGGCGCGGTGATGATGCGCGTCGCGATGCCCACCAGTCGCGGGTCACCGGGCTTGACGGACTCGCCTGCGCCGCCTTCCAGCAGGGCGCGCCCCGCCGCCGGCAACGCGATGGCGTAGCGCGCGACGATCGCCAGCGCATCGGCAGAGGTGCTCGGGTCCGCCACGGTCGGACCGGAGGCGATGTCCAGCGGCGCATCACCCGGCACATCGGAGATCAGCAGCGTCAGCAGCCGCGCCGGGTGGCAGGCGGCGGCAAGACGCCCGCCCTTGATGGCCGAGAGATGCCGGCGCACGCAGTTCATTTCCGAGATCGTGGCCCCACTGCGCAGCAGCGCCGTGTTGACCGCCTGCTTGTCGGCCAGCGTGAGACCGGGGCCGGGCGCCACCAGCAGCGAGGAGCCGCCGCCCGAGATCAAGGCGATCACCAAGTCGTCGGCCGAGAGGTCGCGCACCAGCGCGAGCATGCGTTCGGATGCGCGCTGTCCGGCGGCATCGGGAACCGGGTGCGCGGCCTGCACGATCTCGATGCGCCGGCACGGCACCTCGTAACCATAGCGCGTGATGACGAGGCCCTGCAGCGAACCCGGCCAATGGTCTTCCAGCGCGCGCGCCATCGCCGCGGAGGCCTTGCCGGCGCCGATGACGATGGTGCGCCCCTTGGGCGGCGGCGGCAGGCAGGGCGGCAGGCAGATCGCGGGCTGCGCGGCTGCGATGGCCGCGTCAAACATGGCGCGCAGCAGCCGTTGGGGATCGGGGACAATCATGCCGGTCTTTCGCTGCAGGTGGAGACAAATGGCCGCATCACCATGGCGTGCCGCTCACTGCCGGATGACATCGGCACCGGCGGGCGCCTTGAAATCAAAGCTGCTGGCCGGCAAGGCGGCGTTGACCTCGAAGCGGTTGAATGTCAGCACCGAACGCTGGCCGAAGCTGTCCAGGATCTCCAGCACCGCCAGTTCCGGGATCGCATCGGGCGCCGGCGTGTGTGAACGAAAACCCACGCGCACCGACTGCAGTTGCCCGTCCTTCGATTTGGGCGTCGCCAACAGCCATTGCAGACCGTCCCTGTCGGGCGCGTCGGCCAGTTTGAAATCCGCCTGCAACGCACGCAGATCGGGCGCTGCAGCAATCAGCGCGGCCGGCGTCGAACCCAGCGCCTGCGACTGCTTGCGCGATGTCACCTGGTTCAGGTCGACGTCGTACAGCCACAGCGTCTGCCCGTCGGCGACGATACTTTGCTCGAACGGCTTTCGGTAGATGAACTTGAAGCGGTTCGGCCGCGAGAACTCGAAACTGCCGCTCGATGACTTGGCGCGCGCCGCCTGCCCCTCTTTTGCCGGCGCGGTCACGACCTGCGTGAACTCGGCACGCCCGCTTTTGACGCCCTTGACAAAGGACTCGAGGCTTTGCAGTCCGCTGGCGCCGGCCGACGCCGCGCCCAGTGCCAGCAGCACGGCTGCGATTCGTTTCATGATGTTCCTCATTCGGCGCGCGGCGGCACCAGGATGTCGCGCTGGCCGCTGGTGCTCATCGAACTCACAAGGCCGGCCTTTTCCATGTCTTCGACCAAGCGCGCGGCGCGGTTGTAGCCGATCTTGAGATGCCGCTGCACCAGCGAGATGCTGGCCTTGCGGTTCTTCAGCACGACTTCAACCGCCTGGTCGTACATCGGATCCTTTTCACCGGCACCGTTGCCGCCCTCGCCCAGCATGTCGCCCTCGCCGTCGGCCGTGCCGCCTTCGAGCACGCCTTCGATGTAATTGGGTTCGCCCTGCGACTTGAGGTAGTTCACCACGCGGTGCACCTCGTCGTCGCTGACGAAAGCGCCGTGCACGCGGATCGGCAAGCCGGTGCCGCTGGGCATGTAGAGCATGTCGCCCATGCCCAGCAGCGCTTCAGCACCCATCTGATCCAGGATGGTGCGGCTGTCGATCTTGCTGCTGACCTGGAACGCGATACGCGTCGGGATGTTGGCCTTGATCAGGCCGGTGATCACGTCGACGCTGGGTCGCTGCGTCGCCAGGATCAGGTGGATGCCGGCGGCGCGCGCCTTTTGCGCCAGACGCGCGATCAGTTCCTCGATCTTCTTGCCGATCACCATCATCAGGTCGGCCAGTTCGTCGATCACGACCACGATATGCGGCAGACGCGCCAGCGGCTCAGGCGCCTCGGGCGTCAGGCTGAACGGGTTGTAGATGAATTCGCCGCGCGCCTTGGCCTCGTCGATCTTGGTGTTATAGCCGGCCAGGTTGCGCACGCCGAGTTTGCTCAGCAATTTGTAGCGCCGCTCCATCTCGGCCACGCACCAGCTCAGGCCGTACGCCGCCTGCTTCATGTCGGTGACGACCGGCGCCAGCAGGTGCGGAATGCCTTCGTAGAACGACATTTCCAACATCTTCGGGTCGATCATCAGGAAGCGCACGTCGCTGGCCTCGGCCTTGTACAGCAGGCTCAGGATCATGGCGTTGATACCGACCGACTTGCCCGAACCGGTCGTTCCGGCCACCAGCACGTGCGGCATCTTGGCCAGGTCCACCACCACGGGATTGCCCACGATGTCCTTGCCCAGCCCCATGGTGAGCAGGGACTTGGCCTCGTTGTAGACCTGCGAGCCGAGGATCTCGGAAAGCTTGATCGTCTGGCGCTTGGCGTTGGGCAGTTCGAGCGCCATGTAGTTCTTGCCGGGGATGGTCTCGACGACGCGGATCGAGACCAGGCTCAGCGAACGCGCCAGATCCTTGGCCAGGCCCACGATCTGCGAGCCCTTGACGCCGATGGCAGGCTCGATCTCGTAGCGCGTGATGACCGGCCCGGGCTGCGCCAGCACGACGCGCACCTCGACACCGAAATCCTTGAGCCGCTTTTCGATCATGCGGCTGGTCATCTCCAGCGTCTCGGGCGACACCGTCTCCTGACGCAACAACGCGCCATCGAGCAGATCAACCTGCGGCAGATGGCTGTCGGGCAGTTCCTTGAACAGCGGCTTCTGGCGCTCCTTGGCCACGCGCGTGCTCAGCGGCACATCGGCCAGCACCGGCTCGATGCGCACCGGCACCGGCGGCTGCGCCGCCACCTCCTCGCGTTCCTCGAACACGACTTCTTCGCGCTCGCGCGCCGCCTGCTGCCCGAGCACCAGGTCCTGTTCCAGTTCGCGCTTCTCGCGCCGCGAATCGACCAGCAAATAGAGCCAGCCGCCGAGCCGCTCGGCCACCTGGCCCCAGGAAAACCGGAACACCAGCGCCGAGCCGGTAAGTCCAAGCGCGATGCCGAGCAGACCGGAGCCGGAAAAACCCAGCCATTTGACGCTCAGCGGACCGACCAGATATCCGAGCACGCCGCCGGCGTGCCCCGGCAGACGGGCCTCCACACTGTAAAGACGCGACCATTCGAGAGCCGCACTGGCGCACAACAGCAGCAGCAGGCCGACCCAGAATGCGCTGCGGGTCTTCACCCAGCGCGACAGCATCGAGTCCTCGCCTTGCGCTGCGGGCAGCACGCCGTCATGCCCGCGCAGCCACTGCGCCAGACCGGCGAGCCAGACGCGCACGCCGGCCGCCACGCACCACCAGACCGAAAAGCCGAGCAGGAAGTAGCTCGTATCCGCCAGTAGGGCACCGAGCCGCCCGGCGCGGTTGAGCACGGCCGACCCGCCGCCCGAAGTCGACCAGGCACCGTCCTGCGGCGAGTAGCTCAGCAGCGCCAACAGCCAGAACAGCAAGAGCACCAGTCCAATGAAAAGGCCCAGTTCGTCGGTAAAGCGGCGCCAGCCGGGGCGCGCCGTGGCTGGCTGGCCCGTCGAGTTCAAGGTATTGAGCGAATAAGTCATACTATGGCGAACTGTACACGGCAGCCGCCGTTTTTTTCGAGGAAAGCGTTGACAATGACAAATCCCAGACATGCCCGGGTCCTGATTCTCGGTTCTGGCCCGGCCGGCTACACGGCCGCCATTTATGCGGCGCGGGCCAACCTAAAACCGCTCCTGATCACCGGCATCGCGCAGGGCGGCCAGCTGATGACGACGACCGAAGTGGACAACTGGCCGGCCGATGTCGATGGCGTGCAGGGGCCGGACCTGATGCAGCGTTTTCTGGCGCACGCCGAGCGCTTCAAGACCGAAATCCTGTTCGATCACATCAACGCTGTCGATTTCAGCAAGCGCCCGTTCATGCTCAAGGGCGACAGCGGCGAGTACACCTGCGATGCGCTGATCATCGCCACCGGCGCATCGGCCAAATACCTGGGCCTGCCCAGCGAGACCGCGTTCATGGGGCGCGGCGTCTCGGGCTGCGCCACCTGCGACGGCTTCTTCTACCGCGATCAGGTCTGCTGCGTTGTCGGCGGCGGCAACACCGCCGTGGAGGAAGCGCTCTACCTGTCCAATATCGCGTCCAAGGTCATCCTGGTGCACCGGCGCGACAAATTCCGCGCCGAGCCGATCATGATCGACAAGCTGATGGAAAAAGTCGCCGCCGGTAAGATCGAGCTCAAGACCTTCTCGATGCTGAACGAAGTGCTGGGCGACGCCAGCGGCGTCACCGGCGTGCGCCTGAAGAACGTCAACACCGGCGCCACCGAAGACCTGAAGCTCCAGGGCTGCTTCATCGCCATCGGCCATGCACCCAATACCGATATCTTCCAGGGCCAGATCGAGATGGCCGGCGGCTACATCGTGACCCAGGGCGGACTCAAGGGGTTTGCCACCATGACCAGCGTGGCCGGCATTTTTGCCGCCGGCGATGTGCAGGACCACATCTACCGCCAGGCCATCACCAGCGCCGGCACCGGCTGCATGGCGGCCCTGGACGCCCAGCGTTTCCTCGAGCAGGGCTGAAACAGCTATAATCCAAGGCTTTTCCGGCATTCCCCAAACCTGTCCATGCCAGGCTCGGGGCAGTCGGCGAATCTCTTTACCGCCACGCAGCAGTGTGGCGAGGTGCGGCGAAAGCTGTTAATTTTCTCTGGAGTGTCCAAATGGCACGCGTATGTGAAGTCACGGGCAAAGGCCCGATGGTCGGGAACAAGGTTTCCCACGCCAACAACAAAACCAAGCGCCGGTTCCTGCCGAACCTGCAATACCGCCGTTTCTGGGTCGAGACCGAAAACCGCTGGATCCGTCTGCGGATTTCCAACGCCGGCCTGCGTTTGATCGACAAAAACGGTATTGACTCCGTGCTCGCAGACCTGCGCGCACGCGGCCAAGCCTGAAACCATTAAGGAACCATCATGGCTACCAAAGGCGGACGCGAAAAAATCAAGCTCGAATCGACGGCTGGCACCGGTCACTTCTACACGACCGACAAGAACAAGAAGACCATGCCCGAGAAGATGCTGATCAAGAAATTTGATCCCAAGGCTCGCAAGCATGTGGACTACAAGGAAATGAAGCTCAAGTAAATCTGAGCTTTCAGACACAAAAAAACCCGGCTCAATGGCCGGGTTTTTTTATGTCCTGGATACAGGCATCAGGCGTTTTTCGTGGCCACGATGACCTGGAAGTTACCGAAGAACACTGTGCGACGCTCGCAGGTGAAACCGCCCATGGCTTCGAGTTGCTTCAAGGGATCATGCGAATCCCACAGCGCCAGGCCGAGCGGCTCGAAGACCTTGAAATAGGTCCAGCTTAGCGCGCGCAGCACCCACAGGTCAGGGCGATGGAACTCGGCCAGATACAGTTTTCCGCCCGGTGCCAGCACCCGGCCCGCTTCCTTGAGCGCCTGGCCCTTGAGGTTGTGCGGCAGTTCGTGCAGCAGGAAGAAGATCACGTTAGCATCGACCGAGGCATCGGCCTGCTTCATAGCCGTGGCGTTTTCTTCCAGGAACTGGATCTTGCCGGGATAGGCCAGCAGTTTGCTCTGGGCGTGGTCAAGTTCGTTCTTGATAATGTCGGCAATCAGCACGCGACGGGCGCCGGCGTCCACCGCTGCCGACACGACACGGGGAATCACATTGCCAAAGGCGCAGGAGGTGATCAGCACGTTCTTGCCGCGCAGGTTGGTCTTGAGCAGGCCGGCCGTGATGGCAGATACTAGACGGTCGTACTGGAACAGCAGGATCGCGGCGATGATCGGCTGGAAATCGATCATTCGGATCAGACGCATGTTCGAGTAGATCGGATACACATGGTCGGCGTCGTCGGGCGTGCCGGGCATGACGGCGCGCATGATGAGGGCGCCCCGCGTCACCGTGAAAAAGAAAAGCGCAGTAAAAGAAAGAACAAGAAACACGGTAACAAACGTGTAGAGCAACCAGGCTGGCATAGCTTTCCTTTGTGGGTTCGAAAGAATCAGGGGGTTCGGTGCGCCAGCAGACCGACGCGCATCACAGTCCTTGCATTATCGCCCGACCGCCCCTGAAAACTCGGGATAGTTCTTGATACAGGACAATATTCTATGTCGCCTGAACGAGGCTAAACACCGCCTTCAGGCTGGTTTAAGAAATGTCCTGACCCGATCGGGCGGCTAACGCGAACCGTCCTTGCCGGCAGTGCCGCCCAGGACGCTCAGGCCGCTCAGGCCGCCCAAATAAGGCCGCAAGGCCGGCGGCACGGTGATGGAACCATCGGCATTCTGGTAGTTCTCGATCACGGCCACCAGCGTGCGCCCGACCGCCAATCCGGAGCCGTTGAGGGTATGCACCAGTTCGTTCTTGCCCTGCGCGTTCTTGAAACGCGCCTGCAGACGGCGCGCCTGGAACGCCTCGCAATTCGACACCGAGCTGATCTCGCGAAACGTGTTCTGCGCCGGCAACCAGACTTCCAGGTCGTAGGTCTTGGCCGCGCCAAAACCCATGTCGCCCGTGCACAGCGTCATCACGCGGTAGGGCAGACCGAGCTTCTGCAGGATCGCCTCAGCGTGTCCCGTCATCTCCTCAAGCGCCGCATAGCTCTTGTCGGGGTGCACGATCTGCACCATCTCGACCTTGTCGAACTGGTGCTGGCGGATCAGGCCGCGCGTATCGCGCCCGGCGCTGCCCGCTTCCGAGCGGAAGCACGGCGTGTGCGCGGTCAACTTGATCGGCAACACGGCCTCGGCAACCACCTCGTCGCGAACGAAATTGGTCAGTGTCACCTCGCTGGTCGGAATCAGGTACAGGGCCGTATTGTCGGGCTGCGTCTCGCCCTCCTGCCCGCCCTTCTTGGCGGCGAACAAATCACCCTCGAATTTGGGCAACTGCCCGGTGCCGCGCAAGGTGTCGCCGTTGACTATGTAAGGCGTGTAGCACTCGGTGTAGCCGTGCTCCTGCGTCTGCACGTCCAGCATGAACTGCGCCAAAGCACGGTGCAGACGGGCAATCTGGCCCTTCATGACGGTAAATCGAGCCCCGGTCAGCTTGACGCCCATCTCGAAATCCAGACCCAGCGGCGTGCCCAGATCAACATGGTCCTGCACCGCGAAGTCAAAGACGCGCGGCACACCCCAGGTGCGCGCCACCACGTTGCCGTGCTCATCGGCGCCCAGCGGCACACTTTCATGCGGCAGATTCGGCACGGCCAGTAACAGCGTCTGCAATTCGGCCTGGATCTGGTCCAGCCGCGCGGCCGAGCTTTCCAGTTCGTTCTTGAGCCCGGCCACCTCGGCCATGACCGTGTCCACTTCGGCCTGCCCGGCCGCACCCTTGGCCTTGAGCTGGCCGATTCTCTTGCTCAGGCTGTTGCGCTGGCCTTGCAACTCCTCGGTGCGCATCTGGATCGTCTTGCGTTCGCTCTCCAGGGTCTGGAATGCGGCAACGTCGAGAAACGCCTGGGGCTTCTTGCGGGTTTCCAGGCGCGCAACGGCGCCGGCGAGGTCTTTTCGGAGCAGGGTAATGTCTAGCATGATTCGATTGTAGTTTTGGGCGCCAGCGATGCGGGGTCCAGGTTGGCGCCGCACAGAATGAGACAAACGGTTTCATCAGGGCGCGGCAGGTAGGCGCCAGTTTGCAGCGCAGCCAGCCCGAGGGCGGCCGCCGGCTCCACCGCCAGCTTTAGTTCCTGCCAGAGCCAGCGCTGCGCGCTGATGATGGCCGCGTCGCTCAGCAGCAGCGCGTCTCGCACATGGCGTTGACTCAGTTCCCAGGCCAGCGCGCCAATGCGCCGGGCGCCGAGCGAGTCGGCTGCAATGCCGCTGACAGCCACATCCACCGGCTGACCGGCCTGGCGCGCGGCGTGCAGGGTCGGTGCCAGTTCCGGCTCGAGTGCGACGATGCGCGTCCGGCCCTCAAACCAGGCTGCAACACCGCCGATCAGGCCGCCGCCGCCAACGCTCACCAGCACGCGGTCAGGCAGACCGGCCTGCGCCTCGATCTCGGCCGCCAGCGTACCGGCACCGGCAACGACCTCGAACTGGTCATAGGCGTGCAGCATCAGCGCGCGACTGAGGCGCTGGCGCGCCACGCAGGCCTCCTGTGCCTGCGCATAGGCCGCACCCGTAACGACCACCGTGGCACCGAGCTGGCGCAGGCGTTCGCGCTTCGCCGCGTTCGAGATTTCAGGCACAAACACCTCGCACGGCAGACGCAGCGCCTGCGCTGCCGCAGCAGTGGCAATGCCGGCGTTGCCGCCCGAGGCAATGATCACGCCGCTGGCGGGCACCGCGTTCGAGAGCATGCGGTTGAGCATGCCGCGCGCCTTGAAACTGCCACCGACCTGCAACTGTTCGAGCTTGAGCCAGACCTCGGCGCAATTCACGCCCAGTGCCGCGCCGGACAGCCGGAACAAGGGCGTCTTGCGCAGGAACTCGTCATGGGCGACCAGTCGGCGCACGGCCGCCTCGACATCCGCTCGCACTGGCGTCGGAGCGCTCATGGCGCGCGCGGCTTCAAGCCCTTGGGCAGCGGAAACTTGACCGTCTCCGGCGTGCCGTTCATCTTGCGCACCGAAACGGCGCCGAAGCCCTTTATGCGCTCGATCACCTGGTTCACGAGGAGTTCAGGTGCCGAGGCGCCTGCCGTCAGGCCGACGCGCTGTCGGCCCTCGAACCAGGCGCCCTGCAATTCATCGGCGCTGTCGACCATGTAGCTCGGCGTGCCGAGCTTGCGCGCCAGTTCCGCCAGCCGGTTGCTGTTGGAACTGGTCGGGCTGCCGACCACGATCACCAGTTCCACCTGCGTGCTCATGACTTTCACCGCGTCCTGCCGGTTTTGCGTGGCGTAGCAGATGTCCTGCTGCTTGGGCTCGCGCACGTTCGGAAAGCGCGCCTTGATCGCCGCCGCAATCTCGGCCGCATCGTCGACGCTGAGCGTGGTCTGCGTCACCACCGCCAGTTTGTCGGTCTGCGCCGGCTGCACGCGCGCCACATCGGCCACATCTTCGACCAGATGGATGCCGCCTGAGAGCTGCCCCATCGTGCCCTCGACCTCGGGGTGCCCCTTGTGGCCGATCATGAGGAACTCATAGCCTTCCTTATGCAACTTGGCGACCTCCACGTGCACCTTGGTCACCAGCGGGCAGGTCGCATCGAACACCCGGAAACCCCGCGCCGCGGCCTCCAGTTGCACCGCGCGGCTCACGCCGTGGGCCGAGAAGATCAGCGTCGCGCCGGGCGGAACGTCATCGAGGTCTTCGATGAAGATCGCGCCCTTGGCCTTGAGGTCGTTCACGACATAGGTGTTGTGTACGATCTCGTGGCGCACGTAGATCGGCGCGCCAAACTTGGCCAGCGCGCGCTCGACAATTTCGATGGCCCGGTCAACACCGGCGCAAAAGCCGCGTGGTTCTGCCAAAAGCACTTCGACGCCGGTACTCATAGCACGCCGATCACATGCACTTCAAACGTCACCGGCTGGCCGGCCAGCGGATGATTGAAGTCGAACAGCACGGCGTCGCCGCGCTCGTCGCTGCGCAACTGGCGCACGGTGCCGGCAAAGCGGCCCTGGCCATCGGGGGTGGGGAACTGCACGACGTCGCCCACTGCGTAGCTTTCGGCCGCGTCGCCCATCTCCAGCAACACCTGGCGCGCCAGCCATTGCAGCATGTCGGGGTTGCGCTCGCCGAAAGCAGCGCCTGCGGCCAGCTCGACCGTCGCGCGGCTGCCCTCGCTCAATCCCAACAAGTGCGCCTCCAGCGCCGGCGACAAGGCGCCGCTGCCCAGCGTCAGCGTGGCGGGCTTGCCGGCAAAGGTGTTGATCAGGTCGCCCGAGGGCCCCGCCAGGCGGTAGTGCAAGGTGAGAAACGAGCCCGATTCGACGCAAGGAGAAATGACAGTCATTAAGAAGTCCCGGATAAACTGGCTTGATTGTAAAAGCCAGCCCCATGCCCCTCAAAGACATCCCCCCTGACGCACGACCGCGCGAGAAGCTGCTCGCGCGCGGCGCCGCCGCCTTGAGCGACGCCGAATTGCTGGCGCTGCTGCTGCCCACCGGCATCAAGGGCAAGGGCGTGCTGCAGATGGCGCAGGAACTGCTGCAGCTCGAGCACGACAGCGGCGAAGGCTTCGACGGCATTGCCGGCCTGCTGCCTGCCAGCGCCGATGACCTCAAGCGCGTCAAGGGTCTGGGCCCTGCCAAGCGCGCCGAGATCGTGGCCGTGCTCGAACTCGCGCGGCGCGCACTGGCGCAACAGCTCAAGGCGCGCACCGTCTTTGCCAGCCCGGACAACGTCAAGCAGTATCTGCTACTGCACCTGGCGAACAAGGGACACGAGGTTTTTTCCATCCTTTTCCCGGACGTGCAAAACCGGCAGCTGGCGCTCGAAGAGCTGTTCAGCGGCACGCTCACGCAAACCAGCGTCTAGACGCATCAGGTGACGATCTAAAATTCGTTAGTCCTTCAAAGGTAGTGGCCAACGAGGCAAGTTCTTTGACTTCCTCCATGCTGAACTGGCGAATTGAAGTTGCAGATGTTTCGTGGTCGTATATCTCAACGATGCGAGTTCTTACTTCCGTTGTGCGTAAAACGTTTTAAGTAGCACTGGGAGATGAAGTGGTGACCGCGTGCTTCTGCCATCAAACTTCATGCCTGAGTGAACGGTGGCGCTGGGATTTTCGGAAAACCCGCATAGTTGCCAATCAAAAGTTTTTCGTGCCGTTCCCGATGGGGCCCAGAGGGGAATTCAAAATAACTTTCCTGTCGAAGGCGTACATCTAATTTCTAAAAGACCCGTGGGCTCTAGAAGTTGTATCACTCCTGACCCATCCGTTCGATTGACAATAAGAACCCGGCCGTCAGTGGTGAGCAGCCGAATTTGGAATTAAGTTACTTGGAGAAATGATCTGGCGGCGCCGACATAGGCGAGGTTACCTTTTGTGTCGACCTTGACTACTACCGAGGGAAGCGCGCCGAGCGCGGCATGATGGCAGGATAGGGTCACGTCTGGGTCAAACGGCCTGGTGAGTGACAAGGGTGCGACACGCGGAAGCGCTTCGGCGGTGTCGGCTCGTCCACTAACTAGATGAAGGGACCACCCAAACTCGGTCTGAATGGGGCCAATGATTGTTCCGAAGGGTGCATTGCAAAGAACCTCCGCAATAGGGCCAACGAAACTTGAACACTTGGTAATCCCCAGATCTCCCCCGCTCCCGGAACTGCCTAGGTCGCCACTTACAGCGTACGCGACCAAGGCGAACGGCATACCTTTCGAGGTGATGAGATTCGCCGCGTAATCCGCTGTGCTCTTCTTTCCAACAACAATCCACGTGGATCTTATGAAAGCGTCCTGGTAATCGCTGCCCCACGCTGAGGAACCCAGCAATGTGAGAATAATGGAAATATAGCTGGTTGCGTGCTTTGTCGATGTCTTCAGCATGAATCCTTCTCCCCGATTAGTTGCCTGCAGCTTACATGAACAATCGCGCTGAAGCCCTTCATGCTGGCCCTCGTCGCGGCACCATCACATCGTAATCATGATTGCCGTGCCTAGCGGTGTTCGATCCAGCGCCGATCTGAAAGAGCAATAAAGCGCAAGACCTAGGGCACTTGACCGGTATTCTCCAACGTTCAACGACTGGTTTTACATACCGCTAGTGCCAGCTTCTGGCCTGGATGCGGTCGCAGCACTACAGGTTTAAATTGCGACACAACACAATGAATTGGCCGCACACATTGCGAGTTGCTGGAAGACCGTGCCAAGTTGCGAGTGCCTTGCACTTACGGTACGGTAACTCCTGATGTGGCGATATCGGACTTGTTGAAGACCAGCCGGGCGAACCGCCTTCAGTGCCATTCGACCGCCCAAGGTTAGTCGTTATAAGTCGAATTGAGAATTTTTGGTGGCCTGCTGATCGTGTCGCTCGTATAGACCGTCTTGAATTCGAGCTACTGCCGCTCGCTGTCTTTTGTTTGCTCATGATCGATCTCCTTGGTTTACCACCATCCCTGCGCGCGGTCGAGGCGTAGCAGCAGCCAGCAACAGAGCCGAAAGACGGCGATTTTTTGGAGGTGTATGCATTTGTCCGTACGAACGGACGCGACCACTTCTCTGCCCCTGCATGCGAAGCGCGTCTACAGATACTACTGAAAAGAATGTCGTTCGAACATTGAGCCTCCAAAAAATAAGACCTGGCCGCCAGATCAGCATTTGAACGTATGCCCGCATTTGTCACGTCCATTGATATGGCTCAAACTCTATGTTCCTTCATGTTCATTTATGTTCGGTAGTGCACCGAGCGTCTCCGGGGGAAAGATATCCAATGCTGGTGAATATTGGGTTGCCTAGGGCGCGGCAGATTTCTGTCGCCCGTCGCTATCAGTGCTGCAACCACAAAGGAGTTGAACCATGAGTACGATGACGACCAAGGACGGTACGCTGATCTACGACAATGACTGGGGCACCGGACAACCGATGGTGTTCAGCCACGGCTGGCCACTCAGTGCGGAAAGCTGGGGGGCTCAGATGCTACTCAAGACCGTGCTGCCACTGATTGCAATCGCGCTGTGCGTGCTATTTCTCCTCACCGTATCCGCGTGCGGCGGGTCGGCGAGCGACGCCGGTGTGGCGCTCGATCGACCAGCCAGCTTCACCGACAAACAGTGGCTCGGCAAGCAGTTGTTCTTCGACACTAATCTCTCAGAGCCGGCCGGTCAGGCCTGCGTCGCGTGCCACGCGTCGCAAGTCGGATGGACCGGACCCAGCGCGATGGTCAGCCAAGGCGGCGCAGTCTACGAGGGTGCCGTGACAGGCCGGTTCGGCAACAGCAAACCGCCGTCGAGCGCGTACGGCGGTAACAGCCCCGTGCTGCATCTCGACGCCACGAACGGCTGGACCGGCGGCATGTTCTGGGACGGCCGCGCCACCGGCCTGACGCTCGGGGATCCGCTGACCGAGCAGGCTATCGGCCCGTTCCTGAACCCGCTGGAGCAGAACAACGCGAGTGCCGGCGTTGTCGTGGACAAGGTGAAGCAATCGACCTACGCGAACCTGTTCATGCAGGTGTGGGGCACGCACGCCTTCGACAACACTGTGACGGCGTACCAGATGATCGGCCGCTCGATTGCCGACTACGAGCGCTCCGCAGAGGTGAGTCCATACAACTCGCGGTTCGACACGTTCATCGGGTCGGACAACGGGCTGACCGCGCAGGAGACGCTGGGGCTCTCGCTGTTCAACGGCAAGGCGAAGTGCGCCAGCTGCCACACCAGCACCGCCAATCCTACCAGTGGCAAGGTGCTGTTCACCGACTTCACGTACATCAACCTCGGTGTGCCGAAGAACCCGATGAACCCGTTCTACTCGGAGCTCGCTTTCAATCCTCTGGGCGCGTCGTGGGTTGACCTGGGTCTGGGCGGGTACCTGAAGAGCGCCGGCTACGACGCGTCGGTCTACGAACCGGAACTCGGCAAATTCAAGGTGCCGACACTGCGCAACGTCGACACGCGGCCGAACGCGGGCTTCGTGAAGGCGTATGGCCACAACGGCTACTTCAAGAGCCTCGAGGACATCGTCCACTTCTACAACACCCGCGACCTACCCGGCGCCGGCTGGCCCGCACCCGAGTATGCGGCCAACATGACCAGCGAGGTAGGCAATCTCGGTTTGACACCGGCGGAGGAGCAGGCCATCGTCGTCTTCCTGAAGACGCTGAGCGACACGAAAGCCCCATAGGATCAGAGTTCGACGATCCCCACCGATAAAGAAGGAGGTTCCCAGTGAGTACGATTGCGACGAAAGACGGTACACAAATATATTACAAAGACTGGGGCACAGGACAATGTGTGGTGTTCAGCCATGGCTGGCCCCTCAGTGCGGATAGCTGGGAGGCTCAGATGCTGTTCCTGGCCTCCAACGGCTATCGCTGCATTGCCCATGACCGTCGCGGCCATGGCCGGTCGAGCCAGTCCTGGAATGGCAACGACATGGACACCTATGCAGACGACCTCTCGGCGCTCATCGAAAAGCTCGATCTGAAAGGTGTCATCCTCGTCGGCTTCTCCGCAGGTGGCGGCGAAGTTGCCCGTTATATCGGCCGCCACGGTACGAAACGCGTGGCCAAGGCGGCGCTGATCTCCGCCGTCGCGCCCCTGATGCTGAAAACGCCGTCCAATCCCGGCGGTCTGCCGATCGGGAAATTCGACGAGATTCGCGTCGCCTCGCTCGCCGACCGCTCGCAGTTTTACAAGGACCTCGCCAGCGGCCCGTTCTTCGGCGCAAATCGGCCCGGTGCCAAGGTCTCACACGGCATGATCGACACCTTCTGGCATCAGGGAATCATGGGCGGTCACAAGAACACCTTCGACTGCATCAAGGCGTTCTCCGAGACGGACTTCACCGAAGACCTGAAGAAGTTCGATGTGCCGACGCTGATCGTTCATGGTGATGACGACCAGATCGTGCCGATCGGCGCCGCGGCTCTTTGCTCATCTAAGCTTGTCAAGAACGCGACCCTGAAGATTTACACGGGCGCACCCCACGGCCTTCCGATCACGCACACAGACCAACTCAACGCCGATCTGCTGGCATTCCTCAAGACCTGATGTGACTTTGAACCAAGGAGAAACATTATGAAAGGTTTTGTGCAAGATATCGAGGGTCTCGCCGTCAATAATGAAGAGTTTCGGCGGGTGCTTTACACGCTCTATGCGCCACCAAATCATCGGGACGGCGTCGCCCACCATACCCGCGCCGATGCGCAGGCCGACAACGAACACTTCGACGGAAAAACGACGGAATAATGAGCCGACCGCGTATCCCACGGCGGACATTTTGCCGGTACCCTGCGCGAGATCAACGAAGACGATGCCTTGTTCGCCTTCAATCTTCCGCTTGCGAGCCAACGGCTGAAATTCGAAGCGAAAATTATTAGCATACTATGACAGGTACAGAAAGCTGCTGCGAATTTTGTGCAAGGCATGTGTGGCGCGATTCGAAGGATAGAAAATGAATGCGGAAATACTACTCGCCCAACCGCGTGGCTTTTGTGCCGGAGTAGATCGCGCGATCGAAATCGTCGAGCGAGCACTCACGGAGTTTGGCGCACCGATCTATGTGCGCCACGAAATCGTACACAATGCTTATGTCGTCAATGACTTGCGCAACAAAGGCGCAATTTTCATCAATGAATTGCAAGATGTCCCAGGCGGCAATACCGTCGTTTTTTCGGCGCATGGTGTCTCCAAAGCAGTACAGGATGAGGCCGATGCACGCGGCTTGAGAGTATTTGATGCAACCTGCCCTTTGGTGACCAAGGTACATATCGAAGTGGCAAAAATGCGCCGTGAAGGACGCGAAATCATCATGATCGGCCACCAAGGCCATCCAGAAGTGGAAGGCACGATGGGCCAATCGGAACATGGAATGCATCTGGTCGAGACCGCGCATGATGTGGAAAAACTGCAAGTGACCAATCCGAACATGCTGGGCTATGTTTCACAAACCACCTTATCCGTAGACGACACCATTGAAGTCATTCGGGCGCTGAAACGCAAATATCCAAGCATTACCGAGCCGAAAAAAGCCGATATATGCTACGCGACCACGAACCGGCAGGAAGCAGTGAAATTCATGTGCGCCGCAGGTGGATCTCGTAATCGTGGTCGGCAGCCCAAATAGTTCCAACTCCAACCGCCTCCGTGAAGTCGCAGAAAAAAATTGGACTGAGGCATACATGGTAGACAACGCGACGCAAATCGATCTGGCATGGTTGGTCGGGAAAATGCGCATCGGCGTGACCGCTGGCGCATCGGCGCCAGAAGTTTTGGTGCAGTCGGTGATTGATCGCTTGAAGGAATGCGGCGCGAAGAGCGTGCGAACACTGGAAGGCGTAGAAGAACATGTTGCCTTTCCGTTGCCAAAGGGATTGAGCAAATTTCAGACAGCGGGGAGTTCAAGTCAGAGCAATGCATGATTTGCATTCGGTTTTGTCAAATGACATACAAGATATCAGAGAAAGCAAATTTATTACCGTTCGTCTCGTGTGGTCACACATCAATTTGGAATAAGGTTTGCAATGACGAAAAACAACATCCCGCATCATGTCGGTTTCATTCCCGATGGAAACCTGAAGTGGACCCGGATTTTGGGACAGTGATTTAAGTAGGACACTGTCGAAAGAAACGGGAAATCCAAATGAGTGAATCGAAGAAGAAACGCAACGTGCACCTGCCGGAATTCAAGGCCAAG
>Ga0073936_10002326_pt1 | contig 28429 bp, 26 predicted proteins | sample AliMusrvi5mmetaG_FD_87041 | JGI IMG/M metagenome (GOLD analysis project Ga0073936, IMG submission 87041) | Freshwater lake bacterial and archeal communities from Alinen Mustajarvi, Finland, to study Microbial Dark Matter (Phase II) - Alinen... | ecosystem: Environmental > Aquatic > Freshwater >...
CCTACTACCAGGTGAGCTACACGCGAAAGGGAAAAAGCAGCAGCAAGTTCGTCAAGAAGGAGGATTTGCCAGCAGTGCGCAAGCAGCTCAAGAACTACGAGCGCATGAAGCTCCTGATGGAGCGCTGGATTGACTTGGCAACGGAATTGTCAACTCTGCGGCTGACTCAAAAACCCGGGTGATCGGCAGCGAGAACTTGGCACTGTCCAGGTTCTAAGTGCCTGTTGAAAATAAGTGCGGTCAGCCAGGTTAATGGAGGATGTCATCGGGACGCCCATGCATGCGATGTCGCCATTCGTCTTCACTAGGCCAATGTTAAAGAACGACGCGTCCGTCTCTTGCCAATTAGACAAGACACGTGAACATTCTTGCGGGGAATGATCCTGACGCAACTGAGGGAGCCGCGGTAATGCCCTCAGCAGCGAATCGGCGTGCTTGATAATGCGCCTCTGCTCAGTCGCTATGAGCTTTACCGATTGCTCGAGTCGTTCTTCGGCAACGCGTATATCCTCATCGCGCTCTGCTAGCGCGAGCCATGTGAGCATGCCGAACAAGACCGCGAAAAGACCTAGAAAGAGAAGTAATAGGCGGCCGCGAAGACCCAACCCGAACGCGTGCCTCATGGCTGCGCGCCGCGGCTCGGCATAGGCACGGAACATCCACTATGGATTGTCTCAAATATTCCTTGATACATATTATTTTGATAATAACAATATACATTTCGGAACTTCCAATATTGATTTATGTCAAATAGTTCACGGATCCTTGACGAGGTTCTTTCTGTATTACGATTCATGTCGGATCCTCTATGGTGTTTGTGAAGACCGTGGTCAATCACGCCTTGGGCACTTTGATGCCGTATCCATCAGAGGAACCACCCAAATCCCTCGGGATTCCCTCCTTGATCAACGGCTGTTGATCCCAGTGCTCAAACTCTGCCTCTTTAAGGCCAAGCAAGCGCTGCACCGTTTTGTCCAGGAGAGGCACCTGGCGCTCCTTGCCGCCCTATGCTCAATGAACTGCTACCGGCGCACGGCATCGACGTTTTTGTAAGCGCATAAGCTGTTGTTGTGGTGCACTGTTAGCACCACAACACCAATCGATGCAACAAGTTGGTTGAATCGAACTGCACACGTTGATCGTCTTAGAGAGGCGATGATGTCAAGTCAGCTTTTCAAAGAGCTAATGGAAATCGTCGTAATCAACGTGGTGCATTAGCGTGCCGGGGTGTTGTAATAAAGAGCAGTGCGCCCCAGGTTCTTGCGCGCAACGCTCAGTTCCTGTCGGGCAATGGTGCGCAGGTGGACCTCGTCGGGCCCGCCAAAAAATCGCATGGCGCGACCCCAGGTCCACAGGTCGGGCAGCGGTGTGTCGGGGGTAAGCCCCATGGCACCAAAGACCTGGATCGCCCGATCCACCACCTTGGTCTGCAATTGCGCAGCCACCAGTTTGATCGCCGACACATCGACGCGCGCCGCGGCATTGCCCTTGCGGTCCATCAGCCAGGCGGCACGCAAGACCAACAGGCGGGCCTGGTCGATTTCGACACGCGATTGGGCAATCCAGTCCTGCACATTGGCAAAGTCGCTCAAATGTTTGCCAAAGGCGACTCGCCCCAAGGCCCGCTCACACATCATCTCCAGCGCCAGTTCACATTGGCCGATCGTGCGCATGCAATGGTGAACGCGACCCGGGCCGAGGCGCGCCTGGGCCAGGGCGAAGCCACTGCCTTCCGTGCCGAGCAGGTTGGAAACCGGTACCCGCACATTGCGGAAGAGAACCTCACAATGGCCTTCCGGGGCATGGTGGTTCATGATGGGCACGTTGCGCACGATCGAGAAGCCCGGCGCGTCCATCGGCACCAGCACCATTGAATGACGGCTATGTGGACTGGCCTGCGCATCCGGGTCGGTCACGCCCATCACGATACACAGCTTGCAATTCGGGTGAATCGCCCCGGTGGTAAACCACTTGCGCCCGTTGATCACGTAATGATCGCCGTCGCGCCGGATCGAGGCTGATATGTTGGTGGCGTCCGATGAGGCGACGTCGGGCTCGGTCATACCGAAGCATGAGCGGATCTTGCCTTCGAGCAGCGGCGTCAGCCAGGCCGCCTTCTGCTCGGGCGTGGCGAACAGATGCAGCAATTCCATGTTCCCGGTATCGGGCGCGTTGCAGTTGAAGACTTCCGATGCCCAGGAGAGCCGGCCCATGATCTCGGCCAGCGGCGCGTATTCCATGTTCGAGAGTTGCACGCCGGGTTCATCGGCCTTCAAGCCCGGCAGGAACAGGTTCCACAGTCCCTGCGCCCTGGCCTTCCACTTGAGGTCATCGATCAGGGCCATCGGGTATTCGCCTTCGCCCGTGATCCTGAGCCACTCGGCGTTGGCCGGCAACACGTGGTCGTCCATGAAGGCCAGCAGTTTTTCCTGCAACGAGATTACTTTTTCGGGGTATTCGAAATCCATTGGAGATCCTTGGTTTGGTTTTACAAAATGCCGTCAATTGTCTGAGCCGCGCGGCGGGCAAAGCCGGCCGCCATTTCGCCGGTCTGCGCCGCATTCGAGGCAATCGCCGTGCCACTGCGCGCACGCGCGGCGATGCCTTCAAAGATGACGGCCAGGCGGAACAGGGAGAACGCAACATGGAACGGGCTCGCCACGCCGGCGCCGGGAAACGCGGCGTAATAGCGCGCCAGGTATTGCGATCCGCCTGGAATCCCCAACGCGGCATGGTCCAGCCCGCGCATGCCCATGTACTCGGTGGGCAGCAAACGCCAGGCCAGTGCGCTGAAAGCCAGATCGGCCAGCGGATGGCCCAGAGTCGAGAGTTCCCAGTCGAGAACACCGACAACGCGTGGCTCAGTCGGGTGAAACATGAGATTGCCGATGCGGTAGTCGCCGTGCGCAATGGTCGTCAGCTCATCCGGCGGCACGTGCCGGGGTAGCCAGTCCATCAGGCGGTCGATATCCGGCAGGTCCCGGGTTTTGGATAGCACCCATTGCCGTGTCCAGCGGCCGATCTGTCGCTCAAAGAAGTTGCCCTCGCGGCCGTAATCGGCCAGGCCCAGCGCTTTCCAATCGACCTGGTGCAGACAGGCCAGCGTATCGGCCATGTCGAAGAACATGGCGCGACGGTCGGCCGGCGACACGCCCGGCAGCGAACAGTCCGCAAAGACGCGCCCCTCCAGGCGCTCCATCACATAAAACGGCGTGCCGATCACTTCGGGGTTGGCGCAATAAGCCAGCGCCTTTGGCACCGGCACCTTGCTGTCAGCCAGCGCCCGGATGATGCGGTACTCACGGTCCACCGAGTGGGCCGACGGCAGGACGGGGCCGGCCGGGCGCTTGCGCAGCACCAGGCGCGCCTGCGGGTAGGAGACAAAGTAGGTCGGATTGGATTGCCCGCCCGTGATCGGCCTGATGTCCATCGGGCCATCCGCCTGTGCCAGGTGCGCGCGCAAGTAGCGGTCCAGCGCATCGGGCTCAAAGCCCAGCTCGGCTGCGCTCAGGGATGGCCGCTGCCCCACTGCGTCAGCGCCGTTCTCGGGTGCTGCGGTATTCACTTGTTCACCACCGGACGGACCGGCTGTTGCGCAAGCGCCGCCACGGCCGCCTCGGTGGCGCCATCGCGCATCTGGCGCTTGAGCAGTTTCCCGTTGGCATTGCGCGGCAGCGGCTCGATGCTGAGCGTGAATGTTTCAGGCACCTTGTAGTCCGACATCTGCTCGGCGCAAAAGAGCGCCAGGGCATCGGTGCTCAAATCATCGCGCACCACCACAAAGGCATGCACGCGTTCGCCGAGCACCGGGCAGGGTCGCCCGACCACGGCGGACTCGATGACTTGGGGATGCGACGCCAGCACCGCCTCGACCTCGCTCGAGAAGACCTTGTAGCCGCCACGGTTGATGACGTCCTTGATGCGATCCAGGATCCGGACAAAACCGCCCTCGTCCATCGTCCCGATGTCGCCCGAATGCCAATAGCCGTCGGTGAAACTCTCCGCCGTCGCTTTCGGGTTCTGCCAGTAGCCCTTGACGACCATCGGGCCGCGAATCCGGATTTCGCCGCTCGTTCCGAAGGACAGCGGTGTCCCGTCAAAATCAGCGATGAAGATCTCGGCACACGGCACCGCAATGCCGACCGTGTCCGCGTGGCTGGCGGTCGAGCCAGGCGGCATCATCGTCGCCGGCGACGTGGTCTCGGTCGCGCCGTACGCATTCATTAGCTCCAGACCGCGCACTTTGCTGGCCAGGGCCTCGATGGTCGCTGGCGGCATCGGCGCGCCACCGTAGGCACCGATGCGCCAGTCTTTCAGCGCCGCGCCGGAGAAGTCCGGCTGCAGCAGGCACAGGTTATACATGGCCGGCACCATGAGCGTATGCGTCATGCGCTCGCGCTCGGCCAGTTGCAGGAAGGCCTTCGCCTTGAACGAGGCCATGACGATCAGCGTCGCCGCACAGCGGACCACGGTCAGGACGAGCGCGACCAGGCCCGTCACATGGCTCATCGGGACCGAGATGACGCTGCGATCCGCGGGACCAATGCCCATGCAGATCTCGTAATGCATGCTTGAATGGATGACCCCCAGGCTGGTCAGAATCGCACCCTTTGGGCGTCCGGTCGTGCCCGATGTGTAGAGGATGTAGGCTGCGTCTTCCTCTGAACCGGCATAAGCCTCGACTGTCGCCATGAGCCGGCCTGCGCTTGCCATCTCGTCGAGCGTCCGGCAACCCGCTTGCGGTAAAAGGCAGACGCGCAAGCGCAAAGCGCTCGACACCGCCGCGTCGGGCAGCCGCTCCACCGTTTCGCTGTCACAGAACACCCCGCAGCAGCCCGAGTCCTCCAGCATGTAGGCGATCTCGGCGGCGCTGGAACGTGTGCCGATCGGCACGGCGATCACGCCAAGCCGGGCTAACGCAAAGAGAATGATCACAAAAGATGCACTGTTGCCAAGCAACATGGCGGCCCGGTCACCGGGCCTGAGTCCAGCAGCAGCAAGGCCGCGGGCCAGCTCGTCCGATTGCGCCTGCACCTCATGCCAACGTAGCCGCAATTCACCGTCCACGATGGCTTCGCCCTCGGGGCAGCGCGCGACCGCGTCCGCCAGCAGCGTGTAGACGCTGCGGGGCCGCTCTGCGAAGCAGCGGATCCGGCGGCTGTCAAAATGCAACTCTTCCTGAATCGCCGGAACGGCAGAGAACCACTGGGACGCCGTCATGCGACCTCCTGCCCGTTCACAACCGAATTCGCGCCGCGTTCAATGACAAAACTATGGTCAAAGAGACTGCCGGAATGATTGACATCGGACTGGGAAATGAGGACAGCCAATTTGGACCCTTTGAGTTGATGAATGACATCCGCCAAACGCATTGACAGGGCCGGCGCCACGCCCTCAAACGGCTCGTCCAACAGCAGCAATCGCGTGCCCACAGCCAACGCGCGACAGAGGGCAACCAGCTTTTGCTGCCCGCCGGAGAGTTGCAGCGCGCGCCGCGCCCGCATGTCGGCAACCTCGGGCATCAGGCTGTAGACAAAGTCCAGCCGCTCGTCACGCGTGAGCGTCTTGCTGACCCAGATCGGCAGCAGGATGTTTTCTTCCACCGTCAACTGCGGCACCAGCGCGCGATCTTCCGGCATGTAGCCAATGCCCAGCGCAGCCCGCTCATGCCTCGCATGCCGGTCCAGGTTCTCGCCCAGAAACGCAATGTCGCCCGAAGCGGGCGGCAGGTGTCCCATCACAGTTCGCATGAAGGTGGTCTTGCCCGCACCGTTGCGTCCCATCAACCCGACCATCTCACCTTCGCGAATCTGCACGTTGAGGTCGCGCAGCGCCGGCATCAACTGGATGTTGACGGCAAGGTGCGATGCCGATAGCAGTAACGGGCTCATTTGGCACCCCCGGTCACGTAGCTGCGCACATCCGGATTGGCCATCACCTCGGTCGGCGAACCGTCCGCGATGACACGACCGCTGTAGAAGGCGATCACCCGCTCGGAAAAATTCGAGACGATCTCCATGTCGTGCTCGACGAAAAGAATCGTCACCGCCTCATCTTGCATGGCAGCCATGACCCGCTCCATGGTCGGAAATTTTTCGTCCGCACTGACACCGGATGTCGGCTCGTCAAGCAGCAACAGCTTCGGTCGCCGTGCCAAAGCCATGGCGATGTCGAGCAGCTTTCTGACGCCGCCAGCCAGTTGCATCACGGGCCGGCCTGCGTAAGACTGAAGTTGAAACTTTTCGAGCAATGCCACGGCACGGTCGCGCGCCGCCGGGCGATCCGCCGCCTGCCAAAGCGACTGACGTCCTTCGGCGGCGGCAACCGCCACCAGCAGGTTCTCCAGCGCCGTCAGTTCCAGGCAGAGCATGGGAATCTGGAACGAGCGGCAAATCCCCATGCCGGCGATCGCCTGGTGCGACAGCCGCGTGATGTCATGGTCATCCAGCACAATCCTGCCCGCGTCGGGTTTCAGGTAACCGGTGACCATGTTCACAAAGGTCGTCTTGCCAGCACCATTGCTGCCAATAACACTGAGGCGCTGGCCAGCCGGAATATCGATGCAGATGTTGTCGGCCGCGACGACCGCTCCGAAGCGCTTCATCAGGCCACGCGCAGAAAGCAGGGGCATGTTCATGGCTGACCCTCCGTCGGGGAAGGCACTGCGGTTCCCGGGTCGACCTGGCGTCGGGCGGCAACCGGCCACAAGGAGCCCAGACCTTCGGGCCTGAACATGATGACCAGCAGCATGAAGACACCCAGCGCCAACTGCCATGTGTTGGGGAAATAGAGGTTCGAAAACGAGCGCACAATCTCCAGCAGCAACGACGCGGCAAAGACCGCGGGCACGCGCCGGTAACCGGCCAGTACCGCCACAAAGACCAGCTCGCCCGAGGTGGTCCAGTTCGAAAAATTGGGCTCGACGTGTCCGAGCGCCTGCGCCGTGATGGCACCGCTGGTGCCTCCAAGCAAGGCACAGATGACGAAACTGGTTCCCAGGGAGCGGCGCGCCGACGCGCCAAGGTATTCAACGCGCAAGGGATTGCCGCGCACGGCCAGCGCCATCAAACCCGCCGCCGAGTTCCAGTACACCGACACCAGCCAGCCGGCGACGACGGACACCACGACGGTCAGGCAATACAGCACATATTCCGCATTCCCGCTTTGCAGCGACATGCCCAGCACGGTCGGCTTTGCAATGCTGATGCCGTCCGAGCCGCCCAGCAGGGACGACTTGGAGAGCAAGCCGAACAGGACCATCGACAGGGCGAGGGTCAGCATGGCAAAGAAAATTCCACGGTAACGCACTAGCAGCGGCGCAAAGAGGGCGCCAATCAGACCCGCCACCAACGTCCCGATCACAATGCGCAAGACGGCGTCTTGGATGCCAAACCATGTCGGCACCAGCGCCGCAGCATAGGCGCCCAATGCAAAAAACATTCCCTGGCCGAAGGTGGCGCCACCGCCGCGCATCAGGACCACAATGCCCAATACCGCCAGGCCGTTCGCGGCCGACATGGTGACAAGAAACTGCAGCCATGCCGGTGCCAGCAGGCCAGCCAGGATGAGAACGATGGCGGCAAGCAGCGCCATGAATAGGGATCGATTGGAACGCATCAAATCAACCTCGCCTTGACACTCTGGAACAATCCTTCAGGGCGAAAGATCAGCACGGCGGCCATGACCAGGTAGATGCTGAAAAGTTCGATCTCGGGCATCAGGTGCACCGCAAGCGAGCGCGCAGCGCCGACCACCAGCGCACCGACCGCGGCGCCCTGGATGCTGCCCAGGCCACCAATGATGACCACCGCGAAGCTGATGATGATGACGCTAACCGAGAGACCCGGCTGGACCGAGATCATGGGTGCGGTGAAGGCACCACCCAGCGCAGCCAGAAAGACGCCGACCGTGAACGCGACGACATAAACGCGCTGGATATTGACACCCATGCTGGCGCTCATTTCCGGGTTGTGGATGACCGCCAACACGATCTTGCCACTGGTGGTCCGGTTCAGGACATACCATGTGATCAGGCCGCAGACCGCCGCCAGGCCGACCAGGAACAGGTCGTAGCCGCCGATGCGCATGCCAGCAAACAACACATTGCCGAACAGCTGTGCCGGCTCGGAAACGTAATACGGATTGACACCCCAGACCAGCTTCGTCACGTCCTCCAGCATCAGGAACAAGGCGTACGTGACCAAGAGCAGGACGACTTCGTCCCGGCCGTAATAGCGTGCCAGCAGGCCGCGCTCCAGCAGCGGCCCGACCGTTACGGCCACGGCCACCGCCGACAGCAGCATGGCCACCAGCGAGAAAGCCGGTGGCAAGCCGAGCGACACGGCCAATGCGACGGCCGTGGCCGCCGCGTAAGCCCCGATGGCATAGATGCTGCCGTGCGCCATATTCAGGATCTTGAGAACCCCGAACACCAGTGTCATTCCCAATGACACGATGAACAGCCACGATGCGTAAGCAACCGCATCCATGACAATTGGAAAAACAATCTGCACGGCAGCAACCCTTCAGTACACGTTGAAAAATACTAGTTGCACTTGGCGCCAGGGAAGCCCGCCTTGATCCAGTCCATGCTCTTCATGTTGGCCGGCGGATTGACGCATTCCGCGCCAAAGGTCTGCACGTCGACCGCCAGCACGCGCTTGCTGGCCGCGTCGTACTTGGTCTTGCCGATGGCCGTGCCCTGGATGGCCTGATGACCGTCACCAAGCGCCATGCGGATCTGACCGCCGGGGGTGTCGAATGTTGAATTGCGCATGGCCTCGGCAATCTGTTCCGGGGTCGGCTTCCTGCCGCCGTTCTTCGCCATCGCGCTCTCGACCGCCATCTTCACGCCCATGAATGCCTGCGTCATGCGGTAGCCGGCCTGCACCGGCAGCGCCTTGTGCATGGACTGGTAGCTGGCCTGGAACCAGTCATTGATCGGACTCTTGGCCGAAAGAATGCCGTACGCACCCCGTGCGCCGATGATCGAGCCGTCCGGCATCTTGTCGAGCAGGCCCGGCAGGACATGATCGGCCGCGCTCAAGACCAGGGTCGTGTCCTTGAACAGGCCGCGCGCCGCACCCTGCAACAGGAATCCCTGCAAGTCGCCACCCCACAAACTGGAATAAGTAATGTCGGCCTGTTTGCCGCCAAGCACCGAGACCTCGGTGCCGTATTGACCGGCGCCAAATTTCGGCAGCAGGTCAGCGCCCATCTTGGCCTGCGGATATGCATTGGCCATGCCCGCCAGGAAGTCGCCACGCGAATCAAGACCCCACGCGTAATCCTGATTGATCAGGTTCATCGTGTTGACTTTGACGTTATGGGACTTGAGGTAGCGCACCAGCGAGACGTTGTCCATGGCGGCGTGCGAGGCGGTCCGGAAGACGTATTTCGGGCTTGCCTCTTCGAAGATCCGCGGTGAGCCGCAATCAAACAGGACGAGGAACTTCTTGAGCTCATCGGCGACCGGCGCCACCGCCAGGCAATCACCCGAACCCACGTAGCCAATCACCGCGTCGACGTTTTCGCGCTGGTACAGATTGCGCAGTTCCTGCACCTGTTTGGCACCGCCACCGTTCTCGTCAACGAGAATCATCTCAATCTTCATGCCGCCAAAGCCCGCCTTGTTGTACGGCGCGGGTGCGCTGCCCTTGTTGAACTGCTCGACCATGAGCTTGGCGGCATTGGCGGCAGGAACGCCGAAACTCTCGGCCGCCGGACCAGAAAGGAAGGTCACGACACCCAGCTTGAATGTCTCCTCGGCCTGTGCCGCACCAGCCAGTGTCAGCACGCTCGCAGCCGCGAGCATGCTGGCCAGGCGCCCTCGGGTCTTACCCATCAGTTTGAATGAATTCATCTCTAGTCTCCTTTAGTTGATTTTCGAACGCGCTTGCGCGCCACCACTCATGATCCGCCGTTCAATCAACGGATTCATACCTGCTTTTCGCGGGCGTCAGCCGCACGATTTTTTGCTCCCCTGCCTCAATGGATTGCGGCGTACATGATGCCTTCCTGGGTCGCGTCGGTGGCCGAGAACTCCACCACCACCTTGCCCTGTTTGGCGACCAGAATCCGGTCCGACACGGCCATCACTTCGGGTAGATAGGAAGAGATCACCACAACGGCCTTTCCGGCATCGGCCAGGCGATTGATCTCTGCGTGAATCTCGGCGATGGCGCCCACATCGACGCCACGCGTGGGCTCGTCGAAGATGATGACATCCGGTTCCTGCACCAGAGACTTGGCGATCACCACCTTCTGCTGATTGCCGCCCGAGAGTTCGATCACCTTGACATTGCGACTGATGGCACGCACATTGAGCAGGCGACTCCAATGCTCACCGACAGCGCTGGCGCGGGCCGGGGATACCGTGCCGAATGTCTTGTCCGACTTGCCGAGCAAGCCCATGTAGATGTTCTGTGCGATCGACATGGTTTCAAAAAAACCTTCCACCTTCCGGTCTTCGGTGACGTAGGCGATGCCATCCCGCACCGCTTGGCGCGCCACGCGGTAGCGCACCGGCTTGCCACGCAGCAGCACTTCGCCGCCGTGAAAGAAATCGCGCTTGATCAAGCCGGCCACGACCTTGAAGGTTTCGGTGCGGCCCGCGCCGATCAGTCCGAAAACGCCCGTGATCTGCCCCGCGAAAACGGAAAGCGAATTGTTCTTCACCATCGAGGCCATGCGCAGGTTGCGCACCGACAGAACGCATTCGCCCTGGGGTCGCACGAAAGTCTTCTTCTGCCCGTAAAGGGTCTGCGAAAGGTCGCGCCCGACCATCGCCTGAACGACGCGCGCCCGGTCGAAACTCGATTTTTGATCGGTCACAACATGATGGCCATCGCGCAGCACCGTGATGCGGTCGGCCAGCAGCAGCGCCTCTTCCAGTGCGTGGGAGATGAAGATGACCGAGACTCCCCGCTCCTTGAGCTTGAACACCAGGTCAAAGAAATATTTCTTCTCCTCCGGCGTCAGGCTGGCCGTCGGCTCGTCGAAGATGATGATGCTGGCCCGATGGAGCACCGCGCGCGCAATCTCCACCATCTGCTTCTTGGCTGCGCCCAGCAGGCTGACGGTGACGGTCGGATCGACATCGAAATTGAGCGACTGCAAAAACTGCTGCGCCGATATGTAGACACCACGCAGGCGGTTGAAAAATTTCTCCTGGCCCAGAAACAGGTTCTGGGCCACGGTCATGGTCGGCACCAGGCTGGTTTCCTGAAACACCATGGCAATACCGTGACGCAACGCCTGCAGTGGCGTCACCAGTTGCACCTCTTTGCCGTGCACCAGCATCTGCCCGGAGCTCAATGGCACGACGCCCGCCATGATCTTGGTCAGCGTCGACTTGCCGGCGCCGTTCTCGCCCAGGAGCGCATGGATCTCACCGCGGCGCAGTGTGAAGTCGACGTTCTCGATGGCCGGCACGCCGCTGTACTTCTTGGTTGCCTGTCGCAACTCCAGCACGATGTCGGTGTCCTGACTGGCCGGTCCGCTGTGATTGTTTTGTGTCATACCCGTGTCTCCGCCTGGTCGAGATCGATTCGCAGCAGGCGACCCGATCCCTTTGAAGCAACCCACAATGCCCCGCAGCATTCCACCATCGAGGTGATGCCGTGGTGCTTGCCATCGACTTGACTGTGCAGCGACGACAGAATACGGCCGTCTTCGGATACGCGCAGCACCAGCCCGTAAGAGCGCGGCGGTGCCCAAGGCTTGAGCACGCCCATCTGCTTGACCCCGGCGCCCTGCAAGGGCTCCAGGAAACTCAGGCCCGAAGCCAGCGCCGGCGCGATCCAGTAGCGTGGATCGATTTCTTCGAGCATGCGTTTGCGGTAGGTCGGTTCGCGCAGCACGAACTCCACCAGCTGTGTGCGGCAGACAAAGCAGCTCAGCCAGAGGCCCCCGCTTGCGGCAGCGCTCATACGCGACGGATAACCTGGCAACTCATGTATGAATTCCCGGCGGCCCCGGGCCATTGCCACGCTGTGACGCCAGCTCTCGCTGTACAGGGCGCCGCCCTTGAACGGCAGCACACCAAACGCATGGCGAAGACCGCTGGCCAGCTGTTCTTTTGAGTCAGTTTGGGGGTTCCAGCGCGCCACGCGTCCAGTTTTGCCGAGTTCCATCAGGTCATGACACCACTGGCCCGGTCCGCGGCGCTGCGAACCATCGCTCAGCAGGAGGGAACCTTCGGGTTCGAACGCCAGGGCGTTGACGCAGTGCAGTGCCTGGCCTTGCACCGCATCGAGGCGCTCGCCGTTTGTGATGACGCCATCGCTGGCCACATGCAAGATCTGAACCCGCTTGCCCGCCAGCCCGATGGCCAGCCGACCCGTGCCGTCAGCTGCCAGCGCGCTGATATCGGCATCGAAGCGGCACACCGGCACGGGTTGGCCATTGTCCAGGCGAAAGAGTTCCGCACCAGCGCTCAGCCACAGGTCTTTACCGTCGCTGGCCAGATCATCGATAGCCGGAAGTTCCGCGACAACCGTCGCCTCGTCCAGCCCCCGGTTGGGTTTTAGCGCGCCGTCCATGACCGACACCGTGATGGCGGCACTACCGCGGCCCAGCCAGCGGTCACCCAGATTGCGCAAACGTGTCAGCATCAGACCGTCCCCCAGCGTTGTCCATACTGCGAAAAATTCGGGTCGGCCTTGTCCAGCTTGAACCGGCCAATGCGGTTGTTGGAAATGCCCCCGAGGTAGAGGTAGCCCTGGTGCTCGCGCATCGAGGTGATCATGGGATGGTTTTCGCCACCGAGATCCCACAGGGTTTCCAGAACCTCGCCGTGCTCGGAAAACTTGAGCACGCATCCGGTGTTGATGTTCGGGAACAGCCATTCGTCCACCGGCACGCGCTTGGCCATGCGGCGACGGAAGCCGGGCATGCGCATCGCCAGGTCGTAGGCCGGCGCGCGCATGCCGACCAGGGCCAACCAGTAATTGCCGTCCGAGGCGAGGTTGATGTTGTCGGGGTAACCCGGCAGGTTGTCGATCACCATTTCGACCGCACCTTTTTTGGGTCCGTCGAACCAGTAGCGCTTGATGCAGCAACCCCAGGTCTCGGCAAACAGGATCGAATGCCCGTCGCTGGCCACGCAGATCCCGTTGGGGAATTTCAAGCCGCGCAACACGGTGCGGGTGCTACCGTCGCGCGGGTCGTAGCAGACGATCCGCCCGTTGCCGCGCGCCTCCAGTCCATCGACCGCCCATTCGTGCATCTCGTAGCGCACGGTGGCTTCGCTGAAGAAGATGCGTCCATCGTCGGCGATGTCCAGGTCATCGGCCAGGCGCAGCCGGCTGTCGTCGTTGATCGAACTCCAGCTGCGGTTGGTCTCGTCCGTTACACGCTGCACCTCGCGCTGCGGCGTGATGCGATACAGCCCCATGCCACCGATGCAGACGTTCAGGTTGTCCTGGCGGTCAAATGCCATGCCCAGAGGTTGCCCTCCAATGTGGGCGAATACCTCCATGCGCTGGTAGTCGGGCGCAAAGAAACGGATGACGTCGCCGTGGCGTGACCCGGCATAGAGGTTGTTGTCGCGATCGAGAATAACGTCCTCGGGCGCCTCGATGCGGCCCAGGCCAATCAGCTCCACTTCGCGCAGCCGGTTGTTCAGGGCCCACGGGCCGCCGGACTCCACACTGCAGCTCGGAGCCGGCGCAAGCGCCTGGTAGGTCGGGCTCACGTAGACCTTGCTGATGATGCGGTGCCGGTTCTTGAGCCAACGCACATCAATCACGGCAGCGGCGATCAGGATGCCGGCCAGCACCATGCGCGTGAGGCCACCGGAGACGGACATGGATGTCAGGCCATTGGTGATGAGCAGCACCACCAGCGTGCCCACCAGTGCCTTGGTTACGGAACCCCGGCCACCGCCAAGGCTGATGCCGCCCAGTACGGCGGCGGTGAGCACCAGCACCTCCATGCCAACGCCGATATCGGAGCCGGCAGTGGCCAGGCGCGAGGCGAAGAAACAGCCGCCGGCAGCCGTCAGAACACCGCTGGCGACGTAGCAGATGGCCACCGTGCGGCGCACCGCGATGCCGCTGTTATAGGCCGAGCGACGCGAGCCGCCGATGGCCATGATGTGCCAACCCATGCGCAGGCGCGTCAGCATCACGTGACCCCCGATGGCCGCCAGCGCACAGGCCCAGGCCACGGCCGGCAGACCCAGGAACGTGCCATTGCCCAGGAAGTCCCAGACCTCGGATTCCGGAACGCTGCCGGCAATGGCGGTTGAATATTGAAGGCTCAGAATCTCGTAGACCGAGCGAAAGATGATCAAGGTGATCAGCGTGGTCAGGAAGGCGCGCAGTCTCAGGTAGCCGATCAGGATGCCATTGATCGCGCCCAGCAACGCGCCGCACACCAGCGTGCCAGCCACGGCCGCCGGAACCGGCCATTTCAGAATGTGCATGAACATCAGGGCACAGAAATTGGTCAGCGCAAACATGGACCCGACCGACAGGTCAATTCCACCGACGATCATCACCAGCGCCATGCCCAGCACGATGAATCCAATTTCGCCGGCCTGCCGCAAGGTGTCCGCGAGCATCGTGGCAGTGTAGAAATTCGGCACCAGCCGGCCGGAGGCAAACACCACCAGCGCCAGCAGCATCACCGGCACCGCCGTTTCAGTCCAGCGCTTGGACAGGATCTCGCCCACCCAGTGGTCGGGCCAGTATTGATAGCGAAGTCGCGTCAGGGTTTCAGTCATGGTCAGACCAGTGATACGTTCAACGAAGAAGAGTGTCCAGGCACTGCGATGACCAGGCCGGATCGGGTGGCACCAGGCACCACCGCGATTGCGGCGCAGTCACCTCAGAACGAGGACGCGGAAGATCACTTGGACGCGGTCAGCTTCCAGCAGGTGCCGTCCAATGACGCGTTTTCCTTGGTGATCGGAATCAGCGTCGTGTAGATGTTTTGCTTGGCGGCACCGGGCTTGACACCCCCTTGCACCAGCCACTTGATCATCGCGGCCATGTTGCTGGCCTGGGTCGGCACGTCGTAGCTGATGTCGAGGTCAAAGCCGCCAGACTTGACCATGTCGCAGGCACCCTTCTGCTCGCCGCCGCCCGAGGTGGCCAGGTAGACCTTACCGGTCAGTCCGGCTTCCTTCACCGCTGCGGCGGTGCCGATATCCATGCCGTCCCAGAAACCGATGATGCCGCACAGGTCCGGGTGCTGCTTGAGCACGGTCTGTGTCAGCGCCTTGGCCTTGGCCGCATCCCAGTCGGCAGCCTGGTTTGACACCACCTTGACCTGTGGATTCTTGGCCAGAACGTTCTCCACACCCTTGAGCGTGTAGGCGCTGGTGGCCGCAGTGGGCGCGCCCTGAACGATCGCAATCTTGTTGCTCTTGCCCTTGCACGACTGCACCACGGCTTCAGCATTTCTCTCGCCGATGTCCACCCAGTCAGCGCCCACGAAAGCGGTCGATGGCTGCGATGAGCGCATGTTGATCTGGACCACGTAAATGCCCGCGGCCTCGGCCTTCTGGATCAGCTTGGCATAGGTCTGCACGTCCGGGTTGTGCAGCACGATGACGGCAGGCTTCTCGGCGATCAGCGCAGTCATGGCCTGGGCGCCGGCGTTGGTGTTCCAGTTCGGGTCGCGCGCCACAACCTTCATGCCGGAGGGCTCCAGTTCCTTCTTCAGGCCGATGTACCAGCCCTGTGCCAGGTCAAAGCCCATGGCCACCGGAATGTAGCCGACGGTCTTTCCGGCCAGCGCCTTCTTATAGCCGTCGCGGAAGGGCTCGTCGAGTCCCTTGCCCTGTGCGAACGCCGTTGCGGCTGAAAGACCGAGCGCCAATCCTATGGCGGCGGTGGTGATTTTGCGAACAATCTTCATGCTTTGTCTCCTTGGTTTTAGAAATTGGCGCCCTCGAAGGCCGGACGCCTGGCTTTGCTTAGATGTCACCCTGCTGGGCGGTTTCCTCGTTGCGTGGATTCAGGACCGAATCGATCAGAATGGCGGCCAGAAGCACCACGCCCTTGACAATGTTTTGCACCGAGTAGGAAATGTCCATGATCGTCATGCCGTTGAGCATGGTGCCGATCAGCAGCGTGCCGATGATCACGTTGACCACGCCGCCGCGGCCGCCCGACAGGCCGATGCCACCGAGCACCACGACCAGCACCACGTCATAGACCATGGTCGAGTTGTAGATGCGGGTCGGCATGCTGTTTACCGAAGCCGCCATCACGACACCGGCAAACAGGCCGATCAGCGCCGCCAGCACATATTGCAGGACCGTGATCGGGCGTGTTGGCAAGCCGGTGGCGCGCGCGCTGAACGGGTTGTCACCCATCGCGTAAATAAAAGCCCCGGCGCGCATGCGCTGAAGAAACAAGGCCAGCAAGGCCGCCGCCAGCCCGAACATGATCACCGGCATGGGAATGCCTGCGAATGAGCCGCGCCCCATCCACACCACGGCGTCCAGTGCGGTCGGCCACTGGACAACCTCCAGCTGAAAAATGAACGCCTGCCCCAGACCGGCCAGGAACAGCCCGCTCGCCAGCGTGGTGAACAAGGAGGGTACTTCGGCGTAGGCAATCAGCCATCCGTTGAGCAGACCAAAGGCCATCGACAGGCCAAACGCCATGGCGACTGCGGCGCCGACGCTGTGGCCGTTCTGCATGAGCTGCAGAAGGAAGCCGGACGGGACGGCCATGGCGGCAATCATCGAAATATCGATGCCGCGCCCGATCACCACCACGGCCATGCCCAGGCCCAGGATGCCGAGAATGGCAACGTTCTGCAGCAGGGTCAGCAGGTTGTCGACCTGCGCAAAGCCCTGCAGGAAAAACGAAAAACCGAGGAACATCAGCATGAAGAGCGTGAAGACAATGGTTTGCTGGGTGGCGCGCAACTTGATCATGGGAAGGTACTCGGTTCAATCAGGTAAGGGACGCGCGCAAGGTCTGGCGCAATTCACGCTTGACGATCTTGCCATTGGTGTTTCGAGGCAAGGGCTCGGTGCCAATGGTCCAGGTCTCCGGCACGGCATAGTCGGCCAGCAGCTTGGCGCAGTACGCCTGCATCGCGGACGCCTGAGACTGTGGGCTGAGTTCGCGCACGCACAGGAAGGCATGCACCCGCTCGCCCAGGACCGCACAGGGCACGCCCACCAGAGCCGCCTCGACGACCTGGGGGTGCTCGCACAGCACGTTTTCCACGGCCGCGCAATAGACCTTGTATCCGCCGCGAATGATCACATCCTTCTTGCGATCGAGGATGCGAACAAAGCCGTCAGCGTCGACACTGCCGATATCGCCAGATCGCCAGAAGCCGCCGGTAAATTCAGTCGCCGTGGTCTGTGAATTGTTCCAGTAGCCGGCGACCACCATCGGCCCGGCAATCCAGATCTCGCCCACGCTGCCGTGCGGCAGTTCGTTTCCCTGCTCGTCGACGATGCAGATCTCGCCGCACGGGACCACCTGGCCGACGCTGTCGCGATGTGCCGCCGTCTGGCCGTAGGGCATGATGGTGGCAGGCGAGCAGGTTTCGGTCGCGCCATAGGCGTTCATCAGCATCAGTCCCGGCAGCCGTTCGGTCAGTGCGTCGATGGTGGCTGTCGGCATCGAAGCGCCCCCATAGGCCCCGATGCGCCAGCTGCCCAGATCATGCGTCTGCAGATCCGGCAGCAGCAGGCACAGGTTGTACATGGCGGGCACCATGATGGTGTGGGTCATGCGTTCGGTGACGGCCAGCCGCACAAAATCGGCCGCTTTGAACTGCGGCATCAGCACCATGCAGGCCCGGCAATGCAGCGCCGTGTAGAGTTGCGCGACCAGCCCCGTGACGTGGCTCAGGGGAACGGCTACGACGGTGCGGTCCTGGTCGGTCATTCTCATGACGTTGGCAAAGTGCATCACCGAGTGCACGATGTTGAGGTGGCTGACCATGGCCCCCTTGGGGCGCCCCGTGGTGCCCGAGGTGTACAGCAGCAGGGCCAGGTCCTCTTCGGAAGCTTCGTGGGCCGCGGTCCACGGCTGGGCCTGCATCAGCGCACCGAATGTCTCGAAGCTGTCGCGCCCGGCGGGCCCGGTGACGAATCGAAAATGCAGGTGCTGCAGAGCTTCTGCCGGTGGCAAGAGGCCGGCCAATTCCGCTTCACAGATGACCGCCCTGGCACCGGAATCATTGAGCGAGTATTCGAGTTCAAGGCCCCGTGTGCGCGAGCTGATCGGAACCAACACGACGCCCAGCCACGCGCATGCGAGCGTGGCGATGATGAACTCACTGCCATTGCCGAGATACAGGGCGACGCGATCACCGGCGGCGATGCCGCGCTGGGCCAGTCCGCCCGCGCATTTGCCGGCGGCATGATGCAGTTCCCGCCAGCTCAGACGAAGTTCGCCACACACCATGGCCGGACCGTCGGGCAGCAATTCCACTGCGGCGCTCAGCATTTGCGCAACATTGCGAGGCCGCTCCACGTAGCATCGCACCACGCGGTGATCGAAATGGCTTTCGCGGCGGATGCCCGGGAGCGATGCATCTCTTGCTGCGTGACCCGCCGGCTGCTCGACCGCTGGTGCGCTGAGCACGCCGCGCATGAGCATTTCAATGCAATGCGTCACCGCGTCGCGCAGGCTTTGCGCCGAATGCGACTCGGGGCGATACCAGCGACCAATGCCGCTGATAGCGCCAACCACGGCATATGCACCCACGCCGGGGTCACCCACGACGATCCACCCTTCTGCCATCCCCTGGGCGATGAGCGCACGAAAGGTGGCGTCCACCTGTCCCTTCAAGGCACGCAATTCATGCCGCCTGGCTTCCGACAACGGATCTTCTCCGACGCGACTGACACACAGGCCGAAGTCGCTGGTCACCACGCCTGCATACAGTTCCATCGCATGACGCAAGCGCGTGCGCCCAGTGTGCCCTTTTGCGTCCAGTTCCGCCAGGCCTGTGCGAAATGACGCAAGGCCGCGTTCCACACATTCAAAGAGGATCTGCTCCTTGTTGCTGATGTAGTAGTAAAGGGTCGGCTTTGTCACGCCCAGGCTGTGCGCGATGTCATCGAGAGAGGTGCCCTGGAAGCCCTTGCGCGTGAACAGCCTGGCCGCCGCCATCAACACGGCCTCACGCTTTGCACTGTGCTGTTTCTCACGCTCCCGGCCAGCACCCCAGGGGGAATCGATCAGTTCGGTAACCTTTCGACCCTTGGTTTTGGCAGCTCTAATTGAAACTTCAGTTGTCATTAAATAGTGTTGAAAAACAATAGTTACTGGTGAGTACTTGATTTGACTAACTGCGACTCTATGGGCAGTGATGTGAAGCAGACAGTAGGTCATACCCTTAGCTGCAGTGCAATATGTCGAGTGCGCGACACCCGCAATTTCTGCTCGAAATCTCACACTCAAAGAGTGTGAGCCGGAGTTCAATCAAGGGAAAAGTCCCGGTGGTTCCGCCCGACCGAGCGCATCGAGCCAAAGTAGCACGGGCCGCATCTGCCTGAGGGTTATCTCACTTCCAAGGTCACAGAGACTCAAGTTTCGAGCTCGCACGGAAGGGGCGCGCAGTCAATCGAGACTATGAGAGATCGGTAGCACGAGATGTGAACGCATTGGCCGGGCGCTGAATGGCGACGCTGAGTAAAAAATTCACTGCACAACTGAGCAAAGACGTTCAGTTGTAGAATTAATCCGTTGGTGCTCGCGGTGTGGTTCACACACCGCAGTTCAACGGGAAGCAGGAGGGTTTGCTGTCAACAGCGAACCTAACCTGCGCTGCCCCCGCAACGGTAAGTGGACGAATCCTTCGCGATTCCGCTTCCATCATGGCCACTGAGCGTTCTGAACACGCGCTTGGGAAGGCGATGGAGGTTGTTCCACCAGCCCGGATACCGGCCAACAAGGTGGTTGCACGCTTGCGTGCAACCGTGACGCTAATGCACTGTCGGGGACGACGGTGATGGCTTTTGTCGGTATTTCCCTGCATGAAAACTTGTATTTTTCGCGCACGTTCATTCGTGCTCCCACTCGCTTTGGTTGGCGCTTTCCCCGTGCTTGCCCAATCACCTGAGAACCCGTCCCTGGGCCCAATTGTGGTGACCGCCACCCGTGTCGCCCAACCACTGAGCGAACTCCTGGCGGACGTCACCCCTGTGGACCGCAGTCGCATCGAAAGCATGGGTGCCACCGGGCTATCCGACCTACTGGGTCGATTGCCGGGCATCGAATTTCAACGAAACGGCGGGCCGGGCACCACGACCGGTGTGTTCTTGCGTGGTGCCGAATCCCGCTTCACGGCTGTCTATGTCGATGGCGTGCGCATCGATTCCCAGTCCACTGGCGGTGCGCCATGGGAAGCCATACCACTGAGTCAAATAGATCACATCGAGGTGCTGCGCGGCCCGGCGGCCGCGGTGTACGGATCCGACGCCCTGGGTGGCGTGATTCAAATCTTCACCAAGCGCGGGGCCAATGGCTTCGCACCGTTTGTCGGCATCGGCGTGGGCACTTACGGCACACGCAAACTGGATGCCGGTTTCAGCGGCGCCAGTGGCCCCTTTGACTTCTCCCTGGGCTTGGCCGATGAACAGAGTTCTGGCTATAACGCTCGACCGATACCGAGCCAGAACCCTGACCTCGACGGTTACCGCAGCCAGGCGGCAAACCTGAAACTTGGCTTGCAGATCAACAAGGCGCACAGACTGGAAGCTACGTATCTCTCTAACGACCTGAATGCACAGTACGACAACGGCTTGGGCAAGGACGACCGGTCTCTGGAGAATCTCAAAGCACAGGGCGTGAATTGGCTGGCGCAATGGACTGACGCCTGGAGTACCCGCTTGAGCTTTTCCAAGTCGCGCGAACGCTACCAGACGGCACCGTCGCCCTACCTCACCGTCACCGACCTGAGCAGCTTTCTGCTGCACAACGAATTCCATCAGCGCGAACACCTGTTCACGGCCGATCTGGAGCACAAGCAGGATCATCTTGAAAATGCGCCGATCGACCAGGGGCGATCACAAGATGGCGTGGCGCTGGGCTACGGCTTCAGCGACCGCCAGCACACGGTGCAACTCAATGTGCGCCAGGATGAAGACAGCGAGTTTGGCGGCCATCACACCGCAGGCGCCGCCTATGGCTATGCGTTCAATCCAAATTGGCGCGCCACCGCTTCGATGGCCACCGCCTTTCGCGCACCTACGCTTTACCAACGATTCAGTGCTTATGGTGTCTCCACTCTGGATCCGGAGAGCGCGAGAAACATGGAAGTTGGGTTGCGCTATGAGCAGGGCAGCTACAGCGCCGGCATCGTTATCTTTGACAACAAGGTCTCCAATCTCATTACGTTCTCGGCTCCGGGACCCTGTGCCTCCGCTTATGGCTGCTATGCCAATACGGCGCACGCGCAGTATGAGGGGATAACGCTCACCGCAGCACAACATCTTGGCGACTTGAACCTGAATGCATCACTGGACCTGCAGGATCCGCGCAATCAGGACACGAGAAAGCAGCTGGCGCGTCGCGCCAAACGGCATGGCACGCTGGCTGCGGCCACAAAGCTTGGCCAATGGACGCTAGGCGTCGAGGCACAGTTCTCCGACCAGCGTTATGACGATGCTGCCAACACCAATGTGTTACCTGGCTACGGCTTGCTCGGTCTGAACGCGCGCATCCAGTTGTCAAAGGATTGGAGTCTGCTCGCGCGAGTAGACAACCTGCTCGACAAGCAATACGAACTGGCCAGTACCTACGCTACGGCGGGCCGCTCGTTCTATGCGAGCGTCAAGTGGGCGCCGCAATGAACTTGCCTTCTATGAACGATGGGCTCATGTCCGCCAGCGCTTGTTGTCCCGCCTTGCTGATTGCCGCCCCGGCGTCCGGCCAGGGCAAGACGACGGTGACGGCAGCCCTGGCACGTTTGCACACCCGTCAGGGCCATCGCGTGCGGGTTTTCAAATGCGGCCCAGATTTCCTGGACCCCTATTGGCACACTTTGGCCAGCGGTGCTCCGGTGCATCAGATGGACTTGTGGATGACGGGTGAGGCAGATTGCCGCGCGCGTCTGGCCGCAGCCGCAATGCAGGCCGATCTGATCCTTGTGGAAGGCGTCATGGGCTTATTCGACGGCGATCCCAGCGCCGCCGATCTGGCACAGCGGTTCTCCTTGCCAGTGCTCGCGGTGATTGATGCGTCTGCCATGGCCGGCACGTTTGGTGCGCTGGCCTTTGGCCTGCAGCATTACCGACCAGACTTGCCATGGGCGGGTGTATTGGCAAACCGGGTCGCCAGTGAGCGCCATGCCGGCATGTTGCAAGAAAATATGCGTCAGCCCGAACATTGGCTCGGAGCTCTGATGCGTAACCCCGCAATGAACCTGCCCGAACGTCACCTGGGCTTGACGGTGGCCAGCGAGGTAACGGACGCCCTGGCACGACTTGACGCGGCGGCCGATGCCATCGCCACAACCCCGCTTGGCATGATGTCATTGACTGACCTGAAACGCTGGGATGTGACGTTTACGACTGAGCTCGACTCCGGACAGCAACCTGATTTCAAACCTCTGGCGGGCCGCACGATCGCCGTTGCACGCGATGTTGCATTCTGTTTTATCTACGCCGCCAATCTCGATTGCCTGAGGGCCCTGGGTGCCGAGTTGGTGTTCTTCTCGCCGCTGGCGGACAGTGCTCTGCCAGCCTGTGACGCGGTCTGGTTGCCGGGTGGTTATCCAGAGCTGCACGCTGCGCGCCTGGCCGCCAACCTCCAGATGCGCGACAGTCTGCGTGCCCATGCGGCGCGAAACAAGCCGGTATGGGCCGAGTGCGGCGGCATGATGGCTCTGTTTGACGAGCTGGTCACCGTAGATGGGCAGAGCCACGCGCAATGGGGCCTGTTGCCGGGTATCGTGACGATGCAAAAACGGCTGGCAGCATTGGGTCCTCAGCAGTTGCTGCTTGATGGGCATTTGCTGCGGGGACACACGTTTCACTACTCCACCTGCGTGACGCCACTGGCGAGCAGTATTCGCACGGCACGACCCGGCACTGAACCCGCACCCGAAATGGGTGAGGCCCTTTATCAATTGGGTCCGATTCGGGCCAGCTACTTTCACGCATGGTTTGCATCCAGCCCCGCCGCCACGGCCAGCCTGTTCTCACCCGGCTCCGCTTGCCCGCACGCCTTGGCGGAACAGACCGATGACTGAGCGCGTTGCCTTCTCGCGGGACGCAGGGCACATCGTCATGTGCGGGAATGCGCAACATGGCTAATCACATGAACTTCGCGCGCAGTGAACTGATTCTGGGTGGCCAGAAAAGCGGCAAATCACGCCGGGCCGAAGCGTTGGCGCGTGACTGGCTGGCCTTGTCACCTGCCCACAGCGCTGTGCTGATCGCCACGGCCAGACCCGGGGATGGCGAGATGCGAGACCGAATCACGCGCCATCAGCTTGACCGCGCCATGCGCGTGCCAGGCATGAACACCGTGGAAGAGCCGCTGGCTCTTGCGGAGTCGATTGCGCAGCACAGCGATGCCCACACGCTGTTGGTCGTTGATTGCCTGACCCTTTGGCTGACCAATTGGCTGATGCCGGCAGAACCGCTTTCCGAAAAGTCTGACCCAACAAACCTCCTTGTCATTGCAGCCGTGACCCGACTGTTGAACTCGATCGGCGCCGCGCGGGGTCCTGTCGTGTTGGTGGGCAACGAAATTGGCCTGGGTGTAATCCCGCTGGGCGCCGAGGTTCGCGCCTTTGTCGACGCCCTGGGGACGCTCAATCAAAACGTGGCCGGCGTTTGCGAGCGGGTGACATTGATGGCCGCCGGATTGCCGCTTACCTTGAAAGGCACCGGATGAAAACCCTGTGTCGAAAGCTTCTGCTGTGCCTGGCTGCCCTCGCCAGCTTGAGCGGCTCGATCGCGGCGCAGGCGCTGCAGGTCACGGATGACAGAGGCCTGACCGTCAGCTTCGCGCAAACGCCGCTGCGCATTGTCAGCCTGCTGCCTTCACTGACCGAGACCGTGTGCGAACTCGGGCAGTGCCAGCGGCTGGTGGGGGTGGATCGCTACTCCGACTTTCCACCAGTCGTGCGCGCCTTGCCACAGGTCGGCGGTGGCCTGGACCCGAACATCGAGGCCATCGTGGCATTGCGGCCGGACGTCGTGTTGCTGGCCACATCGTCCCGCGCCGCTGACCGGCTGCAGTCGCTGGGGATCAAGGTGGTGGCGCTGGAGCCTAAGACCCACGCCGATGTGCGTCGTGTGCTGGAGAAGGTCGGTCAATTGCTGAATGTGCCGGATGCGCAGCGTGTGTGGCGCGTCATCGATGCCGGGGTAACGGCGGCCGCGCAATCTCTGCCGGCCACGGCCAGACAGACGCGTGTCTACTTCGAAGTTAATCGCGCGCCTTACGCCGCGGGTGAGAGCTCATTCATAGGCGAAACCCTGACACGCCTGGGTGTCAAGAACATCGTGCCCGCAAGCCTGGGGCCGTTTCCAAAGCTCAACCCCGAGTACATCGTGCGCGCCAATCCGGACTTGATCATGGTTGGCGACCGAAACTACGCGGGAATGGAGGGCCGCCCTGGCTGGACCGCCATCCGCGCCATCAGGGAGCACCACGTGTGCGTCTTCAGCGCAGCGCAATCCGATGTACTGGTGCGACCCGGGCCGCGCATGGCGCAGGGAGCCCGCATCATGGCCGATTGTCTGCAAAAGATGTCGGGCAAAGCGCCGTGACCGTGATCTCGCATCAGCAGCGCATCGCCTCTTTGCTGGGGCTGGGCCTGCTGCTCACCGGTGTCGCATTGATCATTCTGGGCGCCTGTGTCGGTAGCACCGGCTTTGAAAGTGTGGGCAGGGCCTGGAGTGACCCGATGTCGCTGCTGATTGTGCGGGACGTTCGCTTGCCGCGTACCGTCGGCGCCTGGCTGGCAGGGGCATTGCTGGGAATGGCCGGTGCCGTGGCGCAAGGCTTGTTTCGCAACCCGCTGGCAGACCCCTACCTGCTCGGCAGCGCCTCGGGTGCCTCGCTTGGTGTGGCGCTGGTGCTGGTGTTATTCGGCGTGTCACCGTTTGCCGCGCAATGGCTTGTGCGTCTGGGACTGACGGGGGCGGCGTTTGTCGGCGCCGTGGGCGCGGTGCTGCTCACGCTCGCCCTGGCCAAAGGCGTGCAGCACACATTGCGCCTGCTGCTCGCCGGCGTCATCGTGGGCGTGGTGTTGGGCGCTTTCTCATCGCTCACGATGCTCATGGTGCCCGAAGTGACACAGGCGATGCAGGCCTTCATCCTGGGCAGTACCGGGTTTGTCGGCTGGATCGCCTGCGCCTTGATGGGCGGCGTCTGGCTGTTCTGCATGGTGGTGTCCTGGATGTTCAGCCATGTATTGGATGGCCTCTCGCTGGGCGAAGCCACCGCCGCGAGCCTGGGCCTGCCTCTGGCGCAACTGCGCGCCGCACTGGTGGTCGTAATCGCGCTGACCACTGGCACTGCGGTAGCGCAAACCGGCTTGATTGCCTTTGTCGGTCTGGCTGCGCCACACCTGGTGCGCTCGGTCGTCAAGACCAAGCACGCACGTCTGATCTTGCTGTCGAGCCTCATGGGTGGCGCCTTATTAATGGCGGCCGACATATCGGCGCGCTGGCTGATTGCGCCGCAAGAACTGCCGGTTGGGGTGCTCACCGCCGTGCTGGGTGGCGGTTATCTGCTGTGGCTGATGCACCGCAGTGGCGGCGCCAGACCCGGGGCAGGCGCATGAAGACCGTCCCTTTTCCAAATGCCATTGATGCGCGATTCATCAGCGCCAGCCTGGGTCATGTTCAGGTGCTCAACAATATCGACTTGTCTCTTCCCGCGGGCCAATGGACCAGCATCGTTGGCCCAAATGGTGCAGGCAAATCCACGTTACTGAAGGTTTTGGCCGGGTTGCTGCCGCACACGGGCGCGGTAGCGCTCTTGGGGCAGTCACTGGACACTTTGCCGCGGCGCCGACGTGCGCAGCAACTGGCATGGTTGGGACAAAACGAGATCGCGGGCGACGATTTGACAGTTTGGGATGTGGTCATGCTTGGGCGCTTGCCTCACCAGGCGTGGCTGGCCGCACCGAGTGCTGTCGATCATCTGGCCGTTGAGCAATCCTTGCGCGCGACGCAGGCCTGGGAATGGCGCTCTCGCAGCCTGGGGCAACTATCGGGTGGTCAACGTCAGCGCGTGCTGCTGGCCCGGGCGCTCGCCGTTCACGCGCAAGTGCTGCTGATGGACGAACCGCTGGCCAATCTTGACCCGCCGCATCAGGCCGATTGGCTCTGCATGGTGCGCGCCCTGATTGCCGAAGGCAAGACCGTTGTGAGCGTGCTGCACGAGATTTCATTCGCGCTGCACGCAGACCAGATGGTCGTCATGGCCAATGGCTGCGTCACCCATCAGGGTGCCTGCGCCGACACCGCCACCCACCGGGCCCTTGAGGCCGTATTTGACCGACGCATTGCCGTCCATTCCTTGGGCCAACAGTGGGTTGCCCTGCCCAGAAACTAAGTGAAGAGAGTCCATTCCATGCAAATTGAAACGCCTCCGAAAGACAAACCCTACGACAAGGCCGAAGGCGAGCGGCGCGGCATCGTCATCGTCAACACCGGTGACGGCAAAGGCAAGAGCACGGCGGCGTTCGGACTCGCGCTGCGCGCCCATGGTCGCGGCAAAGCCGTCAAGATATTCCAGTTCATGAAAGTGCCCAGTGCGCGCTTTGGCGAACACCGCATGTTCGAGCAACTTGGCATTCCGATCGAAGGCCTGGGCGACGGCTTCAGCTGGAAAAGCCAGGACCTGGAGCGTTCGGGCCAACTCGCGCGCGACGGCTGGCAGAAGGCGAAGACCGCCATTCTGGGTGGCGAATACTTCATGGTTACGCTCGACGAAATCACCTATCCGTTGATATACGGATGGATGCCGCTGGATGACGTCTTGCAGACGCTGTGTGGGCGACCCGCCCACGTACACGTCGTGATCACGGGCAGGCGCTGTCCGCCGGAAATCATTGAATTGGCGGACACCGTGACCGAGATGGTCATGGTCAAGCATGCCTTCAAGGCCGGCATTCCGGCCCAGCGCGGAATTGAGGATTGAGGCCAGGCATGTCAAAAGTTGACTGTGATGATTCCGACGCCCCGGCGCCGGCAAGCAACCTGGCTTTCTGCGACGCGGAACGCAATGCGGTGTACCGCGCCATTTTCGAGCGACGCGACATGCGTAACTTTGCCGGCGGTTCGGTGGCGCCGGAGTTGATGCGCCGACTGCTCGACGCCGCGCACCACGCGCCCAGCGTTGGGTTCATGCAACCCTGGCGCTTTGTGCGCGTGGCGTCATCCGCCTTGCGCCATCAGTTGCACGCGCTGGTGGAGCAGGAGCGATTGTTGACGGCCCGTGCGCTGGGTGAACGCGAAGAAGCGTTCATGCAACTAAAAGTCGAAGGACTTCTGGAAGCGGCGGAGTTGTGGGTTGTGGCGCTGTCGGACGGCCGAGAAAAGCATGTTTTTGGTCGCCGCACCCTGCCGCAAATGGACCTGGCCTCCGCCGCGTGCGCGATCCAGAACCTGTGGCTGGCCGCTCGCGCCGAGGGGCTGGGCATGGGTTGGGTTTCGTTGTTCGACCCCGTCGCCGTTGCGACCCTGTTGCAGATGCCCTGCGGGGCCGATCCCATAGCAGATTACGTGAGGCAACGGGTCAGCATCGGTAGCAAAACAGCTGAGTCAATGCGCGCCAAGACAGGGACTGTCGGTGTAGAGTCAGAGAGTATGATTCAATCCTATTCATTCCACAGGGATGCCCATCATGCGCACAACCCAACAATTCAGTATCACGCTGCCCACAGAAATGGCAGGCCTCGTCAAATCCAAGGTCGCCTCCGGCGATTACGCCACTGAAAGTGAAGTGATTCGCGATGGCTTGCGCGTCCTGATGGCCCGTGACCGCGCCATGGAGCATTGGCTTCAGACCCAAGTGGGCCCAGCCCATGACGCGCTCAAAACTGACCCATCCCGGGCGGTTCCAATTGCCCAGGTGCGCAAACGCCTCGCCGCCGTTCATCGCTCGACCACCTCAAAAGCCTGATGTCAAGCCCGGTCTACCCGGTCGTCTTCACGCCGGAGGCGCTGGAACAGCTTGAGGAGTTGTACGCCTACATCGCACAAGCTGCCTCACCCGTGGTTGCGCAGCGCTACACCGATGCAATCGTCACCTATTGCGAGTCCTTGCAGACCTTTCCTCTCAGAGGCACTCGCCGCGATGATGTCCGACCAGGACTGCGCATCACAAACTACAAAGGTCGGGCTGTAATGTAAGCGGCTAGCCATGGCACCTTGACGCAGGGGCCGGCAATATGCGAGGTCGTTGACTGCGCTCAGACCAGAGGCTGCCAGCGATGCGGAAGCAACTCCTCGATTCGGCTGTTCAGGTGC
>Ga0073936_10002327_pt1 | contig 28426 bp, 24 predicted proteins | sample AliMusrvi5mmetaG_FD_87041 | JGI IMG/M metagenome (GOLD analysis project Ga0073936, IMG submission 87041) | Freshwater lake bacterial and archeal communities from Alinen Mustajarvi, Finland, to study Microbial Dark Matter (Phase II) - Alinen... | ecosystem: Environmental > Aquatic > Freshwater >...
ATATGGGATTGCAATCCAAGGTTGAGGCGGTGCAAAAGGATGAGGTGGACGCCAAGCGACAGCGTGCTGCTTACCTTGTGGCCAAGGGCCGACTGGAGGCCGATGGCATGGGCGACAAGGAGCGTGAGATTTTCAGCAAACTCGCCGACATCGATCAGCAAATGGATGCGCAGTTCAAGGAAGCGGTAGACCTAGCCTCTCAATTCAACACCGAGCAGGCCCTTAGCAGCAACCAGACCACCGCCAATGTCATTGCTGGCGCGGGTGTTCTGGTTCTGGTGCTGGCCGGCCTGATGGCCTGGAGCCTGACCAACAGCATCACCACACCACTGAAGACAGCGCTTGACGCCACCGGGCGCGTTGCCCAAGGGCATACCAACAGCCGTGAAGAGACCCAACTTCTGCTGGCCGGTTTATTGGAGATGCGCAATGGGCTGGTACGCATGGTCGGTGAGGTACGTTCCGGTGCGGAGAACATCTCTACTGGCGCCAATGAGATTGCTGCTGGCAATACCGATTTGTCACAGCGCACAGAAAACCAGGCGAGCAATCTGCAAGAAACCGCATCGTCCATGCAGGACTTGAGCAACAACGTCAAAAACAACGCGGAGACTGCGCGACAGGCCAACCAGATGGCCAGCTCCGCGAGTGCTGCGGCCGCCAAAGGGGGAAGTGGTGAGCCAGGTGGTCAGCAACTTCAAACTGGGTGGCGCGCCCTCAGTGCAGCACTGGGAGACTTTCTGACGCGCCAGGCCTGGCCCCCAGGCACTGATCACCCATGCGAAATCTTAACGGCAGCCGTCCGAGTCTGGGCCCGCTGGTCAATGAAGGCACAGGCCATCCTACAACGCTTAACGAAAGCGGGCACTGCCGAACGGCTGCTGTCTGGTAGTCCACTATGTCGACCATGTCAACTAGGCTAGATAGCACGTGGCAGCAAAACCGTAACCGTCGTGCCCTTTCCAATCGAGCTTTCAACGTCTACGCGTCCATGGTGAAATTCAATAATCTCTTTGACGATGTTCATACCCAAGCCTGTACCGGGAATCTGGCCTGAAGTGTCCGCTCGGTAAAAGCGTTCAAACACCCGCTCCAACTGTCCGGCTGTCATCCCGATACCGTGATCGGTGACTGAGAAGCCAACCAGTTGCCTGCATTGTTCAAATTTCGTGATGAAGTGAATGCTGACAACGCCGCCTTCGGGCGAGTACTTATAGGCATTTGAAATGATATTGACTAAAGCCTGCTGGAATTTTCCGCAATCAACGTTGACAGAGAGTGGCTCGGGTGCCGCTGCGACGACAGGACCATCGCGATGCTCTGGAACTTTGAAGTCGTGTATTGTTTTCGTGACAAGGTCATACATGTCAGCGTGTTCCAGAACGAAGTCATCCCCCCTGCGTGCCTCAATTCTGGCTAGATCGAGAAGGTCGTTGATTATGTTGGCAATCAACACGGACTGCCGGTGAATGATGGCTGTCATTTCGTGCCGTTCATTCGCGTCGGAATCATTATTGAGGAGGAGCACCTCGGAAAACCCCAAAATACTCGCCATGGGTGTGCGCAATTCATGCGCTGCCGTGGCCAGAAATTCATTCTTAAGGTTCTCAACTTCAGTTTCGTGAGTGATATTACGGACGTGCAGAATTTGCGACACTGAATCCGAAGATCCTTTTCTCAATGCGATGCGCAGAACCTTATTGCCTGGAGCTGACGGGAGAATCGTGTTTTTGTAATGCTGGTCGCCACCTTGCTCCCCGATCTGGTTCGCACCCATGGATGCGATCCCTATAAATCGACTCGTCGGAATGCAGGCGTTTGCCAAACTATCTGAGAATTCCTTTTCGTTGAGCCCCATCACTGACTCTATTGACAATCCACTTAGTCGTGAGAATGCCGGACTTACATAATTGACGCAATGGCTTGCGTCAAAAGACACGAATCCGTCTGGGCTCAAAGCGAAAATCGTCTCGAGCTGTGCAGATTTTTCTTCAACAGCCTTTTTAAGTTGTGATTCAATTTTCTGCCTTCGAACGATTTCAAGTCCAACACGCCATGCTAATCCCAACGCAAAAGCAATCAGTACTGTAGCGACACCAGCAAGTTGCAGTAGAACGAGTTGAGTCGGTTCCTCCACCTCATTCGCTGGTATGCCGATGACTACCGACCATCCGGTTACTACCGAACGATCGAATACGGTGTAGACAGTTTTTCCCTCTTGATTGGTCGCCGTAAAAAGGCCGCTTTGAGAAGCAGAGATAGGTTTGGCCAGAGAATACGTAGCGGGAACGCCCACATAGCGCTCCGGCGCCCGGGAGCGACCAGCCAGCACCAAGCGGCTGTCAATGATTGCGCCCGTCCAGGTCGACGGTAGCCGCTGTTCTGCAAATAAGCCGTTGATCGCGTTGGGGTCCATCGCTATCGACAGCACGTATCGAACTTGGTTGTTTCGAAAGACAGGAGCCATGAGAAGTATGAACGGCTTCTTTGTGACTGCGCCGGAGGCGACAGCTCCAACAATCATGGACTTGCGCGTCTTTAAAACTTCATCCACTGCACTTGAAGCAATGCTGACCAGCGGGCCCACTGCCGAAGTAGCAGTTGTGGCGACAATGGCATGAGAGATTGGATCGATCAAAGATGCAGTAAACCATGTGCCGTTGGTTGCGATTACTCGCTTGGCACTGTTTGTGAATGCTGTAAGGTTGTCGTTATCGAGACTTGCGTCAGTCGCCAAAATTTCGACCTGCGTCATCTGACCCAGCAATTCGTGGTCAACTGCCACCCGCAGTGCACTGGTGGTGCTCTTCAAGTTGTCAGCAATTGCCAACTTCTTTTGGACAACGATCATCCAGGCAACGCCACCTCCGAAGATCAGCAAAGGCAGCACGGCAACCAAAACCAACCCTACCAATGCCTGCCAGACACGGTGTTCCATCCATTTTTTATGTATGTTCATGATTAAAGATTCTTGATCCCACTAGATGTGGCGGTCATCGACTGATGGGTCAGCGCTTAGCTCACTTTGCGATTTTGAGTGGTGCAAATTGCCTTCGCGGATGCCTCGTTTAAGGTGGACCGTTGTGGTCTGCATTCTGCCTTCTTCCTTAAGTACAATCTGAATCATTCTTTCGCCTCACCGTCTGTTAAGTAAACAGAGTGTGGTTTTGAGTGCAATCGTCAGTAACGAATTACCAGTTTTTTTGGCCTTCGTGAAAATCAGATGGACTCAATCCGAAGACGTAGTCGATGTTTCCCAGCGAACTTGTCGTGAAACTTGCGATGGAGTGAGAAAGACTCTGGTTGAATTCGACTTGACGTTCAATGATTGCATGGCGGAGGTAGGCAATCGCGACTTTTGCAGCAGCCATCGCGATCACTGCAATGACGAGTGCCGCTATCTTGAGTGCAAAACGATTGTTCATCCTATGCAAGCATGTATTACAGAGTATGTCTGCTCTAGCCGTAACATGAACATTGGTTTGCGCTTTTCAAGCAAATGCATCCAGTTGAACTGCACTGAACGCATAGGAGGCAAGATGGACGCTCCCGCTAATTCAACTATTCTCAGAGGTTTTGCCAGGGCAGCGACCGAAACCACTGAAGACTCTACGAGAAAGCCCGCTGGCAATCAAGGCAATTTCGCGAACGGATTTTCTGTGCAAGCCACCTAGCCGTCAATTCAGTAGAAAAAATGAAGCAAGGGTTTCATTTTTTGGTCCAAGGCCTGCTAAATTCGAGTGAGCTGCTCGAACACCTTCAGCCAGGCCGGTGGTGCGCACCGCTTCAAAACGAGAACCACAAGATTTACAAGTTCAAATCACAGGCTGAAGGTGACGTCATCATGCTGGAGGCCAGTGGCGACCAGTTGCTAACCATTATTGGCAGGAAGCCATCAGCACAGGGGATCATCACGCATGAGGCAACTGAAGACCAAGAACCTGGGCATCTTGGAACAGAAGTGGCGGTAAGTGGCGACAGCGTCCGTCTGCGCGCCACGGAGCCGTTGTTCACTTACAAGGAGCGATGTCACGGTACTGGCCTGGGCCTGCCGATGGTGGCCGGCTTTGTGAGCCAATCTCGCGGCAACGTGAAAATTCAAAGTGTGGAGGGTCAGGATCCCGCCCTGGCCGAGCTCGTCAGGGCATGGGCCAAAGCGCAAGGCCATACGGTTGTGCTGGCGAATTCTGCTGACGTGCCATGGCCATTGCTGGTGAAACCGTTTGGCAAGGAAAACTTCTATCAGGCTATAGCCAGTGCCGATAGTGAATCGAGCTTCGTGGCGCTGGAGTCATTGAATTGACGCTACCGAAAATATCTTGACCGTTGCGAACCTAAACCCGATGAATAGCGTTCGACTGGCACCGGTCGATCTGCATTCGATCAAGTTGGACGTCCCCCTGCCTTTTAGCCTGGTGGACAGTCGTGGCATTTTGCTTGCCCACAAGGGATTCATCTTTCAGACTGAAAAAATTCTGGAGGGCCTGGCTAATCGAGGAAGCGGCTTTTTTGTTAACTTCGCTGATCGCAGCGATCCGCAATTGCGGATCACCGAGAGGGCCTATGCCAGTCAACTTCAAAAGAGTCTGCGCAGCCAGAACCCCCTGGGTGACTTACTCAAAGTTCAAGTCAGCTATGCCAATAGCCTGATCGAAGATGCAGATCAAAAGCCTCTCGATTGGTTAGATCTGATCGAAGGTTGCAACGCGATGTTGCATACCCGCGATATCAATTTTTTCAATCGGCGCCTGGATAGCATTGCTTCGATTTTGAGCCATCAGTTAAGCACGAACCCTGACGAAGCATTGCTTGCGCTGTTCTATTTATCCGAAAGGAACGGGCGGCTTTACAGCGCCACGCATGGCCTGTTGGTCTGCGTCATCTGTGTGCTGACGGCGACTCACGTACTGCGTTGGTCTGAGTCTGATGTTGACTTGCTCATGCGATGTGCGCTGACCATGAATATCGGCATGGTGGACCTTCAGGACGATCTGACACTGCAGGCAGGGCCCCTTGATATGAGTCAGAAATTTCTGATCGGGGAACACACCAACCTGTCAGTTCACATCCTGGACATGTTTGGTGTTGAGGATAAGGACTGGTTGACGATTGTGCGCCTTCATCACAAGACGGTGCAAGAACCACTGCAGTCTGCCCATGTCACTGACCGCCTTATCGGACTGATAAACCGCGCAGATGTATTTTCAGCCAAATGCTCATCTCGCAGGTCACGGGAAGCACTGCACCCCGCCCTGGCGATGAAGTCCATCTATATTGATGCCCAGGCCAAAGCGGACCCCATGGGAGCGGCCATCATCAAAACGGTCGGCATATACCGGCCTGGCTCATTTGTGAAACTCGCCTCTGGAGAAGTGGGATTGGTGATACGAAGAGACGCCAATACCACCACCCCAGCCGTGATGGTGGTGCTGAACCGCGACGGCATTGCCGTCGTGGCCCTATCCATTCGGGATACATCCGACAGAAAGTACGCCGTGATTTCCAATGTGCCTTCTTCAATGGTCAAGGTCACATTGAATTTGGAGAGAATCCTTGAATTGAGCAGGCAGAAAGAATATGTGGCCATCCCCGGTTGGAGCTTAGCTTCTGTTCATGGGCCAGCAAATGCCCAAATTGAACCGACTCAGTGAGTGATCGCTTGGGAGAAATCATCGAGGTTTTATGGCTAGACCTGAACTACGGCTTTCTGGGGACTGAGAAACTAGCGAAACCCCTGATCTCAATGCGGTGCCCACGCACCATTGCGCTATTCATCGCCTCCAAGATGGTCGAAAACGGCGGTTTCAGCATCCCCCTGTGTTAGCTGACTGAACCGGTCGGAGAGAAGTTGCACGAGGTCTGATCGGTTCATTTGCTCCGAGGGATAAGGCAGCTTTTTCAGGATTCGCCCAAAAAGCGCGTTCAAAAGCCATTTAGGCGTGCTTTGGGACCACCACTAACAGCGGGAAAAGGATGGCGGCTTTGAGCGCCTTTTTCCAAGAAAAAAGCCCGTAGTCTCAACGACTTACGGGCTTTTTAAGGTTCACCGGTTTGGTGGTGGGCGATGCAAGTTTCGAACTTGCGACCCCTGCAGTGTGAATGCAGTGCTCTACCCCTGAGCTAATCGCCCTGAATTGTGTTCAGGAAAGTCTACTATTATATAGCGAAATTAGGCCGTTTCTTGCCAAATCGCTTTTCCACCACTGGCTTTGTTGATTTGTTGGATGGCGTCGGTGTGCGCGGCCAGCTCCTGCTGGTTGGCCAATAGGACCGTCAGGTCAAATCCGCTCAGGTCCATTCCCTCCACCGCCGATCCGCCCTCTTCCTGTTGCTCACCGGAGTCCATCAGCAATGCGTCCTGGCCACGCGTCATGTTGATGTAGACGTCGGCGAGCAGTTCGGCATCCAGCAGCGCGCCGTGCAGGGTGCGCCCGGAATTGTCGACCTCCAAACGGGAGCACAGGGCATCGAGGCTGTTGCGCTTGCCGGGAAAAATTTCCTTGGCCATGGCCAAGGTGTCGACCACGCTGGCCACGTGTTCCTTGAACGGCAGTTTGCCCGCGCGCTTCAGTTCCACATTCAGAAAGCCGACATCGAAGGCCGCGTTGTGGATGATGATTTCGGCGTCCTGCACAAAGGCCAAAAACTCATCCGCAATTTGCTCAAACTTGGGCTTGTCACGGAGGAACTCCGTGGTGAGGCCGTGCACTTTCAATGCCTCTTCATGGCTGTCTCGCCCGGGATTGAGGTAAATGTGCAGGTTGTTGCCGGTGAGCTTGCGGTTGAACAGCTCGACGCAGCCGATCTCCACCACGCGGTCGCCCTGGTCCGCGGACAGGCCGGTGGTTTCGGTATCCAGAAAAATTTGACGCATGCTGGATTTTGACTTGTTCTAGTGGTTTTCTTTGGCGTGGTTGATGGTGTACTTGGGAATCTCCACCACCAGGTCTTTTTGCGCCAGGATGGCCTGGCAGCTCAGGCGCGAGTTAGGCTCCAGGCCCCAGGCGCGGTCCAGCAGGTCTTCTTCCGTCTCTTCCAGTTCGTTAAGCGAGGCAAAGCCTTCGCGCACCACCACGTGGCAGGTGGTACAGGCGCAGCTCATGTCGCAGGCGTGTTCGATGTGGATGCCGTTTTCCAGCAGCGCTTCGCAGATGGATGTGCCGGCCGGTGCGCTGATGTCACGGCCCTGCGGGCAGTATTCCGGGTGCGGAAGGATCTTGATGATGGGCATGGTGGAGACCTAAATGTTTGCAATATTTTTGCCAGCCAGCGCCTGCGCAATGCTGTGGTTCATGCGCGCGGCGGCAAAGGCTTCGGTGACCTGGCCCAAGGCCTTGGACACGGCCTCGATATGGGCTGCGTCGGTGCTGGCCAATGAGGCTTCTGACAATGCCATCGCCGCGTCAATCTGGGCGCGCTCGGCAGTGTCCAGCAGCGCGCCGTCCACGGCCAGCGCACTGCGCGTGGCAAGCAGCAGGCGGTCGGCGTCCACACGGGCTTCCACCAGCGCGCGGGCCTGCATGTCCTGCTGGGCGGTGCTGAAGCTGTCCTTGAGCATCTGGGCGATCTGGTCGTCCGTCAAGCCGTAGGAGGGCTTCACGTCAATGCGGGCTTCCACGCCGCTGACCTGTTCCTTGGCGCCCACATTCAGCAGACCGTCGGCGTCCACCGTGAAGGTGACTCGAATGCGCGCCACACCGGCGGCCATGGGCGGAATGCCGCGCAGCTCGAATCGGGCCAGGCTGCGGCAATCGGCCACCAGGTCGCGCTCGCCCTGCACCACATGCAGCGCCAGCGCGGTCTGGCCATCCTTGTAGGTGGTGAAGTCCTGCGCCATGGCGGTAGGGATGGTCTGGTTGCGCGGCACAATGCGCTCCACCAGGCCACCCATGGTCTCAATGCCCAGCGACAGCGGGATCACGTCCAGCAGCAACAGATCACCGCCTGGGTTGTTACCGGCCAGCTGATTGGCCTGGATGGCGGCGCCCAGCGCCACCACTTCGTCGGGGTTGAGGTTGATCAGCGGCTCCTGGCCGAAGAATGCACCTACGGCGCGGCGCACCTGCGGCATGCGGGTGGAGCCGCCCACCATGACCACGCCCTTGATTTCGTCCTTGCTGAGCTTGGCATCGCGCAGGGCTTTCTTGATGGCCTGCAGGGTGCGCTGGGTGAGCGCGGCGGTGGCGGCTTCGAACTGCTCGCGGTTCAGCGACAGGTCGATGCTGCCGGTGGAAAGCTCCACCTCGGCGGTCACAATTTCTTCGGTTGAGAGCGCTTCCTTGCACTGGCGCGCATGGGCCAGCAGACGGGCCTGGTCTTCCATGGAGTCGACGGCCAAGCCGGACTCGTGCAGCAGCCAGTCGGCCAGGGCGCGGTCGTAATCGTCGCCACCCAAGGCCGAGTCGCCACCAGCGGCCAGCACCTCGAACACACCGGCCGAGAGGCGCAGGATGGAGATGTCAAAGGTGCCGCCGCCCAGGTCGTAGACGGCGTAAACGCCTTCGGAGGCGTTGTCGAGGCCGTAGGCGATGGCAGCGGCCGTGGGCTCGTTGATCAGGCGCAGCACGTTCAGGCCGGCGAGCTGGGCCGCGTCCTTGGTGGCTTGGCGCTGGGCGTCGTCAAAGTAGGCGGGCACGGTGATCACTGCGCCAAAAATGTCGTCGTTGAAGGTGTCTTCGGCGCGGAATCGCAGCGTGGCCAGAATCTCGCCACTCACTTCCACCGGGCTTTTGTCGCCCGCAATGGTGCGCACCTTGACCATGCCGGGCTCATCCACCAGGGCGTAAGGCAGCTTCTCAGAGTGGGCCACGTCAACCAGACCGCGGCCCATCAGACGCTTGACGGAGGCAATGGTGTTGCCGGGATCATTGACCTGGTTTTCCAGGGCATCAAAACCGATCTGACGGCGCTGGGCATCCAGGTAGCGCACCACGCTGGGCAGAATCGCCCTACCCTGGCCATCGGGCAGGCATTCGGCCACGCCGTTGCGCACGGAGGCCACCAGGGAATGGGTGGTGCCCAGATCAATACCTACGGCTATGCGGCGCTGGTGCGGATTGGGCGAAGCCCCGGGTTCGGAAATCTGTAAAAGCGCCATGGTCTCTTTATGCGAATTGGTCCAGCCGCTGGTTCAGGTCGTGGGTGAATTTTTCGATGAACATCAAAATGCGCACCAGACCGACCGCAGCGGCGTAGTCATGTTGTTCATCCAGCTGCACGGCGCAGTGGTGCAACACCTGCTCCTTGCTGTGCAGCACCATGTCCGACAGCTCTTCCAGCGGCTCCAGTCCGCGCGCGTCGTCCAGCGCCTCGCGCCATTCCATCTGCTGCATCAGGAAGGCGGCGGGCATGGCCGTGTTGGTGTGGGCATTGACCGGATGGCCGGCCAGCTCGCACAAATAGGCTGCGCGCTTGATCGGGTCTTTCAGTCGCTGATAGGCCTCGTTGATGCGCACCGACCACTGCATGGCGACGCGCTGGGCGGCAGCTCCCTGGGCGGCAAACTTGTCGGGGTGGGCCTCGCGTTGCAGGTCTTTCCAGCGCCCATCCACCTCTGCGCGGTCCTGGGCGAACTGTTTCTCCAGACCGAACAGTTCAAAGTCATCATCTTGTAAATTCACACGCGGAACGACTCGCCGCAGCCGCATTTATCCCGTTCGTTCGGGTTGTTGAATCGGAAGCCTTCGTTCAGGCCTTCGCGGACAAAGTCCAGCTCGGTGCCGTCGATATAGGCCAGGCTCTTCGGGTCCACCAGCACCTTGACGCCATGGCCTTCAAAAACCGTGTCTTCGGGGGCGAATTCGTCCACATATTCGAGCTGGTAGGCCAGGCCGGAGCAGCCGGTGGTCTTGACGCCCAGTCGCACACCCACACCCTTGCCGCGCTTGGCAAGGTAACGGGTGACATGTCGGGCAGCGGCCTCGGTGAGGGAAATGGCCATATCAGTTCAGATGCTTTTTCTTGTAGTCTTCCACTGCCGCCTTGATGGCGTCTTCGGCCAGGATGGAGCAGTGAATCTTAACGGGCGGCAGGGCCAGCTCTTCGGCGATCTCACTGTTCTTCAATGCGGCGGCCTGGTCCAGGGTCTTGCCCTTGACCCATTCGGTCACCAGCGAGCTCGAAGCAATCGCCGAACCACAACCATAGGTCTTGAAGCGCGCATCTTCAATGATGCCGGTTTGCGCATTGACCTTGATCTGCAGCTTCATCACGTCGCCGCAGGCGGGTGCGCCCACCATACCGGTGCCAACGTCTTCGTCGCCCTTGTCGAAGGAGCCGACGTTGCGCGGGTTTTCGTAGTGATCAACAACTTTTTCAGAATAGGCCATTTGGTTTACCTCTTAAATTTCAATTAGTGGGCTGCCCACTGGATGGTGGAGATATCGATGCCTTCCTTGTACATATCCCACAGCGGACTGAGATCGCGCAGCTTGGCAACGTTCTTCTTGATCGTGTCGACGGCATAGTCGATTTCTTCTTCGGTGGTCCAGCGGCCAATCGTCATGCGCAGGCTGCTGTGCGCCAACTCGTCGCTGCGGCCCAGGGCGCGCAACACGTAGCTGGGCTCCAGGCTGGCCGATGTACAGGCAGAACCGCTGCTAACCGCCAGGCCCTTGATGCCCATGATCAGCGACTCGCCCTCGACGTAGTTGAAGCTCATGTTGAGGTTGTGCGGAACACGCTGCTCGGTGTGGCCGTTGATGAACACCTGCTCCACATCCTTCAGGCCGGCCAGCATGCGGTCGTGCAAGGCACGGATGCGAATATTTTCGCCGTGCATTTCTTCCTTGGCGATACGGTAGGCCTCGCCCATACCGACGATCTGGTGCGTGGGCAGCGTGCCCGAACGCATGCCGCGCTCGTGGCCGCCACCGTGCATTTGCGCTTCCAGTCGGATGCGCGGTTTGCGGCGCACAAACAGGGCGCCAATACCTTTGGGCCCATAGGTCTTGTGTGAGGTCAGGCTCATCAGATCGACCGGCAAGGTGGTCAGGTCGATGTCCACGCGGCCGGTGGCCTGCGCCGCATCCGAATGGAAGATCACGCCTTTTTCGCGGCAGATCGCGCCGATGGCGGCGATATCTTGAATCACGCCGATTTCGTTGTTGACGAACATGACACTGGCCAAAATGGTGTCAGGGCGAATCGCCGCTTTGAAGACGTCCAGGTCGAGCAGGCCGTCGGGCTGCACGTCCAGGTAGGTGACTTCAACGCCCTGGCGCTCCAGCTCGCGCATGGTGTCCAATATGGCCTTGTGCTCGGTCTTGACCGTGATCAGGTGCTTGCCCTTGCTTTGGTAAAAGTGCGCCGCACCCTTCAAGGCCAGGTTATTGGATTCGGTGGCGCCGCTTGTCCAGACGATTTCGCGCGGGTCGGCGCCAATCAGGTCGGCAACTTGCTCGCGGGCTTTTTCAACCGCGGCTTCGGCCTCCCAGCCCCAGGCGTGGCTGCGGGACGCCGGGTTGCCAAAGTGGTTGCGCAACCAGGGGACCATGGCGTCCACCACCCGCTCGTCGCAGGGGTTGGTGGCGCTGTAGTCCATGTAGATCGGAAAATGGGGTGTGGTGTCCATGAATCGCTCGGTGCTCAAAAAGTTGGGGGGTGCTTGCGCAATCAGTTCTTGGAAATGGAGAAGGCATTGCCCAGGGCAAACACCGAATTCGGCGCATTGATGCGCATGGGCTTGACCACCGGCATGGCCGAGATGGCGCGCTTGACGGTGGGCTTGTCTTCAATCTGCAGGCCCTTAGCCAGCTGATCGTCGACCAGCTTTTGCGGCGTGACCGAGTCCAGAAACTCCACCATGCGGGTGTTCAGCGAGGCCCACAGGTCATGGGTCATGCAGCGGTTACCTTCGCCCAGGCAGTTTTCCTTGCCGCCGCATTGGGTGGCGTCAATCGGCTCATCCACCGAAACGATGATATCGGCCACGGTGATGTCCGCCGCCTTGCGTGCCAGGGTGTAACCGCCGCCGGGGCCACGGGTCGATTCCACCAGCTCGTGGCGGCGCAGTTTGCCAAACAGTTGCTCCAAATAGGACAGCGAAATCTGTTGGCGCTGGCTGATCGCGGCCAAGGTGACGGGGCCTGTAGCTTGGCGCAGGCCCAGGTCTATCATGGCGGTAACGGCAAATCGGCCTTTGGTGGTGAGACGCATGATGAGTGTCCAATTGGTTGACTAACGGCCTCAAGTATAGCAATAAACCCAGCGTTTCGCTCGGGTAACTAGACTGAGCAGTCGCAAAACCTTTTATTTCAAAGGGATTGGTACCAGATTGTCCGAGCCCGGCGCACCAAAGGCCTGTTGCTTGAGAACGCCCAACTGGTCGCGCACCCGGGCGGCCTTTTCGAATTCCAGGTTGCGGGCGTGCTCCATCATCAGCTTCTCCAGCCGCTTGATTTCGCGCGACACGTCCTTTTCGCTCATATCCTCCACCTGGGCACGCTGCACAGCAGCCAGCTCCAGGCGTTCGGCTTCCTTGCCGGCCTTTTCGCTGTAAACGCCGTCTATCAGGTCGCGCACCTTCTTGACGATGGCGCGTGGCGTGATGCCGCGCTCCAGGTTGTGCGCCACCTGCTTGGCGCGGCGGCGCTCGGTCTCGCCCATGGCGCGGGCCATGGAGTCGGTGATCTTGTCGGCATAGAGGATCGCCCTGCCCTCCAGATTACGGGCGGCGCGGCCTATGGTCTGGATCAGCGAGCGCTCGGAGCGCAAAAAGCCCTCCTTGTCGGCGTCCAGTATCGCCACCAGCGAGACCTCGGGAATGTCCAGGCCCTCGCGCAGCAAGTTGATACCGACCAGCACGTCAAAAGTGCCCAGGCGCAGGTCGCGCAGGATTTCCACCCGCTCCACCGTGTCCACGTCGCTGTGCAGGTAGCGCACCTTGACGCCGTTGTCGCTCAGATAGTCGGTGAGCTGCTCGGCCATTCGCTTGGTCAGGGTGGTGATCAGCACCCGCTCGTTCTTCTCGACGCGGATGCGGATTTCCTGCAGCACATCGTCGACCTGGCTGGTGGCCGGTCGCACTTCCACTTCGGGATCCACCAGTCCGGTGGGGCGCACCACCTGCTCCACCACCTTGCCGGCATGGTCCTTCTCCCACTGTGCCGGAGTGGCCGAAACAAACACGGCCTGGCGCATGCGGGCCTCGAATTCCTCGAACTTCAGCGGCCGGTTGTCCAGCGCGCTGGGCAGGCGAAAGCCGTATTCCACCAGCGTGGTCTTGCGGGCGCGGTCGCCGTTGTACATGCCGCCAAACTGGCCGATCAGCACATGGCTTTCGTCTAGAAACATCACCGCATCCTTGGGCAAATAATCGGTCAGCGTGGCAGGTGGCTCGCCGGGAGCTGCGGCGCTCAGGTGGCGCGAATAGTTTTCAATGCCCTTGCAGTGGCCCACCTCGCTGAGCATTTCCAGGTCGAACCGGGTGCGCTGCTCCAGTCGCTGCGCCTCCACCAGCTTGCCCATGGAAATGAACTCCTTGAGTCGGTCGGCCAACTCCAGCTTGATGGTCTCCACTGCGGCCAGAACCTGCTCGCGCGGCGTCACGTAGTGGCTGCTGGGGTAAACCGTAAAGCGCGGGATCTTCTGGCGGATGCGCCCGGTCAGCGGATCGAACAGCTGCAGCGACTCGATCTCGTCGTCGAACAGCTCGACGCGGATGGCCATCTCGGAATGCTCGGCCGGAAAGACGTCGATGGTGTCGCCGCGCACGCGAAAGGCGCCACGCGAGAAGTCGATGTCATTGCGCTGGTACTGCATGCGCACCAGCTGGCTGATCAGGTCGCGCTGGCCAAACTTGTCGCCCACGCGCAAGGTCATGATCATCTTGTGGTACGCCTCGGGCTGGCCGATGCCGTAGATGGCCGAAACGGTGGCCACGATGATCACGTCGCGCCGCTCCAGAACACTTTTAGTGCAGCTGAGCCGCATCTGCTCGATGTGCTCGTTGATCGCCGAGTCCTTTTCGATGAACAGGTCGCGCTGCGGCACATAGGCCTCCGGCTGGTAGTAGTCGTAGTAGCTGACGAAGTACTCCACCGCGTTCTTGGGGAAGAACTCGCGGAACTCGCTATACAACTGCGCGGCCAGCGTCTTGTTGGGCGCGAACACGATAGCCGGGCGACCCAGCTCGGCTATCACATTGGCCATGGTGAAGGTCTTGCCGGAACCGGTGACGCCCAGCAGGGTCTGAAACACCTCGCCGTCGTGAATGCCCTCCACCAGTTGGCGGATCGCCTCAGGCTGGTCACCGGCCGGGGGATAGGGCTGGTACAGCTCGAAGGGCGAATCGGGGAAACGCACAAAGCTGCCGGTGCGCTCGGCATCCCCGGACTCGGCGGCAAGGGCGGCAACAGGCTTGGAGACGGACATAGCGGAAAATTTTCACGATGCAAAGGATGAACTGTAGTCCAGTGGCGGCACTCGGGCTGGCGCAGGCGCAACAAACCCTGTCACTGCAAGTGATTGAATGGGCGGCACAAAGCGCAAGTAAAATCTGGGGTATTCCCTCACTTAATCCACAGGACTTGTTCATGTCTCTCTTTTCCGCCGTCGAAATGGCCCCCCGCGACCCCATCCTGGGTCTGAACGAACAGTTCAACGCCGATACCAACCCCAACAAGGTCAACCTCGGCGTCGGCGTGTATTTCGGCGACGACGGCAAGCTGCCCCTGTTGCACTGCGTGCAGGCCGCAGAAAAGACCATGATGGAAAAACCCACGGCGCGCGGCTACCTGCCCATCGACGGCATTGCCGCCTATGACGCCGCTGTCAAGAGCCTGGTGTTTGGCACCGACAGCGAGCCCGTCAGCTCCGGCCGCGTTGCCACCGTTCAAGCCATTGGCGGCACCGGCGGCCTGAAGATTGGCGCCGACTTCTTGAAGCACCTGAGCCCCAATGCCAAGGTCTTGATCTCCGACCCAAGCTGGGAAAACCACCGCGCCCTGTTCACCAACGCCGGCTTTCTGGTGGAAACCTATGCCTACTACGACGCAGCCAAGCGCGGCGTGGATTTCGACGCCATGCTCTCCAGCCTGAACGCGGCCGAGCCTGGCACCATCATCGTGCTGCACGCCTGCTGTCACAACCCGACCGGCTATGACATTACCGCTGCCCAGTGGGACCAAGTGATCGAGGTCGTGAAGACCAAGCAACTCACCGCGTTCCTCGACATGGCTTATCAGGGCTTTGGTTACGGCATCCAGGAAGATGGCGCCGTGATTGGCAAGTTTGTCGCCGCCGGCCTGAACTTCCTTGTCTCCACCTCCTTCTCCAAAAGCTTCAGCCTGTATGGCGAACGCGTGGGCGGACTGTCGGTGCTGTGCCAAGACAAGGAAGAAGCATCGCGCGTGCTCAGCCAACTCAAGATCGTGATCCGCACCAACTACTCCAACCCACCCACCCATGGTGGCGCCGTGGTGGCCGCCGTGCTGAACAACCCCGAGCTGCGCGCCCTGTGGGAAAAAGAGCTAGGCGAGATGCGCGTGCGCATCAAGGCCATGCGCCAAAAGCTGGTCGATGGCCTGAAGGCCGCCGGTGTGCAGCAGGACATGAGTTTCATCACCACCCAGATCGGCATGTTCAGCTACTCCGGGCTATCCAAGGACCAGATGGTGCGTCTACGCAGCGAGTTTGGTGTGTATGGCACCGACACCGGCCGCATGTGCGTGGCCGCGCTCAACAGCAAGAACATTGACTACGTTTGTGCCTGCATTGCCAAGGTGATCTGACCTTTTGTTGATGCGATTTCTCCATTCCCTGGTCCTGCTGCTGGGACTGGCAGCTACGCAGGCCCAGGCCTGGGGAAATCACAGCTTGGTTAGCTACCGGGCATTCGAGCGTATGCCGGAGGTGGCCAATGCATCGAGCGTCACCGTGGAGTCGCTGGAGGCTTTTCTAAGGGCAGAGGAAAATACCATAGAGGCACTGCTGGCAAGCCAGGAGGCCTGGGCGTTGGCGCATCTGAAAAAATATCCGCCGCGTCCCGCCGAACTGGCATTTGCCGCCGACGCGTCGCGCACGGACGAAGCCCGGCGCTTGGCGTTTCTGATGGCCTTGCGCGTCGCACCGAACAGCAAATTTGCACTTTATTTGCAGACCGATCCCTGGAATCCCCAGTCGGGTTCAGCCTTGCCGCGCGGTGCCGTGAGCAGCTTGCCGGAAGCGCCCGGCAGCAGCGACTCATACCTGGCGCTGAAGGCCGGCGACCAGGTCTCGCCCTTGAGCGCGCTGGCATCGGCAACCGAGGAGCCGGAATATGGTCTGGATATCAACCTGTTTGAGGACAACCCGTCCGACTGGGGCGGCCTGTACGGCTTTGGCACGCAGCCCTTTGGTAATCCAGCACTTGCAAGCGCGTCCCAGGCGCCATTTCACGTGGCCTTCCTGCACGAAAGCCGCATGCTGTACCTGGCCGTGCCCTTGATTGGACGCACTTTTTTGCTGCTACGCTCACACCAATTTTCCACCTTGTCATCGCTGGCATTTCGCACCGGTCATGCCTACTGGGGCTGGCGTTTTGCTGGCCTGTCCTTGCACTATCTGCAAGACCTGACCCAGCCCTATAACGCCGCCCTGGCGCCTAGCTATTCCAGCGCCAAGCTGTTGACTGCCAGCGCGCTGGCGATGGCGGGCATGCCGACCATGAAGAGCGAGTTGTTAAGCGTGCTGTCCAATAGCCACCGCTTGCTAGACCGGTACCAGTCCGAGTGTCTGCTGCGCGCCGCAGCTCGCCAACAGGAAACCGGCCTGGAGAAGGCCTTGCACGCCATCGACAGGGACAAGGGCTACCCCGACTGGAGCGACCATTACCTGCGCGATGTGGTCAGTGCCCAGGCTGTGCGGGCTGCAGCGCCACTAGCGCAGGCTCTGTCGGCGGCCATACCGGCATTGTCGGACCCGGGCTTTGCTGCCCACGAAACGGACATCAAGCTGCTGGACGAACTCTCAAAAAGGGACGGCGCCGAACGGGCCAGACTTGAGAGCGCGATGGCAGAGTTGCTGGGGAACTTGGGCGCCCACAGCCGAAACGGCTTAAGGGGCATACTTAGAGCAAGCGACCCACCCTGAGATGCTTAAAACTGTTATATTGCACTGCACCATTTTTATAAGAGAGTGATTTATGCTGTACCAGCTCTATGAAACCCAACGTTCCCTGATGGAACCGTTCGCGGACCTGGCCGCTGCAGCGGCAAAGGCTTACTCCAACCCGACCTCGATGGCGGGTAAAAGCCCGTTCTCACAGAGGCTCTCGGCCACCTATGACCTGATGCATCGTTTGGGCAAGGACTACGAGCGCCCACAGTTCGACATCCGCTCGATCAATGAAAACGGCGTCGAAGTCGCGATCCTCGAGCGCGTCGAAGTGGACAAGCCTTTTTGCGAGCTGCGCCGTTTCAAACGGCTGACAGACGATGCTTCCACATTCGCCAAGATCAAGGACGAACCGGTCGTGCTGATCGTGGCCCCTCTGTCTGGCCACTATTCGACGCTGCTGCGCGATACCGTCAAGACCATGCTCAAGGACCACAAGGTCTACATCACGGACTGGAAAAATGCCCGTCTGGTGCCCATGAGCGAAGGTGAATTTCACCTCGATGACTACGTCAACTACGTGCAGGAATTCATCCGCCACGTGCAGGCCAAATACGGCAACTGTCACGTCATGAGCGTGTGCCAGCCCACCGTACCGGTGCTGGCTGCGGTGTCGTTGATGGCCAGCCGCGGTGAGAAAACACCGCTGACCATGACCATGATGGGCGGCCCTATCGATGCGCGCAAATCTCCCACGGCGGTCAACAACCTGGCCATGAACAAGAGCCATAGCTGGTTTGAGAACAATGTGATCTACCGTGTGCCCAGCAACTTCCCGGGTGTCGGACGCCGTGTCTATCCCGGCTTTTTGCAGCACACCGGCTTTGTCGCGATGAACCCCGACCACCATGCCAAGAGCCATTACGACTACTTCAAGGACCTGATCAAGGGTGACGACGCCAGCACCGAGGCCCACCGCAAGTTTTACGACGAGTACAACGCGGTCTTAGACATGGACGCCGATTACTACCTGGAGACCATCAAGGTGGTGTTTCAGGACTTCAGCCTGGTCAGCGGTACCTGGGACATCAAAAATCCCAGCGGTCAAATCGAACGCGTGCGTCCAGCAGACATCAAGAGTACGGCCCTGCTCTCGGTCGAGGGCGAATTGGACGACATCTCCGGCTCCGGCCAGACCAAGGCGGTGCACGACATCTGCAGCGGCGTTCCCAAGGCTTTGCAACAGCATTTCGAGGCCGAGGGCGCTGGGCATTACGGCATCTTCTCCGGCCGCCGCTGGCGCGAGCATGTGTATCCGGTGGTCAAAAAATTCATCCTGGACCACAATGGTGCCGACTCCCATGCGTCCAATGTGGCTGCCACGCCGCAGCTATCCGGGATGGCTGCACCCGCAGCCAGCAAGTCGCTCGCCAGCACTGCAGGCGCCAAGAAGATTGCCGTAAAAAAAGCGGCTTCCAAGACCTGATGCAGAAGTGGATACAGAGGGGGTCTTGAGTCGCACCCTGGCCGGGCGCATCCACGACGCCCTGCCCCAAACCCAGTGCAAGCGCTGTGGCTACTCGGATTGTCTGGGCTATGCCGAGGCGGTGGCAGCGGGCGAGGCGGACATCAACCAGTGCCCGCCAGGAGGGGCGCAGGGGGTGGAGCGACTTGCCGCAATCACCGGGCGCAGCATTAAGCCACTGGACCCGGACTTTGGCGCCGAGGGTCCGCGCACCCTGGCCTTTATTGATGAGGATTGGTGCATAGGCTGTACCCTGTGCATTGCGGCCTGCCCGGTGGACGCCATCATCGGTTCCAACAAGCAAATGCACACCGTGCTGGAAGCCCATTGCACCGGTTGCGAGCTGTGTTTGCCGGTCTGCCCGGTGGATTGCATTCTGCTGGAAAACGTGACGGCGCAAACCACCGGCTGGAGCGCTTGGTCAACTACCCAGGCCGAGCACGCGCTGAATCGCTATTCCCAGCGCGGCCTGCGGCTGGAACGTGAAGTGCAGGAGCAAGAGCAACGCCTACTAGCCAAGGCCGAACTCAAAGTGTCCGATATAGCAGCGCATTCCCAGCATTCAGATCCAGCCATCTTGGACAAAAAGCGCGCCATCATTGAAGCGGCGCTGCAGCGGGCACGCGCCAAGCGCCTGCCTGGATAGATTGCCCGTCAGCAAAAAGCTGCTGAATCACAGCGGCTTTTTGCATTGATCGTCAAAGCTAAACGCTGCGGCCAGGGAAGGCCAGTTGCGAAAAGGCCTTCACCACCTCCGGGGGGGCCTGCACCATTTCGATCAGCACGCCCTCGCCGGCAATCGGGAATTCCTCATTCGCCTTGGGATGCAAAAAGCAGATGTCAAAGCCAGCTGCGCCCTTGCGAATGCCGCCCGGTGCAAAGCGCACGCCATGGGCGGTGAGCCACTCTACGGCGGTGGGCAGATCATCGATCCACAGGCCGATGTGATTCAGTGGCGTGGCATGGACGGCCGGCTTTTTGTCCGGATCCACGGGTTGCATCAGGTCCACCTCGACCTTGAACGGACCGGCGCCAATCGCGCATATGTCCTCATCCACGTTTTCGCTTTCGCTGCGGAACGTGCCGGTGACTTCCAGACCCAGCATCTCCACCCACAGCTTTTGCAGCCGCTTCTTGTCCGGCCCGCCAATGGCAATCTGCTGGACACCCAGTACTTGAAAAGGACGTATCATTTACACAAACTCCACGATGGCCTGATCCACCGTCAGGCTTTCACCCTTGGATGCAAGAACCTTGCCGACCACTCCATCGGCGACGGCAAACAGCACATTTTCCATCTTCATGGCCTCGATAACGGCCACGCGTTCACCGGCCTGGACCTTCTGACCAGGCACCACGGCCACGTTCACCAGCAGCCCCGGCATAGGCGACAGCACAAAGCGGCTCATATCGGGGGCTGGCTTGAAGGGCATCAGCGCGTGCAGTTCGGCCGTGCGCGGTGACATTACCTGCACATCAATGCGCTTGCCGTTGTGCTGTACCCGCCACGCCAGCGGATTGCGTGGCGTGCCACTTTCCACCTGGGCGGTAAATGGCTTGCCATTCACCTTGCCGTGCAGACAAATGGCGTTCAGGCGAGAGTCACTCTCTATTTCATAAATACGACCGGCCACCGTGACACGCGCTGCGCCGGTGTGCCCTACATAGTCATCCACATGCACCGGCGTGTAGATATTTTCACCGCCGGCACCCAGCGTGACCACCACATATTCCTTGGCCACGGTCACCGCATAGCCATGCATCTGTCCGCTGATGCCGGCCGCACGTTCACGCGTCTTGCGTCGCACCAGCGTGGCCAATGCCAGCAGGAAGTTGGCATCGTCATGGGGCACGTCCTCGGCCACAAAACCCTTGCTGTAATGCTCGGCGATAAAACCGGTGTTGAAGTCACCCGAGACAAACTTGGGATGCGCCAGCAGGGCCGACTGGAACGGAATATTGCTCGACACGCCGCGGATCACAAAGCCGTTCAGTGCTTCGCGCATCTTGGCAATCGCGTCCAAACGGTCCTTGCCGTGCACGATGAGTTTGGCAATCATCGAGTCGTAGTACATCGGAATTTCTCCGCCATCCACCACGCCGGTATCCACGCGCACGCCATACAGATGCTCGGTGTCACCCTGCCACATGGTCTGCTCGGGTGGCGAGAAGCGCACCAGACGGCCGGTGCTGGGGAGAAAGCCGCGGTACGGGTCTTCGGCATTGATGCGGCATTCCATGGCCCAGCCATTGCGCTGGACCTGGTCCTGCGTCAGCGGCAGCGCTTCGCCGGCCGCCACGCGAATCATCAGCTCCACCAGGTCCAGGCCGGTGATGGCTTCGGTGACAGGATGCTCCACCTGCAAGCGGGTGTTCATCTCCAGGAAGTAAAAGCTCTGGTCCTTGCCAACCACAAACTCCACCGTTCCGGCGCTCTGGTACTTCACGGCCTTGGCCAGCTGGACCGCCTGCTCGCCCATGGCCTTGCGGGTGGCGTCGCTGATGAAGGGCGACGGCGCCTCTTCAATCACCTTCTGGTGGCGACGCTGGATCGAGCACTCGCGCTCGTTCAGATACAGCACATTGCCAAACGAGTCACCGATCAGCTGGATTTCAATGTGGCGGGGTTCTTCGACAAACTTTTCGATAAACACGCGGTCGTCGCCAAAGCTGTTGCGCGCCTCGTTGCGGCAACTGGTGAAGCCCTCAAAGGCTTCCTTGTCGTTGCCCGCCACACGCAAGCCCTTGCCGCCGCCGCCGGCGCTGGCCTTGATCATCACCGGATAGCCAATGCTCTTGGCAATTTCCACCGCACGCTCAGGCGTATCGATGGCGTCGTTGACACCGGGAATGCAGTTCACGCCCGCAGCACCGGCCAGCTTCTTGGATTCGATCTTGTCACCCATGGCGGCAATCGAGAAATGCTTGGGGCCGATAAAGGCAATGCCCTCTTCCTCGCAGCGCTTGGAGAATTCAGCGTTTTCGCTCAGGAAACCATAGCCGGGGTGCACGGCCTGGGCGCCGGTTTGCTTGCAGGCAGCAATGATTTTTTCGGCCAGCAAATAGCTCTCGCGGCTGGGGGCTGGACCAATGTTCACGGCCTCATCGGCCAGCAGCACGTGGCGCGCTTCCTTGTCCGCATCCGAATAAACGGCGACGGTCTTGATGCCCATCTTGCGGGCCGTAACGATCACGCGGCAGGCGATTTCGCCGCGGTTGGCAATCAGTATTTTGGTAAACATGTTCTTGTTCTCCTTGGGGCTTACAGAGGGATGTTGCCGTGCTTGCGCCACGGGTTTTCCAGCTTTTTGTCTTTCAACATCACCAGCGAGCGGCAAATGCGCTTGCGGGTCTCGTGCGGCAGGATCACGTCGTCGATAAAGCCACGCGCACCGGCCACAAACGGGTTGGCAAAACGCGCCTTGTATTCGGCTTCCTTGGCGGCCAGCTTTTCGGGGTGGCCCTTCTCCTCGCGGAAGATGATCTCCACCGCCCCCTTGGCACCCATCACGGCGATCTCGGCATTCGGCCAGGCAATGTTCACATCGCCGCGCAAATGCTTGGACGACATCACGTCATAGGCACCACCATAGGCCTTGCGCGTGATCACGGTGATCTTGGGCACGGTGCACTCGGCGTACGCATACAGCAACTTGGCGCCGTGCTTGATGATGCCGCCGTACTCCTGTGCTGTGCCGGGCATGAAACCGGGCACGTCGACAAAGGTGATGACGGGAATGTTAAAGGCATCGCAAAAGCGCACAAAGCGCGCCGCCTTGATGCTGCTCTTGATGTCCAGGCAACCAGCCAGCACCATGGGCTGATTCGCCACAATGCCCACGGTCTGACCATCCATGCGGCCAAAGCCGATGATGATGTTCTTGGCGTACTCAGGCTGGATCTCGAAGAAGTCGCCGTCGTCCATGGTCTTGACGATCAGCTCCTTCATGTCGTAGGGCTTGTTCGGGTTGTCAGGAATCAGAGTGTCCAGGCTCATGTCCAAGCGGTCGGCCGGGTCACCGCTGCGACGCACCGGTGCCTTTTCGCGGTTGGAGAGGGGCAGGTAGTTGTAGAGGCGGCGCAGCATCAGCAGCGCTTCCACATCGTTCTCAAACGCCAGGTCGCAGACACCGCTCTTGGTGCTGTGGCTGACCGCTCCGCCCAGTTCTTCGGCCGTCACGTCTTCGTGTGTCACCGTCTTGACCACCTCGGGGCCGGTCACAAACATGTAGGAGCTATCCTTGACCATGAAGATGAAGTCGGTCATGGCGGGTGAGTACACCGCACCGCCGGCCGAGGGGCCCATGATCATGCTGATCTGCGGAATCACGCCGCTGGCCATCACATTGCGCTGAAACACGTCGGCATAGCCGCCCAGGGACGCCACGCCTTCCTGAATACGGGCACCGCCCGAATCGTTCAGGCCGATTACCGGTGCGCCGACCTTCATGGCCTGGTCCATCACCTTGCAAATTTTTTCCGCATGGGCTTCCGATAGCGCACCACCGAACACCGTGAAGTCCTGGCTGAAGACAAATACCAGGCGGCCATTGATCATGCCGTAACCGGTGACCACGCCGTCGCCCGGAATTTTGTTGTCGGCCATGCCGAAGTCAACGCAGCGGTGCTCGACAAACATGTCCCACTCTTCAAACGTACCTTCGTCGAGCAGCACCTCAATGCGTTCACGCGCCGTGAGTTTGCCCTTTTTGTGTTGCGCGTCGATTCGCTTTTGGCCACCGCCCAGACGCGCGAGTTCGCGCTTGGCTTCCAGTTGTTCAAGGATGTCGTGCATGGTTTCCTTCTTTCTAAGTGTTCGCTATTTGAGTATTTTGGGCTGCTGCGCCAGCAGCATGCAGGGCCAGCAGATTGCGCGCCGCGGTGCTTGCAGCCAGCTGACCGGACTGCACCGAGTTGATAAATACTGGCAGTTGCGCACGCACTGCAGGATTGTTCTTGAAGGCCTGTTTGAGGCCTGCGTCTACGCGCTCCCACATCCAGGCCAGTGACTGGCTCTGGCGCCGACTGGCCAGTAAGCCGTTTGCGGTTTGCAGGCGCTGAAAGGTGCTGACCGCTTCCCAAAAGGCATCCAAGCCCTGCCCTTGCAGCGCGCTCATCTTGAGCACGCGTGGATGCCAATGCGCATCGCTGTGCGGATCATGGGGATTGCCGGATATGCCCAGCAGGCGCAGGCTGGAGGTGATTTGCGCCTCGGCCCGCATGGCGGCATCGGCGTCGATATCGGCCTTGTTGATGACGACCAGATCGGCCAGTTCCATCACGCCCTTTTTGATCGCCTGCAAATCGTCACCGGCATTGGGCAGTTGCATCAGCACAAACATGTCGCTCATGCCTTGCACTGCCGTTTCAGACTGGCCCACCCCGACGGTTTCCACAATCACAATGTCAAAGCCGGCGGCCTCGCAAACCAGCATGGCCTCACGGGTTTTTTCGGCCACACCGCCCAAGGTACCTCTGCTGGGGCTGGGGCGAATATAGGCGCGCTCGTGCATGGACAACAATTCCATGCGCGTCTTGTCGCCCAGGATGGAGCCGCCGGAAACCGAACTGCTGGGGTCCACCGCCAGCACGGCCACGCGGTGGCCCTTCGCGATCAGGTAGAGGCCCAGCGCCTCGATAAAGGTGCTCTTGCCAACGCCTGGCACGCCGCTGATGCCCAGGCGCAGCGACTTGCCGCTGTGCGGCAGCAAGGCCGTCAACAGTTCGTCGGCCAACAGGCGGTGGTCGGCGCGGGTGGATTCCCGAAGGGTAATGGCTTTCGCCAGACTACGCCTTTGCGCCAGGCCCTGCCCCTCCAGAATGTCACTGGCACGAACGCCCTGCCGCACGGCTGGTGCGGCGACAGTTTCAGCGGCCATCCCCATGTTCCCGCTGGGGGCTCAGGCCGCAGCCAGTGCCTTGTTGATCTGGTCCAACACATCACGGGCGCTGGCCGGAATAGGTGTGCCGGGGCCATAAATTCCCTTGACGCCAGCAGCGTACAGGTAATCGTAATCCTGACGCGGAATCACGCCGCCGACAAACACGATGATATCGTCGGCGCCCTGCTTGCGCAGTTCGGCAATGATGGCCGGCACCAGAGTCTTGTGACCCGCCGCCAGGGTAGACACGCCGACGGCATGCACATCGTTTTCAATCGCCTGGCGCGCGCATTCTTCGGGGGTCTGAAACAGCGGACCCATGTCCACGTCAAAGCCGAGGTCGGCAAAGGCCGTGGCCACCACCTTGGCGCCGCGGTCATGGCCGTCCTGGCCCAGTTTGCTGATCATCACGCGCGGACGCCGACCCTGCACCTCGGCAAAGGCGGCGATGTCTTTCTTGAGCTGCTCCCAATATTCCATGGTGTCTCCATTCGCGCTGTCGTAGGCGGCGGCATAGACGCCGGTGACCTTTTGCGTGTCGGCACGGTGGCGGCCAAAGACCTTTTCCAGCGCATCGCTGATTTCGCCCACCGTGGCGCGCAGGCGCACCGCCTGAATCGACAGATCCAGCAAGTTGCCGCTGCCATCTTCGGCAGCGGCGGTCAGGGCGGCCAGCGCGGCATTCACCTTGTCACTGTCGCGGCTGGCTCGGATGCTGTTGAGGCGCTCGATCTGGCCGTCGCGCACGGCCACGTTATCGATGTCGCGCGCCTCGATGGCGTCCTCGGTCTTGAGCTTGTATTTGTTGACGCCGACGATGACGTCGCGACCGGAGTCGATGCGGGCCTGCTTGTCGGCCGCAGCGGCTTCGATCTTGAGCTTGGCCCAGCCAGAATCTACGGCCTTGACCATGCCGCCCATGGCTTCGACCTCTTCGATGATCTTCCAGGCGGCGTCGGCCATGTCCTGGGTCAGCTTTTCCATCATGTAGCTGCCGGCCCAGGGGTCGATCACGTTGGTGATGTGGGTTTCTTCCTGGATGATCAGCTGGGTGTTGCGGGCAATCCGGCTGGAGAACTCGGTCGGCAGCGCAATGGCCTCGTCAAAGCTGTTGGTGTGCAGGCTTTGCGTGCCGCCAAACACCGCGGCCATGGCCTCGATGGTGGTGCGCACCACGTTGTTGTAAGGATCCTGCTCGGTCAGCGACCAGCCGGAGGTCTGGCAATGGGTGCGCAGCATCAGGCTCTTCGGCACCTTGGCGTCAAAGCCCTTCATGATGCGGCACCACAGCAGACGCGCCGCACGCATCTTGGCCACTTCCAGGTAGAAGTTCATGCCGATGGCCCAGAAGAAGGACAGGCGTCCGGCAAATTCGTCCACATTCATGCCGGAGGCGATCGCGGTCTTCACGTATTCCTTGCCATCGGCCAGCGTAAAGGCCAGCTCCAGCGCCTGATTGGCACCGGCTTCCTGCATGTGGTAGCCGGAGATCGAGATCGAGTTGAACTTCGGCATGTTCTTGGCGGTGTAGCCAATGATGTCGCCGATGATGCGCATGCTGGGTGCGGGCGGGTAGATGTAGGTGTTGCGCACCATGAACTCTTTCAGAATGTCGTTCTGAATCGTTCCGCTCAGCTTGTCTTGCGACACGCCCTGCTCTTCCGCCGCCACCACATAACCAGCCAGCACCGGCAACACGGCGCCATTCATGGTCATGGATACCGAGACCTTGTCCAGCGGGATTTGGTCAAACAGGATCTTCATGTCTTCCACCGAATCGATGGCCACACCAGCCTTGCCGACGTCGCCGGTGACGCGGGGATGGTCGGAATCGTAGCCGCGGTGGGTGGCCAGGTCGAAGGCCACCGACACGCCCTGCCCACCGGCCGCCAGCGCCTTGCGGTAGAAGGCATTGGATTCTTCGGCGGTGGAAAAACCGGCGTACTGGCGGATGGTCCAGGGGCGCACCGCGTACATGGTGGCCTGCGGGCCGCGCAAATAGGGCTCAAAGCCCGGCAGCGTGTCGGCGTGCGCCAGATCGGCGGTGTCGGCCGCGGTGTACAGGGGCTTTACGGCGATGCCGTCAGGGGTGATCCAGTTCAGCGCCTCCACATTGCCGCCGGGGGCGGACTTGGCGGCCGCCTTGTTCCAGGCTTCCAGGGTGGCAGATTGAACAACAGGTTTCTTTTCGGTCATGGCGGGGTCCGTAGCAGTTGAAGCACTCAGCTCAGCAAGCTTGGCAGCTGAATTCAGCCGGATCAAAGTTTACATTATTTATAATTATTCATTAAAAAATGGACGCCCCGCTTACAATTCACGCCCATGGCAGCACTCATGTCCGACAGCCGCTCCGGCCCATCCATCTCCCCTCGCGCGCTCTATGAGGAGGTTGCGGAATTGCTGCGCCAGCGCATTTTCAAGCGGGAGCTGGAACCCGGTAGCTGGATTGACGAACTGAAGATTGCCGAGGAGCATGGCATCAGCCGCACACCCTTGCGCGAGGCCCTCAAGGTGTTGGCGGCCGAAGGTCTGGTGACCATGAAGGTACGGCGCGGCGCCTATGTGACCGAGGTCTCAGCCCAGGACCTGCGCGACGTCTACCATTTGCTCAGCCTGCTGGAAAGTGACGCGGCCGGGGTGGTTGCCGCCACGGCGACGGACCTACAGCTTGCCGAACTGATGACACTGCACGCGGAACTGGAACAAGCGGCCCTGCCGGGCATTGCCAATACCGACGCCTTTTTTGCTGTCAACGAACGCTTCCACATGCGACTGCTAGCGATTGCCAACAACCGCTGGCGCGACCAGATGGTGGCGGATCTGCGCAAGGTGATGAAGCTCAATCGGCACAACTCCCTGCTCAAGACCGGGCGCATGGGCGAGTCGCTGCAGGAACACCGCGAAATCATGACTGCACTGAGCACAAGAGATGCAGCGGCCACCGTGAAGCGCATGCGCGAGCACTTCGCCAACGGCCTGGAAGCGGCTGCGTAAATTTACAGCGCTGCTTCCGTGGGCGCGGCCGCAGAGCAGCTGGCCTAGCGGGCAATAGCCCACACCTCTCTGGCTGGCAATGCCTTCAGCCGGTGGTCGCTCCAGACCTGACGCCACTTGCGCGCCCCCGGCAGGCCATGGCGCAGGCCCAGCATATGGCGGGCGATGCTGTACCAGGACGTACCATGCTGGGCCGCCTCACGCTCCATGTAGACCACCATCTGCTCTTCCACCGATTCCCGCGTCAACTCGGAAGCCGCGTCGCCAAAAAAGGCCTGATCCCATTCGGCCAGCCACCAGGGCTTGTGATAGGCCTCGCGTCCCAACATGACACCATCGACATGCTGCAAATGCTCGGCCACCTGCGCACTGGTGGTGACGCCGCCGTTGAGGGAAATGGTCAGCGCTGGAAAGTCTCTTTTAAGCTGGTACACCAGGTCGTAGCGCAGTGGCGGGACTTCGCGGTTTTCCTTGGGACTCAGACCCTTGAGCCAGGCGTTGCGGGCATGCACGATAAAAACCTGGCATCCAGCCTCCGACAGGGTGCCGACAAAGTCGCGCACAAAGGCGTAACTTTCTTCACGGTCAATGCCAATGCGGTGCTTGACTGTGACCGGAATGTCCACCACATCCAGCATGGCCTTGACGCAATCTGCCACCAGCGGCGCCTCATTCATTAGGCAGGCGCCAAAGGCACCCCGCTGCACCCGCTCGGACGGGCAACCGCAATTGAGGTTGATCTCGTCATAGCCCCAGTCCTGGCCCAGCTTGGCACAGGCAGCCAGATCGGCTGTGTCGCTGCCCCCCAGCTGCAACGCAAGCGCATGTTCTTCGGCGTTAAAACGCAGGTGGCGTGGCACGTCGCCATGCAACAAGGCACCGGTGGTCACCATCTCGGTGTAAAGGCGGCCATGGCGGGTCAACAGCCGGTGAAAATAACGGCAATTCCTATCTGACCAGTCGAGCATGGGGGCCACGCTGAGGCGGTGCG
>Ga0073936_10002329_pt1 | contig 28416 bp, 31 predicted proteins | sample AliMusrvi5mmetaG_FD_87041 | JGI IMG/M metagenome (GOLD analysis project Ga0073936, IMG submission 87041) | Freshwater lake bacterial and archeal communities from Alinen Mustajarvi, Finland, to study Microbial Dark Matter (Phase II) - Alinen... | ecosystem: Environmental > Aquatic > Freshwater >...
AGGTGTTGATTGGGTCTCCCATATACCGGCCATCTAATAGAGTTTAAAATTATTAGAAACTTATTTAATAGTTATTAGAAACCTATTCGATGATTATTAGAACAAAATTGAAATATCAACGAATAACCTTCTAATAACCTTCTAATAACCTTCTAATAACGTAAAGGGAGAAAGTCTCCATTAACCCGACACAACAAGGCAGAAGAGCTTCACATTTTTGGTAAGTAGTATTTTGACATAGCAGGCCCGTTTTTATTTTAGTGCCCTGAAATGAAGGCTGCCAGGCAGACCGGCGGAGATCTTGCTGGTATCTTTAAGTTGCCCGAATTAGCTTCACTGTCCACCCATATCTTCCTGTTTATTAAATTCCAAGACCAAAAGAATTATTCGGAAAGAGTAGGTTGAAGATTTGAGATGTAGCTGGCTCTGTTCATTACCTTGGTAAATCGGGCAGGATGATGTGTCAATTTATTGTTGAAACGACACAAAATCGGTGCATGGATATTGCAGTTTAAATTCAAATTTCCTTGCACTTATTTTAAGTTTAATGCAGTCATTATATTGAAATTCTGAATATTATGAGTTTTTTAGCAGACCCTAATTAGGCCCTGATTTTCCACAAAAGCAAGACCGAATTAGATGCTTATAAATTTTCAGCAATTCACTTAAACTAAACAAACGGCCTATCCACTAAAACGGATTTGCCTGAATAATATTTTCGTTTGAAATAAAGCGCCACGTTTACCAGTCCAATCATCACCGGTACTTCGACCAATGGACCGATTACCCCGGCAAATGCTTCTCCTGAATTGATTCCAAAAATGGCAATGGCAACCGCAATGGCCAGCTCAAAATTGTTGCTGGCAGCGGTAAAGGCCAAAGTGGTTGATTGCTCGTAGTTTGCTCCTATTTTTTTGCTCATGTAAAAAGAAGCAAAAAACATAATTACAAAGTAAATCAGTAAAGGGATTGCGATAAGTATAACATCCAATGGGATTTTAACTATGTATTCGCCTTTTAATGAGAACATCACGACGATGGTAAATAGCAATGCAATAAGCGTTAACGGACTGATTTTAGGTATAAATTTAGTTTCGTACCAAATCTTGTTTTTAACGCGAGTCAGAATAAACCGGGTTAAAAAACCTGCAATCATTGGGATTCCCAAATATACGAATACACTTTTTGCAATAGCTCCCATGGTAATTTGTGAAACGGTATCATTAACCGGTACGCCGAACCATCCTGGCAGAATGGCAATAAAAACATAGGCATAAACCGAAAAGAGCAGTACCTGAAAGACAGAGTTGAAGGCGACCAAACCAGCAGCATATTGGGTATCCCCTTTGGCAAGGTCGTTCCAGACAACCACCATGGCAATGCAACGGGCAAGACCTATCATGATAATCCCGTACATATACGGCAGGTTCGCATTGTTTTCGCCATGGAATAGTTTAAAGAACGTAATGGCCAGTGCGAACATCAATACCGGCCCGATCAGCCAGTTCTGAAATAGGGAGAGGCTCAGAATTTTTGTATTTTTGAAAACATCGCCCAATTCCTCATACCTGACTTTGGCCAGGGGTGGATACATCATTACGATAAGACCAATCGCGATAGGGATATTGGTGGTTCCTGATGACATACTGTTCCAGAATTCAGCAACATTCGGACTTAGCCAGCCTGCAAAGACTCCAAGAAACATGGCCAGGAATATCCAAAGAGTAAGGTAACGGTCAAGAAATTTTAATCGTTTTGTTGATGGCATAACTCTTAATTTTAGTTCAGTTTTAAATGTTCGGCTTTTATAATTGTGGCTTTATTTCTTCCGTGTAGAATTTCAGGAAGCCTTCCTTAATCTCGTCCCTGACACGGATAAATTCGCTACTAATAAAATTATCGGTCCCAACAGCATGAGATGGATCATCATAGCCCATGTGCAGACGGTGTTTCACTTTTCCGAAGAAGGCAGGGCAGTTTTCATTGGCACCACCACAAACGGTGATAACATAATCCCATTCCTGATCGAGGTACAAATCGACTGAATCGGAAGTGTGGTGACTGATATCAATGCCGACCTCTTTCATGACGGCAACTGCCTTTTGGTTCAGTTTTCCCGATGCTTCGGTCCCGGCGGAACAAACGGTGATGTTCCGATCGAACGATTGCAAAAAACCATGTGCCATCTGGCTACGACAACTGTTGCCAGTACAAAGAATTAATACTTTCATCATGTGATTATTAAAATTCGGTTTCCTTAATGTATTCAATAAAATTTTTGACTTCGGCTTTAATACCATCACGCACTAATCTTATTCTTTTGAGTTTTTCTTCATCCGTCCCTGTAAATGAGGCAGGGTCTTCAAAAGACCAGTTCAACCTTTTAGTTATACCTGGAAATACTGGGCAACGCTCGGCATTCGCAGCATCGCAAACGGCAATTATATAGTGATATTTGCGACCTTTTTTAAAAAGATTAAAGACACTTTTGGTCTGGTTATTTGAAATGTCGATATCGATTTCTTTCATAGTTTCCACTACAAGCGGATTAAGTATGCCACTTTTAAGGCCCGCACTTTCTACTTCAAATTGATCTTCACCTAACTTATTTAAGAAAGCTTCAGCCATTTGACTACGGGCTGAATTATGTACACAAACAAATAATACTTTTACATTTCTCATAGTACTACATTGTTAAGGATTAATTTTCATTCGCACAATTGTTATTTACATTCATTGTATATGAACCAAATCTGTTTAACTGCAAGAGAAGTTTTCCTGCAATTGCATTTCATCCAGGAAACCGGAAAGAATTTTCTTCATCTCTTCTACCTTTTCATAATCCAGACAATAGTTGGTTTTCACTCCCTCAACATGTCCTCGAATTAAGCCCACATCTTTTAATTCTTTCAGATGCTGATGAACGGAAGTTCGGCTTAACGGCAGTTCTTCTGAAATATCCCCTGAAATGCAGGTTTTTGATGCAGCCAGAAACTGTAGAATTTGAAGCCTGGCAGGATGTGCAAGTGCTTTGAATAAGCTTGCCCTTAATTGAAGCACTTCGTCGAAAAGTTCTGTTTTTGAAACTACCATGATCCTGATTTTTAAATATGTCGTAAACATACGTTTAATTTTAATATGTCGTATGTTTACGACATATTATTTTTATAAAAATTTCTGATCGGTAAATTAGGAAGTAGCTCTGCTAATCAATTCTTATGAGAATTGATACTGAAACTATTTTTATCCGTTAAAACAGGAAATATGGATTAGGGAACATGAGTAATGTAGAAAATGCAAATATGCAGAACGTGCAGAACGTGTGGAAGAAAGCGAAATTCATGAATTTTGATGCCCATTTGCCTAGGCAGGAATCACACAAAGAGGTAAGTCATTTCGTCCCGATAGTAATATAGATTCCTGTCCAAGTGAGGAATTAGCAAATTGGCCTAGTCTAGGAATTTGAGTAATTGAAATGGCGTATAGCTTAAATGGCGTAATTGTCTGAAATGGGTTACTGGGTTGGTGATTCAAAATCACCCATTCAGTAATCGCCAATAAGCAAAATATACCCCTATGAGCGCAAAATTCACCAATTTCTTGTTTTGCAACGTTATCGTAATTACATTTATGAAATAAATGTAGCATAAGGATTTTTACAGGTAAAGTAAGAGAGATGATTTTTGATATAGTCTGTTTATTCACAATGAAACTATTGATTTAATAAAACTTCAAGGCAAGAATAGTACCTATCCTCCCTGCCTTGTATTCAGGTCATCTGTTGAAGCATTCATCGTAAGCAGATTTTTAATGACCGAATAGTATCATATTTTATTCAAAAAGTATTAAGCAATCATCTCAATTTAAATTTATTTTGTAGGTTAGTTGTCTGAATACAGAAATTACCCCATATATAGAAATCAAAATACTAAAATACATAAACTCATGAGCTCAAATTATAAAAAGAAGGTAAAGAAGCTGTTCGCAAAACATGAAGAATTGCTGACTGCAAAAAACAAGAAGGTAAAGAATGGCAACGGAATATTCGACCGCTATAAAAACCCTATCCTTACCAATGCGCATACTCCGGTTATCTGGCGTTACGATCTGGATGAGCAGACCAATCCATTCCTGATGGAACGTATTGGTTTGAATGCCACTATGAATTCAGGAGCAATGAAATGGAACGGGAAATATATACTGGTGGTCCGTGTTGAAGGTGTCGACCGTAAATCGTTCTTTGGTATTGCTGAAAGCCCAAATGGAATCGACAATTTCCGTTTCTGGGACTTCCCGGTTACTATTCCTGAAACCAAAGAGCCGGATACCAATGTGTATGATATGCGTTTAACGGCTCACGAAGATGGCTGGATTTATGGTGTCTTCTGTTCTGAGCGCAAAGATCCGAATGCTGCTCCCGGCGATTTATCATCAGCAGTTGCTGCTGCAGGCATAGTACGTACTAAGGATTTGCAGACATGGGAGCGTCTTCCTGACCTGAAGACCAGGAGTCAGCAGCGTAATGTCGTTCTTCACAATGAGTTTGTGGATGGGAAGTATGCTTTATACACCCGTCCTCAGGATGGATTCATTGATGCCGGAAGCGGCGGTGGTATTGGCTGGGCACTGATTGACGACATGACATGTGCCGAGGTGAAGGAAGAAAAAATCATCAATTTCCGCTACTATCATACCATTAAGGAAGTTAAAAACGGCGAGGGCCCACATCCGATTAAGACCGAAAAAGGCTGGTTACATCTGGCTCACGGTGTTCGTGGTTGTGCTGCCGGTCTACGTTATGTAATCTATTTGTACATGACCGATTTAAAGGATCCTTCAAAACTGATTGCCGAACCTGCCGGTCATTTGATGGGACCAATTGGTGAAGAACGCATCGGGGATGTTTCCAATGTGCTTTTTACCAACGGCTGGATTGCCGATGAAGACGGAAAAGTTTTTATCTATTATGCTTCATCAGATACACGTATGCATGTGGCCACTTCGACGGTAGACAAACTTGTAGATTATTGCCTGAATTCGCCTGCTGACGGCTACCGCTCTGCTGCTTCAGTAGAAACATTGAAAGAGCAGATTGCAAAAAATTTGGCTATATTGAAAAAATAGTTTCAAGTTCAAAGTTTCAAGTTCCAAGATGTGCGCTGGAACTTGAAACCTGGAACCTGGAACTTCATCATTGAGAACTTAACTAAAACTAAACTTATACTATGGCTACTGAAAAAATCACACTTAAAGAGAAAATCGGTTACGGATTTGGCGATGCAGCTTCATCCATGTTCTGGAAGATCTTCGGAATGTATTCCTTGTTTTTTTATACCGATGTTCTTGGAATCACTGCCGCTGCAGCAGGAACCATGTTTCTGGTTGCCCGTTTGTGGGATTCGTTCTTCGATGTTTTTGTAGGAATTATCAGCGACCGCACAAAAAGCCGTTATGGAAAATATCGCCCTTATTTGTTATGGTTTGCCATACCATTTGCAGTAATGGGTGCCATCACCTTCTTTGCTCCTGATTTCGGGCAAACCGGAAAATTAATTTATGCATACATAACCTACTCCTTAATGATGATCGTATATTCGATGATCAATGTACCGTATGCTTCGCTGCTTGGAGCTATATCTTCCGATCCTACAGAACGAAACTCACTTTCTTCTTACCGCATGTCTTTTGCGTTTATTGGTAGTTTTGTAACCTTCATGTTGCTGCAACCTCTGATTGACTTCTTTTCAAAAACCTTTGGAACCCAGACTGTAGCGCAGGCTGCAAAAGCTGCAGAATCCTCAATAAGTACTTCTCCTGCCGGATGGGTAATGGGGGTCGGCGCGATAGGAATGATCTGCGTGATATTGTTTTTGTTGTGTTTCAGCTGGACCAAAGAACGGGTCACTCAAATTGAGAGTGAAGATAATGTTTCGGTCAAAAAAGATTTGAAAGATCTGTTTCATAATTCACCCTGGTGGATTTTGGTTGCAACAGGTTTGGCTGCTTTACTATTCAATGCCGTTCGCGATAGTGTTGCTATTTACTTTTTCAGAGACTATGTGCAATCCAGCTATAAAATGGCAGGAACAGGCTGGGATATGACTACAATTTACTTTCTTGTTGGCCAGGCTGCCAACCTTATCGGGGTGATGGCCGCACCAGCTATTTCCAGAAAATACGGTAAGAAAAGAACCTATATGATTGCCATGTTAATTGCAGGTGTATTAAGTACAGGCTTCTATTTCATTCCGAACAGCATCACCTGGATCCTGATTTTCCAGTTCATGATCTCCATTTTCGCCGGATATGTTCTGCCATTACTGTGGTCGATGTTTGCCGATATTGTGGACCATCAGGAATTACTTACCGGTCGTCGTGCAACAGGATTGATTTTTTCTTCTTCTTCCATGTCACAGAAACTGGGTTGGGCTCTTGGTTCAGCCATGAGTGGATGGATTCTGGCTGTGTTTCATTATATGCCTAATGCTGTGCAACAAAGTTCTGAAACCATTTTTGGCGAGCATATCATGATCAGTTTAATGCCTGCGGTATGCTGTGTGCTGGCATTTACAGGCATGTTGTTCTATCCGCTTTCTGATAAAAAAGTAAGGGAAAATTCAGAACAACTCACTCTTAAAAGAAATCAGGCTTAATATTAGTTTCAAACCTATTATTTTCAAATGAATCACAATATATTGGAACTCAAACAGCAGGTTAAAGAGGTACTGACGAATAATATTATGCCCTTCTGGTCAGTGAAAATGGTCGATGAGGCAAATGGTGGGTTTTATGGCCAGATAGACGGAAATAATCAGATCCATCCTACGGCCGATAAAGGAGGAATCCTGAATGCCCGTATTCTATGGACATTTTCATCGGCTTATCTGCAGGAGAAAAATCCACTTTATCTTGAAATGGCTAACCGGGCAAAAGCTTATATCCTAGCCCATTTCTTTGATAATGAATTTGGCGGAACCTATTGGAAACTTTCCTTTGATGGTAACCCTGTCGATACCAAGAAGCAGATTTATTCACAGGCATTTTTCATTTATGCCTTTACTGAGCATTATCGTGCATTAGGTGATGAATCAAGTCTTCAGACAGCTATCGATTTGTTTCAATTGATCGAAAAACACAGTTTCGACCCTGAACAGAACGGTTATTTCGAAGCCTACAGCCGTGACTGGGTTTTACTTGAAGACCTACGCCTTAGCGAAAAGGACGAGAACGAGAAAAAGACGATGAACACCCATCTTCATATTCTGGAAGCTTATACAAACCTATACCGTGTATGGAAAGACGACAGGCTGGCCACTCAATTACGCAACCTGATCCTTATCTTCACTGATAAGATCGTCAATCAAACGACCAATCACCTGAATCTGTTCTTTGATGAGAATTGGAATTCTAAATCGATCATTGTTTCATATGGTCATGATATTGAAGCTTCATGGCTCATTGATGAGGCTGCCCGCGTACTGGGTGATAAAGCATTGCTGATTAAGGTGCAGAAGATTTGTATAAGTATTGCTGAAGCAGCCTGTGAAGGTTTGCAGCCCGATGGAAGCCTGTATTATGAGATGGATGAAGCTATTGGTCATCTCGACAAAGACCGGCACTGGTGGGTTCAGGCGGAAGGTGTATTAGGCTTCCTGAACGCCTGGGAACTGACTGGAGATGAAGCATGGCATGTGAAAGCACAGCGCTGCTGGAACTATATTTCTGATCACATCATCGACCGTGCAGGAGGGGAGTGGTTCTGGAGTATTTCAGATGCAGGAGTCCCAATTCTGAGCGGAGATAAAGCCGGATTCTGGAAATGTCCTTATCACAACAGCCGGATGTGTTTGGAGATCATGATGCGGTTAGAATAGATTTAACTTGATTATTAGTGAGCGTTTTACCGAAAGTGAAATGCTCACTATATCATACTTCAGAATGAATCAGAAGCAGATTTATGTGATTACCGGAGGCCCTGGATTTGGCAAAACTGAACTCATTCAGGAATTACGGAATTCAGGTTTACTTTGTTCAGAGGAATATGCCCGTGACCTGATAGAGACACAATTGCAATCGGGAGGAGATATTCTTCCTTGGAAAAACCCTAAGCTTTTTCAGCAGGAAGTATTAAAACAGCGGATTGACTTTTATGAATCCGTTCCTGATGGAACCATGGCCTTTGCTGACCGTGGAATCCCTGATCAACTGGTATTTGCACGGTACAAAGGATTTGGCTCCCCTGAAATACTAATCCAAAGTGTTCTTAAATACCAATATGCCCCAAATGTTTTTGTGACTCCCCCCTGGCCGGAGATATTTGTCAACGATAGTATCAGGAGTGAAACCTATGAAGAGGCCGTCCTGATTCACCATGCAATTATTGAAACCTATTCTGGCCTGAATTATCAGATCATAGAGTTGCCGTTACTAAAGGTTAGTGAACGGGCCGGATTTATACTTCAAGTCATAGGTGAAAACCTTATCAATGAATATGAAACGAGGTAACTTATCCTCTTTTATTATTCCAGTTTATCTTTTCCATTTTCCTGATTTCTTAAAAATAAACAAGGACAGATAAATCTGCCCTTGAAAGGTTCTACCGGAATTGATTGATTATTTCTTTTGACCGATAGGGTTTTTTATGAATTATCAAAATCCAATCAGTTATAAAACTTCTATGTATATGACTTTAGTATGTGCCGACCCGTGTTTATTTATAAAGTCACTTGATTTTCTTTTGGATAAGCACTTGATTTTTCATAAAAAAGGTGTAGCATAACTGAAAGGAATTGTGGATCATATCAATACAGTCTTTCTCCGATTGCCGATTTAAGTTTATAAATATTTACAGTAAAGTCAATTTTAGATTTAAGCACCATCAGCCGGCTTTCAGATACTGCGGTTGAACCATCCAACAACTCAAGGTTAGTGATCACTCCGGAATCGAAACTGACTTTAGCCAGTGCGTAGGCCTGCGTAGCCTGCTTCAGTTGCAATTCAGACTGATCAACCTTTTTCTGGGAAGCCTGCAGGTTCGATTGTGATTCAACAACTTCTTCAATAATATTCCTGCGGACGATCTCCGTTTCCTGATCATTCACCTGTATAGCCGATTTGGCCTGAAGCTGATTATAAGTTTTCCGATGGCCATCAAATACAGGAACTTTTACCCCAATTCCAGCTACGAAGTTGGCTTTCGGATCATTCATATAAGGAATATATCCATCTTTTACCCCAGCCGATAAAAAGCCGCTTAAAACCGGCTTGTTCTGATAGTCGGTAATGCTGTATCGTATTTCTGCCAATTTTGCCTTTTCCCTGGCCAGTTTCATTTCATCCCGATTTTGCAATGCAGCAGTAATTAATGCCTCACTCTGCAAGCCTGGATTAACAATATTTAATTCGTTCTTTACCCGTTCAACGTTGGATACAGGCTTACCCAACAGTGAGTTGAGCTGATAAGTCTGAACCTGCTTTGCAGTCTCAAGATCGGTTTTCTGATTTTCAATAGCAGATATCCTTACCTGGGTGGACAATATTTCGTACTGGGTGGCCGAACCTGTTTCCAGTTTCTTTTGGATGTAATGAAGGTGTTCATTTAAGGTGCTAATTTGTTCATCCTTTATTTTTATTGCTTCCTGAAGGTAAACGAGTGCATAATAGTTATTGATGACTGCCTTTGAAAGCTTCTGCCTGACATCTTCTACAGTTTGCAAATTGAGTTCTTTGCTTTGCTTTTCGAGCGAAATATTCTTTTCGGTCTTGCCAAAATCAGATATAGTCTGGTTCAGATTAAACCCGGCAGTATAATTATCATGAGGCATTAAGCTGAATGATCCCAGATTAGGTATTGTTATATTTTCGATTGGACCAATTCTTGAATAGGAAGATTCAAAATCAACATTCGGCAGGGTAGCAGATTTTGCAAAACCGATTTTTGCATCCGAATTATTAAGGTCTTCCAGGGCTTTCCTGACCATGGGATGATTTTGAACAACCTCACTGATGATCGATTTTAACGATAATGAATCGGTACTAAGCGGTTGGCTCTTTACCGTTCCGACCGATAATAAACCTGCAACCGGAAGCAGGATTAAAATGAATCTGTTGAATTTATGTGTCATAAAATTAAGCATTTACTGTTGATTTTTTATTTCCGACGCGCATAATAATTACCGGGACAATCCCCAACAGGGTAATCATGGCGGCAATCCAAAAATCGTCGTCGATACCCGCAATATAAGCCTGCCTGGTAACGTGTGAAATGAGCATATATTTTCCCTGCTGGACAGCATTTGCCATATTGGTTCCCACATGCTGCTGTGCAAAATAGGCCAGATTTGCAGCCGTATTTTTAAATTCCTGCGATCCTGACTGAAGGGCCGCACCATACATTTGTGCATGAAAATTAATCCTGGTTGCCAGAATTGTGGTGAACATAGCCACACCCAAACTGCCTCCGATTTGTCGGATGGTATTGGTGATTCCTGAAGCCTGCGCCATTTTATCCCTGGGCATGGTGAGCAACGACAGTGCACTTAAAGGCGTATAGATGATTCCCATACCAAATCCCCGCAGATAAAGCGATGTCATGACAAAACTGTGTTCCGAAAGATAAGACAGCCGGGAGTTGAGTATGAAACTCAGGGCTAAGGCAATTACTCCTATAATCATAGGCGCCTTGGTATTAAATCTGTCCGACACTTTTCCGGCTATAGGCGACATCATTCCCTGGATGATACCAACGGGCAAAAAGACCGATCCTGCCTGCAGTGCTGTGTATCCCATTGAATTTTGAAGATAGAGCGGAAGTAAAAATGTACTTCCAAACATTCCCATACTGAAGATCACCATGACAAGGTTTCCCATCCCGAAATTATAGTTCTTCAGTAATCGTAAATCAATGAGAGGATTGTCCGTTGTAAGTTCCTGCGTGATAAAGATGGCTCCAAAGACTATCGAAACGGCAAAACAAATCAGGATATAGGGTGCATGCCATCCGGCTGAATTCGTGGCTGCATTTCCTTCCGATAAGGCATAAAGCAGAACAGGCAGGAAAATTACAACCGAGAGAAACCCGATCAGGTCGAATCTTCCTGCTCGGGGATTAATAAATTCCCTCTGTATAAGAACTGTAAATACCATGGCTGCAATTCCAAAAGGTATGTTCACATCAAAAATGAGTTGCCAGCTGAAGTTATCTACCAGGTATCCGCCAATAAGAGGCCCAAATGAAACCGATGCAGCTGCAGAGATGGCCCAGAACCCAATGGCCACTCCTCTTTGGTGAGGCGGAAATTCCCTGGTGATGATGGCCATACCCAGTGGTTGTATCATTCCCGCACCCAATCCCTGAAGGATACGTGAGAGAATCAGAGTATTTTCATCGTTCGACATTCCGCAAAACATCGAACCAACGGTAAATAATAACAGACCAATAAAATAAAGCCGCTTATAGCCAAACTTGTCGGCCAGCCATCCTGAAGTTGGAAGCATCACAGCCATCGAAAGCATGTAAGCTGTGACAACCCATGCAATTTTGTCGATTCCTACCCCAAATGAAGCCATGATTTTTGGCAGGCCCACATTCACAATGGTGGCGTCGAGCACAGCCATGAATGTGCCTAACATGATGTTTGCCAGCAGAAACCATTTATAGTTTACATTTCGGGGATGATAGACCGAATCGCGGTTTCGCAACTTGGCACGTAATCGGTGCGTTGGAGTAAGTTTACGCATTACTACCTGATGATTTTAACTATTGCCGACATTCCTGATATAAGATGATAGTCTGAAAGTTTTTTGCCATCTCTCATCCCATCGATAGAAATTTTGAGTTGAACACGCTGAGTAACCTTCGTGAAGTTTCCTGAAGCATTGCTTGCAGGGATCAACGAGAATTGCGAAGCGGTATTGGTTCCAATGATGAATATTTTACCTGTGAAGGTAGCATCCGAATAGGTGTCAATCGTAAAAATAACCGACTGTCCGATTTTTAGTTTCTCCAGATTTGTTTCTTCCAGAAAAACGCTAACCCACAGCTTACCCCCGTTCACAAGAGAAAAAATAGACTGACCGGGTTGTGCTATATCGCCTGCCATCAACCATCGTTTGCCAACCACACCGAGGCATGGTGAATAAAGCCGGGTGTTATTCAACTGAGTGCTGATTGTGTTAATCTGTGCCTGTGCATTTTCAACGGAAGCCTGCGCACTCTGAATCTGTGATTTTGATACATTGGCTTGAGAATGGGCAGCCTCGAGCTGTGCCTGTGCTGTTTCAAGCGCTTTCTTGGCGTGATCGTACTGTTCTTTTGTAATGACCGAACCCTCGAATTGACTTTTTGCCCTGTCGAAATCTTCTTTCATCCGGCTGAGTGTTATTTCCAGCACTTTATTATTTTGAAGGTCGGATTGATATTTCGCCTGGGCCTGAAGGACTGATGCTTCTGCAAGCTGTTTACCCGCAATAGCCTGATTCCTTTGTGCAACCAGATCGGTGCTGTCGAGTACAGCGATTAGTTCGCCTGGTTTGACAGAATCGCCTTCATCGACAAATAATTGCTTCACCCTGCCCAGAATTTTTGGGCTAACGCCTACTATATCGGCATCAAGATGAGCATCATCAGTTTTTATGTACTTCGAATAATCGATATACCAATAGATTACACCACCAAGTATTAATACAATAATCAGGACGAGCGGAATATAAACTTTATTGCTCCGATCTTTTTTTACGTGTTTATTCTCCATGAAATTTATTTGTTTGATTTTATAAGTTATATTTTTTTAAACTTTTCCAGAGTTGAATAATTCAGTATAAAACTCTGGAAAAGTTAGTTCCCTTTTATTCTTTTGATAAGATTGATATGAGAATATCCTTTACCTGCTGTGATGCATGGGCAAGTATTTTCTGTTCCTCCTCATCCAGTGTGGATAGTTTGATCTTCAGGTTTTCGCTCACAGCCTCTTTGATGTCTTCGAAATCTTTCAGGCCTTTATCAGTAATCAATATATTAACAATTCTTCGGTCCTTTGGGTCGTTCAACCGCTCCACATATCCTTCTTCAATCAGTTTATCCACGATCACCGTAATGTGTGGTTTTGGCATTGACAGGCACTTCCCGATGTCGGACATCGAAAGAATGCCATATCTCTTCAGACTTCCCAACACGAACATCCCTCCCGGAGTAATCGAAGATTTGGTACGCAAAGGCTTCGAAATACTCTTGTATAACAAAGGATGGATGGAGATCAGGTTTTCTGCAATCAAATCAATTTTTTGATTCATTATATGATATATTCATTTATTGTAATGGTTACAAAAGTATAACTATTACATGAATCTAATGTTAACATCTTATTAAATCATTTGTTTAGTTTCTGATCATGTGAAACCCGATTTCCAAATCGACTGATTTTATAACATTGGGAATAAATATCCATTTTCGGATTTACATGCCTGCTCTTTAACCTGTTCCGCTGGTTAACGGAGAAAGTATGAAACAATCCTTTCGGGAAGGCATAGGGATAAGGTCGAAATACTGATGCAAAACAGGATTAGATTGGATTGAGTGACCCGGGATATCCTATTCGGCTATGCACATTGAACGGTACTTTGGTACAATTGTTACAATAAAATGTAAACTTCACTGCAATTGCGATCTTTTTAACATTTTTCCGGTTTGTCTCTTTGTGAGTCGGATAAAACCTTTAATTTTATAGTCATAATTATTGAATGATAAAACATTTCTCTATGACAGTTTCTGAACAACCTTTTTATGTCCAGGCAACGGTAAAACTTTTACTTCTTGCACTGGTCATCACTTTTCTTATTCTGGCAGAAAATATACTGATCCCATTTACCATTGCTGTTTTCTTTACTTTTCTGCTGATGCCTGTTTCTCAGAAACTTGAAGACTGGCATTTCCCCAAACCACTTGCAATCGTAATCAGCATTATACTGGCATTTTCAGTTTTTATGGCCATGATCTATTTTTTGTATGCTCAAGTTATAAGCTTTGTAAACGAATGGCCGGTACTCGAAAAGACCTTCTTGGTCAAATGGGGGAATTTTCAGCAATTTATCAGCGAAACTTTTCACATCAGTAGTATTGAACAAAAAGCCTGGATAACCACTAAGATGAAGGAGAATGCAAGTACCGGAGGTGTTCTGGTTTTTGGCTTATTTTCGGCAACCACTTCATTCCTTGCAAGTTTTGTGCTTATTCCGATTTATATTTTCTTTTTGACCTTTTATAAAGATAAACTAAAAAAGTTTGTCATCCTGATTGCCAAAGAAGATAAAAATGAACAGGCGATTGTAGTGGTGAAAAAGGTTTCACGCGTGTCGCAGAAGTATATCCTGGGAATATCTTTGGATATCCTCATTCTTTCGGTCATAAATTCGACCGGGTTCCTGATTATGGGCTTGCCCCATGCTATTTTGTTTGGCGTACTGGCTTCAATGCTAAATATAATCCCCTACATCGGGGTATTGATCGGGAGTATTTTGCCGATCACCATGGCTTTCCTGTCCTACGATTCGTTTAGTTATACACTGGGTATTGCTGCAGTATGCGTGGTCACCCAATTTATTGACGGCAATTTTATTACCCCAAATGTAGTAGGCGGAAGTGTTAATATAAATCCATTAGCAGCAACACTTGCACTGATTGCGAGCTCATTGATCTGGGGAATCCCTGGTATGATTCTATGCTTACCCTTAACCGGTATGGCTAAAGTTGTTTGCGACAATGTCGATTCACTAAAGCCTTATGGTTATTTGCTGGGAGAGGAGATCAATTATAATGAGCAAGTTCTTGTTCAGGATAAAAATGCAAAGAGATTCTGGAAGAAGAAATCTTCCTGAATCACTGTTGTAGAATCCTATGTTTAGAAGGGCAATAAGAGAATATAAATAGCATTAATAATATTGATTAACATTCATAACTATTTATTGAAAAGAACGTAAATTCATGAGTAAACTCTTAACTTTTTAGGGTAATTTTTGTTATATTACATGATATCAATGAACGTAATAAGTTTACGTTGGATTACATTCTCAGTCATAAACAATTAAAATCAAACATCATGAGTTCAGGAAAATTAGTAGTTGGCTTACTGGCAGGCCTGGCCGCCGGTGCCGTATTGGGAATCTTGTTCGCCCCTGATAAAGGGACTGAAACACGAAAGAAAATTATTGAAAAGGGTGAAGATTATGTCGATGAAATCAAAGGAAAGTTTGATGACCTGCTCGATGATTTAGGTAAAAAAATGGATGGGGTTAAAAATAAGGCAAAAGAGATGGTTTCTGACTCCAAAGTAAAAGCAGAAGAAACCAAAGCTTCGACCAATTAATCCTGAACATAGGTTTATCAAGAATTTTTCCTTTATTTCACGAAAAATTAAAACATGGACGAACAATCTGGTTTAATTGAATCACTCATTGCAAAAGGGGAACAATACGGCAAAACAACACTTGAATTACTGAAACTAAAGACTCTCGACAAATCGGCCGATGTGGTTTCAAACCTGGTTTCGTGGCTGATCGTTGTTATTTTTGCCGTATTGTTTTTTCTGATTTTCAACATTGGGATTGCTTTGTGGATTGGCGAGCTGTTAGGTAAATCCTTTTATGGTTTTTTCGTAGTTTCCGGATTTTATGCACTCCTTGCAATTGTTTTTGCTGTTTTCCGTAAACAATTGATAAAGAATCCGGTCAATGAATCCATTATCAACCAGGTACTCGAATAAGCATTATGGCAAAACCAAACCCAATCAGTTCATTAAAAGAATCCATTCGTTTGCTTGAAATCAGGCAGGCAGAAGAAGGAATCATTCTGAAAGAACAGTTTAAAGAAACTTTCGAAAGCTTAAAGCCATTTAACCTGATCAAAAGTTCCATCAAAGACCTTGCAAGTTCCACTGAAATAAAGAACAACCTTTTCGAGACTGTTGTTTCCATAATTACCGGCTATCTGACCAAAAAGATCATGGTCAATTCAAAAGGCGGCCCACTGATGAAAATCGTTGGAGCGATGCTTCAATATGGGGTGACCAGCCTGGTATCAAAAAATGCTGAGAAGATCAGAATTCTTTTTGCTGATTTGATTGAACGGTTTTTTAATCCGTTAGAGGAAGAAATTCCTGAGACTGAAGTATAACAAATCTACATATTCTTCCATTCACAATTCGATAATTTAACGTTTCATCCGGACAATCCGGTCCACTTAATTACTTGCGATAAAGCCTTGTTTATACCCTGGTAAAGTGGTAGGGGACTTTTACTATGTCCTATTTTAAGCTTTCCAATATACATTCGTCGCCCTATTTTACGATTCGTCCAACTCAAACAACGATTGGGTAATTTATAATTTTTCTCCGCTGATTTCAGTCTTTACTTTGGATAAAAAATAAAGACTGTCATGAAAACTCTTTTCATTCTATTCATTTCGCAGTTGATGATTTCTGGGACATTTGCCCAGGTAAAGCTCATTGGGAAAGTGACTGATCAAAAGAATATACCGCTTAGCGGGGCCAATGTTTTTTTTCAGAATAGTTACGATGGCGATACTGCCGACAGTCTTGGTAATTTCAGGTTTAAAACCAGTCTGAATGGGTGGCAGACATTAAAGGCAATCTTTATCGGCTACAAGCCTCTACTAAAACAAGTTAATCTGGACAGCACAAAAACGATTACACTGGACCTTGTTTTACAGGAATCGAATGACCAGATTGATGAGGTGGTGATTAATGCAGGATCGTTTGAAGCCAGTGACGAAAAGAAAGCAGTCATCTTGCATATGATGGATGTTGCAACTACTCCAAGCGCCCAGGGTGATATCTTTGGAGCACTCGGGACCTTGCCGGGTGTTGAGAAAGTGGGAGAGGATGGACGAGTATTTGTTCGTGGCGGTGAAAGTTACGAGACCAAGGCTTTTCTGGATGGTATGAATGTCTCCACCCCTTATTTATCGAAGATGCCTGACCTGCCTACCCGTGGAAGGTTTTCGCCCCTTCTGTTCAGCGGGACACTCTTCAGTACAGGAGCTTATTCAGCAGAATATGGCCAGGCCTTGTCAGGGATCGTAGATATGAAGACCAACTCAATTGAAACAGAAGATAAATCAAGTGTTTCGATCATGACCGTAGGAGTGATGGGATCGACCACCAAATGCTGGAAAGGAGCCTCTTTATCGCTCCTGGGTGATTATGTCACAACCGGCATGTCAAATCTGATCAACAAGCAACAGGTCGAATGGATTAAAAACCCGGCAGGGATTGACGGAACCCTTATGTACCGGCAGAAAGCAGGCAAGACGGGCATGTTTAAGGTCTTTGGAACATTCAACAACAGCGGCAGCGGGTTAAACTATATGAATACGCAATCTGGTATTTTCCAGAATATAATCCTGAACAGCAGTGATGTATACCTGAACAATACTTACAATAGTATGCTGGGCGAAAAGTGGATGATCAAATCAGGCTTAGCCTTTAATTATGACCTTCAAAAGTATGACATCGATAAAGATCAGATTGCTACAACCAACCAAACCGTACAGGGTAAATTTGGTTTCAGCCGCTTCCTGAATGAACAAACCGAGCTGAAGTTTGGGACCGATTGGGTACATTCTTCCTATGAACAAAAGATCAGGATGGATGGCAATTACCGGTTGCCTTTTACCAATAACCAACTTTCCGGCTTTGCGGAAATGGAATACAAGCTCTCCAAAAGATTTGCTACCCGGTTGGGTGTAAGAACTGAGAACAGCTCACTGTTGAATGGAACTACAGTTGTACCGAGGTTTTCAGGGGCATACAAGACAGGTGATCACAGTCAGTTGTCATTGGCCTACGGTCAGTTTTATCAGAACCCCGAAGATGATTACTTGAAATTTGCGTCACAGTTAAAACCTGAAAAGGCAAATCATGCTGTGATGACCTGGCAGTATCTGACCGATCTTAAGACCTTTAGGGTTGAAGGATACCTGAAAAAATATTCGGACCTTGTAAAATATACTCAGCCACTGGCCACCAATCCTTTGGATTATTCCAATACGGGAAGCGGTCATGCAGAAGGGATCGATCTTTTCTGGCGCGATAAGGAAACCTTTAAGCAGACCGATTACTGGATTTCTTACTCCTGGATCAATGCTAGGCGCAATTACCAGGATTATACCACAATGGCTACTCCAAACTTTGTTTCAGAGCATAACTTCTCGCTGGTTTATAAAAGGTTTTTTGAATCAGTACGGACCTATGCATCGGTAACCTATTCTTTTGCAAGCAGCAGGCCTTATCATGATCCGAATTTGGATGGTTTTATGAATTCCAGAACCCAGCCATACAATGATATCAGTCTGAGCCTGACATACCTGACGGAGATCTTGGGAAAGCCGTCGGTTTTACATCTGATGGTTAATAATCTTGCCGGGTTTGATAATATTTATGGATATAATTTCTCGAATACTCCCAACGCAGCAGGGAACTATGAGTCAACTCCAATCAAATCGCCATATGTGAGGCAGATCATATTGCTGGTATCAATACAGTTGTAGGAAAAAGGAAAGAGGAAATGGAAAGTCTGAGTGTCATGCAGTCCCGATGACTATCGGGATCTGCATCCAATAAGAAGTGGGGGTCATGAAATTAGTTCAGGATGACGAGGAAAAACAAAAAATAAAAAGAATTCATCATTACGATAGTTATCTATTAATAATTTTAAACTTTATAGAAATGAAAACACTAATTATCATCCTTGCTTTTGCCACTTTGTCTTTCACTGGTCTTTCAAATGAAACCTATCAGAAAGCTATGTCTCAGTCGATCGAACAGTTATATCAGGCTAAATCTATAGCTGAGTATGTTGAAGTTGCCAACCAGTTTGAACGAATCTCTAACATCGAAAAAACGGAGTGGCTGCCATTGTATTATGCTTCATTTGCATACATCATGATCAGCTTTCAGGAGACAGATAATGCTAAGAAAGACACCTATCTTGATCAGGCGCAGAAATACCTTGATCAGGCTATGGTTATTGAGCCTAATGAGTCAGAACTTTACCTGCTGCAAGGGTTTTTATATCCTTCGCGCATAAACATCGATCCTATGAACCGGGGAATGGCTTACATAGGCAAAATGAACGGATCACTTGACAAAGCTTTGGAACTAAATGCAGATAATCCACGTGTGTATTATCTTCGGGCCACAATGACTTACCACACTCCTGAAGCCTATGGAGGCGGGGCTGCCAAAGCACTTCCATTGTATAAGATGGCTGATGAAAAATTCAGGAATTTCAAACCCAAAACAGAATTATCACCTAACTGGGGCAAAGAAATAAATGAGGCAGAATTTGAAAATGCAAAGACATCACTTGGTAAGTAATTGAAAATAAATCTTTAACCCATCAATTAATATAGAATAATTATGAAAACACAAATCAGAAAATCAAATGTTGTTTCGGTATTGTTCATGAGTTTATTATTGAATGTCACTTATCCATTGTTTGCCCAAAATGCTGGATTTCAGGCAAGTAAACTATTTGGCAGAAAATATAAAACAGGTGAACCTTACCGATATAAACTCACGATGGAAGAATTACATGATGGGAAATGGGATCACACTAACATTGCCATTTGCGAGTTAAAAGTAATTAAGGACAGTCTTGGGGTTCCTTATGATGAAGTACACTGGATTTACAGAAAAACGATCAATGTAAAAGACACAATAGATGCAACCAAAGCAGCACTTTCGGTTAAACCTTACTTAATTTCTTTAGACCCCAAAGGCAAACTTGACCTTCCAAAGATTGAAGTCCCGGATATGACAGAACCCATACAGGATTTTAATACTTTCTTTGTTGCAGTAAGTCCAATGATTGGAGTAACAAGGCTGAATAATAAGGGAGATAGCATAGTAAATAAAGACCCTGTTATTGCTGATTTCTCAAATGGCTCAAGTATATTAAAAGGTGAAGATTGCATTGCATTTTCTGTCAAAATGACTGATGCTACGAAAAATCAAGTCATGTTTCATACATCTTTTTTCCCACCAGTAAAATCTTGCCTTTCATTTTTAACTCCGGATATGAATACTCCTGTTGTTGCTGATACCATTAATAATTTTCAGATGGTCATGCAAGCCGGTCCGGAACAATACATTGTTCAATATGGAAGGGAGTACTTTTATATCAACAGTACAGTTCGAAAGACAGATGGAAAAATTATCAATGCTGTAATGTTCAATAAACTCAATCTGAAACTTAAAATCAATTGCAACAAAGAATATAAAAATTGCCAGGTTGAAATGCCATTTTCAGAACAGCGTAATTTGAGACTAGAGTTATTGTAAAATAATAATGGTTCAGCCTCTATTGTTTAATTTTATTCCGTATTTTCGACAATTAACCAGTAATTATTATTATTCAATGACAGATAAACAAATTCAACTCAAAAAACTGATCTGGCAGGTTCCGGCTTTTATCCTATTGTTAATCGTGATGGGAAATGTGCTCATGTTAATCCTTTTCCGAGATTTTAAATTTACAGGTCATCTGTTTCTGATCGCTTCAGTTAATTCAGTTCTCGTTGGCGGAATTTTTGCAATTGTGATAGGAAGTATGGTCAGTATTCTTGACAAAAAACTGCCATGGCTGAATTTTCCTCTTCGTCGTATGATCGTTCAGGTCGTGCTTACAATCGTCATCGTTATGGCGATAATTATGGTCACTATTCCGATGCTCGGTATGTTTTGGAACCAGGAAATTAATTCCGAAGTTTTTCTCTCCCAGATGTTTTTCATGATGAAAATTGTCTTTCCATTCCTATTCGTTGGCACTTTGTTAACCAATGCAATTTTCTTTTTTAAGAATTGGAAAGAGGCCGCTGTTCAGCAGGAAAAACTCAAACGCGAGCAACTGGCTTTGCAATACGAAACACTGAAGAGTCAGGTGAATCCCCATTTCCTGTTTAATAACCTGAATTCACTGACTTCGCTAATAAGTACCAATCCAGACAAAGCAATTGATTTTGTGAAGAAACTTTCGGAAGTATACCGTTACGTGCTTGACCAGAAGGACCATGAACTTGTTGCCTTGGATACTGAATTGAAATTTCTTGTATCGTATATATTCTTACAGAAAATCAGGTTCGAAACGAACTTGGATGTACAGATTGATGTGGAATCAAAGAATTACAAAGTCATCCCCCTATCCCTTCAAATGATGGTAGAGAATGCCATTAAGCACAATGAAATATCGGACAGGAATCCTTTACTGGTGCGGGTATTTTCAACTGACGATCAGTATCTGACGGTTGAAAACAAGCTTCATAAGAAGGCAGGATCGGAAGGTAATGGGAGCGGGATACAGAACATCAGCGACCGTTATGAGTTTTTTACGGACCGAAAAGTAAAGATTTCATTCACATCAGACCGTTTTCGTATAAGTATTCCTCTATTAACTGATTGATCATGTATAAAGTACTCATCATTGAAGATGAAAAGCCGGCTGCGGAATGGCTCAAGCAATTGATCGTGAAATTTGACTCCCAAATTTCTATACTGAATGTTATTGATTCAATAAGCGGGGCAGTGGAATGGTTTCAAAAGAATCAGGCTCCTGACCTGGTCTTTATGGATATTCAGCTGGCAGATGGGTTGAGTTTTGCTATTTTTGAACAGGTGAAAGTGCCTTGTCCGGTGATATTCACCACTGCGTATGAAGAATATGCAATCAAAGCGTTCAAGGTTAACAGTGTCGATTACTTGCTCAAACCAATTGCCTATAATGAACTGGAAGCTTCGTTTCAAAAGTTTGGGACAAAACAACAGGCCGTTCCTGAAGTTACCATAGAGATATTGAACAAGGTTAAGGAGATGCTTCAGAAGCAATATAAAACACGGTTTGTGATTAAAGTGGGCGAACACCTAAAATCCATTCCCGTAGAAGATATCCTGTTTTTTTATAGTCTCGATAAGGCCACATTTCTTTGTACTGCAGATTTCAAAACCTACCTGGTGGATTATTCGCTCGACCGCATCTCTGAAATGGTTGAGGAACGCCGGTTTTTCCGCATTAACCGGAAATATATTCTGAACAATCAGTCTATAGCCGACATTGTGTTTTATTCGAACAGTCGGCTGAAAATCAAACTGAAGAAACCTGATGAGGAAAGTATCATCGTCAGTCGGGATAAGGTTGCAGCATTCAAGGAATGGCTGGATATGTAAAGGATTTATGAAGGTGTAGTATATATTTAGGGTTTTTATGACAATCCTGAAGTATTGGATTATTCTTTACGAAGTGGTTATTTCCTTTCCTTCCAGATTTTTGTGGATCGACTGGTATGGATTGTTGCCAAAATATATACAATACCATTCTCAATGATGAAAAATACTGCATAAGGGAAACGCTCCGTTAAGGCCCTTCGGATATTTTTGTAGATAAGATTAAATTGAAGTGGATTTCGTCTAATTGCATTAAACTTAGCATCTAAAGCCAATAAGAATTCATTTCCGAGACCGTCTCGTCGCTGATTATACCAATTTGCTGAATCCATCGCATCCATTTCGGCAAATGGCTTAATGATGAGCTTATGCATTAGAATTGGTTTTTGATCCTGGATTTAACTTCGTCCCAGGAAGAACCTTCCGTGGGATTAATCATGTGATTTTCCAGGCGATCATCTAATATTTGCCTTGTTTCGTCTGAAAGTCCTAATTCCGTTTCATTCTCCGGAATGCTATCCCAGATGGCTTCAACCATTAAAATACGTTCCGATACACTTAGATTTAATATGTCCTTTAGAATTTTAGTCATACTACAAATTTACTATTTTTTTCTTTTTAAGCTGGAAAAGGAAGTGCGATAATTTTAAACACAGGAAATCCTGTTGACCGAAACTTGAAACACTCACAAGCTTTTACAGCATCATCCAAAGCTGATCAAAGCTTTTTACGATGGCATCTGCTTCCTTTTGCTCTTTGGGATCTGCTCCCGGACCCTGGTAGGCCACACAACTCATTCCGGCAGCATTTGCAGCTTTGATGCCATTTGCCGAATCTTCTACTACCAGACAGTGTTCTGGTTTGACTTGAAGTTTTTGAGCGGCGAGAATAAAAATATCCGGTTCAGGTTTACTTTTTCCGGCTTCCTGACCGCTGACCACAACCCGAAAGTATTTTCTCAGATTGGTCTTTGCTAGAACCAGTTCAATGATTTCAGGATACGAAGATGAAGCTACAGCCAGCGGATAGTTTTTTGTATGGAGTTTTTCCAGCAGATCAATGAGCCCTGGCATGACAGGGATTTCATTCAGCGCAGAGAAATATCGTATACTTTCAAGCCTGTTTTGCTCAATCAGTTCATCAACAGGGATAGGCAGTTTGTGGTGTTCTGCAATTTTGTTCCACATCACAACAGAAGTTGAACCCATATAGGATTGGTGTTCTTCATCTGATATGGGAATCCTGTTCAGCGCAAATTGACGGTTTTCTATTTCGATGTGAAATGGTTCGCTGTCAACCAATACACCATCCATATCAAATATGATGGCCTTTATCATGGTTGAATAGGTTTCTGAACTGACCAGAATGATGATCCGTTTTCAATGTATGTAATTGGAATATCCTGAATAAAAGTCTTCATCCATTTGGCGCAATAATCCATCCCGGCTTCTTCTGAGGCAATATGTCCGGTGAAGATGGCAGCCTTCTTCATACCCAGCATCGAGGCATCGAGGACATATTCATAGGTTTCCCATTCCGATGCTTCTCCGGCAACAAGTAACTCTGTAAAATCACCTGTAAGCAGGTTGATATGGGTTTGTGATCCCGGAGCGCCAACCGCCAATGCCACATTAGTGAATCGCATCAATGGATCACCCACGATACGTAACTGACATCCTTTTAATTTTTCCTGAAGCTTTTGGGCAAACGAGCCAACTGTTTGTTCATCAAACTTGAAAAACAGCATGGATTTGTCGATCTGGTTGGCTTTCCAACCCAGTTTGTCGATGATACCCATATAAATGCCATCAGGAACAGTTCGGTGCCAGTGGTCGTGAAACCTGAAAATAATAAGCTTATGCTGGTTGATGTATTCAATCTTCTTCCGGTAAACGGGGTTGTCTGACAGATAATCTGTCTTATCGGTATGATTATAAAAAGTTGGTTCGTGGACAATGATCAGGTTGCAGTTACTGGCAACTGCTTTTCGGAGGGTTTCCATATCAGCAAACATACTCACCGCAATTCCGGTTACCACATCATCGGGATTACCCGTTTTAAATGTATCCACAGTTTCTGAACTCCACGGACAGGTTAAGTGTGTTTGCATTTCACTGATCACCTGGCGGGCAGTAAGTGTTTTTGTTGAAATAGCCTGTCCCCTTAATTGGCGGGTTCCTGCGATTACCAGTATAATCAAACAAACTCCGATCAGTTTCATAGAGTGATTCTTTTTATTGATTGCTGAGGGAGAAATATCAAGATTCTTCTCTTGTATCTGTATTTAGCAATTTAACTGCATCAAATATAATGAAATGAATTAAACAATATCTATTGAAATGCAATTATTTGAATTGAGGGATTTCTGAACCATTGATCAGCATTAATTTATCAAATCTTTAGCCAATCAGAATCAGGATTTAAGTTAAGATTTTTACCTTTGTTTTAAATCTGACAACCAAACTAAATACTATGAAAAACTGCAATTCTATTCTGATTATTATCTTAAGTGTATTTATACTGTGCTCATGCAAGAGCAAACAACCCGAATGGACCGAACTATTCAACGGGAAAGATCTGACCGGCTGGACAGCCAACGAACATCCCGGATCGTTTAAAGTTGAAGATGGTCTTTTGGTAGCCAATGGACCGATCAGCCACCTGTTTTATTCAGGAGATTTTAATAAGGGTGTATTCCGTAACTTCGAATTAAAAGCGATGGTTAAAACAGAGCCTGGCAGTAACTCAGGAATAATCTTTCATACACAGGAACAACCCTACGGACCACTTTTAAGGGGGTATGAGATACAGATAAACAATTCTTATGAACGTCCGGGTGATTTTCAGGAACTAAAAAAGACTGGAAGTATATACGGGATCCGCAATGTTTATTATCCGACAGTAAAAGATAACGAGTGGTTTGAGTTATCGTTTAAAGTTGTTGAGAACAGATGCGAAGTGTTTGTAAATGGCACCAAGGTAGTTGATTATATTCAGCCAGATAATCCATACCGCCCCAAAAACGATATACTGAAAGTCTTTAGTATAGGAAGGATTGCACTTCAATGTCATGATGAAGGAAGTAAGGTTTACTTTAAAAGCATTCAGGTTAAACCACTGGAGAAAGCTAAGAAGTTTGACTTATTGGTTTCGAAGGAATGGGACGACAAAGTGACCAAAATGGAATTGGAGAATTTTCCACTGATTGATTTTCATGTTCATCTGAAAGGCGGATTAACCATTGATCAGGCTTGCGAGAATTCGATGAAGCTGGGCATTAACTACGGCATTGCCCCCAATTGTGGGCTTAAATTCCCGGTGACTGACGACAAATCTCTATATGCTTACATGGATACTGTAAAGGCCAAACCAATCTTTCGTGGTATGCAGGCCGAAGGACGTGAGTGGGTCACCTTATTCTCACCCGAAGCGGTCTCTAAATTCGATTATGTGTTTACCGATGGAATGACATGGACAGACCATAAGGGCCGCCGTATGCGTCTTTGGATTCCGGCAGAGTCTTTTGTCGATGATGAACAGCAGTTTATGGATGAGCTGATCAGCAAAATAGAAAGTGTGGTTTCGAAAGAACCTATTGACATCCATGTGAACGCAACTTATCTGCCTGCAGCGATTGCTGCCAAATATGATGAATTATGGACTGATGCCCGTATCGCCCGTTTTGTAAAGGTCCTGGCCGATAATCATGTGGCTCTGGAAATCAATTCACGATTCAAGATACCTTCTGAAAAGATCCTTCGGAAAGCCAAAGAGGCTGGTGTGAAGTTTACTTTTGGAACCAACAATTCAGGACGAGACCTGGGAACTCTGGATTATTCTCTTGAAATGAAGGAGAAACTTGGACTGACTTACAAAGACATGTTTATGCCTAAAAAGCAAAACGAAAAGCCGGTGCTTATTAAAGGGCTACCAGCTAAAATTACAGGGTAATAAACAAGAAAAGAGGAAAAGGGAGACAGGAAACAGGAAAACCGTAAATTACATTTTCCTGTTTCCTGTCTCCCTTTTCCTCTTTCCTTATAGATAAGATTCACAAAATTCTAAATATATGGAGCGTACATTATTTGAGCAGCTTAAGCGGATACAGGCTTTGTCTGAAATTGGGCTGGAATATAGTAACAGCAATTATGACAAGGAACGTTACGAGGAGATTCAGGAGATCTGTCTGGAAATGCTGTCGCAGATCACCGATGTTCCCATGGAAAAAATTATACCAGTGATCCAGGAGAAGAATGGTTATAAAACACCGAAGGTGGATGTCAGGGCTGTCGTTTTTAATACGGAAGGTAAGATACTGCTGGTTCAGGAGAAAGCTGACGGATGTTGGTCCTTGCCGGGAGGATGGGCTGATATTGGTTACACTCCCCGGCAAATTGCAGAAAAAGAATGTTTTGAGGAAGCCGGTTTGACTGTAAAAGCCAGTCACCTGATTGCTGTCATGGACAAAACTGCACAGCAAATGCCGCCTGAATTTGAATATGTGTATAAACTCTTTATCCGCTGCAATCCTATTGGTAATCACATTTCCATTGGCGAAGAAACCACCTCTGTCGGATGGTTCGGGGAGAGTGATTTACCTGAATTGTCGAAACCACGCATCCTGGAATCCCAGATTCATCTGATGTTTGAGTATTTCAGAGGTGAAAAGACTGAAGTTTACCTCGATTGAAGTAGGTTTCTGTATTTATCTAAAACGCGATTAAATAGTGCAACCAAGACTCCATACCGGGCACTGCGTGCCAAATGAACTATTTATTTGCGGCTGCAATTGTTGACTTCAAGTAATTTCCAGGAGTCATTATCCCAAGTGAGCTGTTCTTATAATCTTTGATATTTCTCGTGATAATTACATCAATTTGTCCATTTAATTCTGCCGAATAGTTTTGCAATGCGTCTTCAAAATCCTTAAAATTCGAGTTCAGGGCTTTTAGTATGACATCTTTGTCAGTTGTAAGTACTTCTGTAATCGTTATTAATTGTGTCAGTTTTTCGATAACCTTCTCATGAGTAGAACCTTGCCTTAACAGATAATATACATTACTGATTATCACCGATGTGATAAACCCTTTAATTTCTCTGGATTCACATAGTGACAATACTTTTGCAGCATCATCCGAAAACGGCTCACGATCAAAAAAGAAGTCTAAAATTACGTCAGTGTCAATAAGAACTCTTTTCATTTGCTAAAGATATTTTTCAGTAAGCCTTTTGGAAAGTTCTTTTTTGTAGTCGATGTTTTGGGAAGATTTAAACGTACCTTTTAATGATTTTACAATTGGGGTCAGGTCGATACTTTCAATATTATCTTCTTTTGTTATGACATTTAGGTAGTTCTCAACAATGTCAGATAAACTGCGACCTTTAACATTGGCATATTTCTTTGCCTTTTCGATAATTGTATGCTCGATCGTTAATGTCAATTTTGTATTCATGGCACTGGTGTTTTGTTGAAAAAATTTATACGTGCAAATATACAAATAAATACACGACACGTGCAAATGTATTTCATGTCACACGTGTTTTTTTGTCATTAACTTCTTATCGTTATATTCAATCTTTCTCCAAAATTAAGTTAATTAAATAAGATAACCTATCTGTTAAGCAGATACTTCATTTGAAAGGAGAAGAAAATAAACTAAACAAATAAGATGCAAGGAGCCAGGCATAAGGGTTTCTATTTTACATGCCGTTGTAGCGTATGTCCTTTTACTTTAGGACACACGCTACTCCGGCACGACCAGATTTTTGGTCTGTTCAGAAATGCAGTGTAATACTTCACTTAAACCATAAAGCAAATACTTTCCGAATAATCTCTCCGGTCCTTTGATCCGAAGAATAGGTAAATGTGCGTGGCCGAAGCAGGTTCCAAAGGCAGTTCAAACGAACCGCTAAAGGTGTACCGGATGATGCCTGTGCCCGTTATTTCCGAATATTTGCCATTTCCTGCACTGACAACCATCAACTCATCTTTCGACCGGATGCCACCCAGGACGCCACTTTTCGACCAGCTCACATTAATGGTGTTCGACCCCGGTGCAGATCGTTCTGCTTTTAATTCTTCCACCATAGGCAGCTTTCCTGTCGATAAACGAATCAGCTTCGGGTCCGTCAGGCTGCCATCTGCGGCAAAGGCAGGCATGTTGGTTTTCAGGAAAAGGGCAAAGCC
>Ga0073936_10002331_pt1 | contig 28403 bp, 11 predicted proteins | sample AliMusrvi5mmetaG_FD_87041 | JGI IMG/M metagenome (GOLD analysis project Ga0073936, IMG submission 87041) | Freshwater lake bacterial and archeal communities from Alinen Mustajarvi, Finland, to study Microbial Dark Matter (Phase II) - Alinen... | ecosystem: Environmental > Aquatic > Freshwater >...
AACTTGGACATAAAAATAGCATATGGGCAAGGGAAAGAAAGAATGTTCAGTCAATCTATCAAAGGAGAAATACCTAACTTAAATATCAGCACTTTATTGTATTGACAAAGGGGTCCACTTTAGCTGGAGAACCAATTTGACCAGTTACTGTTTTAAACTCCCACTTCTTCGAACCATCTGTATTGATGGCATACATACTACCATTGTTAGATCCTACATAGACTGTGCCATCAAATCCAAGCGCAGGAGATGATTCAACTTCACCATCTGTTACGAACTCCCATTTTTTTGAACCATCTGAGTTTATTGCATAAACGCTACCATCCATTGATCCAACATATATTGTCCCATCAGGAATAATTGCAGGAGATGAGAGAACAGCACCATTAGTTTCAAAAGCCCACTTCTGTGATCCATTACGATTAATAGCATATAGTTTATTGTCACATGATCCAACATAGATTGTGCCACTAGATGAAATTGCAGGACTTGAGTTCACACTATCTCCAGTTTCAAACTCCCACTTTTTTGAACCATCGGGATTGATTGCGTAAAGATAGTTGTTCTCCCATCCAACGTAAATAGTCCCATCAGAATCAATCGCCGCTGATGAGTTTGTTCCTCCCCCTGCTTCAAACTCCCACTTCACATTCGATTGGTCCGGTCCAATGAACTGGCTGCGTCCAGTATGCTGTACATCGTGATTAAACATCCACCAATCACTTACATCCTTGGTAGAGTTTATCGTAAACCCATCAGTTAATGTGCCTGAATAACCATCACTGTTAGTAACGACAACATTCCAATGACCAGGTACCTTATTGTATAGATTAAACACACAGGTTATCTTTGACGAGTCTACAACTGTAATATCGTATGCAGTAATATCGAGTTGGCCAGGTTTTGATAGCTTTACCGTGGCATCTGATGAAAAATGTTCTCCCGAAAGGTCCGTAATACTAACAGGGCCAGTATTCATAGCATTATTCACAATGATCCTATTGATTTGAGGAACAGGTGAATATACATAGAAATCGCTGGAATAAATCGAAGATTGCATGCCAGGGTTTAATACCTCAACAGCCCAATTACCAACTCCTGCATTTGAAAGATCAATTCTGCAAGTGATTTTAGAGGAGTTTTCAACGGTAACATTATCAGCAATAATATCCTTGTCTTCCCCTCGAGCCAGTTTCACTATAGCGCCTGGCAGGAATCCTTCGCCAGCAAGTTCAGTGATACTCACGTAACTTCCACTCGGAGCACGATCCGGTATCGTATATGCCACTTTTGGTATGGGATTTTGCATATTAAATCCATTTTCGAGGATGCCATATTCTGAGTCCGGATTTGTTACGACAATATTCCAATAACCTGCTGGTTTATCATATAGATCGAATACGCAAGTGATATTTGAAGAATCAATAACTTTGACATCAGTTGCAATAATATCACTTGGTCCTGTTTTTGAAAGCTTCACAGTAGCACCAGACATAAATCCAGTACCGGAGAGTTTGGTGATTTTTATGGAACCAGAATTTATTGAAAAGTTAGGTGTGATGCTGCTAACAGTTAGTGTAGATTCATGACTAGTTCCTATTGCGCAGAACATATTCGAATTACTGGCATAGATTGTTCCATCAGAAGCTATCACTGGAGATGAATAATTAGCTGTATCCAACCCCATATTGGTGTTCCATTTCCAAAACCCGCTTGGCGTGATCGCGTATAATGAGTCTCCTGTGACGTAGATGGTTCCATCAGCACCAATGGCGATAGATTGATGAACACCTGTCTTGTATGACCATTGCAGGGAGCCATCTTTATTCACCGCATAGAATCTGTGGTCATCTGACCCAACTAAAGCAGTTCCGTCAGTAGCAATAGCTGGTGAGGATCTTACTGGTCCTCCAGTCGCAAACGTCCATTTTTTAGACCCATCAGATTTTATTGCATAGAGTTTTTTATCGTCCGATCCAACAAAGACCGTTCCATCAGCGTCGATTGCAGGTGAAGATGATATTGAACCTTTAGTTAGGAACTCCCATTTCTTCGTGCCGTCGGGATTTAGGGCATACAGTTTGTGATCCTGAGACCCCACATAGATTGTTCCGTCTAAGCTGATTGCAGGAGAGGAATTGATGCTGTTTCCTGTTGTAAAATCCCATTTTTTAGAACCATCAAGATTAAATGCGTATAGCTTTTTGTCGAATGTTCCTATGTATATGGTCCCATCGGTACCAACTGCTGGCGAGGATTCTATGCTTCCAGTAACATATTCCCATTTCTTAGTGCCGTCAGGATTGATTGCATAAAAATGGCCGTCGGTAGTGCCTACATATACCGTCCCGTCAAGACCTACAGCAGCAGATGAACATATACCGCCCGAGACCGTAAACTCCCATTTTTTGGATCCATCGGGATTGATCGCATAAAAGATACTATGGTCGGAGCCTATGTAGATCGTTCCATCGGAAGCCATGACAGGAGAACCTGCAATCCCACCATCCAGTTCAAACGTCCACTTCACGTTAGGAGTATCCGGTCCGGTAAATGGGCTGCATCCTGTGTGCTGACGGTCGTGCCCGAGCATAAACCAGTCATCCTGAGCAGCGATGGCATGGAGTTGGTTCAGAATAAGTAGTAGGGAGATAAATGCAAGTGTGGCAATAAGATTTCTGTATATAGGCTTCAAATGAATTGACATGAAATCACCTGTTATCATCGTGTTTACAGATAGGATGGTAACAGTTCAGTATTTGCGAGTAAATTTCCGTCCATCCTTCGATACGCGCTTCGCGCTACTCAGGACGAACGGAAATTTACCATATTACACATTAATACTGAACTGTTACATAGGATGAATATTATAATACCGGTAACAGAGTCAGGGTAAAGTTATTATATGCTGGATGTGTACTGTGTTTATGATGCACAGATCATGAAATGAGTTTTGGGAATAGTAGCATAGATTCGTTCAATTGTCCAGCATTTATTTGTTATATGTGCAGCAGCCATTAAATATCGTACAAAAGGAGACAATATATGATATGATTGCGGCTTTATTGCGACTCGTGGATGGTTTGCGAATAGAGCGGGAGGCCGCGGAGGGCCTCCCATACGAAGGTGCCTGGTAGTTGGGTTAGTATCCGGCTTTGTCCAGTTCGGTTTTTACTATCTGGGTCCACTTTCTGAGCCTGTCGGTGTCCCCGCAGAGGGTTTCTACGTCCTTCAGGTGGTTGTGCAGGTGGCAGTTTCTTGTGGCTTCTATGGTCTGGCGGATCGTTGATGCGATGCGATCGGGTTCGAAGGCGGCGCAGACCATGTCGGTGGGGTTTGGTCTCCAGGAGTAGACATATTTGTCCTGTATCTGCTCAGCACACTTGAATACATCAGCACTGGGGGTAACAGCTATCGAGCGCAGATTGGGGATTTGGCGGAGAATGTCTATCTTTCTGGTAAGGTCTTCACAGCAGCCATAATGGACCAGGCCAAAGCGGGACATGATCGGCAGTTGATACTGTAGGACAAATTCATTGTGCTGTGCCGGAGAGACCAGGGTCATCTCCTGGGCAGCGCAGAACTCCCACAACTGGTTGAGCTTCCTTGGTCCGCTGTTAGCTGCAGGCCATTCTAGTTCATCACAATAAGTCATTGCCTGGTTGCTGTGGCATGTCAGCGAAAGGTCTCCTGCTGCTTCAGCTTCGGACTGATTGGTCAGGACTCCATCTCTCATAAATGCCAGCACCCCGTGCAGCCACTCAGGGTTCTCATACATGTCTGTCATAACCTGCTCAAGCCCACGCAGGAAGCAGAGGATCGTGATGATGTCATTGGCAAACCCAAGGCATCTTGGAGCACGGCTTATGTTGATGGGGATAGTGTCCCCCACTGCTTCGCTGAGCATCTCAATTCTGCGCTGGGTGTCTGCTTCGTCTATAAAATGGTGAGGGACTTCCAGCTTGGCGGCGTCTTCATACTCTGCCAGTGCCGGATCGTATTTCCAGGCTCCATCCGGGGTCTCAGGAGGAATCTGTTTACTTAGAATGCCCCAGAGACCGCCCCACCCGTCTCCAGTCGATGCAGCTACAGTCAGCCATGGCTCCAGGATGGTATCATCACCAATCTCATGCTGAAAGATAGCCATCTTAATAAATCTTTCGTACTCACGAAGCTCCGGATTTTCGCATTCCATGAACGGATCCCCGAACACTCCCGGGCACCACTTATTCCACATTCCAAATGATGCCATAACCGGAGGACGGGCAGGTTTCAAGCTGAAGTGGTCGGACCACTGACACCTGCGTTCGTCCTGAATGGGTAGAGCAGCAAGTTCCATATATTGTGCAGCCAGTCTGCGGAGCACACTCTTATCACGATCAGTCGGCATTCCTACACCTCAAATATGCTGAGAAATATAATATGACAGTATAACATAGCAGAGGTTGTATTGACTGCCCTTATTATCTACGGATATGCTTGGGTGCGTGTAAAATCTACGGAATGTAGTCATAGATATATACACCAGAGACTCTGTCTCTGGACTCTGCCAGGGAGGTAACCTCCCTGGACCCATTAAACTGTTTTTCCCAGAGGGTCTGAAGACCCTCTGGGAAAAACAGAATATGCGGGGTGCAGGGGTGGAATCCCTGCAGATATAATCCTATAATATCGTTTCCGTAGATTCTACACGCACCCGATACACTTCCCACCATTGACACCATACCTAATATATATGGATAATAGAGGCTGGCATTGTGTAGTATGTGGATATGAGGTAAGTGTTTTGACCAGCAAAGAACGCATAGAGGCTTTACTTAATTTTCAGAAGGTTGATCGGCTACCTGTTATAGAATGGGCGCCTTATTGGGATTTGACCATAAAGAGGTGGAGGACCGAAGGGATGCCTGACAGCGCGCAGACGTTTGAGGAGATCCGGGAATACTTTGAACTGGACAAGATGCTGGACATCTGGGGGAGTGTCAGAGGACCTGGTTGCCCGGCACCCAGCGGTCATGGTCAACCGATTGTGTCTAATGAAAAAGAATATGAGCAGATACTGCCCTGCCTTTATCCTCTGATGGATACCAAAATGCTGGAGAATATTGCAAAGGCACAGTCTGAAGGGGCTGCTGTGTGGTACTGGTTCGAAGCATTCTTCTGGCATCCGCGGACGCTGCTGGGGATAGAACCGCACCTGTACGCGTTCTTCGATCAACCGGAACTTATGAAGAGGATGAATGAGGACCTGCTGGAGTACCTGTATAAGGTAGTGGACCAGATCAGCAGTTATGTTTCTGTGCAGTTCATGGCATTGGCTGACGATATGTCATACAACCACGGCCCGATGATATCCAAAGCAACCTTTGAAGAACAACTGGCTCCTTTCTACAAGAAAGCATCAGATTATATCAAGAGTAAAGGTATCAAGGTGTTTGTGGACAGCGATGGGCTGGTGGATGATCCGGTTGACTGGTATAAAGCAGCAGGCTGCCAGGGCTTCCTACCTCTGGAGAAGCAGGCTGGAGTTGACCTCAACAAATACCGCCGCAAACATCCGGACTACCTGTTCATGGGTGGTTACGATAAGCTTTGCATGAACCAGGGTGAAGATGCCATGCGTGCAGAGTTTGAGAGGCTGCTGCCTGTCATGAAGCAAGGCGGATATATACCGGGCGTAGACCACCAGACCCCTCCAGAGGTTTCACTTGAAGACTACAGGCTTTATTTGAAGCTGCTTCGGGAGTATTGCGAACTAGCAGCGAAATAAGGCTTTAGACTCTAGGACTCGGGAACGATGGGTTGTTAAAGGCGATGGGTTGAGATCATTCGTTCCTCCTAAGAAACAGTGCTCTTTGTTTCGGGACTTCCGGGTTGGATGTTAGGTTTGTTATTTTACTCCAACACTAGCATGTCCAACCCTCAAGTCCCGAAACACCTGGGTACTAGCAGCCAGGTAAGGTTTAGACTTTAGGCTTTAGGAAATACCCCGTTCGCCCTGAGCGCAGTCGAAAGGTGAACGGGATTTTGTGGTGCAGGCTTCCAGCCTGCCATTTATAAGATTATTTGTGAGGGACCAGCACATGAATGCAAGAGACAGATTTAATAAAATCATGAATTATGAGCATGCTGACAGGCTGCCTGTGCTGGCTTTTGAACCTTATGAGAGCTTTGGTCTAGCTGGTTGGCGCAAAGAAGGGCTTCCGGAGGGTGTAACCCCGGAAGAGTTTCTGGGGATGGACCGGTTTAATCATATTCCGGTTGCTTTTGGACCTATTCCTGCGTTTGACCAGACGATCTTATCTGAGACTGACGAGGATTTTGTGCAGATAGACTGGATGGGCAGCGCTGTCCGTCGACATCGGGAAGCTCCTGATATGTATTATGGACATGTCGACCATGCGGTAAAAACCCGGGCGGACTGGGATGTGTATAAACAGCATTTCCTTGTAGAGAGTGAAGACAGGATTCCGAGTGACTTACCCAGCTGTGCATTGTTAATGAATAGCTCTGAACTGCCAACCGGGCTGATGATATTTCCATTCTTCTTCAGACTGGGGTTCTATGCGATGGGGATGGAACGGTTCCTGACAGCGTTCTACGAAGAACCTGCTCTTATTCACGATATGTTCGAGTATTTTGCGGATTTTGTGCTGCGGACGATCAGACCGATATTGAAAACAGTAAAGATAGACTATGCAGCGTTTGGTGAAGATCTGGCCTATAAGACCAATCCACACATGTCTCCGGCAATATACAAAGAGTTCTGGCTGCCTTATCAGGATCCGATTGTAAAAGAAATCAAAGACAGTGGCGTAAAGGTCATCAGCCAGTATACAGCAGGTAACATTGAAGTCCTGCTGCCAATGCTGCTTGAGCACGGTTTCAACACCACATGGCCTCTTGAACGCGGAGCCGGTATGGACCCGGTAAAACTGCGCAAAGAGTATGGACGCGATCTAAAGATGGCTGGCGGGGTCTCCAAAGAAGCTCTGATCGGTGGCCCGGATGCTATTGACCGTGAAATAGAAGCTATGATGCCGGTTATCCAGGACGGCGGGTTTATACCGGCAATTGATGACATGGTGCCTCCGGAGGTGACTCTGAGCAGCTACAGGCACTATGTGGAAACACTGAAGAAAATCAAGTTGTAGGCCTGGATCTTTGAGAATAGCAGCCAGGCTTGCAACTCGAAAGTCAGGCTTTGCTTCCCTGTCTCAATATCTCAAGGCCCTTTTCTATCAGTGATCCAAGCCGGTCACGATAACGCATAAGTGCCGATGGATCTGTGTTATAGTTACGCGGGTCGGTTACTATGGAATCAATCCGCAGCGCTTTTCGTGCCTTACTTACAAAGCTGCCAGATAGCTTCCTGCTTTGTATCTGTTTTGTAATATCATCCAGCATGTAGAGATATTCGTAATCTTCAGCTCCATCACGAATCAATTCAAGACGCACAGATGCAAGCAGATCGCCATCAGATGATGGATAAGTCAGGTTGCCATCTTCATTGTAGTCAGCATAGCTGTGGGTGTTCCATGGGATCTCCGGCCATTTGATTTCACCAGTTGTCTTGTAATTCCCGTCCCAGACATTTACACCCCACAGAAGATTATGCTTGATCCCGATCTTCCAGTGCATCCATTCCAATATCCGCTGGTCCAAGCCGGGGTAGTTGACCCAGTAGTTTACCTCAGGATGGTGGAATGGGATGCAGCAGACATACCAACCGATCTCGGCACCCTCCTTGCGCATCATGACGGTGTCTTCCGGCGTCAGGTCCGGGATACGCGGGAGCCAGATGTTTACATATTTGCCCAGACCAGGTTTGGTATCGGGAGCACATACAAGCGTCTTCAATCGAGGATCGACAGAATGCAGGCAGTCAGCCTGATCCTCGACTATCGAGTGATGTTTGAGCCCTGGTTCATCTACAAGTTTTACAATGGTTCTCTCGAACCAGCCAATCTTCTTCAGATGAGCAAGAAGCTGCGAGAGATAGTTCTTGGCAACCGGCCAATGTGGCGCAGTGGAAAGCGGCTGGGCAGTCAGATCTCCGATTATCAAAGAGGACAAACCACGTTTTTCACAGAAGTTAAGTATCTCATCGAATTTATCGAAGTTGAGCTGCCCATCGACTACTTTCAACGGCCAGGCAGGCTCAGGACTGCTGCCCCAGACATTTACACTTTTCATGAATGGACCTATCGGGTCAATCCGGTATGAAAGGAGCATAGCCAGATGCCGCTTCATAATATCTTCCGGTACCCCCTCCGGCCCAAACCAGGCATTTATACCACCGGGATAGTCGTACCACTTACATATATTGCCCGGCCAGTAGTAAAAGTGCCTGGCAACGTGGTGCTCTACAGACAGAGTGAAGCCTTTTACATCGACTACCAGTCGGACTTTCCAGGGGTGAGCATTTGCTGTGGTAATCTGAATTTCTCCACAGTAGCTGCCTTTAGGTGTTCCGGCTGGTACATTGACCGTTACCCAGACAGGTTGCACTCGACCTGGCAGAAGATCAAATGCAGCATTCTTCAACAACGGGTCTTCCATCTCCCCGATATAGTCATAATAAGCCCATGTAGTGGCAGTGCAATTGACAAAAGACCCAAGACGCACATCTACCATAGAAGCAGGTATGATGTTGTTGTCAGGACCAGATAAGTTGCCGGCGATTTTTACTTTAACCCCATTGACTTGTTGTCCAAGTGAAATAAGAGCCAACTTCCCGCTCTCATATTCGCGTCCTGCAGCTGACAGATGCATTTCACTACCCAGATCACCCAGGAACCGGTATGGATCAGGGGTCAGTTTGTTGATAGGCTTTTCAATACCCACGCAGTACTTTACTGCATCCTGCGACAAGCCAGAGAGCTTAAAGGCTGCCTCCTGCAGAAGCTGATTCTTAAGGGTAAGTGTCTGAACTTCTGCTGCTTGTAGATCTGCCGTTGATTTCCACTTTTTGGAAAGCGCAGTAACTGCTGATTTGGAAGGCAATTTGAGAGTTTTTGCCCATTTAGTTAGGCAAGCGAGATTATCGTCTACTAATCGTACGCGTCCATCATTGGATAGAGTAATGTCGCCAATGGCTATATTACCACTCCAGGCTTTCAACCAATCCAACCCGCCTGCTTCATCAAGGTAGATGCGTATACTTTTTATATCGCTGCGGTTGAAACCTGGATCTGATTCTGTCCGTGATGGTGCATTGAAGGTGCATTCGTATTTCCGCCAGGTTTTGTCGGCAACTGAAAAGGAACCCATCCGCCACTGTCTTCCTGAACCATCAATAAAGTCCACAAACAGAAAATACTGATAACCGCAACCCTTTATCCAAATGGAAAACCAGGAGTATTGGCTCAGGTCCAGGTCAACAGGTCTGGTCAGTGCAATCTGGTATCTGGTGCTGGAGGTGCTCCGACCTTTGGTCTCAAAATTATACTTAATCTGCAGCGCATTGCTTTTGTTGGGACCTTCGCAAGTATTCCAGGTTGCTGTCGTCCCTGAGGTATCACCTGTGTCTGAATATTCAGAAAACTTTTGCAGCTTCCATCCAGCAGTGTCCTTCGAAGGATCTACAACAAGTGTAGAACACCAGACCGAAGATGATACTAGAATCACCAATGTAATCGCACAGATTATTATATTCACTCAACACCCCGGAATCAGTTACTCTTTTTTAATGGGTAAGGTCGATGTTATCGCCGTATTTCAAAGGGTCCTTGTAGCCCTTGCCTTGTTTATCAGCCGGGATTAGATTGTTCTTCTGTTTTATACTTTTGCTGCTCATCATATATATAGCATTGCTTCCGGTATCTGTGTTGGGGTTATCACATGCACCCTCTATCTTGTTGTCTGACACATTGATGCCATCCACACCTGCAACGAATATCGCGGAGTTGTCCGTGTTTTTGATTGTGTTCCCGGTGAAGGTGACGTTGCGGTGCACTCCGGGTTTTGGCGGGTATTTCATGTCTTTCAACCAAGCCATCGCACACAATGACGCTGGACCCATTGCAGCCCCGTAGTTGCAGTGATCGAAGACGCTGTTACGGACAGTGACATCTCTGGTGCCTATGGATTCAAAGAAATAAGTAACTTCGGTCAGCACCATAAGCCCGGGACCGGTGCAGTTGGTGAACTTACATTTCTCGATTATTGCATCACGGGTCTGTATAAGCATCCCCCTTGCCCGGTTGTTGCGGACTTCGGTGTTTTTTATACGGACTTTGGGAGCTCTGCTGGCGTTTCCGAAGACATCACCTTCACGTAGCTCTTCAGGCAGCTTATCAACAAATGTGAGTTTGATCAGCCCATCGGTGCCCATAGATTCAGCCCTGCGGACATGGAGTTTGTTGTAAGCAATCAGGTCGTCTACATGGGATACTTCCATTATGTCATCAGGATCTGGCATATCGATCATCTTCAGGTTGTGTGCTGCAAGAACGGTGTGATCATCTATTTTCTGCTTCAGAGAAAGATATAACCCGGACTTGATGTTGACTCCATCATCCCCCATCCCTTCATATATACAGCCGTCCATTGTGATCGTGCCTTTGCAGCCAGCCATGTGGGTAGCATCAGCTGTAGCAGTCATTAAATATCCGGAACCAGGTGTGGGGACAACATGCAGGCGCTTTAGATTGACGTTCTTTGTAACAACAGCCACAAACGCCATTCCGGGGACTGTGTGAATAGTTACATCTTCCACATTAACGTTCTCGCAAAGAGTTGCCGAAATTGCTCCGGGACCATAGACTGTGTGACGAAGAACAACCAGAACACCAGTTTTAATATTGGCTGGATGGTTGAGATATACACGCAGCACCTGTTCCCTGAGAAGTTCGGTCTTTGTCACTGTACCGTATTCGTCCAAGCCGTGGCGCATTGGAAGTTTGGTATCAGGGTCATAGTCCATAAATGCTCCGACCGACATACCATTAGTAACCGGGAACTCCTTTGGGATATCTACATCGAAGTGATCGCCTTCGACAGCTATTACTTTTCCCTGAGAAAATGCAGGATGGTCCCAGGTGATGGTCATGTTCTTGAGCGTCACATACCGGCAATTGGTGAAGCGGAAGACATTGGTGAGACCGTGGATAATGAAGGTTGAGCCGTTTCCATCGATAGTCAGCCTATCGTGACCGGTTATAGAGAACAGGGTGCCAGGGTCAGCCAGGTTGCTGCCAGCGTAGAAATCGTAGGTTCCTTTTGGAAAACTAACCTTACCGGGAATACAATTACATTCCTGCAGAGCATTATGGGTTCGGGAACCGCTGCCGTTGCCCGATCGGCCTTTATAATCTTCAAGAGCAGCAAGGACAGCTTTGGTATCATCTTTCCCGTCTCCGGAGATCGCACCGTATTCGGATACATCGAAGGAAATATGAGCACCAGTTTTAGAGTCTGTAACGGAAGCCTGAGGAGTATCTGTTTTGTCTGATTTATCTTTGCCTGATGCCATATTTGTACAAACCAGCAGTATAATCAGAGATATGCAGACGATTACGGTTGAATACTCTCGCAAACAGTTACCCAGGTATGTATCCATTTTTATTCACCCATTTTTTAAGGCTAATGTTGGATTCTAGTTGGCTAGAGTCTTAGTTTCTTCGGCAATCCGTCCGCCCTTCGACTAAGCTCAGGACGAACGGGAAAAATGTCATTACACCAATTCCCCTTGGGAAAGGCGGATTGAAGTACGTAGGGGTGACCCTCTGCGGTCACCCGGAATCTTGGAATCACTACCCCGTTCACCCTGAGGGTGTAAATGCTATGAGCATTTACACTGTTTGTCGAAGGGTGTTTTACAATCAAGTCCTGTTTGCACTTCTACAATAAAGGACAAATGGTTTGTGCATGTCCGTCCGCCCTTCGACTATGCTCAGGACGAACGGATTGCAAGGTCTGACTATTATACTAATCCAATTGTATACATCGGCATTTTATTTGATCACACCAGCACCATTACTCCATATGGCGGTAATTCTATCTTACCGCTGACGGTGTTGCCGGTCAGGATGTCTTTGGCTGGACTGGTAAGGGTCAGGGTGGCAGGGCGGTTGGAGTGTTCTACTACTACCATGCCTTTGCCTGCTTCACCTGATCTGGGGGCTACCAGCAGGTTCTCGGAAACTTCAGCGACTGGTGTAACTCCTACTTCTGCTCCCAGGAACGTGATGAGCTTCACAAAATCCTGCGAAGTGAGTAAGGTTCCGAGGACTACAATTTTGCCCTTGCCCAGTTTCATCTCGCTGACAGCACAGAAGCCTTTGCATGGTCCATCAATGTAAACTGCTAAGGATTTGGCTCCTTTCAGCTCGAAACCGTCAAACCAGAGAGAGCCATGGGACCTGGTCCCATCCTGCCACTGCATTGCAAACTCTTTTGTCTGACCAGGCATTTCCCGGCGGTTGTAGATGCCTGCCATATCTTCCAGAGAACCGTATGGAGAGTCTGTAAACTTGGTGCAGTCAAGGGTGCGGATATCGGACATTGGGCCAACTATCCACGTTCCACCATTCTCTACCCACTCCCCTATTCTCTCCCGCAATCCACCTTCATCCAGAGCTGCAAGGAATGGAGTGATTACCATCTTGTACTTTGCGAGATCAACTGACGGATTGATTACATCCATACGGAACTGGGACTGCATCAGAGGCTTGTAGATATTTGCAGTGAACTTGCTCTGATAGTCAAAGCCGGCGACAATCGGCTGATCGACATACATCAGGTGTGCCAGGTTGGAGAAATGTATAGCAAGACCGGAATCATCGGGTTTGGTGCCGTTCAGGAAGTCTCCGGCAGCTTTGAAGCCTTCGGATATTTCATGGACTTCATCAAATACGTACATAGGTCTGCCGGAAGTGGTAAGAATAGAACCACACATCAGTTCCTGACCTGCCCAGTGAGTCCTCCAGAGCCAGTAGAGGTTGGCTTCTCCACCAAGCGCAATCGGAAGCCAGCTGTTGCAGCGGCAGAAACCAGGGTCGGCACTATCACCTGCAACAACACTCCCAGCCCAGCTTGAGGAAGTCTCTGTGTTCCAGAAAGGCCTGTCTTTTATCGGTCGAAGGTAATCGAACCAGAACAGAGATTCCCATAGATTTTCACCGAAGTGGTAGTGGTTGTATTGGACAATATCCATCTTGCGATTGGTTGCATAGTGGTCCAGACCTAGGATCATCATCATATCGGTGCCGATTGGCTGCGAAGTCTTCTCGTGCAGTATATCTGCCTGGTCTTCTGCAAAATCTCTGTATGATTTGTCGGCAAACTCTCTCCAGGCTGTTAGTATTGAAGGATGACTCCAGACATCGCGCCTTGGGAACTGGAGCTGACCAAAGGACTGGTAAGTCTGGCTCCAGAGGTTAGTGCACCAGGCCTGGTTAAGCTTCTCAATAGTCCCGAACCGCTCTCTCATGAAGTCCTGGAAGCCTCTGATACAGACCGGGCACGCGCAGGAGTTGAGGGGACCAGTAGGTGAAAATATCTCATTATCTATCTGCCAGCCGATAACTCGTTCATCGTTGCCGAACTCCTCTGCCATTTTAGTAACTATTCTGGAGCAGAAGTCCCTGTAAATCTGATTATTGGGGCAATGGTGCCTGCGCATGCCATGGGTTGTTGGGCTGCCGTCAGGACGTATGAAGAGGGTTTCAGGATATCGTTCAACCAGCCAGGCAGGAGGGGTAGCAGTCGGAGTACCCATAATAGTTGCGATCCCGGCTACTCCCAGTTTCTCAACTGCCAGATGCAACCAGTCGAAGTCATACTGCCCTTCCTGAGGTTCCATACAGCTCCATGCGAACTCAGCGATACGCATAGTGTTCATTCCGACTTCTTTCATTAGAGCAATGTCATAGTCAATCTGTTCCAGCGGCCAGTCTTCAGGATAATATGCAGCACCAAGATATGGCGGTTTAGGAGCAATAAAATGTGACATTATAAGTGTCCTTTCAACTATCTATAATAAGGTATTGTTGCGATATTCTATTGCTTTACATAAAGCTTGTCAAAAGCGGGTGAGGTTTGCGCCTCGTGGTTGGTTTTTATTATCACGCAAAGCCGCAAAGACGCTAAGGAGAGAAGGCTGCAGTGAAATGCCCCTTTTAACGACAGCATTATTGACATTTTACTCGCGGTCAGCCAAACTCTATCCGTAAGAGTTCAGAGTTAGTAGTATATCCAGGATGACGTGTTTCCAATTACTCTGAACTGTTACCTCTATCGTAAGAGTTCAGTCTAGATGAGTAAATATCCGTCCATCCTTCGATACGCGCTTCGCGCTACTCAGGACGAACGGAAATTTACTATATTACACATTAACACTGAACTATTACCCTCTATCCATTATTAAAATCAATAGAGGTTGTATATGTTAAAATTGATTCTTACTTCAGTGCTCTTCAGCTTGTGTTATATTACTATTCCAGCAATTGGCGCAGTGCCCGACTACTATTCGATACTTTGTGAGCCACAACCTGTTGCTCAGGCTGCTTTTGTACCCACAGCAAAAACATCACCCTGGCAACCAACGACTGCCGATATTGCACGTGGGTTTGCAGCTTATTGTGTTGATACTTCGAGCAGTCTCAATCCCGACTGGTTATGGACGGAACCTGCTCCGCCTGCAAGTATAGATTTGTTTGTGTATAAGGGGCAGTTTAGACCGGTTTCTCTGGCTGTTCGAACAATGCAACCTTTGAAAGGCCTTCATATTGTATGTTCCGATCTCAAAAGCTTTAAAGGCAGTATTATCCCCTCAGAATATATTGATATACGCAATGTTGTCTACATTCCGCAAACAAGCAATGAGCAGACAATATGGACAGGCACCTGGCTGCAAAAGAAAATGCCAAAAGAGCTCCCAAAAGATTACACGGCCTGGATATGGCTTACATTTCATGCCGATTCAAAAACTCCGCAGGGTCTATATAAGGGTTCTATATCTGTTTCAGACTCTTCCAATAATGTAGTTAAGTTGCCGGTTAAGCTACTGGTGCTGGGATTCAGTATCCAAAGTCCAAAAGGCAGCTATGGATGTTTTATTCCCAGCCACTTCAATATGGTGACCAATGGCATATATCATAACTATGCGGAACCTGAATATACTCCATCCAACATTGGAACCTATTTTAAATTCTGGAAGACTCGATATTTCAACTCACCAACTTTTTGCCACGTATACCCCGATATAAAGTGCATAGATGGTCATGCCCAGGCGGATTATGGTGACCTGGGTAAAATGGTGGATGCTGTAAAAAAGGCGGGACTTGATGGTGATATATGCGTCGATATGAGATTTATCGAGTGGTGGTCGAGTACCGCTGCTAACACTCTTGAATATGTAAGAAATGCCGGTAGAGACACGTCCGGCGACATCGGGATTTATGGTCCTAATGGCTGGCAGGCAGAAACGTACAGCAAGGAATCTTTGAGGCTTGTTGAAGAAGCTACACTGCAGTTATTGAGGAAAGCTGACAATGAAAAATGGCCAAGGTTGTTGATGTTCCCTGAACAGGAACTGGCAGGTGGTGGACTCCCACTATCTACATTCAAAACATTTGCACCTGTCCTTCAAAAATTGGCGCCTGATACTACCTATCTTGTAGACAATTCCATCGGGTATTCGGGGATGTCTACTGACAATGGGGATATATTCAAAATCAAGATCAGACAATACAACAACTGGACAGAAGAAGGGCTTGCTGCAGCCAAACGACAAGGAGCGCAGGTGCGCAGTTACAACTATGGATGGAGCCGGTGCTCCTGGGGCTTTCTGCAGACCAGACTGGGCTCGGATGGATATCACCAGTGGGCTGATATGTGGTATGGCGGCAGCACCGAACCAACCTGGAGCGTAACACAACTATCAAATAAGGGTGTTACTCCTTCAGTAGACACCGAAACTGCCCATGAAGGTCTGGATGATATAGCTTATGCACAGACCCTGCTGTCCCTGGCTAAAAAAAAGGGAACAAAATATTACCTAGAGGCAGTGAGACTATTAGACAGCCTGGTTTCGGATATACCTGTAAACTCTATGATCTATCACCCATGGTTGAGTGAACTGTCAAACAAAGAGTTCGAAAGACGACGTTGGGAGATTGCCATGGCGATCGATGAGCTTTCAGGCAGGAGCAATTATACCAAAGGATCCCCAGGTAAGCCTGCCATTCTTGGTACCTGGCCCATACGGATTGAAGTTAAGAAGCCTGACAAGACAATAGATGCTCCGAGAATCACAGAGAAAATGATCCTGGATGGTGTATCATCCGAAAAATGTTGGTCCAGTCCAAAAAACGGCACAGGCCCTTTAAGATGGCTATGGAATACGGAAGCCCAGATGCTTGCAACGGCTGCAAATCAGGGGAAAGACAGCATTTCATCACCCAGTTCATCTAATGCTTATGTGGCATATAATGCAGATGGCCTATATCTGTTGGCACAATGCAATCATGCAACGCTGGAGAATGCACTTGCAAAACATTCTGATGATGACCCGGAGTTGTGGATGGATGACTGCATGGAGTTCTTTTTCGAGACCAGGTATGGCAGCAATGAGTACTATCATCTGACGGTAAATGTAAAGGGGAACAGCATTCTCCTATATCGAAGTGATATCATCAAAAACTCAGGAGTTAAGACTGCACAGGTAGACTTGAATAATGGTTCCGGAGGGTATTCACAGGAGGTCTTTATTCCCTGGAAATCCCTTGGACTAGACGGGATGCCAAAACAGGGAACTGCCTGGAGAATGAATATCGCCAGAGAATTCAACTCATGGAACCAGTTAATGTCCTGGGCCAGGGTAGATTCGATGTTCGCTGAAATTGATAAGTGGGGAATGCTGGTATTCGAAGGAGAACAGGGTAAAGTCTCGTTGGATAACTTGAGCATCGGTCCAGGGTTTCCTGGTAAAAACAGCATTTCAGGACGCATCACTGCAGACGCATCTTGGACACCGACGGATATGACAATATGTATTTGTGATTCATCTGACAAACCAATTTCTATGCAGAACATATCTCTTGAGAAATGGAAAACTGACCCGGCTTTCGCAGTCACTTTCGATGTACCGCAGAAGGCTACTGCTCAGACCTGGAAGATGAAGATATTGGATTCGAAAGGAATACTGCTTGGGTCAGTCCCTATTTCTGTTAAGAGCGAGAAAAGCAGTGTCAGTATCATTAAGTGTCCTTCAAAAGTGATCGCTGGTAATTCACTGGCATTGGAGATTAAATTGAATGTGGGAGATGTGAGCTTGAAAAGTAGTAACCTGGAAGGCAAGTTTATATCTGCGAATGGGAAGACTATCAAGCTGCCGGCATACAAACTTAATGTGTCAGACTATCAAAAAGTCTGGATTAGCACTAACGGATTACAACCTGGTGTATGGTCACTTCAATTGAATGTAAAAGGAAGATCAGCTGCCAATGCAATCACAAAAATTGACGTATTGCCATCTCCAACTGCGCAATAATGCATTCGTAATATTGCTTGAATGCCATATATCAACTATTGACATTTGTCCAGCGGTAAGCCAAACTAATGTCATTGCGCTAATTCATTGACCTGAGGTTTTGTATGTCAAAGTTGACTCTTGCTGCTGTATTATCTTTGTTGTTTGTGTTTTTTGCTTTTCCAGCATTTGGAGCTGTGCCGGAGTATTATTCTATACTGGCTGATCCGATTCCGCTTGATCAGGTTGCATTTACTCCATCCCCTAAGCCATCCCCCTGGAAACCAAGTCAGGCGGATGTTAAGCGGGGATTTGCGGTTTATGGGGTCGATACTGCTGATGTATTGACACCGGACTGGCTGTGGACTGAACCTGCTCCTCCTGCAAGCATTGATCTCTTTGTTTACAAAGGCCAGTTTAGACCGGCTCCTCTGGCTATTCGGACACTGCAGCCTCTGAATAACATGCGTATTGTGTGCTCGGAGTTGAAGAGTTCCAAAGGCGGGATTATTCCAAAAGAGTATACCGATATCCGTTCAGTGGTGTATGTTGCGCGGACTGTGGACAAGCAGGTTCTCTACACCGGAACATGGCTGCGCAAGCAACTGCCGTCGAAACTGCCGAAGGAGTATACATCATGGGTGTGGATTACATTCCATGCGGATTCCAAGACCCTGCCGGGAGTTTATAAGGGTGTGATAACTATATCAGGCTCAGGAAGCGGCAAGCAGACTATTCCTGTTAAGATTCTAGTGCCTGGTTTCAATATTCAGCCTCCAAAAGGCAGTTATGGATATTATATTCCCGGGCATTTTAATATGGTGACCCAGGGTCTGTTCCACAACTATGCTGAACCTCAGTATACACCTGAAAACATAGGGACATATTTCAAGTTCTGGAAGACACGTAATCTGACTTCTCCTACTTTTTACCATATGTATCCCGGTCTCAGTTGCATTGACGGGCACGCGCAAACTGACTTCACTACTCTAGGCAAGATGGTCGATGCGGTAAAGAAGGCTGGACTTACCGGGGATGTATGTGTTGACTTGAGATGGATCGAGTGGTGGGCCAGTACTGCTGCGGGTGTGCTTGATACACTGACGGCTGCTGGCAAGAGCACGGCTGGAGATATTGGGATTCACGGTCAAGATGGCTGGCAGGCTGAAACATACAGTGAGGGATCAAAAAGGTTGGTTTCAGAGGCTGCACAGCAGTTGATAGACAAAGCCAATAAGGAGAAATGGCCAAGATTGCTGCTACTTGCTGAAGAGGAACTGGCAGGTGATCTGCTTAAGCGCGCAGCCTGGGAAGCATTTACACCGGTGCTCCGTAAACTGGCGCCTGATACTACTTATATGGTAGATAACTCTATTGGTTACTCAGGGATGTCGACTGACAGAGGTGAGATCAACAACGTAAAAATCAGGCAGTATAACAACTGGACCGAGGAAGGGCTTGCTGCAGCTAAGCGGCAGGGAGCACAGGTGCGCAGCTATAACTATGGCTGGAGCCGGTGCACATGGGGGTTTCTGCAGACCAGACTTGGATCGGACGCTCATCACCAGTGGGCGGATATGTGGTATGGGGGGAATGCTGAGGCCAGCTGGTCGGTGACACAACTTTCAAGTAAAGGCATAACACCATCGGTTCCTACTGAGACTTCACATGAAGGATTGGATGATATAGCCTATATACAGACCCTGCTTGCATTATATGAAAAGAAAGGTCCTAAATATCTGGCTAATGCGAAAAAGCTGATAAACAGTCTGGTATCTGATGTGCCTGTAAATGCGATGATCTATCACCCATGGCTGAGTTATATCCCAAACACAGAGTTCGAAAGACGGCGCTGGGAACTGGCATTGGCGATAGATGGTCTTTCAGGTAAAAAGAATTACACAAAAGGCGCTCCCGGTAAACCTAAGATCCTGGGAACGTGGCCGGTTCGACTTGAGGTTAAGAAACCTGACAAAATAGTAGGTGCTCCCAGAATATCCGAGAAAATGACTCTGGATGGGAACCGAACTGAGAGGTGCTGGTCTTATCCACGAAGTGGGACAGGACCCTTGAGATGGCTTTGGAATACGGAAGCACAGATGCTGGCGGCTGCAGGTGCTCAAGGCAGGGATACGATTGCGCAACCGAGTTCAACTAATGCCTATGTGGCATATAACTCTGAGGGGATCTATCTACTTGCCCAGTGCAATCATACGACTCTTGAGAACGCTCGCATAAAGCACGGAGACAACGATCCGGAGCTTTGGATGGACGACTGTATGGAGTTTTTCTTTGAACCGAAGTTCGGGAGTAACGAATATTATCACCTTACAGTTAACGTGAAAGGTAACAGTATCCTGATTTATCGCAGTGATGTGATCAAGGACTCCGGAGTCAAGACTGCTCAAGTAGACTTAAACAATGGTTCAGGTGGGTATTCGCAGGAGATTTTTGTCCCGTGGAAATCCCTTGGATTGAGTGAAATGCCCAAACAGGGCACAGCATGGAGGATGAATATAGCAAGGGAGTTTAATTCCTGGGACCAGCTGATGTCCTGGGGGACTGTGAACTCTATGTTTGCTGAAACTGACCGTTGGGGAATGCTGGTTTTTGAAGGGGAACAGGGGAAAGTTTCACTGGAAAACCTGACGATCGGCCCGGGATTCCCCGGTAAAAACAGTGTGTCCGGAAAGATCGTTGCAGATCCTGCATGGACACCCGCGGATATGATCGTTTTAGTCACTGACATGTCCGGCCAAACGGTTGCATCACAGAATATTTCATTGGAAAAATGGAAGACTGACCCAGCGTTTGCAATTACTTTCAATGTCCCGCAGAATATCACCACTCAGACCTGGCAGCTCAAAATAACGGATACTGCCGGTGTTATTCTAGGAACAGCGCCAATTCCTGTGAGGAGTGAGAAGAACAGTGTAACAATGGTTAAGTGTCCGACCAAAGTTGTTGGCGGGACCAACCTGGCGGCAGAAATCAGGCTGAATATAGGTGATATAAGCCTGAATGAGAGCAATCTGGCGGGTACTTTGAAGTCAAGTGCCGGACAAGTTGTCCGTTTGCCCGAGTGTAAACTGCAGAGCTCAGATACCCAGAAAGTATGGATTTCGACAAATGGGCTTCAACCTGGGGTATGGTCGCTGCAGCTGGATGTAGCCGGCGCTGCAAGCAAAGGAACTGTTACGACATTCACAGTTTTACCATGTCCTACTGCAGAGTGAAGAGGATATTAATAGATTGCAGATGTGATATGTGTATTGATTTGAATACTGGCGCGTAGATTCGCATCCCATTAGCCCGATTGAGACTTTGACTGACATGTCGCAATCGGGCTATACTAACCTCAGCAATCATTTCCGAGGATGGTGAAGATGCGAGTTATCAGTTTTCTTGTATGTTTAGTAACCCTTTGTGCATGTTCTGTTTGTTATGCCAGCCTGAATATTTTCCCGCTGGCATCTATTCCCTATGTAAGTGGGTCTGTAACCATTGATGGAAAGGCTGACGAACCATTCTGGACTCAGTCTGCAGATTTAGGACCACTGGGAATAATCGATGCCATGGGAACCCCTCAATACGAGACAACAGCCAGAATGGCAGCATCTGAGAATGGACTTCTGATATTTGTCTCCTGCGATTATCCCGATCCAAACAGACTTGTAGCTACCCATACACAGCGTGATTCGGAAGTTTGGCAGGATGAATGCATAGAAGTTTTCATACAGCCATCCAACAGTAAATATCGCCATCTTGTTGTAAATCCTGCGTCAGCCCTGTTCGATGAACTGGAGAAAGACAGCTCGTGGAATGCAGACTGGCAGGCCGTGGCTGTGAAACGAGTTAGTGGCTGGGACCTTGAAATGTTGATCCCCTGGAAAGCCCTTGGAGGCAGATCCAAGGACGGTACAACCTGGCGGTTCAATATTGGCAGGTCCAGCAAATACAATAACATGTCACTGATAACTTCCTGGTCTCCGGTAGGTAGTGGTTTCCACATGCCCAGTAGATTCGGTTATATACGAATTGGAGCAACCAACTGGGTATCCTCAGCCAAATGGGGGCCAAGAGAACCCGGTTCAAAACCTGCAACAGTTGACCTGACCGTTAATGGCGCTGCTTCAAAACTGACAGCAGCTATGGACAACGGTAACCCAAGCTCCATCGCATCCGGTCAACCAACAACACTAGTCGAAGAGCCTGGTCGAGAAGGATACAGGAATGTTGTTGCTGTTGTGCAGGGTAAAGAAGCACTTGCCAGATTCATATATGGTGTTCAGACAAGCCCTCTTGATGAAATTCTGACCCGTGTCCAGCGCAGGCTTAACATCATCAAAGACAAGAGCCCGAATATAATCAAAACTATTGCCCGAATCCGCATGGAAATGAAGGCAATATCAAGAGAGTCAAAGACAGCTGACAAAGATTCCATGATCGCACTGGAAAAGAGATCCAACAATCTGGACCTGCTTTCCTCATCTTTGCAGTCTCTGGTTATTGTCCAAAAGACCAGGAAATCCGTTCCTTTACTCGCTTATGGTATTGAAATCCCACTGCTGAAAATCCTGAAGATTGATCCTTTCGAGGGTCAACCTGCCGGTGCAATGACTCTTAAGGCAGGACGGGGTGAAGTAACCGATGCACAGCTGGCTTTGTTTACATATGATTCACCTGCGTCAAAAGTCACCATCAAATTCAGTGATCTCAAAGGCCCCAATGGAGCTTCAATCACAGCAGACAGACTCCGAGCCCGACAGGTTGGTTATGTCCTTACAAAAAAACCGGTCTACTCTGTCCGCTATGTTGGCTATTGGCCCGACCCTCTGATAACTGATCCATCATTTGATATGAACCCCGATTCCAGGGAACTGGTCTGGGTAGACTTGAAAACTCCTGGCAATGCTGAAGCAGGAGACTATACAGGCAGCATCCAGGTTTTGACTGATGGCAAAATTGCACTGAACATCCCGCTGAAAGTTCACGTGTGGGGATTCGATATACCAAAACAGAACCATCTCTACACAGGTTTTGGCGGTAACGAGGGTCTGGGAGTTTCCAATGAAGCTGTGTGGGACAATATGCTGGAACACAGAATATCGCCATACAATTGCGTCGGAGGACCTAAGCTTATATCTGAACCATCGATGGACTGGACTTCCTTCAGCAATATCAAAATCCATCTCAATGCTCCCAGTTCCGGTACGATCAGTCTTACCATTAATGCGGAGAAGATGAGTTACTTCAGCAGAGAGTTCAAAGCTGGAGATTCCGAAATGACCTTTGACCTGAACAAGTCATTGGTTGCCAAGGTATCCGACTGGAGATGCACACTGCTGGGTGTCCCCAGCGCTAAAGTCAAGATATCCCTGGTCAATCCTGACGGTGAAAAAGTCATATCTGACTCCGAAGTCTTCTCAGCTAAACCGAACGGCAACTGGATAGGAGACTGGCCAGTTGTGGCAGGTAATGCCTGGGAGAATCCGGACAAGCCTGCAGTGTGGGACTGGAGCGAGTTCGATGCGAATATGGCCAGGCGGCTGCCGATGGGTCTGACGGCATTCACTGTCAGCGCACCCAGTTCGGGTGGTTGGCGAGAATGGCAGAATCATCTGTCCAAGAACGGTTGGCTGAGTATGGGTTATACATATCTTTGGGATGAACCCGAACCAGTCGCATATCCTGCTGTCAACGCCGCACTGGAATCCGTCAAAAAGGCTGCTCCCGGAATCCGCAACATGATGACTTCACGAGGATATCCCCCGGAGCTTTACTATGTAGATATATGGTGCCCAGAGATATACTCATTCAATCCCGAGGGTGCAAAAGCCGAACAGGCAAGAGGTCGGACGTGCTGGTGGTATACAGCATTCAGCACCAGAAGACCACTTATCAACGTATGGACCGACTATCCTGCTCTGGACTGCCGAATATGGCCATGGATGACCTGGAAGCATAATCTTGATGGTATGCTCTACTGGTCAATAAATTACTGGGCAAAAGCAAATCCCTGGGAGAGTGCAATGGGATACGATGGCGCCAACGGCGACGGTTCGATGCTGTATCCGGGTAAGCACGGTGAAGTGGTGGATTCCCTCAGATGGGAATGTCTGAGAGACGGCATGCAGGACTATGAAGTATTCTGCCTGCTTGAAGCCGGAGCAAACGAACTGAAAACTGCAGGCAAGCGTCCGGACCTTGCGGTTAAAGCCCGTGCACTCTGTGCTATCAATGACAGTATACTCAAATCATATAAAGAGTTCAGCGAGAACCCCAGAGATCTTCTGACTGAACGGGACAAGATGAGTGCAGTGATCGAGCAGATCGTTGCAGTCCTCGGGCATGAACCCACAATCAAAGGCAGACCTACATTAAGAACTGGTTTGACTGATGCAGACATAGCTGCATCCAAAGCCAAAGAATTGCAATCTATAAAATCAGAACTCCCTACGTTGCAGTTCAACACGATTGTAAAGTCAGAACCTGAACCAAATCTAGTAGCTAAATATGAATTTGATACAGATGCACCGTATGCAGCAGATACCGGTGGGCAGTCGCTGCACGGAATTGTATCTGCTGGTGAGATTGTTCCAGGAGTTAAGGGGAAAGCCATTGATCTGAAAAACAACGGGTTTGTAAGACTACCTGCTGGAACGTCTATCCTGGGCTCCAGTCCTGAATCAGGGACATATGCTCTGTGGGTAAGACCGGATACTGAGATAGACAAACTTCCCGGAGGAGTTTGGGAAGGTTATTCGGTGATATTCTATTCAATGCCGAACAATCAAAATGGACTTCCGGATGGATACTACGAAGCAGGTATACTGGAACACGGCAACCAGCTTTTGGCCAGATGCGGAGGAGTTGAAGTGTGCCAGTTTGCATCCATCCCCACCCCACTCCGCAAAGATCAATGGACACACCTGGCTATGACTTGGGATAAAGGGATCAGGCGATTATTTGTGGATGGAAAACTAGCGGTAGAGAACACAAGCGTATTCCTGCCACCAAAGATGGATGCAACACCGATGTATATTGGAAATCATGCATCCACAAACAACTGGCGCTTCGCAGGAGCCGTTGATGATGTCAGAGTCTACAACAAAGCCCTATCCGAAGCAGAAATATCCAGGTTAGCAACAAAATAGCACCCATAAAGAAAAGAGTATAATTCGTAATAGTTCAGTATTTGTGAGTAAATTTCCGTCCATCCTTCGATACGCGCTTCGCGCTACTCAGGACGAACGGAAATTCATTATATTGCACATTAACACTAAACTGTTACTATAATTCTTTCTCGGACGTGATTTGCAATCACGTCCGGAACAGAATGACGGCTCCAAATTGTTATCTTACGGGTGTAATTGCAAATTACACCCTAGCATGGAAATCTGGAATTGCAGGCTGGAAGCCTGCACCACAATTAACTTAATTTTCTTCCCTTTCCGTGTATTCAGTGCGTTCCGTGGTTATACAAAAAGTATGAATATATCTTCAATACTAAATATATCTCTCAAAAGTGCAGTTCATTACAGGAAGACCGGTATGCTGGTGGCCCTGGGGTTGGCGCTTGCGGGTGCGGTGACTACAGGTTCTCTTATTATTGGAGACTGTGTCAAAGGCAGCATCCGTCACGTGGCTTTTTCCAGGCTTGGCAGTATCACCCATGCGGTCAAACTTAATGGATACGCTCGAGCAAAACTAGCCGAGGACATTAATAGACGTCTGAATGGGACAAATCAGTCAGCATGCCCGGCAATACTGGTCAAGGGAGTCGTAGAAAACCAAAACTCTGGTGAAGCAGCGCCCATAATTAACATCATCGGGATAGATGACCGGTTCGCTGCATTCTATGACAGTAATAGCGCGCTAAAAATCGAAGATGGCAAAGCCGCTCTTAACGCTGCTCTGGCCAAGGATCTGTCTGTAAAAGTCGGTGACAGTATTCTGGTTACCACTGACAAAGAGAGCGCAATTCCGACTGGCAGTTTGTTTGCCCATATTGACCCTGTCCAAAACCAGCGTTCTCTGAGACTAGAAGTGAAGTCAATTCTACCGGACACGGGTCCGGGAGGTTTCCGTATGGACGCCTCTACCCAGGTTCCCAGGAATGTCTTCGTCTCACTATCTGAACTATCCAAAACAATGGAGAAACCAGATAAAGCCAACACGATCCTCATACACTCATCTGATTCATCAAGCAAGATATTACAAGCAATAAGAGAAACATCCAAAGCGCAGGATTATGGGATCAAAATAAAGCAAGACACTAAATCCCATAGACTACTAGTCCAGTCCGATTCAGTCGCATTCCCCATTGCTACCATGGATGGAATAACGAAAGCGGCTAAGCAGACAAACCCGGCACTGTCCATCGCTTCAGTCTACCTGGCAAACAACCTGACATCACTTACTCAGCCGTCAAAAACACTGCACTACTGTGTCGTGGCTGCAGTAGACCCGCAACCTGGATTTGATTTCACCCTGGGAGGGCCAATCACCGCAAAACATCAGATCATCCTGAACACATGGGCTGCGCAGGATTTGGGGGCAAAACTTGGGGATAAACTGGCTGTAAGCTTTCTTGTAGCTCAGCCGGGCGGTATCTATGCTGAGCACAAACTCAACGTGACCGTGCAGGGAATAGTCAATATCTCCGGTCCTGCTGCAGATTCCGGTCTGGTGCCGACATTTGAGGGTATAACTGATGCGAAGAGAATTGGAGACTGGCAACCTCCTTTCCCGGTAGACTTGAAAAAAGTCACCCAGCGCGATGAAGCCTATTGGGACAAGTATAAAGCTATTCCCAAAGCATTTCTGCATCCGGATGATCTGCAGACAATGTGGAGCGCCGGCACCGATATGATAACTCCCTGGGTAACCGGAGTCTTTGTATCCGTGAATGCTGGAAAGAACCTTGACTCCGAATCACAGACGTTTCAGAACTTAGTAGCTCGAAACCAGACAAACCCTCCGGGTCAGGTAATGCCTTTGAGACAAATGGCACTCAGATCTGCTCAGGGCAGCACAGACCTGGCGGGTGTGTTCTTTGGGCTTGGGATGCTGCTCATATATGCGTGTGCGGTACTCGCAGGGTCATTTATCAGGATATCTGCCCTTAGTCGTGTCAAGAACATCGGAATCATGCTCGCTGAAGGATTCACTGCCCGTCAGGCTGGATCTGTCGTGTTTTGGGAGTGGATGATCTGGACACTGGCTGGTTCGATCTTAGCAGTTCCCCTGGGTGTCTTATATGCCTGGGCAATAACAATCGGGCTCAATTCATGGTGGCAGGGAGCGGTCGGTCAGAGTGTCCTCTGGCTGCATGTAACAGGCGAAAGTCTCATATCCGGATTCATAACTGCATTGGGAGTTGGAATTATCACCCTGGCAACCTCACTGAAAGGAATAACAAAACGACCTGTGGTTGATATGCTGCACGACCGATCCGTAAGTCTGCCTGAGAAGCCTGTCCGAATGACAAGTGGGGACATTAAGAGCATATTGATATGTGCCGGGCTGGTGATCCTTGGAACAATTGCATCCGTGATTAACCCAACTTACGGACTCGCACTGGCTGTGCCTGTCTCGCTACCTGTTGGAACTGTCCTGGCATCGGTTATATTAGCCCGCTTCGCTAATAAAAAAGGCAAGCTGAATAAGTTTAGCATAGCAACTCAAAGGCAACAGAAATGGATCAGACACGATGCTGCTGTCCAACTCGCAGCTGCCGCTGTGATATTGATCGTAGTTTCCAGCCAGGTGCGGACAGTTTCCACGGTAGACAAGAACACCGGTACCGGTGGATTTGCTCTCCGGGCTGTATCTTCAATGCCGCTTGGTTACGATCTTAACACGTCGAATGGACGCTCCAAGCTCGGGTTCCAGCCTGATGATGAGAAACTATTCAAAGACGTTAGTATATATGCCATGCCTGCTGCAGATGGAGACGATATCAGTTGCCTGAACCTTGCGAGGCCCGGTCAGCCAAGAATTCTGGGTGTGCCGGAGAGTCTGGTCAAACGTGGTGGTTTCGGACTAGACGCTACCGACTGGAACTCTCTCAAGAGCACGGGCAAAGACATACCTGCATTCGGTGACGCTGACAGCGTTGAATGGAACTTGAAAAAGAAAATCGGCGATGGAATTGAGATCACATCGGAGAATGGCAATAGTGCCAGTCTTAAGATAGCAGGACTCATAAAACAGAGCATATTCGCCGGAGAACTTTTGGTTCCGGAAAAGGATTTCGTGCGTCTATTTCCAAACAAAAATCAACCAAGATACTATTTGATCGAATGCCCCGCAAATCAGACAAAGGAACTGGCAGTACTACTTCGGCAAACCCTCGGCAGCGCAGGTCTGGAAGTAAAATCAACGACCGAAATCGTAAACTCATTCCTGGGAGTTCAAAACACTTATATTGCAGTGCTGATGGCTCTCGGAGGACTTGCACTGCTCCTTGGAGCAGGCGGCCAGGTTATTGGAGTAATGAGAAGTGTATCCCAGCACAAGAATGAATACGCTCTAATGGCCTCAGTAGGCTTCAGTCGTCAGGACATTGCGAAAATATTAGTGATAGAACACGCCGTAGTCCCGGGAATCACTGTATTAGTTTCTGCGGTGTGCTGCATAACTGTAATGCTCCCCGGGTGGATATACGGAACATTCACCCCCAACTGGCTCTGGCCGATAATAATTCTACCGTCAATGGCCATTGTAGGAATCGCAACATGTACAATAGTGGCTCTTAAAGCCAGCTCTGAAAATCTTTTAGCCGGACTCAGAAGCGAATGACTTAGGATGCAGCAGTTCAATATTTGCGAGTAAATTTCCGTCCATCCTTCGATACGCGCTTCGCGCTACTCAGGACGAACGGAAATTTACTATATTACACATTAACACTGAACTGTTACTT
>Ga0073936_10002334_pt1 | contig 28394 bp, 20 predicted proteins | sample AliMusrvi5mmetaG_FD_87041 | JGI IMG/M metagenome (GOLD analysis project Ga0073936, IMG submission 87041) | Freshwater lake bacterial and archeal communities from Alinen Mustajarvi, Finland, to study Microbial Dark Matter (Phase II) - Alinen... | ecosystem: Environmental > Aquatic > Freshwater >...
CCCCATTCGCCGCTTTCGATGACGAGTTCCACGCCGTCGGCATATTTCATGCGGACCCATCCCCATAAGCCGGTGGTGTCCGGGTGGGCTGGAGGCGCATGGGGGATGATTTCTATCGGATGGGTGTCATCCTTGCCGATGGCATAACAGATCGGGTCCAGGTGGTGCATCCCCATGTCGCCGAGGCCGCCGCTATCATAATCCCAATACCCGCGGTGCATGCCGCCGAAACGCGACGGCTGGAACGGCCGCAATGGCGACGGCCCGCAATACATATCCCAGTCGAGGAAATCGGGCACCGGCTCCGGTGGCACGGCAATGGGGCCGGACCACATGGCCACCTTGAAGTCGCCGCGTTTGATGATGCGTACCTCGCGGCCATTGACCAACCCGGCACGGATGATTTTGCGCATCTCCCGGTTGACGCCATAACGTCCGTAGGTGCCGAATTGGAAAATCCGGCCGGTGCGGCGGGCGGTCTCGGCGACCACCCGGCCCTCGGCCACGAAGCGGGTCATGGGTTTCTCGCAAACCACGTCCTTGCCGGCCTGCATCGCGAGGATGGAAATGAGCGCGTGCCAATGCGGTGGCGTGGCGATGGCGACAATATCCACATCCTTGCGTTCCAGCACCCGGCGGAAATCGGTGTAAGTCGTTTTGTTATCCGCCGTGCCGACCCATTTCACATCGCATTTGGCGATGTCGCGGATCGCCAGCTTGTGATGGGAACTCAGATCGCCGTAGGTGCCGGGACCGCGGTTGCCCACGCCGATCAACGCCGCGCCGAACGTTTCGCTGGGCGGGGTGTGGTTCGGACCGCCCAGCACATGCGGCGCCACGATCTGGAATATCCCGGCTCCAGCCGCGAATTTCACGAATTGTCGGCGCGGCATGGCAATGCCTCCGGTGGTTTTCTCTGTTTCCGGCAATGATGGCTGTTTCATGGATACATGCGGCCGGCGGGTTGCAACGGCCAGCCACTAAAACGAATCCGGGCGGACTGACTTATCACAAAGAAATGCTATTTTCCTTGAGGGGTCGGAGGCGGAGCGGTTATCGCCCGCAACCGGATTATGGCGAACGAATATGGAGGGGCCTCGTAACTGAATGTCAAATCCACTTTGATCTTGCTCTTCCGGGGAGACACCTTCGTGGGTTCCTCGAACGAGTTTGTGTCCCCGGGATTCACGGAAGTCAAAAGAATCAGCTCGGCCGAGGGATCGACTTGAGAGGCATTTTCAATCGTCATTGTGAGCTTATGAGATGTGGACTCGGCGTTGATGATCTTCAGAATAATTTGTCCATCGCTCTTTTGCAAACCGGCCAATGCATACAGGTTCCGCGCCTCCGTTCGCAATTGCGTCGGCAGGACAACGTCCGGCCGGTTCAGCGAGAACATCTGCTGAACATAGTAGGAGGGCTGACCGTAAACCCTGTGATTATCAAAGTAAATCATATCGGGCGCCCAGCTCAGATAATTGACGTTGCCCAGCAGCGGCGCATAGGAGGCCATGCTGACAACATCGGCATTCCTCTCCATGCCGAGCATGAAGCTGGCTTCCGCCAGGGCGGAATACAGATGGCCATGGCCGTTATCAAACGGTGTATTGCCTGGCGGCGGGCGATCCACATGTTTTAAGAGCTGTGCATACTCGCCCACGTAAACGCGCGGCGCTGTCCGGCTGTAATTGTCATAACGCGTGGTCATCTGAAAAAAGCCTTCGGGCTTGATTTCCTGAAGTTGAGGATAAAAGTGCTCATCCACCAGTTCGGGGCGGGCCTTGTCCAGACCGGACGTGCCGGCGGCGGTAATGACGACCACATCCGGATACTTTTCCTTGATTGCTTTCTGAAAGGCCGTGAATGTCTCGGGCGTGCCGGCCTCGTTGCCGATCTCCACGTAACGCAGGTCGAAGGGTTTCGCATGCCCGTTGGCGGCACGCATCGCACCGTACTTGCTTGTGATGGGGCCCCGTGCGTACTCGACGGCATCCACGGCTTCCTGCACCAGCAATTCAAGCTCTTTGCCCGTTTGCTTCTGCCCGCCATTCGACCAGGGACAAGACGTGCCGCAATAGGCCACATACAGCGACGCGCTGCCCATGTCTTCAGCGAATTGAAGCATTTCATGATACCCAAGGCCATGACCGACATGATACCCCCACATGCTCCATCCGTCTTGACGCGAGGCCGGATCGCCGATGGTATTCTTCCACCGGTACGCTGTCTCGTGCGATGCCCCTTCAACGAAGCTGCCGCCCGGGAAACGGAGGAATCCCGGCTTCAAAGCAGCCAGCATTTCGGCGATGTCCGTTCGAAGTCCATGGAACCGCTGTCGCTCCAGCGTTTCGGCTGGAAACAGCGTCACTGCGTCCAACCAGACAGTGCCGGGGGTGGAGACGCTCAAGACCAGCTTTGCGCCCGGATCCGAGGCGTTGGCAAGCAGGATGCAGCGGAACGGCTGCCACTGCTCTGTTAGCTTCGAGATGCGGCTGGTGGCAAGCGGTTTGCCTGCGGCGCCCTCCAGAGAGGCGAGGAGATCTCCTTGGAAACCAGGCTTGCACCTGGCGTAGAACGTCAGTTGATAGCGGGCGTTCTCCCGGACGGGCATGCCCCAGAAGCCCTCGTTGACGACCCCAACCTGCCCGGCTTCCAGGCTCTCCACATCGAGTCGCAAGCTATGTGGCGAGGTCTGGTTAAGCGGAGTGGCCTCATCCAGCGACATGATCGCCTTTGATCCCTTGCTGTTGGAAAGCGACCAGGCAGGCAGAGGTGAACTGTCAAAACTCACCCACGGGTGGCTCCATCCTCCCCAGCCGACTACATGACCATCCACGATTTTGCACCCGCCGGGAACGCCAGAGCCTTCCATGTTGCCGTTGCGAACCATGTCCGCATGGAGCCCGCCTTGGCCGGCGTGACTAATCTCCTCGAAAAAAACGCCGTACATGTGCGGATTGACTTCGGGCCCGCGCTTCGAATAATCGATGGTAATCAGGGATTCCCCGGCATTTGCCAGCGGGCTGACTGCGAGCAGGGCGCAGGTTATCAGCCCCACGCCTGTTGCTTGGAGCGAATTGAAAATTGACTTTTTCATGTGCATGTTTTCGTTATTTACCCAAGAGTGGGGAGTTCCCCTCACGAGCCTAGGCGGCAACCCTCGGCCCTGTCAATACCGATGCCGATGGCCTCATCAGCGGTTTGTCCTAACCCAATGAAATCCCTTGAAGAAGCGGGCGGAAAGAATAGGGTCGCGGTTGAGGATCCATATCCCCTCATCTAACAATCATGAAGACACTGCGAATGATTTGCTTGCTGTTGTGTTGGGCTGCGATGGCCGCGCCCGGAGTCGAGCCCACCGCATTGCGGGTCTGGCACGCCAAGACCGGCCAACAGGTGGAGGCCAAGGCCATGGACATGACGGCGGGCAAGGTCAAGCTCGAGCGAGCTGACGGGAGCAAGCTGCAAATCGAATTTGAGAAATTGACCATGGCCGACCAGGCCGTGCTGCGGGAGCATTTCGCGCCTGCCGCTACGCCTGCCGCTACGCCTGCCGCTACGCCTGACACTGCCGGCGACGCGCCGAGTGTTGCGCCGAGTGTTGCGCCGAGCAGCGTGGTGGACGGCGCGCCCGCGGATGACCTGCCCTATCCGCTCGGCACAACCACCGCGGCCATCTCGTGTGGCAACGAGTTCCACTACTTTCTCTATCTTCCCAAGAGCCTGCGCAAGGGGGCCAAGCACCCGGTCATTTTCGTGATGAGCCCGGACGGAGGCACCGCGGTGGACACCGACCGCTACCGGGCCGGGGCGGAACGCAACCGGTGGATCATCGCGGTATCGCAGGAGTCGAAGAACGGCACCGAAATCTGGCAGCAAGCGGTGGACTCGATGATCCGGCATGTGACTGCAACCCTCCCGGTCAACCACAAACGCATGTATGCAAGCGGCTATTCCGGCGGTTCGCGGGGGGCCTTTATCACCGCGCAAGCCCACAAGGACTTCGCCGGGGTCATTGCCTGTGCCGCGGGCGGCGCCCCGGGCAGCGCCAGACAGGTCGTCTACGGCCTGTCGGGAACCAATTGTTTCAACCGCGCCGAGATGGCCGGCTGCTTCAAGGGCTTCAAGAACAAGGATTGCGTCCTGCGCTATTTCCCGGGAGCGCACGACTGGGCCAACGAAGAACTTTGCGATGACGCCATCACCCATCTCAACGGCGTCTTTCTAACTGAAAACCGGACTGCTTATCCGGACGACTGCGCGCTTTACGTCCAGCAGGTCATGGCGCTCATCGGGGAGTGCGCGACGTCGGCGCCGCTGCGCGCCTACATGTGGTCGAGCTTTCTGACCAAACATGGCGTCAAGGATCCGAAGCTCGAGGCCATCCATGCCACCCTTGGCCAGAGCGATGTCAACAAGCTCTATGTCAAAGGCCTCACAGACATCCAGCAGTTCGCCGGGAAGGTCTTCGCGGCTCCCAAGGCCTCCGCCGCCTGCAAGAAAGAGGCAAAGAAATACGCCGGCACGCCGTGGGAGGACATCCTCACCCGCTTGGGCGACGCCTAGAGTCCTTGTGGATTTTGTGTGCAAAAAATGTTGCAGGCTGGCGGAGTTGGGGGCATGCTCGTTGCCGCGAGGGTGCCCCACGACGGGGCGCTTGTAAGCAGTAGCAACAAAAATTATTAAGGAGTCTGTATGTCAATATTCCACAATCGGTTTCTCGCGGTGATGTTAGGTCTGGCGCTGGCGGTGCCTTGCAGCGCGGTGGCGCAGGATTCCTCGCCGGTGAAAGTGGCGAATTTCAAGGCACCCATCAAGCTCGCGTGCGTCGGTGACAGCATCACCCAGGGCGTCGGTGCCTCGGGCGGAATGTCCTGGCCGGACCAGATTGCCAAGCTGCTTGGAGAAAAATGGGAGGTGAAGAACTTCGGCGTGAGCGGCACCACTTTGCTCAACAGCGGGGACAATCCCTATCAGAAACAGGGGGCCTTCAAGAACGCCAAGGATTTCAATCCGGATGTGGTCGTCATCGTGCTTGGAACCAATGACACCAAGCCGCAGAACTGGAAGAACAAGAGCCAGTTCGTGGCGGATTACACCGATCTGGTCAACCAGTTTGCCAAATTGTCCTCCAAGCCGCGCGTTTTCATCTGCTATCCGCCCTACATCGCCGCCGATGGCAACTTCAGCATCACCGAGCCTAACACCAAGGACGAGATCCCGATGGTGGACAAGGTCGCCAAGGCCACCAAGGCCGGCGTGATCGATGTCCACGCCGCCCTCGTGGGTAAGGATGCCCTCATTCCGGACAAGGTTCACCCTAACAATGAAGGCGCCGCCGAAATCGCCAAGGCCGTGTTCAAGGGCCTGACCGGCACGCCCGCGCCCGCGCCAGCGGCAAAGTGACCCGTGGCGCGGGCGTCTCGCCCGGCTGCCTCCGGAAAGCCGGGCAACATGCCCGGTCCATATTCCGTGGCCCCGGCATCCTGCCTTCCGGATGGTTTGGTCATTTTTCCTGACACCCGAGCCATGGGAAGATTGTTGACGATACCAGACTCCGCAATCGTGCCGGGCCGTCCTGCAAACGCTCTATCCCTGGCCGCCGTCCTGCGTGCTTAAGCCTGGCGTTTCTTGAGCCTGGATGATTCAGCCGGCGGCGTCCAGCGCCAGGCGATTCAGATCGGCAGCGGCGATGATCGGGGCAGCGGGATCGTTCCAGGCGAGTTCCAAGACATGGAATTGCCCGCCGAGCTGGGCCGGATGGATGAGTGTTTGAAATTGGCGCAGCAGGGGCGCATTGGGGTGGTCTTCCATACCTAACAACCACTGGCGGGCCACCGCCGTGAGCCACGAGGCTTGATTGCGAAACAGCAGCGGGCGACAGCCCAGCGCGACAGCCGCCTCGGTCACCGCGGTGAAATCCACATGCGCGGTGATATCGACGGAGCCGGGATCTAACAGAGGGTCGTCGCCGGCGCGGTGCTGAGCAAACGTTCGCAGCGTGCCTTGGCAGCGGGCCGGGTGGTAGTACTCGGGCCGCGCGAAGCCATAGTCGAGCCAAAGCAGCATGCCGGATGAGAGCGCCCCCAGCAGTGGCGCGAGCAAGCCACCGTAACCGGTCCGCGCCTCGTTGCGGTAGCCTGGCGGAAAGGCGGTGCCCAGCGGTGCCAGCGCGTCAAGCAGTGCCCGGTCGTAAACCGGCAGCGAAGTCTCCCAACAAAACCCGCCCTCGCGTCCGCAAGCGACCCGGCACAGGCGCCAGCCATCGGACTGCCACTCGACGACGTGGCATGGCAGCGCATCGAGCAATTCATTGCCGAAGGCGATGCCTGGCAGCGGCTGCGATGCGAGATCCGCGGGGCTGGCCAGATGGCGGACGCGATCGCCGAAATCGCGGAGTTTTTCCCGTTGCGCGGCTTGCAGGCGGGGCAGCGGCTCGGGGATGGCATATTCCAGCGCTGCAAGCGCCGCAGGATCGAGGCGGCGGAGGGCGGCGAGCACATCCGCGGCGAGCGTTCCATCATGGGCGCCGCACTCGATGAGCCGCCATTGTTGCGGGTGACCGGCCTGCTGCCACCACTGGACAAAGCGCCGGGCCAGCAAGTCCCCAAACAGCGGTCCCACACTCACACTGGTGAAAAAATCCCCGCCGCAGCCCACTTGGCGGCCTTCCCGGGCGTAGTAGCCCAGGTTCGGATGATACAACGCGGCGGCCATGAAGTCGGCAAAATCAAGCGGCCCGTCCGCCGCGATCCGTTCCCGCAACAAACTGTCCAACGCGGGGGTTGCGAAATGGCCGGACCTCGTATAATCCTTCTCCAGCGTTGCCGCGGAATCGAGCGGTGATGATTGGGAATCAGGCATGGCGAATAATCCAAACAGACCCCGCAACGTCCGCAAAAAGCGCCGCTTCTACAAGCGTAAAGGCTTCTGGTTGTCCTTGGGGCTCGGCATCCTGCTGCTCGGCGCGGTCGGCGCAGCGGTCGGTTATGTGGTGGCGGAGCGCTACACCCGCGAGTATCGCGAAAGGGCCGCCACCTACAACTTGGAACGCATCAACGATCTGGAGGTGCCCAGCGTCATTTTGGACCGCAACGATAAGGAAATCGGCCGCTTTTATGTCCAGAATCGCAGCGTCATCCCGATTGGCGACGTTCCGCGGAAGTTCATCGACGCCCTGTGTGCCGGCGAAGACTCCCGCTTTTTCAAGCACAAGGGGGTGGACTACATCGGCATCATTCGGGCGGCCAAACTCAACCTGCAGCATCACAGGCAGGGTGCCAGCACCATCACCCAGCAACTCGCCCGCAACGCCTACGGCCTCATGCAAGAGGCCAAACAGCGCGGCGAGAGTTCCATCCAGCGCAAACTGGTCGAGGCCTTCCTCGCCATGCGCATCGAGAAACGCTACAACAAGCAGGAAATCCTCGGGTTCTACCTCAACCGCATCTACTTCGGCAGCGGCTTTCACGGCATCCGCTCCGCGTCGCTGGGCTACTTCGGCAAGGAACCCAGGGATCTAACGGTTTGTGAGTGCGCCTCACTGGTCACCCTGATCAAGAATCCCACCGGCAGGTCGCCGATCAACGACCCGGAGGTCAACCGCGAGGGGCGCAACTACGTGTTAGGCCGGATGGTTGAGGAGGGGTTGCTCTCCGCCAAGGACGCCGAGCGCGACAAGGCCCAGCCGCTCAAACTCAATCCCCAGCCCCTGCGGCGCGGCACCTCCCACCTGTATGAGCGCATCGGCGACGCCGTGACCCAGGCGCTCGGCGAGGACGCGTTGGCCGCCGGTGGTTTCAAGATTCACACTACCATCCTCAAGGAGGCGCAGGACGCCGCCCAGCAAGCGTTGTTAGAAAGCCTGGCCCGGGCGGAAGCCCGGCCCGATTACACCCACCCGAGGTACGCCGATTACCGGAAGAATTCCGCCGATCCGCCCGAATTCCTGCAGGGGGCGGTGCTGATGGTGGATCACGAAACCGGCGAAGTTCTGGCGCACATCGGCGGGCGGGATTACGCGCAGGTTCCTTACGATTTCATCGAGTTCGGCAAGCGGCCCTTGGGCACCGCGTTTTTTCCCTTCCTGTATGCGGCCGGCCTGAGCGGCCGCCAGACGCCGGCCACGCTGGTGGAGGATGAGGCGATGGACAACCGCTCGGTGATGGTGGGTGGCCGCGAAGGCATCCTCGGCGAATGGGGAATGGAGGTGCCTTCCCCCACCTATGACGGGAAAATCACCGCCCGGCGTGCCTTTGAGAATTCAAAAATCGCCGCCACCGTGCGCTTTGGCTGCTTGGTGGGCCTGCAACGCATCGCCAAGATCGGCGTGACTTTCGGCCTTCCAATGGAACGCGCCGAGTTGCTGCAGCGCTTGTGTGTCGGCTGGGAGGAGGCGTCGATGAAACAAGCCGTGAGCGCCATCACGGCCTTTGCCGACGGCGGCAGGACCGGCCCCGCCAAGTTGATCTATCTGGACCGGGTGGAGGATGCCCAGGGCAAACCCATCTATCGTCGCGCCAATCCCGTGATGGTGTTGCACCAGGCGGTTGACCCGGCCACCGCCTGGCAAATCCACAGCATGATGGTCGGGTCTTGCCTCCGCGGCAGTTCCGCCGGAGCCTTCGATGAATTGTTAGAAAAACCGTTTCCAGGGGCCGGCAAGGGTGGCAGCACCCATGATTTCGCCGACACTTGGTTTCTCGGCTACAACAAGCGCGTCACGTGTGGCGTGTGGACGGGTTTCCTGCAGGCGGGCGCCGGGCCGATCTATCCGGGCGCGTTTAGCCGGGACTTGGCGCTGCCGGTCTGGCAGGCCGCGATGAACGCCATCGCCCCGGCGTTTGGCGGCGGCGCCATTGAAGTTGATGACAAGGTGGTGGAAGTGCAGGTGTGCAGTGTTTCCGGCCAGCGGGCCACGCAATTCTGCCAGGAAATGGCCGAGGACAAGGGCACTGGCAAACTGCGCTCCCGCTCCACCGCCGTGAGCGAATACTTCCGCAAGGGCACCGAATCCCAAGCCTATTGCAGCATCCACTCGGGAACCACCAGCGATGGACTCACCGCCATCGCCAAGCTGCCCGCGCTGGATGCGGTGCCCGTCGTGCCCAAGCAACCCTTCGTCATCGGCAACGACCCCTATCATACCGAGGTTCCCACCTCCGCCGCCGTCTCGCGGGACGCGGGGCTGCTGCGCCGCCGGACCAATGTGTTAGACAGCCTCGATGTCGGCGATGGCGATGAGAAAATCCAGTTGCCCAATCCCGGCCGCCTGCGCATCGAGGAGGATTAGCCCGCGTCACAGCACCAGTGCGATCTGCTCGCCGGGGCCGTGGACCCCTTCGATGAGAATCCCTTCCACGTCGGCCGTCTTGGAAGGGCCGGTGACCCAGATGATGTTAGGTGACTCGCCCATTGCGGCAAGCGCGTCGGCGATCGAGCGATGAATGGCGGCGCGTTCCAACACCGCGACGTGGGTCCATGGCGAGAGCGCGGCCAGGCGGCGCGAGGTGCCATCATCATCCAGAATGAGCGTGCCGGATTCGGCGATGGCACCGCTGGCGCGGGTGATGCCGAATTGGTAATCATCATAACGGGAGCGGTCATACTCGGTTTCGATTCCCAGGCCGGCGGCGGCAAGCGGCGCACCGATGTGCGGGTAAAGCGCCGGATCACAATACCCGTGGCGCTGTCCCGTGGATGTTAGAAAAGCGGTCAATTCAGCCACCGAGCGCATGGTGCGGCCGTTGACCTTTGCCATGTTCCTGGCGAAAATCTCCAGCAAGTCGAGGCCTTCGAGTCTCGGCGCGGCATCCGTGATGGTGGCGGCATGGTCCGGGCGCGCGGTCCTGTTTTTCAAAGCGGATGTGGCGGCTTCGATTTTCTTGAATATGGCGGCGCGGGACATGGGTGGAGGGGAGTTATCAGTTATCAGGGAGAAAGACAGAAGACTTGGAGACAGAAGACAGAAGATAAGAGTGAGCTAATCAATCTAATCTTCTGTCTGGGAGCGCAGCGTTCTTCTGTCTTCTGTCTTCTTCCTTGACTTCATCCACTTGCGGAAATCGCCGCCTTTGGATGGAGGGAGGGTGCGTTGGCCTAGCCAGTCCTGGAGCGGCTTGATAGGGGCGATTTCGAGAGGCAGATAATTCATGGCTTTGGACATCCTCATGGCGCCGCGCCACAAGGTGGGGGAGGTGGCGAGGGTGGCGAAGGGTGCCATCGGAATGGCGGCGGGCGAGGGGATCGCCTCGCGTTTGGCCTTGTCGCGGAGTCGCAGCAAGAGGTCGGGAATGGGGATATCGACCGGGCAGACTTCCTTGCAGGCGCCGCACAGGGTTGAGGCTTTGGGCAGATCGGCGAATTCGGCGAAGCGGTCGCCGAACAGCAGCGGCGAGAGCACCGCGCCGATCGGTCCGCCATACGGCGAACGATAGGCGTGACCCGAGGCCTGCCGATAGATGGGGCAAACGTTCTGGCAGGCGCCGCAACGGATGCAACGGAGGATTTCCCGGCAGTTGGAGGCCAGCACGTTGGTCCGCCCGTTGTCGAGGAACACCACATGCATCTGCTCCGGGCCGTCGGCTTGCGTGGCGGAGCGCGGACCGTTGATGAACTCGGTATAGACGGTGAGCTGCTGGCCGGTGGCGGAACGTCCTAACAAGTTCAGGAATACCGCGAGGTCCCGCTCGCCGGGAATGAGCTTTTCGATGCCGACCAGCGCGATGTGCAGCGGCACGGGCGCCATCCCGAAGCGGGAGTTGCCCTCGTTGGTGACGATCACAATCCGGCCGCTATCCGCGCAAAGGAAGTTGGCACCGGTAATGCAGGCCTGCGCGTGCATGTACTTTTCCCGCAGGAAGACGCGGGCGCGGCGGGTGATGGTTGCCGGATCGTCGTTGTAATCCGCCGCCACGCCTTCACGCAGGAAGGTGCGGGCGATGCCGCGTCGGTTCTTGTGGATGATGGGCTTGACGATGTGCGACGGAATGTCGTCGTCGAGTTGAATGATGAACTCGCCGAGGTCGCTTTCCAGGCACTCGATGCCGTTTTCGATGAGGAAGGGGTTGAGGTGGATTTCCTCCGCGGCCATCGACTTGGATTTGGTTAGGCGGGTGACTTCGTGCTGGCGCAGGATCGCGAGGATCGTTTGGCGGGCGTCATCATCGGTCTCGGCAAAGTGGACCTGAACGCCCCGCTCGGTGAGCGCTTGTTCCGCCTGGCTCAGATAGGCGCCGAGATGGTGCAACGTGTGATCCTTGATGGAACCGGCCAGGCGGCGAAGGGCATCCGGATCGGCATAGTCCCGGTGCAACACCTCATAGCGCTTCTCCGTGCCCGACGAGGCCCCGTTGAGCACCGAGGCCTGTTTCTCGTCCGAAATGTGCCGCGCGTAGCTGTCAATGAGTTGAGTGCCGAACATGGGGTGGGGGACTGGGTGGGAAAGCCGGTACAGGGCGAAACAACCGCGGGCCGCAGGTCGCGGCTCCTTATTGCCTGCCTCACTCTTCCTTGCCGTGGCACTGTTTGTATTTCTTGCCAGAGCCGCAGGGGCAGGGGGCGTTGCGGCCGGTGGTTTCGATCGAGAAACTGGGCTTGCGTTTGGGCAGGTTGAGCTTGAGGGTGCTGCCTGAGGGAGACGGCAGGGCGGAGGGATCGAGATGATCGGAACTGCCGGCAGTGGCGAGATTGTCGCGGGTGAGTTCCTCGGTGCCGCCCTGGAGTTGTTGGGGCCGGCTGTGCAACTGGCGCAAGAAGGATTCCAGATTGGAGGCCGAGCGGAAGAGGTTTTGCAGGGCTTCCTGCTTGATGCCATCCATCAGGACCACGAAGAGTTCATAGGCCTCGTTCTTGTACTCGATGAGCGGGTCTTTCTGGCCTTGGGCACGCAGTCCCACGCCTTCGCGCAGCGCGTCCATGTTATAGAGATGAGCCTGCCATTGTTTGTCGATGGCGGCGAGGACCATGCGGCGCTCCTCCTGATCTAACACCTCGGGCGGGAGATTGGCCACCCTGCGCTCGTAGGTTTCCTTGACCTTGGCGACGAGGATGGGAGCGATTTGGTCCGCGCCGTGGGTGCTGCGGTTGAGTTCCTCGGCATTGATGCGAATCGGCAGGGTGGTGTTGACCCAATGTAGCAGATCGTCGTAATTGGTGATCGTTTCATCGTGCTCGGCCAGATAGCTTTCAACTTTGGCCGGGATGGTTTCCTCAATGATCTCGATGACCAGATCGCGCGGGGTTTCGGTTGATAGAACCTCGTTGCGATAGCCATATACCACCTCGCGCTGCTTGTTCATCACGTCATCGAAATCAAGCACGCGCTTGCGCCAGGTGTAATTGCGCTGCTCGACGCGCTTTTGGGCGGTCTCCACGGACTTGTTGAGCCACGAGTGCTCTAACGCCTCGCCTTCCTTCATCCCGAAGCGTTCCATCATGGCGGTCATGCGGTCCGCGGCGGCGAAGTTGCGCATCAGGTCGTCCTCGAAGGAGATGAACGCCTGTGAGCGGCCGGGGTCGCCTTGGCGGGCGCAGCGGCCACGGAGCTGGCGGTCGATGCGGCGGGATTCGTGGCGTTCGGTGCCGATGACAAACAGACCGCCTGCCTCCGGGACGCCCGGGCCGAGTTTGATGTCGGTGCCGCGGCCGGCCATGTTGGTGGAGACGGTGACCGAACCGGGCTGGCCGGCGCGGGCGACGATTTCGGCTTCCTGTTGGTGGAACTTGGCGTTGAGAACCGAGTGCGGGATCTTGGCCCGCTTGAGCATGCGCGAGAGTGTCTCGGAGGATTCGACGGAGGCCGTGCCACACAGCACCGGCTGGCCCTTGGCGTGGGCCTCCTCGATTTTCTGGACCACGGCATTGAACTTCTCGCGCCGGGTCTTGAACACCTGGTCGTTCTCGTCCTTGCGCTGGTTGGGGCGATTGGGCGGGATGGGCAACACGTCGAGGTTATAGATATCATGAAACTCGGCGGCCTCGGTTTCCGCGGTGCCGGTCATGCCGGCGAGCTTTTCGTAAAGGCGGAAATAGTTCTGAATGGTGATGGTGGCGAAGGTCTGGGTTTCCTTCTCGATTTCCACGCCTTCCTTGGCCTCGACGGCCTGGTGCAGTCCGTCCGACCAGCGGCGGCCCGGCATCTCACGGCCGGTGTTCTCATCGACGATGATGACCTTGCCCTCCTTGACGACGTATTGCACGTCCTTCTCGTAAACGCAGTAGGCCTTGAGGAGTTGTGAGATGTTATGGATCTTTTCCGCCTGGGCGTCCATGCGGATTTGCTGGGCATCCTTGGCGGCCAGCTTCTCCGCGTCGGTTAGATCGCGGTTGGTCTCGATGTCGGCGAAGAGGGTGCCGAGGTCGGGCAGGGTGAAGCTTTCCGGATCGCCGGGCGAGAGGAACTCGCGGCCCATTTCCATCAAATCGGAGTCGTGGCCTTTTTCGTCGATGACGAAATAGAGTTCCTCCTTGAGGGCGAAGAGTTCCTTTTTCTGCGCGTCCTGATGGAAGGAAAGTTCGGCCTTTTCGATGAGACGGCGGACCTCGGGCTCCTCCATCATGCGCATGAGCTGGCGGTTGCGCGGCTGGCCGAGCTTGAGCTTGAAGAGGGCGACGCCGGCCGCGACGGAATCGCCGGCATCCAGCAGGCTCTTGGCTTGCGCGGCCAGATCGTTGCAAAGCTGGGTCTGGCGTTTGACGAGTTGCTCGACGAGCGGGGTGTACTTGTCGAACTGATGGGACGACTGCGCCGAGGGGCCCGAAATGATCAGCGGGGTACGGGCTTCATCAATGAGGATGGAGTCCACTTCGTCGATGATCGCCAGATAGTGACCGCGCTGGACTTGTTCGTCCCTGGAGGTGGCCATGCCATTGTCGCGCAGATAGTCGAAGCCAAACTCGGCGTTGGTGCCATAGGTCACGTCGCACGCATACTCGGCGCGGCGCTCCCATGGCGGCATTTGGTTTTGGATGCAACCGACGGTGAGACCCACAAAGCGGAACAGCGCACCCATCCACTCCGAGTCGCGGCGGGCGAGGTAGTCGTTGACCGTTACGACATGGACGCCCAGGCCGGTGAGGGCATTCAGATAGACCGGCAGGGTGGCGACGAGGGTTTTGCCTTCGCCGGTCTGCATTTCCGCGATCATGCCGCGATGCAGGGCGACGCCGCCGACGAGCTGGACATCGAAGTGGACCATTTCCCAGAGCAGGGGTTGATCGCTGACGCTGATGGTGGTGCCGCACATGCGGCGGGCGGCACTCTTGACCACGGCATAAGTCTCGGGGAGGATTTTTTCCAGGAACTTGACCCGCGACATGCGAAACTCCGGCTCGATCTCGCGGAAGGCGGTCTTGGCTGCCTCGATCGACTCCGGGGTGGGCTCGATGCGCGCGGGGAGCGAGGGAAACTCGTCGCGCAACACGGCGAGGCGGGGTTCGAGGGTCTCGGCGGTGGCACGCAGTTCCTCGTCGTTCATGCGCTCGATCATCGGCTTGGCCGGAACCTGAAGCTCGTGGTAGCGGGCCAGGTGGGCCTGCCATTTGCGGGTGCGCTCGCGGAGGTTCTCCTCCGGCTCGGCTTGGAGCGCCTGTTCGAGGTCATTGATGCGAGTTACCGTCGGACGAATGCGGCGCAGTTCGCGCTGGTTTTTGCTGCCAACGATTTTTTGAAGAATCCACTTGATCATGTGAGAGATGGGGTTCGGCGACAGTGCCCGCCGGGGGGGGAGCCAATACACCGCCCAACACGCCGTTGCAAGCCTTAGCCGCGGAAATGACGAAAAATGCCACCGATGGCCGGTTTGACGCCACGCCGGCAAGACAAATGCCACCGTACCACCGAGGGGCCGCTCCGCGAGGTCGGCTCACCATCCCGAAAATCCCGCGCGGCATCTTCCGCAAACGCCGCGACCTTCTCCACCTCCTCTTCCAGACCGCCACCGTCACCCTCCGCGATTCCTTCGGCACCCGCCTTAATCTCCCCGACGGCCGCATCGGCGCCATCGCCGCCTTCCACATCTTCGGCGACTTCCTCTTCTTCCACCCCCATCTTCATTCCAGCGCTTCCCATCGGGGCTCAGGCCCAACAAAAGGCCAAATGCATATTCTTGTCTTCTCGTCCCCGGTATTTCTGCTCGCCATTCCCTCATCCGGCACTAGAATGCCATCCATGAACGGGCGCTTGGAAAGTCCATGCTGGCAAACCGCATTTGCCTGAAAAATACCGCAAGCCGCTCATTATGCCCACTCGAAAACGAATCAAATATGCCGCTCAACCTTACCATCCAGCTCCTCAAAACCGAAGCCTCAATTTTCGCCGCTGAGGAATCCACCCACGATGAGCCATCGTTGTTTGGCGTAACCGATGAACCAAGGCAATGCTGACGATATTCTGGCGTTCTTTTCCGAGCGCATGTTGCCTCTGGACGAGATCCAAGCGCAGGCACTGGCAGAAGAGGTCTTGAATCAACCTCCCGAGATCGGCTACCTAACCATTTCGAATGCGTTGCAATGGCGGCTTCAATATAGCCGCGTTATCCAGCAGGCTGGATCAACCCCAGGAATTGATAGGCTATGAGCGCCAAGAAAGAGTTTGGCGATTTTCAGACCCCATTGCCGCTGGCAAGGGAGGTCGTCCGTCTGGTTGCCTCGTTGATTGGGACACCGGCGCGGGTGATTGAACCGACTGCCGGTTTTGGCACCTTCCTCGAAGCCGCCGCTGAAAACTGGGGGAAGCGGTCGGTCTATGAGGGCTACGAAATCAACCCCGCCTACGTTGAAGACGCCAATTCCCGGTTGGCAGCGAAAGGAATCGGTATTGCGCAACAAGATTTCTTTGATGCGGATTGGTGTGGGATTCTCTCTCCGTCCGTAAGCGACAACGTCTTGATTCTTGGCAACCCACCTTGGGTGACCAGCGCAGAATTGGGTGGCCTGGGAAGCAAGAATGTTCCTACCAAGACGAACTTTCAAGGACTCCGAGGCCTTGATGCAAAGACCGGGAAATCAAATTTCGACATAGCAGAGTGGATGCTCATTCGACTGGTCGATTCGCTGCCTGCATCTGGCTTTATGGCAATGCTATGCAAGACGATGACCGCGAGAAAGGTGATGCGGCACTTGTGGAAGACTGACGGGGGCAGAGATCAGTCAGCCATCTTTCTTATCGATGCCAAGAAGCATTTTGATGTCTCGGTAGATGCCTGCCTTTTTGTCGTTGGCGGGAATGCTCATCCGAGGCGAGTGGCAACCATTTACGCATCACTTGACACATCGGACAAACTCTCCGAATTCGGCCTAATTGATGGCAGCCTCGTATCAGATGTGAAATGCTATGAAGAACTTCGTGACTTAGACGGAGGATCGCCCTATACGTGGCGTTCGGGGCTGAAGCACGACGCTTCGGAGGTGATGGAGTTGACGCCGACAGGCGGCCACTACGTCAATGGTCATCAGGAAGTCGTAAAGATTGAACATGATTTCGTATTCCCACTCCTGAAATCTTCCGACCTCGGCAACAGTCGGCTTACCCCGCGCAAGGCCGTCATTGTGACCCAGAGATCCACAGGCCAAGATACCCATACGCTCCGATTATTGGCCCCAAAGACTTGGGGATACCTTGTGTGTCATTCGGATAAATTGGATGGCAGGAAAAGTTCGATTTATCTCAATCGCCCTCGGTTTAGTATCTTTGGCATTGGAGATTACTCCTTCTCACCTTGGAAAGTTGCAATTTCAGGTTTGTACAACAATTTTCGCTTCGTGGTTGTTTCTCCTCATTCCGGTCGCCCGGTGGTTCTAGATGATACATGCTACTCGATACCCTGTAGGTCGAATGAAGAGGCCAGCATTATCGTCGAACTGCTGAATTCAGATGATTGTCAAAGGTTCATCAAGTCTCTTGTATTTCCCGATTCCAAGCGCCCAATAACGGTGGATGTCCTGCGAAGGATATCACTTGTGGGACTTGCCCGGAGACTCGGCAGGCTGGAAGATCTAGCGCCATTCATCAAAGGTTGTCGTGACACAGATGCGGGTGAGGAAAGTCAAATGCAGCTCGTGATGGAAGAACCACCGAAATGAATTGGCTCTTTAGCCCCTCATGCGCACCATCCCCGAAAAGCAATTTCCTAGCAGTCGGGAACTGACGCAGGGTCAAGGTGAGGGGCTCAAATCGTCATGGCATGGAAGCCGCCATCCACGATCATTTCGATGCCGGTGATGAAGGAACCAGCCTTGTTGGAGGCGAGCAACAAGGTGGCGCCAATGAGTTCGTCGGCATTGCCGAAGCGCGAGGCGGGGGTCTGGCGCAGAATGTCCAGCACGCGGGATTCATCCAGCACCATGCGGTTTTGCTCGGCGGGGAAAAAGCCGGGCACCAGGGTGTTCACCCGGATGTCCTTGTCCGCCCACTCGCGGGCCAGATTGCGGCTGAGGTTGTGGACGGCGGCCTTGGACGCCGAATAGGTGAACACCCGCGAAAGCGGGTTGAGGCCTGAAATGGAGCCGAGGTTGATGATGGATGCCGGGTGACTGGCATCGACGAAATACTCGCCGAAAACCTGGCAGGCGCGGAACACCGCGGCAAGGTTGGTGTCGATGACGCGCTGAAACTCTTCCTCGGTTACATCCAGGAACGGGGTGGGGGAGTTGGTGCCTGCACCGTTGATGAGAATGTCCACTTGGCCCGAACGGTCCAGCACGGTGTCGAGCAGGCTCTCCAACGACGCGCGGGAGGTCACATCCACCGGCACAAAATAGCCCTTGCCGCCATAAGACGCGATTTCATCCAGGCGCTTCTCGGCCTTTTCCGGGATGCGCCCGCCGAGCACGACCTCGGCGCCGGCCCGCGCGAGGCCCACGGCAATGGTGCCACAGAGTTCGCCGGTGCCGCCGATGACGACGGCGGTCTTGCCGGAGAGGTCGAAGAGGTCTTTGAGAAAAGTTGCGGTCTGCATGCGGCCAGCTTGGCTCGTCTGGCGACGCTGCCAAGCGCGAAATTCGGCCAAATGAGGATTGTCGGCGGCCTGTGGCTCGGGCAAGGTGGCGCGGTGGAAATGGCTTTGCGCATCCCTTGGTTGGAGACGGCATCCCCTCGCCGCCGCTGGTTGGTGGGAGTGTCGGGTGGCGCCGATTCGATCGCGCTGCTTCATTTGCTGGTGCAGGCCGGTTGGCGCAATCTGGTGGTTTGCCACTTGGATCATCGCCTGCGTGGGCGTGCCTCCACCGCAGACGGGCAGTTTGTGCGCAAGCTGGCGACTTCGCTCGGATTGCCCTGCGAAACGCAGCGGGTGGAGGTGGCTCGCCTCGCACGGGAGCGCGGCGAATCGCTGGAAACCGCCGCACGTTGGGCGCGCCACGAGTTTTTCGCGACATGTGCGAAGAAACACCATTGTTGGCGGGTCATTCTCGCGCATCATGCCGACGATCAGGCGGAAACCGTGTTGTGGAACCTGTTGCGCGGCTCACACGGGCTCAAGGGCATGCAGGTGGAACAAAAAATCGTCACCGAAGGCGGTGGCGCCTTGGAGTTTTTTCGCCCGCTGCTTGGGCTCCGGCGCGGCGATTTGCGGGCCTGGCTCAAGGGCCGAGGGTTGCGGTGGCGGGAGGATGCCAGCAACGCGGAGGCTGCGGCGGTGCGCAACCGCTTGCGCCACGAAGCCATTCCCCTGCTTGCCGACATCGCCGCGCGAGACATCACAACCGCGTTGATCCGTGCCGCCGCAGCGGACGATGAAAGCCGGGAAATTCTCGCTTGGGCACTGGAGAAGGCCCATGTCCGCGATCCGCAAGGACGCCTGCATCTGCCCGCCCTGCGCCTCCTGCCGCCGCCTTTGCAGCGGGCCGCCATGGCGCGTTTCTTGAAAGATCAAGGGGTGCCGGAGGTGGACCGGGCGCTGATCGGGCGCTCGATGAGCCTGTTAGAAGCGGGCGGGCCTCCAGCGGTGAATCTGCCCGGCGGCACCAGGCTGCGGCGGCGGGCAGCCAGATTGTTTGTCGAGGGGACCTGAAGTCTTGAACCCGAATCCCCATATTTTGAAATTTTAGCGCTTTTGCGGAAAATATCCGTGCCTCTGATGCGAAAATCCGCGTCAATCCCTGTGGAGCATGGCCACCGCGCAAATCTCCCCGGCAACCTCTTTCCCTATGTCTTCAGCATCCATTCAAATCCTTCACTCGGAACGCCTCCCGCAATCAGGTGTCCTCGTCATTCCGGGGCGCCTTGATTTCTCGCTCCTGCTTCATCTCGAAAAACTCTTCGACGGGCGCAAAATCACCTGGTTGATCGAAGAGGAGGCTCACTACGATCCGGCCATCCGCGGGTTTCTCGAGCAATCCAAATCCGGGGCGGCCTTTTCCGCCGCCGATGGCGCGCCGGCCAGCGCCGGCAGCCAGCTCCGCGCGTTTCTGGGCAATGGCGGCGTGATCATCTACGTGCCCGGGCGTGCCACGACCCGCAACGGGACGGCCTGCCACATCCCTTCCTCCCACCTCAGGGTGATGTGCGCGTTCGGCTTGCCCCTGCTGCCAATCGCCGTTGATACGCCGCACAGCTCCTGCCTGAGCATCGAGCGTGCCGCTGCGCTGCCCCACGCCGTCATCGCGATCGCCAATCCGATTCCCGCGGCGGATGCGAGTGTGGCCGCGTTCCAGCAAAACCTCTACGAAGCCGCCCAAGAAGCCTACGCATCCCGCACCTTGTTCAAGGGCTCACTGGCGATGGCCCTGCTCGAAGGTCTCAAAAAACATGGCGCGAAAAACAAGATTGTCGATGGCGCGGACGATTCCGAAATGACCTTCGACCGCATCCTTGCCACGGCCATTGCTTTTTCCAAAACCGTCAAACAGGAGACCGACAAGCCCCGTGTCGGCATTGTGCTGCCGCCCGGAAAAATCGGCCTCATCGCGAACCTCGCCGTCCTGTTTGCCGGCAAAACCCCGGTGAATCTCAACTACACCGCAGGACATGAGGCCATCAAGTCCATCATCCGCCAAGCGGATGTGGATCGTTTCATCACCGCCGATCCCTTCGTGCGCAAAATCTCATCCTTCCCGTGGCCACCCAACCGTGACCTGATCCTCATCGAGCGCGAACTGCCGGTCTTGCGCAGGAAGATCATCAAGTGGGCCATCCTTGCCAAACTCCTGCCCGGGCGGGTGCTCGGCGCACTGCTGGGCCTCAATCGCAGGAAAGGCGACGACGAGGCAACCTTGTTATTCACGTCCGGCTCTTCCGGCGAACCCAAGGGGGTGGTGCTGACCCATCGCAACATCCTGGCCAACGTCTGCCAATTCAGCACCCGCATCGAAGTCCCCTTCGGATCGGCCATTCTCGGCTCGCTGCCTTTGTTTCACTCGTTTGGCTGCACCGCGACCCTCTGGTTCCCCATCCTCGAAGGTATCAACCTCATCACCTATCCCTCCGCGTTGGATGCCAAGCGCCACGCCGAACTCATCGCCTTCCACCAAATCAACATCCTGCTCTCCACCCCCACCTTCCTGCGCGGCTACATGAAGCGCGTCGATCCCGCCCAGCTCAGCTCCCTCACCCTCGTCGTCACCGGCGCGGAAAAACTGCCGCGCTCGCTGGCCAATGCCTTCCAGGAGAAATTCCACATCCGCCCGCTGGAAGGTTATGGTCTAACGGAAACATCCCCCGCCACCAACTTCAATCTCCCGGACCCCGCGCCCGAGTATGAATGTTTCACCATTCCCTCCTCGCGCGATGGCTCGGTGGGGCAGCTTCTGCCGGGCCTCGCCGTCCGTCTAACCGATCCGGTCAGCGGGCGTGTGCGGCCCCTCAACCGCCAAGGCATCATCTGGTTCAAAGGCCCCAATGTCTTCAACGGCTATCTCGGCAGCCCGCAACTCTCCGCCGAAGTCCTGTCAGACGGTTGGTTCAGAACCGGCGACGTCGGGCGCGTGGATGATGACGGGTTCCTCTACATCGAGGGGCGCCTGTCGCGCTTCTCAAAAATCGGCGGCGAAATGGTTCCTCACGAAACCGTGGAAGCCGCCATCGTCAAGGTCCTCGGCCTCGATGCCGAGGCAGAGCGCAAGATCGCCGTCGTCGGCATCCCCGACGAGCAAAAGGGCGAGGCCATTCTCATGTTGTCCACCATCGCCGGGGCCGCCCTCGAACAGGAATGCATCCACCTGCGCTACAAACTCCTGGATGAAGGCCTGTCTTCCCTCTGGTGCCCCAAGCAAATCATCTATGTGACGGAAATCCCCGTCCTCGCCTCCGGCAAGCTCGATGTCAAATCCTGCGAAGCCCTCGCTAAGTCTGTGTCTTGAGATGGAGGATAGTGGATTGCCAACAGAAGTTAGTGTATAGTGGATGAAGATCCACTATCCACTATCCACTATCCACTATCCACTATCTTCTATCTTCTATCCACTATCTTCTCAATGTCCAACCGCATCGACACCACCTTTGCCGCTCTCCGCGAAACCGGGCAAACCGCCTTTGTCGCCTATGTCGCCGCCGGCGATCCTGATTTCGGGCGCTCGCTTGAAGTCATCCAGGCGCTCGCCGATTGCGGTGCCGACGTCATCGAATTGGGCCTGCCATTTTCCGATCCACTGGCCGATGGCATCGTCAACCAACTGGCGGCCGAGCGTGCCATCAAGTCCGGCATGACCACGGCCCGCGTGCTGGAGTTGATTCGCGAGTTTCGCAAGACCCGTCAAACCCCGGTGGTCCTCTTCACCTATCTGAATCCGGTCTTCACCTACGGTTTCGAGGCGTTCCACCGCGATGCGGCCGCTGCGGGTGCCGATGGCATTTTGCTGCTCGACCTGCCGCCCGATGAGGCCGCCCTCAACCCGGACTTGGCGCTGGGCGCCGGTCTTGCGCACATTCGCCTCATCGCGCCCACCACGCCGCCCGCTCGCGTCAAGATGCTGGCCCAATCCGCCGCAGGCTTCATTTACGCGCTGTCCCGCACCGGCGTCACCGGCGCGCATGGGGCACCCTCCGCCAACCTCGCCGCGCTGGTGGCCTCGATCAAGGCCCACACCGATGTCCCCGTTTGTGTCGGCTTTGGCATCTCCACTCCGGAGCAGGCCGCAATGGTGGCCGCCGCCGCGGATGGCGTCATCGTCGGCTCCGCCATCGTCAGGCAAATCCAACTCCACCCCGACGACCCGGTTGCCGCCGTCCGCGCCTTCGCCGCCCCTCTCATTGCCGCCGCCAAAGCGAGCCCAGCCCCAATCCGCGCCACCTGCTTCTGCTAGCTCCTCCCGTTTGCCCCGTCGTTGGTGGCAAGCAACTGTTTCCCCTGTGCCGCAAGAACCTTCTTGCGCAGCTTCCATGTGCTTGGTCCTTGGTAAGCGCTCGGATGCAGCGCTTTCGGAAGCAATGGATCCAGCGCCATACAGGTTTTCCACAGCGAATGTTCCTCGGCGGACCAATCGGTCAGCGCCTCCTTGCCGGGATTGCTGTTCTTGCTCGGTGCTGTCATCAGATGTTGTTCCAGTTTGTCCCATGCCCGGTTGATGCCTTTGAAATCCCAAGCCGATCCCACCAGGTCCTTGGCGGCTTCCCCAGCGCAGGTTCGTCCTTCCAGCAGGACCAGCGAGGAGGCGTTCACCTTCAGTCGTTTCATTTCCTCGGCAATCTTGGCAAGGGGGCACGGGCTGATCCAAACACTCTTTTGCAGGCATCCAAAGTGCAGCTTCCTTAACGCAGCACGCACCAGACTGCGAGTTTCACGCGCGGATTCCGGCACATCGAACATCACCATGCGCCACTGCTCATCCCATTTCCGCGACCACGCCACATCAGGATCGCGCCCCCCGAGCGCCGCCAGCCTCCCCAATTCCGTGAGCCGATAGATCCGACTCCCATCCAGTCCGTCCTCCGGTTGCGACTCAACCAGGTGCTGCGCCTCCAGCGCCTGAATCTGCCGCAGGCAACCGCTCCGGTACGCCCAACTCTCAAACGAATCATCCATGTTGCGCCACGTCGGACGGGTCATGATCTCAAAAGTCCAGCTCAGCCGATACAGCAACAACTCGCTCTTGGCTTTCATAAAAGACCGAGCCCTTACCAAGGCTTGTGACGATTGTCAACACCATTTGCTAACCAAAACCGCATTTCCCAGCGATTTCCCGCCCGGAATGGCGGAAATTTCGGAAAGGTGTAACGAATCGCTGTGACGATCGTCCGAATGATTTGCTAACAAAAACCACTATTTCCCCGGTTTCCGCCCCAAATGGCGGGAATTTCGGAAAGGTGTAACGAATCGTTGTGACGATCGTCCGAATGATTTGCTAACAAACCTGCCGCGGGCCGATGCTTTCAACGGACTGGAAACGCGGGCGGTCCCTAACAAGGACTGTCCGGTGTGGAGTGGAGCAGCTCGGAAGTGCCCTGGTAAAGCAATGCCCGGTTGGCCGAGGGGCAATGGGGCAACGGGTGGCGGCGGGAGCAAATCGGACCACCATCGAATTCCACCGGCCCGGATGTTTGACAGGGGGTCCGGCGGGGGTGATACGTCCGCTTGACTTTCCGGAGCACGCTATCACGCTGCACGCACCCATGAAAGCCACCCTGCTGTTCCTCGCCGGGTGAGCCATCGCCTCGGCCGCCACTTCCTATCCGGCTGAGGTGCAACCCCTTCGCGAAGGCACCCACCGCCCTGTATAGAATCGTGCTGCTTATGGCGGCTGTCGCCTATTCTGTGCCCCAGAACGTGATCATCAGGGCGCAGGGGCCGGCATCCATCCTCGCAAGGGCCGTGGGTCGCGATACCACGGGCAAGCTATCCGTCATCCTCTACACCGCTGCCATCGTGGCGTCGTTGTTCAACCCTTGGATAGCCGACGCGATCCATGTCTCGGTAGCCGTGCTCTGGCTCATACCGGACCGGTGGATGGAACATGGCATTTAGATGACCTGACACAACCTGTCAGCCAGGCGGCAGCCCATGAAATGTGGCATCCTCCTCGCGCTCGGCCTCACCCTCGCCCTGCCGCTCCAGGCCCGTCACAGGCACACCTGCCAGGCCAAACCCAGGCCGACGCGGGAACAGGTAAGCCCGGTCGGACTTTTTATGCCGTCAGCGCACTTTCAACGATTTGAGCCATCAAATAAATCCGCCGTGGGGGCCGATTTCCGCTTGCGTCTTTGCGAATCTCGCTATGGTAATAGTCTTGCCTGCGGATGATGCGCCTGGCATGCGAGTCCCACGATGATATTATGAAACGCTGCAAACCGTTCGTTTTCCTGTTCGTTGCCTTGCCGATTTGCCTTGGCGGGGTGCTGTTGTTCAACACGTCCCGTGCGGCAATTGAGACGCCCGCCTACAAGGTCGTTCGCGCCGACGGGAAGTTTGAAATCCGCGACTACCCGGCGCTCTCCGTAGTCACCACGACGCTGGAAGGCGTCGGAATGAACGGTGGCTTCCGCAAGTTGTTCGGCTTCATCACCGGCGACAATGAGGCGAAGAAGAAGATAGAGATGACTTCGCCGGTGTTGATCGACAGCGCCAAGGACAAGCGAACGATGAGCTTCATCATGCCGAAGAAGGCCGTGGAGACTGGCGTCCCGAAGCCAGCGGGAGAGAACGTCACACTTGGCAAGGTCGATGCGGGCCGCTATGCGGTGCTGCGCTTCGGTGGTGGCCGCACGACGAAAAACGAGAATGCCGCCATTGTGAAGTTAAAGACCTGGCTAGACGCGCAGAAACTCACCGGAAGGGGCGATCCGCTCTTTGCCTACTACGATCCGCCATGGACGCCAATCTTTTTGCGCCGCAATGAAGTGTTGGTCCGGATCTGACGGCGACTCCTACAGCCAGTTCACGTTACCCCTCGTGCCATACGGTATCAAGGCCGTGTTCCCGGACTGGTTCGAGCCGCGGCTGACGGGGTCCATGGGGGAGAGGAAACTCACCGACATTCCGAGGGCCTTCGCCAGCGCCGACTGGAACAGTCCGAAGATCAACAAGACCGGCGGTGGCGAGCAGGACATCAGTGTCAACGGCGTGACCCTCCGGAATCCGGAGAAATCCGTTGAATAAGCGTGCAGGGACAGGAACGAGAATGTTGAGCGTGTCCCAAAGCCGCAAGTCATTGCCGCTTGGTTGCTTGAGAAAGTTCCACGACTGTCCGGACCGGCAAACCGACACGCCTCAATCTTCTCTCTGCCCCGCCACCCCGATCTCTGCGCTTCACGGCCCACTGGGCGTTTAGGGCGGTGGTGATCCAACAAGTGGTGACTCTCTTGTGTGTTTGGACATTTTTTGGCACATTTTGGCACATTTTGGCTTGAACGGGGACCAGTGCCCGATTGAATGGGGGGTCCGTTGCCCCGGCAATTCCTCTTGGTAATCAAAGCCAGTCCTTTGTTCCGATCTCCGAACTCCTCTTTGGCTTGCTCGTGGGCGCCAACCCGAAAACTCAATGTCCTAACAGAAAGATATGTTTATGCACAAAAGTAACATTGCCGCTCCAATCCTCTGCTGGTTCACCCTGGTTGCCGTCGCGGCGGCGGGAAACCCGTTAGGCGTGCTGCCCACCCCGAAACAACTCAACCTGACCGGCGGCGATCTGCCGCTGATACCGGCAAGCCGGATCGTGGCCACCGACGCAAGGCTCAAGCCGCTTGCGGGAATCCTCGCGGAGGAAATCCTGCTGACGACAAAACTGAAACTGGAGCCGGTGGAAGGCGAAGCCAAGCCGGGCGATATCGTCCTGAAGATCAATCCCCAACTCCGCGCCGACGCGGAAATCATGACCGTGCAGAACCGCGAGGTGAAGAAGGTCCGCGATTACGCCCATACGATTAGTGTCACCGACAGGGCTGTCGTCGAAGGTTGGGATTATCGCGCATGCTGCGAGGGGACGGCGACGCTGTTGCAGGTCCTGAAAGTCAACGGCGCGGCGGTCTCGGTACCCAAGTTGCAGCTCAAGGATTGGCCGCATGCCGATTTCTGCGGCTACATGATTGATTGCGCCCGGCAGGGATTGCCCGAGATGGGCATCCGCGACGCGGTCGAGGCGATGCGATTCTTCAAGGTCCGCTATCTGCACCTGCACCTGCACGACGGCAGCGGCTTTTATTTTCCCCTCAAGGCCTATCCGCAGGTCGGCCGGAGCAACGGCGCGATCAACGGCGGCGATGCCTTCAAGTCATGGAATCTGGAGGAACTGAAGAAGGTGGTGGCTTACGCCGACGCCCGCGGTGTGACGATCGTTCCGGAACTGGAGACACCCGGCCATTGCGAGGCCCTGTTGGAAGACCTCAAAGTGGGCGACAAGTGGCTGCTGGGCGAACCCGGAATGCACCTGATGGACATTGCCAACGACGACATCTATCCGGTGCTGGACACGATCGTCGGCGAGATGTGCGAAGTGTTCAAGAGCAGCCCGTATTTTCACATCGGCGGCGACGAGGTCCAGTGGGAATGGTTCATCGACCGGCCGCACGTCAAGGAGTTCATGCAGAAGCACGGCATGCGCGACAAGGACAAGGGGGGCAAGGACGACCTGCTCAAGCTCCACGCGCTGCGTATGAACGACATTGTGAAGAAGTACGGCAAGAAGGCCATCTTCTGGGGCGGCTATCAAGGTCCGCCCACGGATCCGGCCCTTACCGATCTGATCATGTATTCCTGGTATGCGGGTGCGAAAGAGGCGCAGGCGGCCGGTTTCACCACCATAACCGTGCCGTGGGAAATCCGCGGTCCGGGCGAGAAGTGGAATATCTATAGCTCTAACGATGCCATGCTCAAGCGGACGGATCGGGTGTTGGGCGGCAGCCGCGTGGCCTGGGAGCAGAGCGCCGAGGCCTACGTCAACGGCTGCATCTACGAGGCGATACGCCAGGAGGGCACCTGGGCGCCGGACACCGTGTCCACGCCGGCTGAAGAGCAACAGGTAATCGAGAATGGCTGGCCCAAGGGGCCGTATCCCCAGACCCCGCAATGGCAAGACCAGCACGAACGTGAGAAGGTGCAGGGCGAGCGGCTGGCGAAGGTCCTCAAGACGGTGAAAATCGACGCGGCGCTCAAGAAGGAAGGGCCTGATTGGCCATTCCCGAACTACTCCGGCACCGCGACAATCACCATGGCGGCCGATCCTCCGGCGGGCTGCAAGATCCGTTACACGCTCGACGGCACGGAGCCGACAGCCGAATCGCCCGCCTACGAAAAGCCGATCCAAGCCATCGGCAAGCTGCGGGTCCGCGCGGCCCTGTTCGACGCCTCCGGAAAGGTGGTCGGCGGCTACGTCTTCGGTCCCAAGCACAACTGGAAGGATTACGAGAACAACCTCACGACCGGCAAGCCGGTCAAGGTGTCGAGTGTGGCAGACCAAGACAAGGAGGCGGGCGAGAACGCCAACGACGGCTGGGTCGGCAACGACAAGATATGGGGGGCTTGGAATCCGCCGCAGTGGTGGCAAGTGGACCTGCAGAGCACCTACAACCTGGATCGCGTGCGGCTCTTCCACTACACCCAGGGCGGCCGTTCCTTCCAGTACACCATCGCGGTCTCCGTCGACGAGACGAACTGGAGTACGGTGGTGGACGAGAGCAAGAACACCACGCCCGCCAGCGGCCAGGGCGATTTGCATCAGTTCAAGCCAACCCAGGCCCGCTTCGTCCGCGTCACAATGCTGAAGAACAGCATCCAGAACGCGGTGCAACTGGAGGAGGTCCGGGTGTATGAGGCGGGGAAATAACCATGAAAACCGTCCCGCGTCGTCTCGCTGCACGAAGCCAAATGAGACCATGCCATGAATCACAATTTGTGAATCCTTTCCGCCAGCGGAAGGTTCCGCCCCTGGCGCCATCACCAACTCCAGAAGAAAGTCACTTGCGCCGCGACGGTCCCGTGCGATTGGTCCATCGAGCCGGATTGTCCAACGGCTTGCCCGCCTCCTTCGCCCGGCAGGCGGTGACGATACTCGCCGGATCCGCTTTGCGCTAGCTGAGTTCCAGCGTGCCGGCAAGCGTCACGGATTTGGCCGCGCGCCCGCGATTGGCGGGATTGATCCGGCCAGGCCAAATCCGGACAGAATCCGCTTGCCCCAGTGGAAATGGCGGCTATCTTCCCCGCGCCATGTCCAAATCGGCTGGTCGATTCTCGCCTCGATTCCCTTCTCTCCAAGCCACTGATCCCTCATGTCCGATTCGCAAACCTCACCGCATGGCTGGCCTGCGCCGCAAGGTCTGTGGCATCCGTCGCAGGAAAAAGATGGCTGCGGCGTGGGTTTCATCGCGCATCTGAAAGGCAAACGCTCTCACGACATCATCCGCAAGACCCTGCTGATGAACGGCCACATGGACCATCGCGGCGCCAGCGGAGCCGATCCGGCCACCGGCGATGGAGCGGGCATTTTCGTCCAGATGCCCGACAAGTTCCTGCGCAAGGAATTGTCCAAGC
>Ga0073936_10002338_pt1 | contig 28346 bp, 27 predicted proteins | sample AliMusrvi5mmetaG_FD_87041 | JGI IMG/M metagenome (GOLD analysis project Ga0073936, IMG submission 87041) | Freshwater lake bacterial and archeal communities from Alinen Mustajarvi, Finland, to study Microbial Dark Matter (Phase II) - Alinen... | ecosystem: Environmental > Aquatic > Freshwater >...
ACCCACGCCGGCACCCGAGCCCGCCCCGGCGCCCGCAACTCCCGAGCCCGCTCCCGCTCCTCCGGAGACGTCACCGGCGACTCCCCCGTAACTCCCGGGTTTCGCATCAATCCCATCCCGGTCTCGGCTCCTCCTCTAGCCGTGCGGTCGCGATTCGATGGAAAAATCCAGCCTGCGATGCCGCTTCCAAGGCGTGACAGAACCCGCAATTGAAGCCGCCGATTCTCCGGTGTGGGCGCGTGCCAGCGCCTTTCCCGTTGCGCCTCATGGCTGGGGCTGGCTCGATGTAAAGCGGCAACCCCACACCTGCGACTCGCTTGAAGCCCTCGCCAACGAGGTTCGCGACGACCGCCAAGCCGCTATCCTCCTGGTCTGGACGCCTGATGCTCCGCAACTGTGTCTGCCCGAAGAAGTTGCCGGGCTCAGCGCCGCGATGGCCGTGGCCCGCGAGCGCTGGACCCGCGAGGATTTGGCGTCCGCGGTCTCAAAGCTGCGATGGTTTGGCATCTTGGCGGCGGGTTTCGCCGCGCATGCGCTTTTCAACGGCATGGACTATTTCACCAAGGTCGCCGCCCACTCAGGCCACGCGCTGAATTTCAGCGATCGCTTGTATTTCGCGCTCAAGTCCATGCTGTTCTCCACCACGCTGGGTCTTGCCGTGCTCCTGTTCGCGTTGTTCGGCTTCATCCCATGGTATCTGGCACGCAAACGCCGTGCCGAACTCGGCACCTGGACCGCCGCCGGCACCGCCGCGCGGGTCCCCGCCCTGCGCTTCGAAACCTGGCTGGATCTGCAGCCCGCCCCCGCGACACGGTTCTTGTTAGGCCTGATGGCGCTCGTCGGCCTCGCGCAATTGCTGCCCGGCGACTCCGTGGCAGCGGCGGGCCTGGTCAAGGCGGCCTACCTGCACGGCGAGTGGTGGCGCCTGCTCACCGCACCGTTTCTGCACGGCAACATCGTGCATTTCCTCATGAACATGGCCGCCTTGGTCTATCTCGGCAAGCGGCTCGAGGTGTTCGCACGCTGGCCGCATTTGGCCTTGGTGTTCCTCTTCGCGGCGGTGGTGGGCGGTGAGGCCTCGGCCAGTTTCGTGGGCGCCACCTCGGTGGGTGCCTCCGGCGGCCTGATGGGCTGGCTCGGCTTCCTCATCGTCTTTGAAACCCTCCACGGACGGCTCGTCCCCCGCCCCGCCCGTCGCCGACTCTTCGCCGGGGTGCTGCTCACCGCCTTGATCGGGCTGTTAGGCTATCGCTTCATCGACAATGCCGCCCACCTCGGCGGCCTGCTGGCCGGCATGATCTACGCCGCCATCGTGTTCCCGCGATCCACCTCGCCGAAACGCCCCGGCCCTAACATCACCGACCAACTCGCCGGCGCCGCCGCGCTGGGGGTGCTGGTGGTCGCCGCCGGCCTCGCCATCTGGCACATCGCCGGCCCCTGAGTGGGGAGCGCCGGCATCCTGCCGGCTGTGTTCGGCATCCTGCCGAACACTCTTCCGTGAACGAGCCGCGCAAGCCCAGCCAATCAAAAGGAAATGATCTCATCGGTTGTTCAGTTATCATTGAACACACCTTTGACAACCCTGAAACCCACGTAGTTGTATGAGCCGCCGGGGTAGCTATAGTAGCGGGCCGCGCTGCGGCAGTCGCACGCGTTGCTGCGCCAACTGCCGCCGCGATACACCCGCAGCGTCCCGCTGGCCGCGCCCCGCGGATCCGGTGCCGCCGCGGACGGGTATGGACCATACCAGTCCCAGCACCATTCCCAGACGTTTCCTGCCATGTCGGACAGCCCGCTGGCGTTTGCCGGGAAGGCGCCCACCGGTGCGGTGTAGGGCTCCGCTCCCGTACCGTAGGCCGGACGGTCGCCGGTGGTGCCGGATTGATAGAACTCGCCACCGTCATTGCGGAAGTTCGCCACCTTGTGGGTGATGGTGTCTCCCCACGGGAAGCGCATGCCGCTGAGGCCGCCGCGAGCCGCCTTCTCCCACTCCGCCTCGGTCGGCAAACGATAGCCGTTGGCGGTCCAATTGCAGTCCGGCACGCCGTCGCCTATCCGATAAATCTGCCCCGCAAGCGTGTAACACGCCGTGAGATTCTCCTTTTCGCTCCGGGCGTTGCACCATTTCACCACCGCATACCAGTTGACCGACTGCACCGGATGGCTGGGTGCCTTGCCCATGCCGGGTGGCAAATCCGTGTAGCCATGCGTGCCCGCCCACGTCCGCACCTCGGCCCACAGCGCCTGGGTCACCTCGTGTTGCCCGATCTGAAACGCGCTTAGCGTCACGGCACGCACGGGCAATTCGTTTGAATGGCCGTCGCCGCTGGCCGCGAGCGCATTGCCTATCGAAAAACTCCCGGCCGGAATCAGCGCAAAGCCATCGGATGCAGGCACTGGCGGTCTTTCCGGCGTGGGTTCCGGTAGGACCTCCGTCGGCTTCGATGGCGGCTTGGGGAGGTCCTTTCCAATATCCGGCGGCTCCGCTTGAGCGGGTTTGCCGGGTGCCGCAGGTGGCCGGGGCGCCGGTTCGATCCCCACGGGCGGAGGCGCAGGCGGCGCAGGTGCCTGCCGGTTAGGGCGCTTGGCCAGCCAGACCAGCCCCACCAAAATCACCAGTGCCGCCGCGACCCATTGGACGCGCCCCAGACCAATCCTGCCAATCCTGCTCACGGGCACAGCCTAGCACGACTTGCGCCAGCGGGTCGAGGCCACATTCAGCCCGAGCCAGCGGAGTCATGAAAGCAGTGCGAGAGCTTCATCGAGCGAACGGGTGTCCTCCGGGCAGGACGCGCGAAGGCGGATGTCTTCGGTAACAAGCTTGTTTCCGAAAGAACGGGCGAGCGCGATAAAACGGGCGTCGTAGGCGGTGATGTTGCTTTCGCAGGCGATCAAGAGGGCTTGCTCGAGATTCACCGGATGGGTGTTTGCCGGAGGAATCAAACGGAGCGCCTGCCCGATGGCACGGCAGGCATCCCCCGGGGTGATGCGGGCCGACCGATGCAAGTTACGCAGGACGTTAGCGCATTCGACCTGCCACCAGTCAGCGAAGTTCCAATCAGGATCCAAGGTGAATAGCCTCTGGCATTTCGCCGTGTTTTCATGTGGCACGAAGAGCGGCACGAGGATGTTGGTATCGACGATAATCATTGTAGATGGCGGTCAGCATCGGACATTCCACGGGATTCCAAGCCATCATCGATCATGGCGAGAACCTGATCGTTGGTCAGCGGCGGTCCCGCCATTCTGATCAAATCCGGCAGGACGCGCGGAGCGATTGCGCCACGGTTGCGCAAACCAAGCTCAAGGGTGGCGATGGCTTCCTGGGTCACCGAGCGTCTGTGGGCAGCGGCCGCCGCCTTGAGGCGGGCGTGGGTGTCTTGCGGCAAATTGCGGATGAGGAGGTCTGGCATGAGTTGATGATAGCCCTTCGATAGCGTTTTGCAATCCGATTTTGCAACATGCGAGGCAAAAAAAGACCGCCGGAGTGAACCGACGGTCTCTTGTGAGAACGGGCGAATCGCACCTCAGAGCGCTCGCAGGGTGGCTTTGACGGCCTCGAAGTCCGGGAGGTCCTTGGGATGCTCCTGGACTTCGGCGTAGCGGACCACGCCGAGCTTGTCGATGACGAAGGCGGAGCGCTTGGCCACGCCGCCCATGATGAGGTTGGCATCCGGCAGGAATTGGTCATAGGCGACGCCGTAGGCCTTGGCCACGCTGTGTTCGTAATCGCTGAGCAAGGGGATGGTGATGGCTTCCTTGGCGGCCCAGACGGCCTGCGCGAAGGGATTGTCGCCGGAAATGCCGAACACCTTGGCATCCAACGCCTCGTATTCCTTGATGCCAGTGGAAATATCACACATTTCCTTGGTACACACGCCGGTGAAGGCCATCGGCACGAACAACAGCACCAGATTTGCGGTGCCAATCTGCTCGCTCAATTTGACCAGTTGCGGTCCCTCGGCGGTCTTGGTCACGAGGGTGAAATCGGGGGCGGTATCGCCTACTTTAATCGACATGGTGGTTTGGTTGGGGTTGATGTTTGGGCTCCCACTATAGATGCTAACGCCCGCCGGTCAACCGGCACGCGCTCATGAATCACGAATTTTCCAAGTTAGGCCGGCATCTCGGCTGTGGCAGCGGCATCGAGGAATTGATGGACGACCTCGGGCACGCCCTGGCCAGCGGCGGACCCGACCTGAAAATGCTTGGTGGCGGCCAACCGGCGCGGATCCCGGAGATCGACGCGGTGTGGCGCCGGCGCTTGGAGGAATTGTTGAGTGAGCCGGGCGGCCTCGACCGCATGCTCACGTCCTACGATCCGCCGCGCGGCAATCCGCCCTTCCTGGAAGCGGTGGCCGGCTTGTTCCGGCGCACCTTCGGCTGGAACATCGGGCCGGACAACGTCGCCGTCACCTGTGGCGGCCAAACCGCGTTCTATTTCCTGTTCAACCTGCTGGCCGGGCCGATGCCCGACGGCTCGCGCCGCAAAATCCTGTTGCCGCTGGTGCCGGAATACATCGGCTACGCCAATCAGGGCTCGGCGGGCGAACACTTTCGCGCCGTCACGCCGCTCATCGAAAAAACCGGTCCGCATGAGTTCAAGTACCGGGTGGATTTCGACAGGTTGGAGGTCACACCGGACATCGCCGCGATCTGCGCGTCGCGTCCGACCAATCCCACCGGCAATGTTCTAACCGACGACGAGGTCGCCCACCTGTCCGGGTTGGCCAAGGCGCACGGCATCCCGCTGATTCTCGACAATGCCTACGGCGCGCCCTTTCCCGCCATCATCTTCACCGATGCCAGCCCGTTTTGGGCGGAGCACGTGATACTAACACTCAGCCTGTCGAAAATCGGGCTGCCTGGCGCCCGCACCGGGATTGTCCTCGGTCCGCCGGAGATCATCCGCGCGCTGGGCTCGATGAGCGCCATTATCGGCCTGGCCAATCCCAACATCGGCCAGCAGATCGTCCTGCCGCTGCTCGAGTCCGGCGAGATCCTGCGACTCAGCCGCGAGGTGGTGCAGCCGTTTTACGCGGAAAAATGCCGGCTGGCACGGCAGGCCGCGCTGGAAGAGTTCGGCGATGATTTCGCGTGGTTCATGCACCGCAGCGAGGGTGCCTTGTTCCTGTGGCTGTGGTTCCCCGGCCTGCCCATCCCCTCCGGCGAACTCTACGAACGCCTCAAACAACGCGGCGTGCTGGTGGTCTCCGGCCATTATTTCTTTTTCGGCGACGAGCCTCCCGCGTGGCCCCATCGCCATGAGTGCCTGCGGGTCTCCTATGCCATGGACGAGACCACCGTCCGCGACGGCCTGCGCGTCATCGCCGAGGAAGTGCGGCGCTGTCAGCGTCAGTGAGGCGGTTTTTTGCTTGGAATGTCCGCATGAAAATTGTCACTTTCACCTTGCAACCGCGCCCTGCCTTGATTCGCAAGGCCGGCGGACTCGCGCTTGAAGATGATTGATTGCTCAACGCCACCTGAAAGATGCAACCTCCCACGCTCTATCTCTTCGCCGGCTCCAATGGCGCGGGAAAATCGGCCTTTGCCCGTGCCTATCTCACCACCGGCTTTGAGCCTCTTCCGCGTTTTCTAAATGCCGACGAAATTGCCGGAGGGCTGTCGCCGCTTGCTCCGGATACTGTCCGCTTGAGGGCTGGCAAACTGTTGTTAAGAGAAATCCGGGAATGCCTGAGGGGAAAAGCGTCCTTCGCCGTTGAAAGCACCCTCAGCGGTCACTCCCAAGCGTCAGTCATCCACCAAGCAAGGGCCCTTGGCTTTGTGATCGAAATTCACTATCTGTGGATTCCATCCGCCACCCTGGCCATTTGCCGCATCGCCCAGCGAGTCAAGAAGGGCGGTCAAGCCGTTCCTCCCGAGGATGTGAGACGACGCTACAAACGCAGCTTGGAGAACTTCGTTCACATCTACGCGCCTCTCGCCGATGTCTGGATGATATGGGACAACACCTCCGAACCAACGAGGTTGATTCTTCGCTCAAGCAATGCCACTCCCGTCGAGTTGAAAGCACTCCTTCATCCATGAAACCTGATGCCACAGCCCCAAACCCGATCGCAGCCTCAGTCAACTACTCTGCCGAAGAACGTGGCCTGGCCGCCGTCAAAGTCATGAGCAAGGCGTTGAAAGCCGAACACAAACGCTGGGGAATGCCCCTTCTCACCTGGAAAAATGGCAGGATTGTCAGCGTGAAACCCTGACCATTTCCGCCTTGGTTTTTCCGCGTCATCCGCGCAGGCTGCGGCCATGACCAAGCCGCTTGACGCCGCCGCCGTGCCGATGGAACGGGATTTCACCGCCGGAATGGTGCGGCCCGGGCGGCGCTCGTTCGCGGGCTCCACCGGGGATCCTGATTTGGACAAGCGGATTGCCGAACTCGCCGCCAGCATCCCCGGCGTGCGCGATCCGCACTTGTTAGTGGAGATGATGATCACCAGCGCCCGCACCGCGCGGATGGACATTGCCGCCGGCGAGTTCAAACTCTTCAACCGCACTCTCAAGGAAATGCGCCGGGCGGAGGAGGTCTTCAAGCCCTGGCGCAACGTCCGCAAGGTGTCCGTGTTCGGCTCGGCCCGCACCCGACCCGAGGAGCCGGAATACAAGGCGGCGGTCGAGTTCGCCCGGCGCATGCGCGAGGTCGGGTTCATGACCATCACCGGGGCCGGTCCGGGCATCATGGCCGCCGGCAACGAGGGCGCCGGCCGCGCCGATAGCTTCGGCCTCAATATCGTGCTGCCGTTTGAGGCGGTGGCCAACGAATTCATCGCCGGCGATGACAAGCTGGTGGCCTTCAACTATTTCTTCACCCGCAAGCTCAGCTTCGTCAAGGAAAGCGATGCCCTGGTCGGTTTTCCCGGCGGCTTCGGCACAATGGACGAGGTGTTCGAGACGCTCACCCTGATTCAAACCGGCAAGTCCGCGATTCATCCCATCGTGCTGATTGATGCCAAGGGCGGCACCTATTGGAAATTCTGGGCGCGGTTCATCCGCGAGCATCTGCTGCGCCTCGCCCTCATCTCGGAATCCGACCTTTCCCTCTTCAAGGTCACCGATGACATCGGTGAAGCGGTGGCGGAAATCACCGGGTTCTATCGGATGTTCCACTCCTATCGCTATGTCGGCGACAAGCTGGTGATGCGGCTCATGGCCCCGCTGGCCGAGGGCGAGCCCGCACGCTTGCAGGAGGAATTCGCCGATCTCATCAAAGCCGGTGCCATGTCCCTGCGCGGAGCGCTCGAGGAGGAGGACGACGAACCGGAAATGGCCGCACTGCCGCGCCTGGTGTTCCGCCACCAACGCCGCGACTTCGGCCGCCTGCGCCAGCTCATCGACGCCATCAACCTTGCCCGGCCCGCGCCCACACCAGCTTGAAAATCTTAAAACCACGGATGATGAAGATGGAACAGGCGCATTTGCCAGCGCCCGGTCGCATTCTCACGAATGCGCCTACGGTTGGAATCGCCCCACGTAGGCGCGCTGGTGACAGCACCTCACGTAGGCGCGCTGGTGACAGCGCCCCACGAAGGCGTGCCGGTGACAGCGCCCCACGTAGGCGCGCTGGTGACAGCGCGTGGGGAAGATCCGCGCTTGCCCTGAAACGCGCCAACGCCCAGCCGCATTCTCACGAATGCGCCTACGGACCGGAGGCGCTCCAATCTCTGTTAGCATCATCGTCACTAACAAAATGAAAACCGAGCGTGCCGACGCGCTGCTGACCGCGCGGGGATTGTGCGATTCGCGCGAGCAGGCGAAGCGGCTGATCCTCGCCGGCGAAGTGCGCAGCGGTGACCGCCGCATCGACAAGGCCAGCACCAAGCTGCCGCTCGACGCGCCGTTGGAGGTGAGGGAAAAACCGCGCTACGTGGGCCGCGGCGGGTTCAAGCTCGAAGGCGCGCTGGAGGCCTTCGCCATCGACCCGCGCGGCTGGGTGTGCCTCGATGTGGGTGCCTCCACCGGCGGTTTCACCGATTGCCTGTTGCAACGCGGTGCCCTCCGCGTGCACGCGGTGGACGTGGGCACCAACCAATTGGTATGGAAGCTGCGCAACGACCCGCGGGTGCTCGTGAAAGAACAATTCAACGCCCGCCACATGGTGCTAACCGACCTCGGCGAAAAGGTCCGGCTGGCGGTGATGGACTTGTCGTTCATCTCCCTAACAAAAGTATTGCCGGCGGTGTTTTCGGTGTTGGAGGACGACGGCAGCGTGGTGTGCCTCATCAAGCCGCAGTTCGAGCTGCGACGCGTGGATGTGGGCAGGGGAGGTATTGTTAGGGATCCTGATCTGCACCAGCGGGCCATCGGAAATATCCGCCGCTTCGTCACCGGGGAACACGGCCGCGAATGGCGGGGGATGATCCCCTCGCCAATCACCGGCACCGACGGCAACCAGGAGTTTCTGGCGTGGATCGGTTAGGAGCGAGCCACGATGTTGTGGCTGTAATTGTATAAATGGAGCGTCTCCCGCACCACTCCAGGGAGGAGGCTCTCGTGTCCGTCCCGTCCCATGTTCCCGGAGGCCCTTGTCAGAGTCCGGCAAATTATATTTGAAACGCGTCAAATAGCGGCTAGAGTATCAATCATTAGACCGTCTAACCTCCCACCTCCAACAACCATGAAATCGATCAAGAGCCTGACCCGCCTCACCTCTCTGGCGAGAGTCTGTGCAAACTGTCCCGTCTGCCGACGCGCCCGACGGCGCGGTGCCGGGGCGGCCTTCTGGATCGTCAAGCGGGTCGAGACCAAAGTGTGCCCTTTCTGCCGCGCCTATGAACGAGTCCATGGGCGCAAGGCACACATGTCGGCGGCGAACTCGCCGCCGCAGCCATAATTCAGCCGCCCGCGCCCCAATGAATATTCCCGGCAATACCACATGAAAACGTTAGGACGACTTTCAACTCAAACTGCTTATGAAACAGACAACACTTGGCAATCAGGGCCTATGCGTGTCGGCCATCGGGCTGGGCTGCATGGGAATGTCGGAATTCTATGGCTCGCGTGACGACCAGGAATCCATCGCAACGATTCATCGCGCGCTCGACCTCGGCGTCAACTTCCTCGACACCGCCGACATGTACGGCTGCGGCGAGAACGAACGGCTCGTTGGGCAGGTGATCAGACGGCGGCGCGACGAGGCGGTGCTGGCCACCAAGTTCGGCAACGTCCGCGATGCGGAAGGCAAGTTCCTGGGCGTGAACGGTCGGCCTGAATACGTCCGGCAGTGCTGCGACGCGAGTCTGCTTCGGCTTGGAATCGGACACATCGATCTTTATTACCAACACCGGGTGGACCCCGCGGTGCCCATCGAGGAGACGGTCGGGGCGATGGCCGAACTGGTCCAGGCCGGCAAGGTGCGTTATCTTGGGCTGTCGGAGGCGGCCCCGGCCACGATCCGCCGTGCCGCCAAGGTTCATCCGATCAGCGCCTTGCAGACCGAATACTCGTTGTGGACCCGCGACGTGGAGGCGGAGATCCTGGCCACCTGCCGGGAATTGGGCATTGGCTTTGTGCCCTACAGTCCGTTAGGCCGTGGCTTCCTGACCGGGAAGATCCAGCAGCTTGACGATCTCGCGGCCGACGACTGGCGGCGTCACGGCCCCCGCTTTCAGGCCGATAACTTCGAGCGGAACCTGGCAATCGTCCGGCGCCTCGAAGCCCTGGCCCAAAGGAAGCAATGCAAGCCGGCGCAACTGGCGCTGGCCTGGGTCCTGGCGCAGGGGCAGGACGTGGTGCCCATCCCCGGCACCAAGCGCCGCAGCTATCTGGAGGAAAACGTGGAGGCACTTCAAATCGTGCTGACTGCCGACGACCTGGCGGAATTCGACCAAGCCGTCCCGGTGGGGAGCACCGCTGGTGCCCGCTATCCGGAAGCGAGCATGGCCGCCGTGAACCGTTGAGCCGGGCTGCCGATTCCTTCAAACATCATGGAACTCGACCTCGAAAATCTCTTCTCGACAAACACCCGGTCCGCCCCTAGCTTGCCGCCTCCACCCACAAATCATGATCCGCAACTTCATCCCCAATGCCCTGGCCCTCGGCCTCATCGCCACCGCCACCGCCCAGACCCCGGCCAAGCCGGCAGCCCCCGCCACCGCCGCCACTCCGGCCGTGTCCGCCAGTGCCGGTGCCGCGGAGGTTCCTGCCGTGCCCGAGACGCCAGCCAAGCCGGTCCTCGACCCCGCCGTAGTCAAGACCGATTCCTCCTATGCCCTGGGCTTTCGCACCGGTGGCAGCTTCGCACAACAATTCGGCCGCTTCGGCGTGTCGGTCGCGGATCTGGACACCGAAAGTTTCCTCAAGGGCTTCCTTGCCGCCTTCAAAGGCGAAAAGCCCGGCCTTGAGGAGGACAAACTCCAAGCCGCCATGCAGGCACTGGGCGATCTGCTCCAATCCCGCGAAAAGGAAGCCGCTGCGGCCAACCTTGAAAAGGGCAAGAAATTCCTCGAGGAAAACGGCAAGCGCACGGGCGTTGTCACCAATCCCAGCGGCCTGCAATACGAAGTTCTAACCAAGGGTGGTGAGGAAAAATACGTCGCTCCCAAAGAAGGTGCCACCGACAACAAGGAGTTCCTCGTGAACTACAAGGGCACGCTCATTGATGGCAAGGAGTTCGACGCCTCGCCGGCCGGCAAGCCCGTGCCGATGACCCTGCAGGTTGTCCCCGGCTTCAAGGAAGCCCTCACCACCATGCCGGTGGGTGCCAAGTGGAAACTCTTCATCCCCAGCGCCCTCGCCTATGGTGAGGAACGCAAGAGCGCCGATCTCGCGCCTAACAGCGTGCTGATCTTCGAACTCGAACTGGTCAAGATTCAAGACGCCCCGCCGCAACAACAAATGCCCTTCCAAATGCCCGGCGGCGCGCCCGGCGGCGCACCGATGCCGGAACCCGGCGAATAATCCGGATTCCCCTGGTTTCTCACCCGAGGCCGCCGCTTACCCGGCGGCCTTTTTCTTGCGGCAGGTGCCCCGCGCCACTCCGATGAGGCGGCCTCTAACGGAACGCCGGCTTCAGCCGGCCAGGCCATGAACCCATTAGGGAAAACAGGAACCGCTGCTTTGCCCCACCCACGCAGCCACGGCACAAAAAAACGGGTGCCGTGGGGCACCCGTTAGCTTCCCGATGTGCGGAACCAGGGAAATCAATCGGCGGCCTCGGCTTTTTCTCCGGTGTTCGCGGTGCCGGAGGTGTAACGCCAGCGGATTTTATTGCGCTTGGAGGCGGAACGGAGTTTGCGCTGTTTGCGCTCGGTGGGGGTTTCGAAGGAACGCCGACGCCGGATTTCTTCCAGGACCCCTTCGGTGTCGAGTTTGGTTTTGAGGCGTTTGAGAGCCCGATCGACAGGCTCGCCTTTCTTCATGATCACTCCACGCATGCGATTCGTTGTGTTTGGTTGGTTGGTTCCGCAGATTTGATTGTCGGGGCGGGGGATATGGGGGAATCCCCCGGCCTTGTCAAGAAGGAACCCGCAAAGTTTTTTTAAAAATCGAGGATCCGCGCCAAATCAGGCGTCCAGCATCAGGCCAATCGGCGTTTCGAGGCTGGTTTTGAGGTGGTTGAGAAAGGTGACTGCTTCGCGGCCGTCGACGAGGCGGTGGTCGTAACTGAGGGCCAGATACATCATCGGGCGGATGACGATCCGGCCCTCGCGGGCGACGGGGCGCTGTTGGATCGCGTGCATGCCGAGAATGCCGCTTTGCGGGGGATTGAGGATGGGGGTGCTGAGCAGGGAGCCGAAGACTCCGCCGTTAGAGAGGGTGAACACGCCGCCTTGGAGATCCTCCAAGCTGATCTTCGCGTCGCGGGCTTTGGCGGCGTAGCCCGCGATGTCCTGCTCAATGCGACCAAGGGATTTTTGCTCGCAATCCCGCAACACCGGCACAACCAGCCCACGGTCGGTGCTGATCGCCACTCCGATGTCGTAAAAATGGTTCTCAACGACGTCGCTGCCATCGATACGGGCGTTGAGGGCCGGCACTTGCTTGAGGGCGAGCACGACAGCCTTGACGAAAAACGCCATGAAGCCGAGTTTGACGCCGTGTTTGCCCGTGAAACTTTCCTGGATTTGCTGGCGAAGCGCGATGATGGCAGCCATGTCCACTTCGTTGAAGGTGGTTAGAATGGCGGCCGTCTGCTGGGCGTTGACCAATTGTGTGGCGATCTTGCGGCGCAACGGCGACATCTTGCGGCGGGTGCTGCGACTGTCCATAGGGGCTGCCACCGGGCCCGGCGCCGCCTCTATCGGACTGATCGGACTGGTCGGACTGGTCGGACTGATCGGACTGATCGGACTGATCGGACTGATCGGACTGATCGGACTGATCGGACTGATCGGACCGATCGGACTGATCTCACTGGTCGGACTGATCTCACTGGTCGAACCGATCGGACTGAAAGCCGCGCTGGTGTCCAGGCGGCCGATCACGGTGCCAATGGGGACTTCCTGGCCCTCGGCGATGAGAATTTCGAGCCGGCCGTCGCTGGCGGCTTCCAACTCGTTGGAAATCTTGTCCGTTTCCAAGGTGACGAGTAACTCGCCCCTGCGGACGGAGTCGCCGGAGCCCTTATGCCAACGGGCGATATTGGCGGTGAGGATGGATTCGCCGGAAGCGGGAACAATGACGTCGATGAGCATGGCGGGGCCGGGTGGAGGTTAGATGGCGAAGGCCTGGGCGAGCAGCGCCTGTTGCTCGCGGACATGGGTCGCCTTGGAACCGGAGGCGGGGCTGGCGGCGGCGGTGCGTCCGGCATAGCGGATAGGCGAGCCCACGATGGCTGCGAGCCGGGGCGAGACATACGTCCATGCGCCCATGTTGGCGGGCTCCTCCTGGCACCATACGAAGTCGCTGGCATTGGCGAATGGGCCGAGGAGCGTCGCGAGCAGTTCCCGATGGAATGGATAGAGTTGCTCGATGCGGAGGATGGCGGTTTTGTCGACGGCGGCTTCCTTGCGGTGGGCGCAGAGGTCGTAATAGACCTTGCCGCTGCAGAAGACGACGCGCTTGACCGACGCCGCATCGGCAAGCGCGTCGAGGTCTGGCAGGATTTCCTGAAAGCGGGTGCCTTCGAGAAAATCCTCCTCCTGGGAGACGGCTTCCTGGCGCGTGAGCAGGCTTTTTGGCGTCATCACGACCAGCGGTTTGCGGCAACTCTGATATTTCTGCCGGCGCAGGGCATGGAAGTATTGGGCGGGCGTGGTGAAGTTGGCGACAATCAGATTATCCGCCGCACAGAGTTGCAGGAAGCGTTCGAGGCGGGCGCTGGAGTGTTCCGGGCCCATCCCCTCGTAGCCGTGGGGCAGCAGCAGGACAATGTCGCTCGGGGTCTGCCATTTGGATTCGGCGCTGGCGATGAATTGGTCGATGATGACCTGCGCGCCGTTTGCGAAGTCGCCAAACTGCACCTCCCACAGCGTGAGCATCGCGGGATAACCGAGCGAATAGCCATAATCAAATCCTAACACCGCGAACTCGGACAGCAGCGAGTTATACACGCAAAACCGGGCTTGATCCGAACCGAGGTGGTCCAAGGGGATGTGCCGCTCGCGGGTCGCGGAATCGTAAAACACGGCATGGCGTTGCGAAAAGGTGCCGCGGCGGCTGTCCTGCCCGGACAAGCGCACCGGCGTGCGCTCCATCAGCAGAGAGCCGAAGGCCAGCGCTTCGGCAAAGGCCCAATCGAAGGGGCCGCCATTGTGCAGCGCATGGACGCGACGCGGCAGGAAGCGCTTTGCCAGGGTCGGGTGAAGATGAAAGCCGGCGGGCAGGCTTGTTAGAACCGTGCCAAGGTGTTGGAGGCGCTCGCGGCCGATGCCGGTGGCGACGGGGGCATGGGAATAAGCGGGTTGGACGGCGGCGGTGGAGCCGCTGTAGGCCGTGCGCTCGCCGGTGGCACTGAGTTCCATCATCGCGTTATAGCCGGCTTCCAACTTTTCCCAAATCGTTTGCTCGATGGCATCGGCCTCCTCGTGGCTGACGACGTCCTGTGCGACGAGTTGTTGTTTGTAGATCTGGCCGAAGGTTTCGCGGGCGGCGATTTGCCTGGCGCTGAGCGGCTGGGTGAAGGCCGCCTGGTCCGACTCGCTGTGGCCTTGCCGGCGATAACAAATCATGTCGATGACGATGTCGCGGCCGAATTTCTGCCGGAACTCAAGGGCCAAGCGCGACGCCCAGTGGAGTGCCAGCGGTTCCTCGCCGTTCACATGCAGGATGGGGGCCTCGATCATCTTGGCGACGTCGGTGGCGTATGCCGAGGAACGGGCATCGGCCGGATCAGTGGTGAAACCGATCTGGTTGTTGATGATGAGGTGGATGGTGCCGCCGGTGCGGTAGCCGGGCAGTTGTGATAGATTGAGAACCTCGGCCACCGAGCCTTGTCCGGCGAAGGCGGCATCACCGTGGAGCAGCAGCGGCAGCACGCGCTTGCGATCCGTGCCGGTGCCGTCGTCGCCAAGGACGCGCTGGCGGGCGCGGGTCTTGCCTTCGACAATGGCATTGACCGCCTCCAGATGGCTCGGGTTGGCCGCGAGGTTGACGCGGATCTTGCCATCGGCCAACTCGCGGATGTTCTCATAGCCGAGGTGGTATTTCACATCGCCATCACCGGCCACCAGATCCGTCACGAAGTTGGGAGTGAATTCATGGAGGATGGTGGTGAGCGTCTTGCGCAAGAAATTCGCCAGCACATTCAGCCGGCCACGGTGGGACATGCCCATCTCAATTTCCAGCACACCCGCTGCCGGGCAGCTTTCCAGGATCGCGTTGAGGGCGACCATCGCGCCCTCGCCCCCTTCCAACGAAAACCGCTTCTCGCCGAGGAATTTGCGGCCGAGGAATTGCTCGAAGGCCTCCGCCTCTAACAGCCAGCGGAGGCAATCCGCCCTGCGCTCCGGCGGGTCGGGTTCGGCCATCGTGCGGGCCTCGGCGCGCTCGCGCACCCAATCGCGCACCCCGCTGTCGAGGATGTGCATGAACTCGAAACCGATCTTGTCGGAATAAGTCGCATCCAGCGCCGCGATCAATTCGCGCAGTTTCAGCTTCGCACCTTGGCGGAACGACGGCGTGGACGTCTCGCGCTCCAGATCCGCCCGGGCGAAATTCAAGGACTCGATGGCGAGGCGGGGATTGCGCGCCGGTGGCCCCTCCAGCGGATTGAGGTGCGCCTGAGTGTGACCAAGGGTGCGATAGTTGTGGATCAGACTCACCACTTTTCCAACAAATCCGAGATCCACCCCGGCATCGGCATCGGCGGCTCCAGCGGCTAGCCCGGTTGGCCGTGGCTGTGTCGATCCCAGTTCGAAGCCCTCGAAAAACGCCGCCCAGGTTGGCTCGACCGAGCGTGCGTCCTCGCGCCAGCGGGCATATTGCGCTTCTAGCAAATCCGCGTTGGCGCGGGTCGGAACCGAGGAGTTCATGGGCGATGACAGGGAAGCTTGCGAGTGGCCCGCCAATTTCCCGCTCGGGCCCGCCGCTCAAAGCAAATCCATAGCGGAAGGAGCCCGCCACGTCAATCGAACATGCCGGGGGGCGGCGGCGACTTGAGAAGGGCGGACAATTCTATCCGCCTGGCCAATGAGGGGCAAACGAGGGGGGCATGGCGTATCCAGCTTTCTCGTTTCATTGGCCAAAGCGGGCGAGACGCTCGCGCTCCTTGAGTTTGGGCGCAATCCCGACGCTCCCCATGTGTGACCCCGGGCCACAAGCAAGCGCCGCTCCGGGTTGCGGGGCGGCGCTTGAAAACTCAATCGATTTTGGAGCTTATTTGGTGGCGGCCGGTTTGACCTTGGCCTTGGGGGCTTCCTTGGTTTTCTCCTTGTCGGGGACCTTGGACTTATCCTTGTCGGTGTCCTTGTCCGGTGGCTGGGCGGCCTTTCTCTGTTCTTCAAGACGCTTGCGGAAACCGTCAATGCCTGGAATCATCGGGCTGTCCGGTGCGAACGCCTTCGCTTCGTCGATCGCCTTGAGCGCCTCGTCGGTCTTTTTCTGCTGCTCGAAAATCATCGCGCGAGTCATCATCATCTGCAGGGTTTGCTCGGTCTCGAAGCCGCCTTCCTTGAGGGTCTTGTCAACCAGCGCGAGGGCACCGTCCATGTCCTGTGTGGCACCCATGGCCTGGAGGGCGTTCTGGTAGTCCGCCAGGCGTTTGGCCGTCGCGGCCTTCTTGGCAAATCCGGTTTCGTCCTTGGGGTCGGCCGCCTTGATTTGCTCGCCAATGTCGCCGTAGAAATTCCCCACCACATCGCCCTTCAGGCCCATCGCATCGAGGGCGGCGATGAGCGCCTTGGCTTTGGCCACCCCGCTGGCCTTGCCGGCAGCGGCCAAGGCCTCGTCGCGCTTGGTCTTTTGGCCGCGCAGATCGTTGAGTTGGGCGACGTATTTCTCTGGGCCGTCGGGTTGGTAACCGGTGGCGGCATAGGGACGGCCGGTGGCATCGCAGAGCAGAACCGTGGGGTAGCCCTTCACGTCATACTTCTTGCCGAGTTCGGCGTTTTGTTTCTGCGTGTCCTCGGAGAGTTTGGAGGTGTCCTTGGGGAAATCAATTTCGACAAGCACGAAGCTGTCCTTCACGCCGGCCTTGAATGGATCGAGCTTGAAAACCTCGTCGTTGAGTTTGATGCACCCGCCGCACCAGTCGGAGCCGGTGAAATCGATGAGCAGGTCCTTCTTGGATTCGGCGGCTTGTTTTTTCGCGGCCGCGTAGTCGGAGGTCCAGCCTTCGCCACCGGCAAAGGCAGCACCGTGGAGCGCCACCATGGCGGCGCAAAGAATCATTGGGATGTTGTTTGGAGTCATCGTGGTCGGGAGCATCGAGTGTCCGCCGACCCGTGTCGAGCGAAATCCGCACCCGCGGATGGCATCGCCATCGGAGGACAGACCCTTATTGTAATATTTACCAGTGAATGGCTTTGGAAGTTTTTTCACGCTCGCGGGTGCTAGCTTGCGGCGATGGTTTTACCCGCCGTGATGGATTTCGCCCCCTGTTTCACAACCCGGCGCCTGCTGCGCGGCACCTGCGCCCTCTTGCTGATGGCCGGCATGGCCTGCGTCGCCGCCCCGCCCGCGCTGGCGGAGGCGGGCAAGCTGCGAGTGCTCATTCTGAGCGGAGCTAACAACCACAACTGGCAGGAGACCACGCCCGCCATCAAAGCCGCGCTGGAAGAGACCGGGCGCTTCAGCGTGGATGTCGAGGACAAGGTCGCCGATCTCAAGCCGCAGGCCTTGGAGCCCTACGCGGTGATCCTGAGCAATTTCAACACCTTCGGCAAGGACCCGTCAGTCCAAGTGTGGGATGCCGCGATGCGCAAGGCGTTTATCGAGCATCTCGGGAAAGGCCACGGTCTGGTCATCGTGCATGCCGGCAGTTCGATGTTTTACGATTGGCCGGAGTTTCAAAAGCTGGCTTGCGGTTCATGGAAGGACGCCACCAGTCACGGCCCCATTCATGTGGATCACGTCACCTTCACCGAGGAGAAAAGCCCGATCACCGCCGGACTCGCACCGTTCTGGATCCGCGATGAGTTTTGGAAAAACACCGGTGTCGATTCCGCCGCCAAAGCCCTTGCCACCGTCTCGCCGGAACCAGCCGCCGCCGCCAATACCACCAATAACAACATTCTCTACACCACCGAAACCGGTGGTGCCCGCGGCTTTGCGATTTTCCTCGGCCACGACGCCACCACCATGAAAAACACCGCCTGGCGCACGCTGCTGCAACGCGGCACCGAATGGGCCGCCACCGGCAAGGTCACGCTCGCGCCCGCCAAGGACTGGCCCGCCACCCAGGCCGACGCCGAACGGATGGCGAAATGAAACCTGAAGTGCGATTCTCCGCCGTTCCCATCAACCAATCCGGAATTACAATATCATGAAAATCGGCTGTTTCGCCCTCATCCAACCGTTCTCGCCCATGCGGCGCCAATTCGAACTGATCCGCGAACTCGGCTTCGACTTCGCTGATCTAACCGACAACCACGACGGCGCCACCCTCGGCACCGAGTATGGTTTCTCAGCCTCGTTCAGCCTCGACTCACACCCGGCGACGATCCTGGACATGGTCAATGAGTTCAACCTCACGCTCACCAGCGTGTGCGCCCACGCCAACTTGCTGGATCCGACCTCGCCGGACCGCTACGGCACCGCCGAGATCATCAAGGCGATCAAACTCGCCCATTTCCTCGGCGTCAAACAGGTCATCACCACCGAGGGCGACCCGAAGACCGCCTTCGGCCACAACCTCACCAACGAACAGCGGATTTTCAGCATCCGCGAGAAACTCCAGGAACCGGTCCGTTGGGCCAAGGCGCTGGGCGTCGAGTTATTGTTAGAACCGCACGGGATTCTAACCGACACAGTGGACGGCATGACCCGCATCCTCGACGCGCTGGGCAATGAGGACACGGTGGGTGTGAACCTCGACACCGGCAATTCCTGGCTCGGCGGCGGCGATCCGATGCAATTCATCAAGACCTTCGGCACGCGCATCAAGCATGTGCATTGGAAGGACATGTCCGCCGACATGCTGCCCGTGCGCGGCACCCAGTTTGGCTGCGGCATGGGCCTGATCCCGGTGGGCGACGGCATCGTCGGCATCGAGGCGCTCGTCAAGGAACTGTTAGCCAGCGGTTTCGACGGCCCCACCACGCTTGAGATCGCCGGTGAGGAGGCCGTGAAAGTTTCCGCCGAGCGCCTGCGCAAATGGTCGGCATAGCCCGCCCCGCGGCAGGCTGAAATCAGAGATGAAAGCCGGGATAAATCAACCCGATGTTTCTGGATCAAACCGCGGCGTGCGGATTCAATGGGGCATCGTGGGTCCGGGCAGGATCGCCCGCAAATTCGCCCGTGACCTGCAAGTCGCCGCGGGCGGACAGTTGCGGGCCGTCGCCAGCCGCGATTTTCAGCGCGCCCGCGCCTTCGCCGACGAGTTTGGCGCCGAACTGGCCTTTGAGGACGCGCGGACGCTGGCCGAAGACCCGTCGGTGGACATGGTATATGTCGCCTCGCCCCACACCGCGCACTTTGCCACGGCGAAGCTTTTGCTAGAATCCGGCAAGCCGGTGCTCTGTGAGAAACCCCTCACCGTCAATGCGAACCAGGCGCGGGAACTTTTCGCGCTGTCCCGATCTAACAATGTCTTCCTGATGGAGGCGATGTGGACGCGCTGCCTGCCGGTTTATCGGCGGATTCGCGAGTGGTTGGATGAGGGCCGGATCGGTCGCCCGCGGATGGTGTTTTCCAGCTTCTGCATTCAGGCGCAGCGGGATCCCGCCGAGCGCTGGTTCAATCTCGCGCTGGCCGGCGGAGCTTTGCTAGATGTCGGTGTTTACAATCTAGCGGTCAGTCAGTTGGTGATGGGGCGAACGCCGGAGCGAGTGATGGCCACCGCCCGGCTCGCCGGGACCGGCGTTGACGAGCAAATTGCCGCGACCCTTCGCTATGCCGACGGCGGCGTGGCGCAATTCGTCTGCGGCTTGAGTTCCACGTTTGACAACTCCCTGGTGATCGGCGGCGACACGGGCTTCATCCGGGTGCCGGCGCTCTTCATTCATGGCAGGGAAGCCGTGCTCGAGGTCGATGGTCAAACCGAATCCTTCAGCCCGCCGCCGCGCGGCGAGGGCTTCGAATTCGAAATCGAGGAAGCCATGCGCTGCGTCCGCGAAGGACTGATAGAAAGCCCTCTCATGCCGCATGCCGATACGTTGGCCACCATGGAAACGATGGATGAAATCCGCCGCCAAATCGGACTGGTCTATCCGCAGGAGCGACTGTAGCGGCGGTCTGTGACCGTCGCACTTTTTCTGAGACGCCATGGCACGCCGCTGCCGCCATTCAAGCTGCGACGGTCACAGACCGCCGCTACAAAGCACCTCATTTGCGCCTGTGCGGCTGGCGGCGCGATCGCTCCTGGGCCGGCTTTGGCGGAAGCGCTATCGTTGGCTCTACTAGCGGCGGAGAGGGTTTGGGGCTGGAATTGCGCCATGGGAATTGCTGAGATCATGCGGGAGGATCGCAAACTGCCAAGCGAGCAATTGATGGCCTTGGCCGCGCAGATTGATGTGGAGGCGGCAAGGGTCGTGGACCAGCGTTTCGAGAGCGTGGTGCGGGAAGGCCATTTCGCGGATCTGGCCCCGGACGCCCAGCGCGAGGACAAGGAAGGCACAACCATTCTCCTACATGAACTCCTCGACGAGCGCAGCGTTTCGTAATTACTTCGCAGCCCTGAGCCCGGAAGTGCGCCGGTTGGCGCTAAAGCAATTCCGCCCATGGCTGGACGATCATTGGCATCCGTCGCTGCATTTCAAACGCGATGGCTCCTACTGGTCCGCACGGGTGGCCCGCGACCACCAGGCTCTTGGTATCGAGAGCGGGGGGCGAACCGTGTGGTCTTACATCGGGCGGCATGATGAATATGAGAAACGAATCCAAATGAAACCCAGGGCATCTCAGTCGTCGGACACAATTATCCAACAATTTCAATCACCCTATCTGGAAAATCGCGAAATTCCGTGGGCATTGATTCGGGTGGCCAAGCAAACCGCCGATAAAGCTTCTCCCAGAACGCGTCATCCAATAGGCCGACTTGGGTGAACTCCTGAGGCTCCTCGTCAGTACCCCAGTTATAATCGAGGCCGCCTAAGTCGGTTAGAATGTAACGGGCATGCATCTTCGAGCCCGTTTCAAACGTCCGCCAATGAGCCACCTTTAGCTTCCAATTGCTCGGTAGATTGCCAACAGCCCAGTGCTCCCAATTTCTCCTCTGGACGGCGGGACGATAATCATCAGGCAGGGCGGTGTGCACTTCAATCCGTGAGGGCTCCATCCCACTTTTCTCCAGCCGAGTAAGAAGCTTGCCCAGCACCAAGCCAAACTTTGCCTCCGTGGGACGGAAATAGGGATCGATCAAGTAGATCTCTTTGGCGCGACGGAAACAGGGCCACCCGCATTCAATCAGAGCATCCGCTGTGCGTTGAACCTCGGCTTGGCGCTCCATGAAAAATGGCGCGGAAGTCTTGAGGAACTCACCCGCACAAAGCTCATTTGGCGCGACATTCGGACTCGAGTGGATCACGAGATCAAAGGCCGGGTTAGCAGAGCGTGCTGCTTGGCACCAATCTGTTGATTCTGGATAGGGCCGGCGTGACGAAACCAGACTCCGTCGAAACGATCCGTGTTGGAATTGATCCACGAGCATTTGCGCCTGCCGCGGCGAATTGACACCCATTTGTTCTAGCACAGCCGCACGCGCTAACACCATACGCTTCCACTGCGATGGGAATTTGCACAAGAGCCTGCCTTGACCCACTCCAAAATCGCCATGAAGACTGTGGAAATGTCTCCATTCCGCCATCACCTCCGGCTCTACTACAACTTCCGCGATCATGACTGTCTCTTAGTATAGCTCCTTTGCGCGGTCCGTGAAGAATCCGGCAGGCCACGGCCTTGTGAAATCCCCATCAGGTGTCACCGGAAGTTCAATCACCTCGGAACCATTCTCTCCAGGTTGCACATATAGAACCGCCACGTCCTCGGGCCGAATCCCATTCCGACAGGCACTGCGGAGAGCCTCTGGCCACTCTGCGGTTTCGCATTCCGTGGTTTCCCGGATTCTCCGTAGAATCCGCAGGATCAGATGCTCGCTGTGGGTCTCCAGCAGGAAGGTGTTCTGGTTCTTCCCGAGGGCGGATTCGATGAAGGCGTCGCCGAGATCGGCCTGAAGCCTTGGATGGATGTGGATTTCAGGCTGCTCGATCGCGATAAGTTGGTTTTTCGAAGCAAAGGAATGGATCAGAACAGGCAGAAACTGGCTGATACCGTACCCCACATCCTGCAGGGCCAGACGGGTTTCACTGCCGCTCTCAACGAGACTGAGTTCATACTTGCGGTCCCTGCATTCTCCTTCAATGCCAGATGTTAGCCGTTCAGTGGCCTTATCGATGCTCCACTTCTCATGAAGAAAAGTAGTTAGAATATGATAGTTCTCCAAGTAGTAATTCCATATACGCTCGACTTCATATTCAGCCTCATCCGTGATACAATTATCAACAATCGAGGTTGCCCGCTTAATTCGTCCCTCTGGGGAAAGCTCAGCGTATTGAAATGACCCCCACAAATCGGCGGATTCTGCCATTTCGAGTTCATCGTGGATTAGCGCACTGTAGAGTTCGGGATGGTCGGCAACATAGGCCGATTTATCCAGTTTCTCAAACTCATCCTCTGCTTTCTTGATAATGTAAGCAGCATCCGTTGCGAAGTTTGTTTTCTTCAGCAAGTCCCAAAGTTCCCGTCTGATGAGTTCAGGACTCGTCTTTCGAATGGCCTCGGTTGGTAGGAATGCGCGGTTCTCCAGTCTGTAGCCCGTGCCAAGCATTTTGTCGCCGCTGAGCCACTCGTTAAGCTGCTTAACAAGACCAGGATTTCTGGCGAGTTCCCTCCATGCCGCCTCACTTCGTTTGGAAGGATCAAAATCCCGTGGCGGAAGTTCGCGAACCGGAGGCAGGTATGTTAATTCGCCGATGCACTTTTTCGCTGCCTTCTGTAGCAAATTCAGGACATGATTGGTCCTCTGCAAGACGACTTCCTTGAGAAATTTGAGTGCCTCCCTCCTGAATGCGGCGCGCCATTTGGGCATAAACGCCTCTATCCACCAAAAGTCACAGCTCGCGGGAAATCCATTGATTATCCTGAGATCAGAGACTCCCTTTCCGACCTCGTCGGCGACATATTTCTGGATCTTTTCGACTTCTTCTTTCGAACCCTTTGAAGATTTGCCAACGGCCTCGGCAAAACACGGATGTGCGAGGTTCAATTCCGTAACAGTATCGCAGGAGGTTTTCAGAAAGGGCTTCCCGTCGAGAAGGATTGTGCTCCCGGTCAATCCATAAGCGGGCTCGGCCCCTTGCTTGCTCAGGAGACCGTATGCCAATTCGATTTTCACTGACCTTGCGATTGGCTCATCGGCCTTCTCTGTTTCGTTCGCACCGGGATTAGTAGCGAATTCAAGATTGTAGGTCACCTCGCTAGTTTGATGGCAATGCTGGATTTGGGGGAACCCCCCGAGATTTACCTGACCCAAGCTGGTAAGCGGGGCGGTCACGTTGAAATCGCCGGTCTGGACCACGTGATTCAGCCACAGGAGCGAATGGAGCAACGAGGACTTCCCAGCGCTGTTCGGACCAAACACAAGTGTGATCGGCTTGATAGCGACCGTTTGCGCAGCCTTGCCGAAGGCTTTGAAATTCGAGATGCCGATGGATTTGAGGATCATGAGGGATCGGTGAGGTAGAGAAGCGTAAGATCAGCGGGAGTGGAAGCCGATTTCGCGTTTGGGCTGGGCCTTTGCGTCGGTGTCGGCGGCGATGAGCTGCTTGATGGCGTCGAAGACGATTTGGAAGTGCTGGTCGTGTTCGGCGTATTTTTCTTCCAGGGCCTCGATCTTCTCCGCGAGCAGGGCGTTGGAGTCCATCAGGCGGCGGATTTGGACGAAGGTGCGCATGATGGCGATGTTCACCTGCACGGCGCGCGGCGAACGCAAGACGCTGGAGAGCATGGCGACGCCTTGTTCGGTGAAGGCGTGAGGGAGGGTGCGGCGTTTTGCGGTCACAGATTGTGACCGCAAAACGTAGCCTTTGGGATTTGCGGTCACAGATTGTGACCGCAAATCCTTCCATTCTTTCTCACTGAGTTGGAACATGAAATCGGCGGGGAAACGCTCGATGTTTCGCTGTACAGCTTGGTTGAGGGCCTTGGTTCCGACGCCGTAAAGCTCTGCGAGATCTGAGTCGAGAATGACCTTCTCATGCCGCAGGTAGAGAACCAGCGGGGCTATTTTTTCTGGCACAAGCAGTCCCTCTGGGCTGACGGGGGTGCGCGAGGCGGGGGTTTTCTTCTTCGCGGACATGGGATCAGGTGGTAGGGCGGCGGTGTTGGTCCAGCCTTTCAGGGCTCATCCTCATGTGCCATTCGGGTCCTTGGGCATTGCTCCGTGCGGTCAATGGACGGGCTTTCAGCCCTTGTTTCGGGCTCTGCCGCGCATTTTTTGATATCGCAATTTGCGATATCAAAGCGTGCCGGTTATGGGTTGGGATCGCAATGTTCGCTCTTAAGGCCTGCCACCCGTGGTTAATCAGTAGGGGCATCGGATCAGGGGGGGGTGCGAAGCTTGGGAATTCGAAGTGGCAGTGCGAAGGGCGACCATCCTAGGCATTGGTAATGGCATGCGCAAGTCCATGGCTGGAGCATGCCGGAATTCCTGATTCTTGCAATTGATAAAATCATAAGTACCTTAACCTCCGAGTCATGAACCGAAGTTTTTCCAATTTGAAGGGGCTTTCACTTGAGCGCTTGCGCACCCTGGCGCTGGTGGCGAAGAGCGGCGGGTTGGCCAAAGCGGCGGAGGCCGCTGCGAGTGATCAGGGTTTGTTCAGCAGGCAACTTGCGGAACTGGAGCGATATTTCGGCGCGTCTTTGTTGGATCGCTCCACCAAACCGCATGACGTCACGGAATTGGGGCGAAACATCGCCGCGCAAACTGAACTGTTTTTTAACAGCATTGAAGACCTGCTTGCCCAGGCGCATGAAGGCCGGGAAACCGTGGTGGTAGGAGCGGGGGAAGCGTTGATCCGCTCGTTCCTTGTACCCATGTCCGAAAGATGGTTGAAGGAGGGCATCAAGCTGGTCTTTCGCAACCTCAAGTCACGGGAAATCCAGACGGAATTGCGTGCCCGGAGAATTGATATCGGGGTGATGCACAAGGGCCGGGTGGCCCCTGATTTTGCAACCCACGATCTCGGTCAATTTCCCATGACGCTCTTGATTCCGGAAGCGTATGGCCATCTGGTCGTTGCTGGCTCAATCTCGTGGCAGAATCTAGCCAAGGTGCCACTGGCCATCTTGGAGGGCGATGGCGGGTTTTCGAGATTTCTCAGCGAGCAAGCCGGACTGGCCGGAGTTCATCTCGATGTGGCAGTCGAGTGTAGCAGCTACCCGCAGATGGGCGATTTGATGAGGTGTGCCAAACTCGCCGGATTCCTCCCTTCGTTTTACCTGAAGTGGCTCAATGTTTCTGATGGGATGATTCCCGTGAAGTTGAAGCATTTGAATTCTTACAGCCTTGAACCGGTATTGGCATGGAGTGACGGCTTGATTTGCGAACGTCCCGCTGCGCTGCGCGTTCTCAAGGATCTTCGGGTCATGCGCAAGAAGGTTTGAGGTTGGTCTCCTGAAACACTGACTCGCGTTTGTCCGTATTCCTCAGGCATGCACCGCCGCTCGTTTCTCATGACCACTGGAAAATCCGCCGCCTCAGCCGCCATCGCCAGCACTTTGGCCACTCGCCTCAACGCCGCTGATGCCGCCGCGCCCGGCACCCGAATCAACCACTCGGCTTGCAAATGGTGTTACGGCGACATCCCGCTCGAAGCCCTCTGCGTCGCCGGCAAGGAGATGGGTTTGAAATCCATCGAGCTGCTCATGCCGGGGGATTTTGCCATGTTGCAAAGCCACGGCCTGACTTGTGCGATGGTCGCCAACCCGGTCGGCAAGACCGCTGCGGGCGTACAGGTGGGAACCATCGCCAAGGCGTTCAATCGACTCGAACATCACGACGCGCTGGTCGCGGCTTACGAACCGCATCTCAAGGCCGCCGCCGCCGTGGGCGCCAAGAACGTCATCTGTTTTTCCGGCAACCGCGAGGGCATGGACGATCACCAAGGCCTCGACAACTGCGTCACCGGTCTCAAACGCCTGCTGCCACTGGCCGAAAAGCTGGGCATCAATCTCGTCATGGAACTGCTCAACAGCAAGGTGGACCACGCCGATTACATGTGCGACCACAGTGCCTGGGGTGTGGAACTGTGCAAACGCCTCGACAGCGCCCATTTCGGTTTGCTCTATGATATCTATCACATGCAAATCATGGAGGGCGACGTGATCCACACCATCCGCGACCACCACCGCTGGTTCGCCCACTACCACACCGGCGGCGTTCCCGGCCGCAATGAGATCGACGAAACCCAGGAACTGAACTACCCCGCCATCATGCGTGCCATCGCCGATAGCGGCTACACCGGCTTCGTCGGCCAGGAGTTCATTCCCAAGCGCCCGGACAAGCTCGCCAGCCTCAAACAGGGGGTCGGAATTTGCAGCGTGTAAAGCTGGCGCGAAGCGGACTTGTCCGAGGGCAACAGCCGAGACGGCTGTGCTCCCCGCGCGGACACCTACTCGATGCCGTTTTCCTTGGCGAAGGCCGCGGCGGCATCGATGGACGCCTGGTCGTTTCTGGGCCAGTTTGCTAGAATCTGTTTGAGCGTCGCGTCCCGCTCGTCGCCGACCGGCAAGGTCAGCGCCCATTGCGCGGCGACTTGCGGCTCGTAGCGGGCAACCGTCTCGGCATAGGCGCAGATGGCAGCGTTCTTGACCTGGCCGTCGGAAGCGGTGCTCAGCCACTTTCCGGCGGCCTTATAGTCGATTTGAGTCCAGGCGCTAACATAACCGCGGATTTTCTCGTCGGATTGAGAGGGCGGGAGCGTGGTGCCAAGCCACTCGACCCAGCGGCCGTTGTCAGCGCTCTTGGCTAGCGGCGTCAAGCCGTCGGTGAAGAATTCGAATTCCGCCGGGGTGAGCTGCGCGGTGTCGAGCCACTGCCTGGCGGCCTCGAAACCCTCCCGCACGATGCCGAGCGCCAGGCCGTGGATGGCCCGGCTTGCGGTTTCCTCGCGGGCGGATTCATCGGTGACGGTGGCGAGGTAGCCGCGGAGCCCGGCCAGCGTGGCGCTGCGTTCACGGTCCGTCTTGGCGGCATCGACCACGCCTTGAATGGCATGCTCTGCGTCATTGAGTCCCAACTCGGCGATGAGTTTGAAGGCGAACTTGGGATACTGGACAGCGGCACCGGAGATCATGCCAAGTTTGGTGTCTTCGGTGATCAGATCGGAGTATTTACCGCCATGGTGACGCACCCACTTGAGCGCGGCGAGCGGATCGTCCTCGGCCCAGCAGGCGAGCGAGGTGGAGAGAACCTTGCCGCCAATCTGAGCGTCGGTGAAGAGGCCGCGCGACTCTCTGAAGCGTGCGACCGCGGCCTGCGGTTGCTCGTTGGCGAGCGTCATGATGGAAAAGCCGATGAGGTCCTGGCGGACACCATCGTTGATATCCTCGTTGGCGCCCACCTCGCTGATGAGGGCTTTGAACTGGGATGAATTGAGCGCCATCATGCGGTCGATGAAGGCCACCAGCCGCTTTTGCATGGCGGCATCGAGCTGGTTGCCGCCCCGGCTCTTGAAGGCCTCCATTTCGCCGGCAAAGGTGATGAACTCGGCGGCGGCAAGTTGCACGCCCGCCTCACGGTTCTCACGCCCATGTTTGGTTGGATGAACCGGCTCGGCGGGGTGCGTGCGATCCACGGCAATGCCTAACTGAGCGGCCTCGTTGATGAGTTGCTGATGCGTCTGGCGGACGGCGGCGAGCCGTTGGTGCGCCTGCCAGCCCAGGCCCGTCCCGCCGGCGAGGATGACAACGGAAACGACGATGGGAATTCTCATGGCTCGGCGGATGGGTTATTCGAGGCTTTTCAGGATTTCAGCGCGGCGCTTTGGATCCGAGATTTTTTCGGCCAGTTCGCGTGCCTTGTCATTGTTAGAACAAGCGGCCCAGTTCTCGACGAAGGCGACCAGGACGTCGTCGTTGCCGGCGGCTTTGCCGTATTGGAGGGCGAATTCGGCGGCTTGCGCGAAATCCAGTTTGAGGTTTCCCAGGGCCGCCGTGCAGAGGACCTTGCCGGTGACGCTGGCGGTCAATTGCGGGGCCTGGGAACCGACCCAAGCGCGCAGGGCGTCGAGATCCGCGGAGGTGAGCTTCTTGTCATTGGCAAAGATTTGGGTTGTCACGGCTTGCTCGACGCAGGCGCCCCGCTCGTCCTCAGTGAGCTTGATCGCATCGAGGTAGGCGGTGACATTGGCATAACCGCCCTGCGCCACCCACTGCGCCGCCTGCCGGGCGAAGGTCGCGGCTTGATCGTCCGCGGGCACCTGGGAACGCACCAGCTTGGAGAAGGTTGTTAGGTTCGTCCTGGTGGGCGGGTCCAACGTGGCGTGGCCGATGGCATCGCCGCGCAAAGCTTCCGGCAACGAGCCCAGGCGGCCCGCGGCGGCGCTGGGATCGGACGTTAGCAACACCCCAAGCAAGGCACCCTCAAACTGCACCCGGGTCCGATTTTCCCCGTCCAGCGTCGTGCTGTCGAATTTGCCGGCAGCGATCTGCTGGTCGAACCAGGCCACGGCCTTGCGCGGATCGCGTTTCGCCCATGCCTTCATCGCCCCGACCAACTGTCGGTCCATCGC
>Ga0073936_10002340_pt1 | contig 28333 bp, 37 predicted proteins | sample AliMusrvi5mmetaG_FD_87041 | JGI IMG/M metagenome (GOLD analysis project Ga0073936, IMG submission 87041) | Freshwater lake bacterial and archeal communities from Alinen Mustajarvi, Finland, to study Microbial Dark Matter (Phase II) - Alinen... | ecosystem: Environmental > Aquatic > Freshwater >...
CTTTTGTCCCATACGGGACAATATTAAGTTAGTAATTCAAAATTTTCACCGATATTTTTCCCTTCGGGAAAATTTTATTGACTTTTTAGAAAGTATTTGGTTCTTCATGATATATGAACAGAAGTTGTATATCTTAAAAGACTATTGATTTGAAAACAACGCGAAGAATACTTCTATTATTTAGCTTTATCGTTTGGGTATTGGGTTCGGCCTTTGCACAGATCATCGTGGATAAGGGAATCTACAAGGTAAACTTCAGTAATGCCTATCACGAGCCAAATTATGTCAGCTATATCCTATACAAAGGTGGGGGTGATTGCGACAGGAAACATTTCAGATTTAAGAATGATGACCAACGCCTGGAATGTGCCACGGATAATGATTACAAAGGAAGCCATTACGATAAAGGTCATTTGGCCAATGCCGAAGATTTTGCCTATGACTGTACGAAGGATGAGCTTACATTCAGGTATTACAATTGCCTTCCTCAGACATCAAATCTAAACCGTGGGATCTGGAAAGTAGAGGAAACCCTGATCAGGAAATGGTCGCAGACCGATAGTTTGTATATCATCTGCGGGGGGGTCTTCGGAACTGAAAAGATTGGGCATATATCAGTACCATCCTATTGCTGGAAAGTGGTACAATCAGTCTCTTCGAAGAAAGTGCTTTTCTGCGGCTGGTTCAGCAATACCACCCAGGCCAGATTGGAAGAAATAAGTGTAGCCGATCTGGAGAAAAGGCTTCATACGCCAATCGTTTTATTAAAGTAGCTGTATTAACCATTTGATATAGCGCCTGTAAAATTATAGAACGTCATAAAACCTAATAGATAAAACCAAAGCATGGAACCGAAAAACGAACAAATCAGACAGACATTGATCAGTCAGTATTCAAGATTTGCAAACTTATCGACAGCAAACTTAAGTCAACGGTTGCAGCAAACTGATTGGTGGGTTAAAGAACAATACCGCTTAAACGTACAGCAAAAAGTAGCCTTAGTGGCTATTACAATTGCGATGATGTTATTTCTGTCTGTTATTTTGTTCTCATTCTCAAGAGGATCGATACCCTTGTTTTCGTTTATTACCTATTCATTTAGCTTTTTTCTAGTACAAAGGGTCTATTCCCGGATTGAAGAGAGAAGTCGTATCTATAAAGTCATGTGCCTGGCTTTTGACAGGAATGAATAGGATGCAGAATTGACATCCCAGAGACAGCCTGTATTCTATTGATTCTTCACTGAAAGGAAATGAATAAAATGAGGTTACAGGCTTACAAAAAGGTTAACGGTTAAATTAAATTCTTTCTGGCATTCGTATTTCCATCTGACAAGGAAAACAGTATTTCCATTTATTAAGATAAAATGTAGTTTTGCACAAAGTTTAGGCTCTAGTGTACAACAATGCAAAATGATAAAACATTCTAATTAAGAAATAACCATGACACGATTGATCATTTTTAACCTGATATTGATTCTTTTATCTTCATGTTCAGGAAAAGAGAAAAAGGAAGTATATAATCCTAAAGCAGTTGAATTAAACAGCAAAGGAATCAAACTTATGAAAAAGTCAGATATGGATAGTGCATTAATCCGGTTTGACGAGGCCATTGCGATGGATAAAACCTACTATTTACCACACTCCAATAAAATTGGAATCTACATCAGTAAAAAGGAATTTGACAAGGCACTGGTTGAGAGTGAAATGGTCGTTCAGTTGAAACCTGATCTGGCAGAAGCATGGAATTTCACCGGCATGTTACATGATAGACTGGGAGATAGTTTATCAGCAAAGAAATGCTATCAAAAGAGCATTGACCTGTTTGACCAGAGAATCACAGATTCCCAGAATAAGGAAAAGCTATTTGCAAACCGTCTGCAAAGAGCCTTCTGCTTAATCCTGATTGGAAAAGAAAAAGAAGGTAAGGAAGAAATGAAAAAGCTACAATCAGAAAAGCCAAACGACTTAGTCACCGAACAGTTTTTGCAGATGAATAAACGGGATTTCATCAATGAAATATTTAAAAAAGAATAGAGATTTCACTTTCCGGTTGAGAACCTTTTACTGGCTTAAAAACTGGCAAAAATAAATTGGAATAATGCTGATAAGTAGGATCAGAAAGATAAGTCTTAAACTGATTTAAAAAATTCAGGAATATGGAAAGAGTGCAAATCAGACCTTACACTCTTTCCTTCTTGATTTACTGCTGTTTCTTTGCTGAACTGATACCAAATGGCCAATACAACGGGCAGAAACTGATCAGGCTGGTAAGTACAAACACAGCAGCCAGAACCAAAAGGATAATTCCAAAGGTGCCTGTCACAACCTTTGTTAAAAATAAAACAACAAATACGACTGCAACCAATATCCTGATCACTTTGTCAATAGTACCCATGTTCTTTTTCATTTTCTTTTTTAAGTGAGATTTAAAGAATATTTACCAATGTATTCATTAATTGTTGTTTGGTGTGTACTCCTGATTGTTTGTACTTAATTTCACCATTTTTAAAGATCATAAGAGTTGGAACACTTCTAATCTGGTAACGATTAGCCAATTCCTGATTTTGATCAATGTCAATTTTTATTACCCGAACACGGTCACCAAGTTCAGCTGCTACCTCTGCTAAAACAGGAGATTGCACTTTACAAGGGCCGCACCACAAGGCATGGAAGTCGATAATTACAGGTTTTGAATTGTGTATTATCGAATCAAAGTTTGCTTTCATATTTCGGATTAAATTATATTTCTATTCCAAACTGTAATCAAAAGGAACACTCTGGATATTGTAAATAACTGCACCATCTATTTTTTAATCAAAAATCTGATTATTTCTTTTTCAAGGTCAATACCATGTATGTTTTTCGCAAGGATGATTCCATTGCCATCAATCAGAATATTGAAAGGTAATCCCTGTATATTATAGGTTTTGGCAACAGGAGATCTCCAAAATTTCAGATCACTTACCTGTATCCAGTTTATTTTATTTGTGACTAGAAAGTCTTCCCAATTGGATTTCTTTGCATCCAATGAAACTCCATAAATTTCAAAACCCTTCCCATTGGTATAAGCAGATTGTTTATACTTTTGGTACAACTTAGCTAATTCGGTTTGTTCATTCACGCATGGAGCACACCAGGTTGCCCAAAAGTCAATCAACACCAACTTGCCTTTTAAAGAGGATAATGCCACAGTATCTCCTCTGGTAGTAGGAAGCTTTATTTCCGGGGGCTTATTCCCTATTTCAAACCCTCTTAACTGGGCAGATAAAGTTGCAAGATTGCTCCCAACTAACAATACTGCGACCGCTAATATCAGGATTCTCATATATGAACTATTTATCGATTATTCAGACATTGGATAACCCTTGTCAATCCAATCTACTTTAACGTTTTGCGGCAGGTCTAATAATTTATAGTTTGTGAATTGCATATCCTGCAAAAGTTTCATGGCTGGTCGGATATTGGGGCACCTCGAAAATGGACAACACCCACAATAGACTACAATCTGTGAATCCTTTGGTAATTTGGTTAGTTTTTGCTTAAGTGTATTCAGGTTTTCTGCTTTCATGGCTGGTCCGACATTTATTGAACCTTTGATGACTGCATCCATACCTATACAGAAGACAATTGGCTGGGGAGCTTTGGGATTATTCAGTACTTTGGCCAAATCAGCCGGAGCTAATAATTGCTGCGGTGTCCATGGGTCATTCTGTCCCTGAGAAGAAAACACATAGCTAGCAAACACAGATGCTGTAATTGCGAATAGTAAGAAGATTAAAACTTTTGTTTTCATGTTTTGTAATTGAATGATAGTTAAAACGTTGATTGTAATGTTATGCTTTTTGTATGGACTTATTCATCAGAATCCATCACATTCATTGGTTCGTTTCATAAGATTTGTTCATTTTATACAATCTGAAGTCTATTATTTTAAAGCCGTTAGAAGAAATATGGGGTATAAATTGAAGCTCCCATCAGGGGATGTTCTTTTCACTTTATAACACTCCTCATAACTTACATTTCTAAAGCCAGACGCAAGAAGCATTGACCCGAGTTGTTCAGGATTAAACCCTAAATGTCCATCAAACCCTTCATCATGAAAAGATCCATCTTCCTGATAAAGATCTGCAATCGCCAATATTCCTCCTTGTAAAAGCATTTCATGAAATTTCTCAAAGATGGCTTTTACATCAGGAATGTGGTGCAACACCATTTGATTGAAAATAAGATCAAAGGACTTATCAAAGTCCGCTTTTTCAAGATTATAATAGATCGGCTGCAGATTTGTGACATGTCTGTCAAGAACCTTACCCTCCATCACCTTGACCATTTCTTTCGAATTGTCCATCATTGTAATATGACCCAGTTTCTCACTTAACAGAAAACTGAGGATCCCTGTTCCTGCACCATATTCCAATACGTTCATATCTTTACCTAGCGGAAGAATATCCATCATTTTTTGTGCAATCACCTGTGATCGTTCGAAGTGAATTGGATTCTCATCCCATGTATTGGCCACATTATCAAAATTATTCATCTTATTTTGATTTTATTTATAGCATTATTTCAGTCTCATCATTTGCATAATACCACCGCCATTTTTTACATTGGAGAACCCCATTTGCTGCAAACCCTTTTGTGCATATGCAGAACGTGCTCCTGATGCGCAGTATAAAGTTATATCTCTTGTCTTACTTCCCAATTCGATGATACGCATCTGTAATTCATCCAGTGGAATATTAATCGCCCCTGGGTATGCACCGGTCCTGAATTCTTCGGGTGTACGTACATCAACAATTAATGGTTCGTTTGAAGAATTTGTAATGGATGGTTTTGCTTTCCGGCTTGCCATCATCGAAGCGATTCCACCACCATTTTTTACATGGGTATAACCAAGCTGTTCCAACATTCGCTGTGCATAGGCCGAACGGCCTCCCGAAGCACAATACACTATAACTTCGCGTGCCAAATTGCTTCCCAGTTCATCCAAACGATTTGCCAATTCATCCAGTGGAATATTAATGGCATCAGGATAGGCGCCACCTTTAAATTCGTCTCTGGTACGCACGTCAATAACAATCAAAGTATTCATATCTATGGGTTTTTCTTTTATTATAAATTCCTTTTTTTCTTCTGTAACCGAATTTTCTTCCTTTAGCGATTTCACCTCTACAGGCAAAAGACCTATTTCGATAGTTGTAAATCCAATAGTTCGTGCCTGCCGTTGGATAGAGATATATCCACCTGAAATATTGGTCACAACCTTTAATCCGCCGCCCAATAAAGTGCGCAGTGCCTGATGTCCCTTTTTACCCGTTTCATCGTAAACAATAACAGTAAGATTAACCGGAATAGTATTTATTTGTTCAGCCAACAGTTCCAATGGAATATTCATTGCTCCTTTTACATGGCTTTTTTCGAAAGCAAAAACATCCCGAACATCTATAAATACTGGATTTATGCCCTCCATAAAAGCATCTAGTTCTGAGGCCGTAATGGATGGACTGAATCCTGAAAGTCTGTTTTCAGCCGTATAAGCAGCCATGTTGATCGCATCATTGGCTGTGCCAATGGGTGGCGAATATGCAAAGTCGATGTCAGCCAGATCGCTGATTGTCAATTTTGCAGCGGTTGCAGTTGCAATGATATCCAGTCGTTTGTCAGCTCCAAGAAAACCTGCAGTCTGACCTCCAAGGATAACTCCCGTATTGCGGTCATAGATCAACATTACGGATACTATTTCGGCCCCCGGATAATAGGAAGTATGATGTTCTTTATGAATAACAACGGCATCGGCATCAATGCCCATTGCACGGGCTTGTTTTAATGAAAGACCTGTAATTCCTGCTACTGCTTCGAAAACTCGAACCACTGATGTGCCGATTGAACCTTTATAAGCATGATTGCCACCCAGTGCATTCTCAGCAGCAATACGTCCCTGCCGGTTTGCCGGTCCTGCTAAAGGAATGCGTACCTTTTTACCGTTTACACGGTGTTCAATCTCAACCATATCACCCGCAGCATAAATATCGGGATCTGAGGTTTGCAGTTGTGAATTGACCAGTAGTCCCCCAGCCTCTCCAACTTTAAGACCCGCTTCAATAGCCAATTGCAATGTTGGACGAACACCTATTGAAAGTAAAACCAGATCGGCATCCAATAACATCCCATTATCCAGCTTCACTGAGTTAAACTTGATTTCAGTAACCGCTGCATTGGTATGTATCCCAACTCCATATGAAAGCATTTCGTTCTCAATAAAACCTGCCATTTCTGCTTCCATTACAGTCATCACATGAGGCATCATTTCCACAACATTCACTTTTAATCCCCTTTTTACGAGGGCTTCCACCATTTCAAGACCAATAAATCCACCTCCAACAACAACTGCATTCTTAGGTTTCTTTTCCTCCAGATAACGTGAGATTTTATCCATATCTTCCAGAGTCCAAAGCGTAAAAACATGATCGTAATCAGCACCAGGGAGTATGAGTGTAATTGGTTTTCCCCCCTGTGCCAGAATCAATTTAGTGTATTCAAACGTACCTTGTTCGCCACTGACTGTGTTCATTGTTTTAACCTGGTGACTAACCCGATCGATAGACCCAACAATTGTATTTACGAAAACTTTCACACCATATTGCTCCTTAAAACTTTCAGGACTCTGAAGAATCAGTTTTGATCTGCTTTTAATATCTCCGCCAATGTAATAAGGCAAACCACAATTGGCAAACGAAATGTCTGGTCCTGCTTCAAGCATAACAATTTCTGCTGTAGCGGATATGCGTCGCACTTTAGCTGCTGCTGTTGCTCCTGCAGCAACTCCCCCTATAATTACTATTTTTTCCATATTCATTTTTATTCTGGTTTCATTTTTGGTCATTGGTCATTAGGAAAGAGGAATAAGGATTTAGGATTTAGGAATAAGGAAAATCGCTGATAATTTATTTCAATGCTATATTTTCTTTTCTAGTTTTCACTAATTATCAAATTATCACTTTCCTTATTTTTTTCCTATTTCCTTATTACAAAATAGTTACTGTACAAATTGTTTAGATCAATCAAGCATTAAATGAGACTGCAAATTCCTGATCCATAATTGTGGCCATATGGGCTTTGGTTTGTATGCCTGACCTGGCATTCACGACTTTCCCATCTTTGTACCAAATAGTAAACGGAATGTTACTAAAACCAGATACATCTGGCAATTTACGGATGACTTCCGATTCCGGATTATCAAACTCCATATCGTAAAACTTAACATCCTTGTATTCTGTTTCCAGTTCTTCGGCAACCCGGAAGACCAGGATACACATTGGACCCATATTACCACAGATGATCACTACCTCTCTGTATTTATTGATGATTATTACCTGCTCTGCAGCGTTTTCGATGTGTTTTAAATTGGTATACAACATGACACTTTTATTTGAATCGTTTGGTCACAAAACTACATCACAAAACTCGCGGAGTAAATAGTTTTGGAGTGAAGTGTATCGGCTATTGAATTGAACTTGGACAACTTTTTTATTGATATAATCCTAACTTTACAGTGAAATATAATTTCAATTGGTTATGAAACCCATCCTTGAAACCGATAAGGATTTTATTTGCGAGATTCAGGCACCCTGTTTTCAGCTGCTTACACAAGAAGAAGCCAAATTGGTAAAGGCAAGCAAAACACAGGTCTTGTTTCGCAAAGGCGATCACCTGACTAAGCAAAGTGCATTTGCCTCTTATGCATTGTTTGTAATCAATGGACTGGCCCGGCAGTACATCGAAGGCGATAGTTCTAAAAGCTTTAACCTGAGAATTATTCAGCCCGGTGAATTTGTCGGATTATCCGCAATATTCACTAAAAACACTTTCAATTATTCGTCTGTTGCCCTGACTGACTGTCAGGTATTTCTGGTTGAAAAAGATGCGATTGCTTCGGTCATCAAGCTAAACGGACAATTCGGATTCAGCATGATTAAGCGGTATTGCGAGCAAAACGCAAACCTTTTCGATACCTTGCGGAACATGATGTACAAACAAATGAACGGACGAATAGCCGACACCCTTCTTTACATTGATAGTTTAAAACCTGAAAATCCTGAAATCTTTCAGTTGCTCTCACGCAAAGATATGGCTGACTTTGCAGGCATTTCAACCGAAAGTGCTGTAAAACTTTTGAAGAGTTTTGAGAAGGATGGCTTGATTGAATTGCGCGAAAAAGATATAGTCCTTGTTAATCACAAAGAGTTACTAGAGATAAGCAAAAAGGGCTAATTGTGCACTACATGATTAATGATAAAAGTATCCCTCCAAGAATAATCCAGATAACATCCACTTTTCGCACAAGTAAAGCAAAAGCTATCAGCGTAAATAATATATTTACCCAATTCCACTGGATATCAATAGTAAAACGATAGGTTACAACGGTCAAAAGACCTACAAATGAACAGAGGATTCCATTGATCACTTTATGGAATTGAGGATATGACCTTAATTTGTCGAAAAATGGGATGATTCCCATCAGGATCAGAAACGAGGGAGTAAACACACACACAGTAGCAATTATACTGCCGGTAATGCCAAAATGCATATAGCCAAAAAACGTTGCAGCAATAATGATTGAACCTGGTGTTACCTGACCAAGAATAACACCATCCATAAACGTTTTCTTGTCAAACCAGCCGAATAAATCAACCAATTCGTGATACATAATAGGCATTGCTGCTAAACCTCCGCCAAAGGAGAAAAGGTCAATACGTAACATGATGGTCGCCAGGATAAAGTAATCCTTATTCACAAAAAACAAGATTGTTGAACAAACCACTACCACCAAAATAAGGATCAGGAAGAATCGAAAAGTTCTGGCGCTGGCAAGTTTTTCTGTTTCAGGAGAATCCTTTTTCGTGAGTAACAGACCTAAAATGGAAGCGATTAGTAAAACCAGAAACGGGTGCAATTTGGTTAGGAACAATCCGGCTGCTATGACTGCTATGACCCAATCGTTCATATTTTTAAAATTCTTTTTACCGAAAATATAGGCAGCATTGGCTACAATGGCCACAATGACCACCCTTAATCCACTTAGTACCAATTCAACTCCTGAGATGTTCTGGGATTGTTTGTAAAGTACCGAAAGGATAAACATGATCAAAAATGCTGGTAACCCAAACCCTATAAAACTAACAACAGCTCCCCGGATACCTTTCAATTTCAACCCGATATAAGCAGCCAACTGCATAACGATTGCCCCGGGAATAACCTGGCAAAGCGCAAGACCTGAATCAAATGTATTAGCATCTAACCAATTCCGTTTGTCTACAATATGTTTTCGGATGTGGGCAGTCATGGCTAGACCGCCAAAGCCGGTTAATCCTATCCAAAAGAAAGAAAGGAATAGTTCAAACCAGGAAGGATTTTCTTTATGCTTCATGCAAAAGAGTTATGACTTTATAAATATAAGAAAGTATCCTTATTTATAATGATTTCAGTAATATAATTAAGCATCGAAAGTATTACAAATGCTTTTAAATGATCCTAAATCTATGATCAAAAGCATATCCAATACCCAAACTCTCCTATTTAAACAGTTGAATTTCAAGAAATCCTCAGCACCGTCCTCTGCTGCAAGGACTGTTTACCAAAAACAAACCCAGCATGGCACCCCAGAAAGTACTCATATAGGGACTACTTGTAATCGCACAGGTGCCTGAAGCGCATCCTACAAAATAATAATACGAAAACCCGCAATGCCACCAATAGTAATGGACAGAAATGGTCTCCAGAAATACCAGCTTCTAAAAACCGCTTTGATTGTTCGCGGTCTTAGCTTAACTTCACAATTATTTTCCATATTGATTGTTAAAAAGGATTGGTTTGCAAAACTAATAATTAAAAAGATTAAATCGCATTAGTGACACTTGAATCTTTTTAGTAACACTATTTCTTTACATTTGCATCATAAACAATCAGATCATGAACCCTATTTTCAGCAATAACCTTAGTCCTGAGCAACTTGAGGAAATGTTCCAAAATGATGAGAAATGCCTCGAATTTTTGGCAGGGATCAAATGGATCAATGGTTTTGTGTGTAAGAAATGTGGAAATACCAACTCTTGTCAGGGGCAGGAACCCTTTTCGCGCCGATGCACCAAATGCAAAGCCAAGGAAACGGCAACGAATGGTACCATTTTCCACGGTATAAAATTCCCGGTCAGTAAAGCATTTTATATTGCTTACAGCGTCTGCAAAGGAAAAGAGGATGTTTCCACCTACGAATTTGCGCGGCGCCTTTCGCTTCGTCAAATGACCTGCTGGAATTTTAAAACCAAAATACAACATGCCCTTACCGAAATGGACACTCTTACCGAAAAGGAACGAAGCACAATGGAGAAGATCTTAACAAGCTGATTTTTATTCTCGTCTAACAGGATAAAGAATAAAGCGCGGTTCGTTTTTGAAGTATTATTTCGAATTAAGATAATATAGTTAAATTTAAATAAAAAAGCCTTGCAATCTATTGACTGCAAGGCTTTTACTTTTTAATGTGACCCAGTTGGGAGCCGATCTAATGCTATATACGTTTGGAATATATAGGCTTATTTCCGCATTAATAGGGCATTACATGATTTTATCAAATGTTATTCCCAACTTATTTTGGAGCCTTTTGGAGTATAGTGGTTAGAATGTGGTTAGAATGTTTTATCTTTGATCAACAAAAAACATAAAACATGGCTATCTACTTTTTCGCCGATAAAGGCTCAATATATGCAATTTTCCGTAAACAGAAAGCTGGTCGAAGAATTGCTTTAACGTACTACCCCGGAATACAACTTAATGCTGAATGGAATCCGGACCGTCAACGTTTTAATCCGAAAACGAAGGAACTGGAAGAACTGAATAAGCAAATTCTAAAAATTGAAGTTGCTTTTAATAGTGTTATCGATACAGTTGATCCATTCACTATTGAAAACAAAAAGTTGGTTGAGCTTATCGAGGAAAACATGAAGGACAAACCAAGGGTAACACCGTTTTTTGAATATTGTGACCAGTTTTTTGAGCATGCCAGTAATCAGTTCACAAGAAGAAGATCACAGCAAATATTAACTGCAATCAATAAAATCAGGGAGTACAATCCGAATCTGACATTTGAACAGATTGACAAACGCTTTTATCGGGATTTCACAAAATTTCTTCGGGACAAGGACTTCTCCATTAATTATATCGGATCCATTATCAAAAACCTGAAACGGATTTTGAATTATGCGACCGATAACGATGACAATACAAATCTTGTTTTCAAAAACTTTAAAAAGCCATCAGAGGAAGTTTATAATATCTACCTTGATGAAGACGAAATTGAATGTATCTATAATCTGGTAATTAATAAAAAAACAATTCTTGAATTTCATAAAAACAGAAAGGATAAAAAAGCAGTTTCTGAAGTAGCGAGAGACACATCTCAGTATTTGAACCAGCTAAGTATTACACGTCAGATCAGTGCACTGGATAGTGCCCGTAAGCTTTTTGTCATCGGTTGCTGGACCGGACTTCGTGTTGAAAACTACCTGAACATTGATCCGGAATTACATGTAGACTTATCTGCAGGCTTTATACACGCTATTGCCAACAAAAACGGACCAAAGCTTCGCATACCAGTTCATAAGCTGGTCAGACAGATTGTCGAAACTGACGGGTTTCCCAAATCTCTCAGTCAGCAGAAGCTGAACGAACACATTAAAATACTGGGGGAAATGGCCAAAATAGACAATACTATTATTTTTACCCGGACAAAAGGAAGTCGTAGGGTCGAGTATTCCAAGAAGAAGTTTGAAATGATTACTACCCATACAGCCAGAAGAAGTTTTGCCAGCAACCTATTGTGCCGGGGTATTCCCAAACAATTCATCATGGCCGTGACAGGACATAAAACAGAAAGCTCATTTAATAAATACACTGCTGCAGTTCAGAAAGACATCATGACTTCAAAACTGGCAGATTTTGATATTTGGAAAGGAGAAAAGACAGTTCAAAAAAGTAGTTCAGAAAAGCAATCAGGAGATGTAAGTTTATAATCCGTAATTTCACATTAGGATATAAACTATCGTTCATTTGTGTTATCCAGTTTCTTTTCAAGCAACCGGGTATATTTCTTGCTTAATTTCTCAATTTTATATTTGGATAAAGAAAGTTCGTTGGTTAATTCCTCAATCTTTTTTTGTTTAGTGTCAATGTCCAACAGATGGTTCTTTTGCGGCTCTTCAGCGCTGTATAGCCGTTCTTCGGTATTATACGATACACCTTCCTTTTCATCCTGGTCAAAATAGTAAGAGATCGGTCTGCCAAAATAGTTTGCTATCTTTTCTATCTCCCAGGCATATAGCTTCTCTTTTGTCAGTCGATCTTTAAAAGAGGTGTATTTACTTTCCAAAAATCTTGCCAGATCAGAAATGAAAATATTTGATTTGTTTATATCTGAATGTATCTTATTGTAGTTCAGCATATTTTATTTAGAATTCATATAAATAGACGATATACCGTAATAATTTTCATAAATTTGTATATTTATCGATGTTATTCCGTATAATCGTGTTATTAAAATAATGTAATTATATTAGAATGGCAACATCTAAAATCTTAAAATTACTCCTGCAAAAAAATGACTCTGCAATAAGTGTGGTAATCCCATTGGAAATGAAGCAATTGATTGCTAAATGTGCTAAAGAAGAGAATATGTCTGAGTCCCAGTACATCAAACTAGCCATTATTGAAAAGCTTGATAAAGACATTAAATAGTAACTGTATCAAGCTATTAGGAAATATTTAAAAAGCTTCTGCAATTTTCTTTTGCAGGAGCTTTTTTGTGTCATATCAACAAGTTATTATAATCCTAAGTAATGTTTTTTTTCAGGAAATAATTAATAATCAAGATTTAATATTTAGAATTAATATAAATAAACTATAAGAGATAATATATTTCTATTATCAGTGTGTAATCAACTGATATATAGTGTAATATTGTCGAACTAATTTAACTAAATAACATTATTATTACAACATGATTACAACATTAAAATGCGTGAAACTTTTGATGCAAAAGAATGGAGCAGCGATCAGCGTGATGATCCCTGTGGAGATGAAAAAGTTGATTGCAGAGAATGCTAAGAAAAATAGCATGATTGAATCACAGTACATTAAATTGGCAATTGCGGAAAGGTTCGAAAAGGACCAACATGGTGAATTAATAGATGATCCTATTTTGACGGATGTAACCAAATTAGTTGGCTAATGATATCAGGGAAAAATCAATTTTTCTCTGATACTGTCGCCCGGCAGTTTTAGACCAAATAAAAACCATCAACACTTTTAGAAAATCTAATTATGACCAAAATTATCCTTGAAGGTATTTCCCTTGAAGATTTTCAGAGTTTGCTACGCGCATCATTTCGTGCAGAAATTTCTGCAAACGAAAGCAAATTGAACGCTCCACTTACCAAAACAGAAGCTTGCCGCAGGCTAGGTATCACCAGTAAGACCCTACAGAAAGTACTTGGTGAAATGAATATCATCGATGTTTATTCGACAGATATCAACCGTATCCTGCACAAGTATCCGAAGTACATTAAAAAGGCTGTGATAACCGCAGATTAGAGGGTGATTCATTTTTCCAAATTATTCAACGAAAGAGATTCAATGCATGGCTATGCGCAATGAATCCAAAGGGATCGATTCCCTTATTAACACAAATTCTATAGCAAATAATCCCGATGTTATTAATAGGGCTCGAAAGAGTTGGCTGAAAATGCCTGGAGCAAATAATCGCAAACATCAAAAGCAGAGGGAATAGTTTATTGGATAACGGTTGACCGCTTATGCGGTCAACCGACTATTCACTAGTCGTGTAATTTAGCAGACTGTAATACCCCACTTGAAATTGAAAAGGATCTCCCTTATCAGCCATCCGTCATTAGAAATTGAATGCCTGTTTTGTGGCACTAAAAATATTTTTTTCTCCGGATAGATTAGTGGGGTAGAATCCTAATCGGTGCCCCCCTTTTCTGCCTAAAACAACAATAACTAAACCGAACAAAATGCCTACACTTTCGCTAATCCGATTATCAAATAATTGTTCGTATATCTTTACAAGTAAGGTAAACGAAACAATCCGAATGCTCACACAATGCTTCCTTGAGGGTGATCTGCCCGCAGAAGCAATTACCAAGTCTTCACAAATAATTAGCCATGTCAAAGAAACTTGCAGAACTACAGATCAATTCGCCAAAAGGTCAATCGAAACTGAAGTTTCATATCTCAGTTTAAATCACAGTAGCTCCCTGGAAAATCCAATTATTCAAAACCAATGAGCATCCTTGAACCATCCATAGAAACAGGTATTATCCTTACCCTTTCCGGCAAACATTTCAATTTGTTTAATCCTACTCCTGAGATGATAGATATCCATGATATTGCTTCAGGTTTGTCAAACAAAGGTCACTTCTCCGGATTAACACCCTCCTTTTTTTCCATCGCGCAACACAGTACCATGGTTTGTGATGAGTTTTCATTCTGGGATCCATTAGTTGATCCGGGTTTGAAATTATTGGCCTTACTCCATGATGCAGCAGAAGCCTATGTCGGTGACATGATAAAACCATTGAAAGTACGCATGCCTCAATTTTCAGTGATCGAAGACCAAATCATGCAGGCAATCTGTGCCCGATATAGTCTCGATCATTCCAGTCTGCATTTGATAAAACCAACTGATCTTTTTATTCAGGAAGTGGAATATAACGCATTTTACCGTGGAGGCCGGATTACATATATGAATCCGCAGCAGGCTAATCATGAATTTCTGGAACGTTTTAAAGAATATTATCATGAAAAGTAAAGGAACCTATAGGCGCAAATATTACCTGCACCGACAATTAAAAAAACAAGGTTTTACACTTCAATTGGGGGATAAAACAAAAACAATTAATGTATTGCCAGAGTTTGTTGATTCTGCAAATAGAAATAAATACCTGGCAGAACTTCAAAACATATACAGCTATGGAGTTCAATATCTGAATCCAATGATTCAAAATGCTGATCCAAAAATTTAATATTGGAACCAAATTATGATCTCACAATACGTTAAAGCCGTTGGCCAGCTCCAGCAGTTGTTTCAGGAATTGGCCCATGAAGGAAAAATATCTGATCGCCAGGCCGGACGATTTGACCAGTCACAGAAGATTCTGGTGAATTTCCATGCCTGGTTGCGTAATGAACTCGATGGAAACATCAAGGTAGAACTTCCCTGGGAAGATGAACTCTTCATAGAAGCCTGGACTTTGTGGAAAAAATTTAAAAAGGAGAAAGGTTTTATTTACAAGATTATTGGTGAACAAAGTGCCTTAATCCATCTGACTGAATTATCCAAAGGCGACATGACAACAGCCATTGCAATTTTGAAACAATCCCGAGAGAATGGATGGAGTAACCTGTTTGAGCTTAAAGCCCAAAATACTATAACTAAAAAATTAGTTGATAAGCATCAAACAGACTATAAACAACAGTTATTAAACCGTTTAGGGATGCAATAATCATGGACGAGATCGTAAAATACCACTCGAATTCAATTCTGCCTGCAACAAAACAAAGTTTTCTGGCAGAATATGCTCCTGCCAAATGCCTTCGGGCTTTTCAAAAAGAAAATACCGTGGCTTTGACCATCAGCAGCTCCGCCCCCACCCTTGGCAGCATCCGAAGGGAATATTCAGAAGATTTCCAGATAGCTTATGTATCCGTTTGGATCGTTAACCTGAATGATTTTGTGAATGCATTGAGAAAGATGTCGCCTGAACAGATTGAAGAAACAGCAACCATCCTTGTCCAGGAATACCCGTACCTGAACCTTGCCGATATTAACCTGGTATTCCGAAAAATCAAGAAAGGCGAATTCGGACAACTTTTTGCCGAAATCGATGGAATGAAGGTTCTTTCATGGTTTGAACAATATGCCCATGAGCGGATGCGCACAGCAGCTGATATATCCATGAGCCATGGAGAAAAATTCAGGCAGGATCTGCCCCGGGTGAGCAGCGCCGGAAAAGAAAACAAAATCAAAAATCAGCAAGCCATTGGCTTGTATATTCTGGAGCATGCTAAATGTCAAGAGAAATGAGCAGCAACACCGAGCTATCCTATAAACCTCTCAAGCTAAATCATCAGCAAATTGCTGACATGCCAATATTTATTCCACAAACAGTGAGTGATCAGAAAAAGATCGCTTCTCTTTTTGTTACTGATTTACCTTTTACCGCTGATTCAGCTTTGAAAGCCGGTCTCCCAATTGTAGCCTATAAGGGAATCAAAGACCAATACAGTGAAAATCTCCAGGCTTTACATCCTGATTTTATCCAATTGCTCCAGTCCAGAAAAGTACAAACGGTTGTTTTGGTTTATAACTCCGATGTACTGGATACCGGCTACACCTATGGCAGTGAAAAGGATTTATCCGGGCCACTTTTCAATGTGTATTATGCAGTTAAAAAATTCAAAGATTTACTCAATGCTTTTGACCGGGATATCACCCTTGTTTGGTCAAACATTAAACACCATTTCCAATTTGAGCAGGTTATCACTCTGGATGATCTGGAGAGAAAACACCCGGATCGGACTTTTAATAATCTTCAAAACTATAAATCACACGAGAATCCATTTTTTGATTGCATAAACTTAACAGAGCTGAGCATGAACAGGCTGTATGCTCATCTTCGTCTGAAGGATGCCATCACATTTTACAGCTACCATGCTGACCGGTTGAAACAAAACGAATTCGTTTACAAATCCGTTTGTTATTGCCATGATGGGGATAAGCTGGAGAAGATCCAGTACACGGATGCTAAATTGTACCTTCGTGTTGGACCGTATTATTACAAACGCATCATGGTCACTAATGCCCATGATGGCTACGAAGAAGTTTTGAAGCCCTGGGCAATCGGTGAAATCGGAAGGGATTACGGCAAAGATTTTATCAAGCAGATCCCCAGATACGATTCGTTTGTAAACAAACCCAATAACTCGGGAGAATATCAGCGGGTGATAACCAGCAATCACAACAGTATTGTAAGTAGTCTTTTCAACATCTATCATCCGGTGGATTGGGAACCAGTTGCCGGGGAGTGGACTACGATTGATATGTTTCTAAAACACATTTTCTCGGCCTGTAATATGGATGGTGAAGTGCTATATCAGTTTGGTCTGGATTACATTCAGCTTTCATATCAGAGGCCACGGCAGCGGCTACCCATCCTGGCTCTGGTGAGTTCAGAACGTAATACAGGGAAAAGTACTTTTCTGGATTTTCTGAAACTGATCTATGGTGCCAATATGGCTATTCTGGACAATCAACGATTTAATCCCAAGTTTACCAGCCACTTTGCCGGAAAACTGTTTGTAGCTATTGATGAAGGCCATATTCCACTGCATGATAAGACCACCAAGGAGATGATCAAGAATATGGCAACCGGCAAGGTCATGTGGTTGGAGGGAAAAGGGGCAAATGCGGAAGTGGTTGAAAATTTTACTCATCTATTATTTTGCTCCAACAACGAGCGGAATTTTATGCAGATCGACCCGGGAGAAAACCGCTTTGCCGTTCTGAAAGTTCCCAGCTTTAGAAAACAAGGGATGAAGGATGATCCGGATATGCTTGAAAAAATGCGTAATGAAATTCCGGCCTTTCTTAACTTTCTACAAAACAGACCTCTGCACTATCCCTCAAAAACAACACGGTTCTGGTTCCCTGATGAAGTTTATATTACAGAAGCCCTTCAGCAGGTTATGGATAAAACTAAATCAACCATTGAAAAAGAGTTGGAGGATTGGCTCAATGATGCTTTTCACTGCTTTGAGCAGATCGAGTTGAACTATACCCTGGATGATGTGACCCGGGAACTGAATAAATCAGCAGAATGCAAGTTTCCTAAATCAAAAATAAAGGAGATGCTTGCTGACATGTACAATATTAAACCCGGCAAACTGGCCCGATATATTTGTTACACTTCCAGATCTGATGGTGAAACAGAAGAATTAAAAAAAATTGGACGTTGCTGCACCTTTTATGCCAAAGATTGGATGAGCGAAGAAGAGTTTGAAGAGCAATTTTCAGCCATCTGGAATCCGCAAGGAAAATTCACTCCTGTTAAAAAATGATATTTTTCTAAAAGTGCGTTACAATTGTTATAATTGTTACAAAACAAGTAAAGTGACTGAATTACAATATTATAAACTGTAACATTTTTTTATTGAATAAATTCTTTATTGTTACAAACGTTACCGATAGTGGAAATTTGTAACAAAAGAAACAATCTGTAACAGATACAAATTGAGTTGTTACAAGCATTAATAGTATGATATTCAAATATTTAATTCACTAAAACAGACATATAACATTTGTAACAAAAATATTGCATACGTGCAAAAACACTTAATTTTAATACCTGTTGAATTGTTTGAGAAGGTCTAAAATTTACCAATAACTAATCTCTTAAATTAGATCACTCTAATTTGGAAACCCTTATCTTCGTATCATCTATTCGGGGAAATGTGCTAAACCATTTTACCCGATTTTTTATGCCCGAAAAGTTTGTTGTTACCCTACCGGTTAAGCCTTATGTGAAAAGGTTTGTTGAGATTAATTACGGATTCCCGGCCAATTTTGCTTCCAATACGGAAGTAAACAAGTTTTTTCTGAACCTGCTCAAAAAACCAGATAATTCAAAGGATAAACGCTACCCGGAAAATCTTTTTAATTACAGCGCCTTAATGGAAGTTGCCATTTCTCAGCATGACTTCTACCATTACGGTTGGGAACTGACCCGGACTGATATTATAGCCTTTGGACAATATTTCGAAGAGAAAGCCAAATTTATGATGCGCTCTTTCGTGGGGGTTTATGTGGCAGCAGGGATGCCAATCTTTAAATCCATCAATCTTTTTCAGGAAAGGTTTCTTTTTGATGATGCTCACTGGGATTACCAAACCATCAAAAAAGATTTCTACCGCAATGGTACCAATGCAAAAATTGATTTCGGAAAAGAAATATTTGGCAAAATTGATGAAATACTTTTGCGCAATCTGTACACTTTAGGGACAATAAGTAAAAAGGCAAAAAACCAGTATGAAGCACCTGAATAAACCATCCTGTTACTTGAAAAATGAAAATATTGACTTCGAAAATGAAAAATTGAGCAAAATTGATGAATTACTTTTGCGCAATCTGTACACTTTAGGGACAATAAGTAAAAAGACCAAAAACCATTATGAGACACCTGAATAAGCCATCAGATAACCTTGGAGGACTGTTGTCCATTTGGGCCGTTCCACCGAGTGACATTTCTATCAGCTTCAATGCTGCCAGTTTTTTATCGACCGACAACATCATTGAAATGTATTGCTCGCCAGGGAGTATTTCATTTACTGAAAAAGAATCGCAGGAAAAATATGGACTTGGGTATAAAAATGAAATCAATGCCTTTATCCCAAAAGACTCTGAAGAAGCTGAGTCAATCATTAATGATATGACAGGACGAAGATGGGTGGTCATTCTCCTGGACCAAAACGAAAAGTTCAAGGTAGCCGGTACTCCCGAAATCCCGCTTCGCGTTTCTTTCGATCTGGACACCGGAACAGATACCCCGGATCGTAACGGTCATTCCATTTCCTTTTACGGAACGCAAACCACAAAAGCTAAATTTATCACTGATCCGTTCTCAATTTAGCCAAAACGCACACTATTTCTGCTTTTTACGGTGGTCTATGTCCTTTAGACTACCTTTTTTATGCCCTAAACTTGCTGAAAATAATGCAAGCAATGGCAACAAAAACAATAGTTATTGATGGCCCAATTGGCCAGTATTCCTTCTCCAAACAGTTCATGCGAAATGAATTGTCCGAACAAGCCAAAAATCCTGTTCTGATCAAGATCTCCAGCTTGGGTGGATCGGTTGATGATGCCCTGAACATTTATGACCAGTTCATTGAACATGGAAACGTAACTGCCGAACTTTCGGCTTTTGTCGCCAGCTCGGCCACCCTGATTTCTCTTGGAGCAAAAACAGTCCGGATGAATGAGAATTCATTTTACCTGATACACAAAGCCATGAATTGGGTGGATGAATGGGGAAGCATGAACGAGGACGAAATTGATGCCCTGATCGCCAAACTCGAAACTCAGAAACAGCAGCTGGCTAAAGTCACCCTTCAGTTGGCAAAGATGTATGTAAAAAAAACCGGCAAGTCGCTGGATCAGATCACGAGCCTGATGAAACAACAAACCTGGTTAACGGCAGAGGAAGCCAAGAATTGGGGATTTGTTGACGAAGTGTTTGTTCCCGAGGTAGCAGTCAACTTTCTCGAAAACTTGCAGATAATGGCCATGATCAACTCCAGCGGTTATCCGGACCCTCCGCGCAAGGCTTCGACAAGCTCAGCCCCCGGTGCTTCTTCGAACGCACCAATAGATGAAGAGTCAATCATTGACCGCATCTGGAATCGAATTACCAACAAACAAAAAGAAGTTACACCTAAAAATAACCCCGAAATGAAAACACAATTCCTTAATGTCAATAAGGTGTTGACCGTGGACAGCCTTGAATCAACCACCGATGGCGTGTTTCTTAATGAAACTCAGCTCGAAGCCATTGAAAACAGGCTTGCCCTCGATCAGCAAATTATAGAAGAGCGCGATACTGCTAATTCTGCCCGTGATGCAGCTATTGCCGAGCGCGATACCGCCAATGCAAACCTTTTAAGTGCAATGGATCCATTCAATGTCATTGATTCTACTATTGCCAGTGCAGAAACTTCCGAAGCTAAAGTTCTGGCCATTCGTGCACTACTCTCTAAAAAACCTGCTTCACAACCTGCAGGAATCGTAAGCAAAAGCGATCCTGTTTCGGACGGAGTTGCATGGGATGTGATTAATAATCTTGAGCACAACAAACACGTGGATAAAAACTCTTAAATCTAAATAGCCATGTCAATTACAACTTCAGCAATCATTGCCGAGTATGGAGCTTATTACCAGGATGCCGGACAAAACAAGAAACGCATTCTTACCATGCTCTCTCAAGGTCGCCAGATAACTACTCTGGCAACCCCTATCAAAACGGATGATACCATCTTCCGTTTAGCCAATGCAACCTTCCGAACTCTGGTGCAACCTTTTCAAAAAGCTTTCACACAAAAAGGAGGGGTAAATATCGTTCCAAATGAAATCCGTGTATTTCGATTCAAAATTGATGATGAATTTATGCCCGATGAGCTTTATGCCACCTGGCTGGGTTTCTTAACGGCCAAACAGGTTGATCGTAAAGAATGGCCTTTCGTGAAATGGCTGATCGAGGTGTATTACAATCGCCAGATCGATCAGGATATGGAGCTGAACGAATACTACAAGGGAGTTTATGCCGCTCCTGCTGCCGGAGTTGCCGGAGCCGATGGTACCGGAATGAACGGACTGCATAAACTTCTTCAGGATGGAGTGAATGCTGAAACAATCAATACCATCAATATTGGTCCACTGGATAAAGACCAGATTTTTGACCAGGTGGAAGAGTTCACCGATAAGATCGCCGAAGTCTATCAAGGGATCCCCATGGACATTTGTATGAGCCAGTACTGGTGTAAAAAATACCTTCAGGATAAACGATCCCAAGGTTTTTATCAGAACAAATCGGATCAGGACATCAATACAGGTATTGATTTCACCCCGATGAAAATTAAAGGCCTGGCTTCTATGGTTGAAACGAATGATCTTTTCTGCACACCTTCAGAAAACTTCCTTCATATCTCTCCAGCTACTGTTACCAAAAACACGTTCAAACTAGAAGAATCCAAGCGGTCCGTGGCCGTTTTGGGTGACTGGGCTGAAGGTTTGGGATTTGGCATCAATCAAGCTGTTTGGACAAACATTCCAAAAACCATCTGATCGAAATCAGTCTAAATCGAAATTAGGAAACCATCAGCTTTTCCAGTTTTTGGTTTTCATTCACTTTCTTAAAAAAGGATTCGCACAATGTTAGAATTTACAGACATAAATAAAAGTTTGCCCAACGGTCAAAACATGGGCGGATTAACCCAGGAAATCTACTACGGCTTTCATGCCGATGTTTTGACCTGGCCAACCGCTCCGGCAGCTCCGGCTACTCTCGCTGCCAGTGCAGTTCTCACAGGTGAACTGATCATGAAACCTGGAAAGAAACTGTTCAAAATGTATATCACCGATGATACCGGTGAATTTTTGATCGAACCCGTTGGAGAACTGGATGGTAAATCATTCGTGACCCATCTCACCGTTTTCCATCCAGGATTGAAAGATACCTTGTTTGGTTTCATAAATGCAGCCAAAAACGACAATCTGGTATTTGTAGTCCAGGATAGTGATGGTCAGAAATACCTCATGGGTGATAAGCTCCGTCCAGCCGTCTATGCAGGCTCACCGGATGGATTTGGTACCGGGAAAGAAACGGCTGCAAGGAAAGGGATCTCGATGGAATTTACCTACAAGACTCCGAACTTGTATATCTATCCCGGAAATATCCCATTGACTGAAGCATTAACAGTATAACTTTAGATGTGGACCAAATACTTCAACTTTATAAAACTTCGCCGCGGACGGGTCATTGTGCCCATCCATGGCGAAATTGATTTCTCCAGGGATGATATCCCTGTGGAAATCTGCAAAGAACTTTATGAGAACGATTTTCCTTATCTCGAATTGACAGAAGCTGGAAAACAGGAACTCTATCCACCAGTAGCCGATCCGATGAATCAGCCACCAGTTCTAACGAAAAAGAAGAAATAACGAAAACGCCTCTGGAATGCCGGAGGCGTTTTCTTTTGTGTTATTGAACCCCTGAATTTTACTCCCCTGGTAGTCTTCCGGATTTGTGTTTTCAACTGAAAAGATCATCACTTCCTGCCAGTTCCTTGATTTCTTGTCGGTTTTTTGTTTCAGAATATCATCCTGTGGATTGGCTGTTACTTTGGTTTGATTCAAGTTTGGAAGCCGGTAATCTACTCACATTAACACAGCCTCAAAAGATAATTTATTCCGATGCCTCTCCAAACACTAAGTTGAAGTCCTGCAACTGATGACAATCTAAAATAACATCACGATTTAACAGGTGTAACCTTTTCCGAAGGCACTATTTTTAAGTGTCAGGAATGTTGCGTTTATATAAAATATCTACAAAGATTTATTCTTAGATGGAAGGAATCCCGTCAATGAATTTTCTCGGCATATCCTCATTCTCTTCGGTCATTTCGGTATTCCAATTCCTTCATTGCCACCCTTCATCAGAATATTAATCATGCAGAATTTTTTAACACTTAAAAACAACATTATGACAACTTTTGAAAAACATTACATCGGAAAAGGAACACAAGTAGAAAACCTTGACATCATTAAGATCGTGTTACCAGTTGAAGGACTTGAAAAAGCAGTGTTTGAAAAGAACGGAGTAAAATACATCTCTTTTGAAGTGGCTAAATTGCGCGGAGAAGACAAATTCGGCAGAACCCACACTTGCTATTATCAGACCAAAGTTTCTTCAGCCATTCCAACTCAGGACGAAGCTGCAGAGAAACAAAAGAAATCTTCCAAAAAGAAATCAAAAAAGGAAATGGCTGGAGCTGAGGATGACCTTCCATTTTAACGAAAACACAAAAGAAAGTCGAAAGACTTTTTTTTGTGTCGTAAAATTCTTTCAACCAACAATGAGGACAAATTTAACACGCTTGCCGAACCTGTCCTTTCTGCTATTTTTTCTGCTCACTTTCTTTACAGAAAGTTTCACAATCAATAAACACAATGGTATGAATAGCAATAATAACGTAATGGAATACAACGAAAAACAAAAACTCGTCCTTAAATGGATCGAATCAGGATGCGATTATCTTCAGGGAACAATGCTCTATGGACAATTCGGGAAAAACATCTTTCTCAAAGCAGATTTCCATAGTAAACAGCGTAAATATGCGACCAAGATTATCTATGAGTTATGCAAATCTGTAGGACTTGATTATGCACAGCTTCAAAAAGATAATCTGATCCCAAATTTAAAAGCTACAGAACCGGGCAATGAATCCACCCAAGAGATCAAGAATCTTGTTCAGAGCTCGACCGATGGAAAAATTAAAGAAATTGATCTGGACGAACCAATTGGCATCGATGAAGACCAGAAACAGTCGATCCAGATTCCGGAAACTGATCAAAAAATAGAAACTGATCAAACAACATCAAATGCACCAACGATTGATTCTATAACAGCAGACATGCCAGAGTCATTATCTGTCACAAACATTGCAGAATACCCACCAATTATCCGCAGGATTATTGCTGAATATGCTGAAACTTTCCAGGAACGCAGCAAAACTCACCGTATCCTTACTGAAATGCCTCAGGGAAACAGCCAGGCATTGAAAACAAAACGCGCTGAAATCTTTGACCTCGTCAAATCTTTCACCATTCGTCTGGAGTATCTTTTTAAGATCCGGCAACAATTTGAACAAAACGGTGAGCTTCCTATTGAGGATGAAGTTTGGCCTAAACCCCAAGAATTGCAGGAAACCACATTGACAGACGATCCGGAAGAGTTGCGGAAAATGAAAAAGAATCAGCAATCAGCCAATACCAAAGATCAGAATATGCTGGACTATCAAACGATGATCAAAGGTGATGAAAAAAAAACCATGCCATCTGGTCCCAAGCGAACCCGGATTGAAAACCGGATCAAAGGTCGTTTGAAATTTATTCAGGAAATTGATCTGAAATTAGTCAGCCTTAATGCTAACTAATTCCATCCAAAGCATTATCCCTGAATTAACTGCGGAGAATGTTGAAAATGACAAAAGCATTAACCGGGGAGAGACCAGCAAACAGCAAGCTGTTAGCCTGGTATTGGATTGTGAAAGCGAAAACTCATCGGTTTTTGTTGCTGATGCAGACAAAAGCCTCACCAAAGCCATCGGCCAACTGCAAAACGGGTTAACCACCCATTTTTACAGCTGGGGTAACTTTAACCTGGTTCGTTTGATGATGTATATCCTCAAACAAACCGGTCCGGCTAATGCTTTTATGACTTCCTATTCATTCAGTCAGAAAAGTATCGAACAGCTTAACCTTAAATTGTTGCAGAAGCAGCTGCTTTCCTTTCGGGTAATAGTTGATAACCGGGTGAAAACCATGAGTCCGATTCCGTTTCAAATGCTGATGAATAGCTTTGATTACCGATGCAGTTCAATTCATGCCAAGATAGCTTTGATCTGGAACGAGCAATGGAAAATCACCATTCTGACAAGCCAGAATGCCACTGATAATCCAAAAATGGAGAGAGGAACAATATTTACAGATGCTTCAATTTTTGAATTTGATTTAAAAACCCTTGAAAATGAATTTCTCGCAGGAACAACTTAAAGATATTGAAGATATGGCTGGTCTGTTCTTTGGTGCAGTGGATATCGCCATTAACCTGGAATTGAACGAGGAAGAAACGGAAGCTTTTGGTTTTCAGATTGACAGTAAGAATACTGATTTTCCAGAAGTGGCTGCCTACCTGAAAGGCAGGCTTACAGCCGAGATTGTGATGCGTAAAGCCATTAAACAGTCCGCACAAAATGGCAGCAGTCCATCGCAACTGCAAATGCTTAACTTTTTAAAAGATTCCAAATGAGCCGAAAAGCATTAGAGGATATGAAATACGAGACTATCAAAGCACACATGCTTGATCCTGATCACTCACCACTCCCCCCGGATCTGAGTAATCTTCTTGACCGGATTGTTTCACTCTCAAAGATTCTGGATAAAAATCCGATGCAGAAGCAAGCCATTGCCATGCACCGGATTAAATATCCGGATATTGTGACTTCCGTAGCTTATGAGGATATGCGCCTGTGCCTGAAACTTTTTAATTCCATCCATACCTTTGATTTTGATTTCTGGCAGACATGGCTGATCAATGATATTATCGGTAACATCATGGAATGCCGAAAAGGAAACACAGATAAGGACCGACGGGTAATCTCCATGGAACACACCAACCTGCTGAAAGCAATCGGGGAAAAGCCAGAGATCCTGGAAGATCCTAAACGAACTGAAAAACATCAGTTCTATATTTTGATCCAGAACAACAACCAGCAGATCAAACTTGATCTGGACAGTCTTCAGCACCTGCCGACTATCCAGATCAGGGAACTCAACCGACTCATCTATGGTGGAAATGAAATCACTGATGCGGATGCCGAACAAATCATGAACTCCTGAACTCTTCATGTGATCTTAGCAGAATACCTTTTTACCGGATAATCGAACTTATTTTCTCATGATCACAGAACTAATTGACCTGAATAGCCCCCAGAAAATATCGGTTGTCAACAACGCTCAAAGCGAAGTGGACATCCAGGGTCGCGGTACAGGAAAATCATATGTGATTGGTTGGGAAATCAATGAAATAGTTCGCCGGATGCCGCGATCAATTACATCGATCACCGGCCGCACTTACGGACAGATATATACCCGGACACTCCCTTCAACAATTAAGTTCCTTGAGAAAATAGGCTACGAAAAGGATAAGGATTTTAAGATAGGTGGTAAACCTCCCCAAACATTCCTTTCACCTTATGAACCCGTCACCAAATTCGATAACTATATCTCATTTGCCAACGGCACAGGATTTTTAATGCTTTCCCAGGAAAGGGCAGGTTCGAGCCGTGGGCCGAACCTTGACCGTGAAATTGTAGATGAAGCGCTGACATTGAATAAAGCAAGATACGACGAGGAAGTTTCACCGGCAAACCGGGGAAACGAGGAACACTTTGGTTTTCGTTCGAGTAAACGCATCCGTCAACACCATGGATTCAGGTACGTTTCATCCATGCCCTACACTCGGGAGCAAATGTGGCTTCTTAGGTATGGTGATTACTATATGGATGAAGCCGGAATTCCAATTTTTGATATATGGAACCGGATCGTCAAACTGCAGATCCAGGTGATCGAGGCCTACAAAGCAGGGGATAAAAGGCTGTTTAAGGATATCTGGAATGAAACAGTCCGGCTAAAGAAACAAATTGCTCCATTCGCTTCTAAACAGGGTATTCTTTTTACTCTTGCCAACGCTTTCGATAATGTGGAGAACTTAGGAATGTCTTATATCGTTCGCGAATACGACAAACAAAACCTAATGACCTTCATGATCGAGATCCTGAACTGGATTATTGATAAAGTGGAGGACTGTTATTATCCGCTGGACAGTCAGAAGCATATTTATTACGATGCCTACAACGATGATTTTATCCGTGGATTGGCAGAAAACTCAAATTGGGACGCAGACCAGCTTTCAACACCTGACAGTCGTTTCGACCTGGATTGTGATCCTAACCGTCCATTGGAAATAGTGCCAGATTGGGGAGCCAAAATCAATCTCTTTTCAGTTGGTCAGGAACGTAACTTCAACTTTGTAACCAAGATGATTGAACCGGTGGATTGCGTCATTAATGAATTCTTCATTAAACCGCAGACAGCCAAAAGCGTGCCGGTGGATGATCTGGTGGATCAATTCTGTGATTATTACAAACATCATCCCTGCCGGGATTTATTTTACTTCAGGGACCGGTACGGAGATCACAGGCAACCAAACGTTAAAAACTCGAAGCCATATAACGAACAGGCCATTGAGCGCCTTGAGAAACGAGGCTGGCGAGTATTAGCGAAAGTGCATAAGGGCATGGAACCGCCACAACATGATAAATATTTGTTGTGGCTCAACATCCTGAAAGGTAACGACACCCGTTATCCAAAATTTATAATAAATGGACGGAATTGTAAGTTCACGATCATTTCGATGAACAATACTCGTGTAATTGAAAAGGAAGGGAAATTTGCCAAGGATAAGTCATCTGAACGAAGGGATTCAATTCTGCCCGAGGAAGCAACCCACTTTGGGGATGCAGTTGATAAACGATTCTGGACCAAATATGGAACGATTCTTTATAAAGCTGGAGGTTCAACGTTTGTAAGTCCAAGAATTTGAATCATATTAGTTCTACCTTTTCCAAATATTACCAAATCACTAGGCTATTTGGATTTGTATTACAATTGAATTTAAAAGTATAAATTGCTAAAAAGAATTAGCGGAAATTAATAGAATAATCTTATAAAATCTGCATTATTAAAACCTAATTTACTTAGCTTTTAATTGTGCAGATTTACTTAATCCTGCACCAATAAGTCAAAAATTGCTTTAACTTTATCTTCGATTCATTAACTGATACATATTATTGATACAATCCTAAAA
>Ga0073936_10002341_pt1 | contig 28326 bp, 13 predicted proteins | sample AliMusrvi5mmetaG_FD_87041 | JGI IMG/M metagenome (GOLD analysis project Ga0073936, IMG submission 87041) | Freshwater lake bacterial and archeal communities from Alinen Mustajarvi, Finland, to study Microbial Dark Matter (Phase II) - Alinen... | ecosystem: Environmental > Aquatic > Freshwater >...
CCTGGCGGTCAACCGCCAGGCTATTGAGATACGCCCCATAAATGGGGCTTGCGTTTACCTCTGTAAGAAGCCCCATTTATGGGGCGTATCTCAATAGCCCCGGCATTTATGCCGGGGTGGGGAATTGGTTTCTTATGAGGGAGTGAGCGCAGCGAGCCCCGCGGGTGAGAGGCTACCCCGCGGGGCTCGCTGCGCTCACTCCCTTCCAAACACCTTCGCTCACATCCTTCCAAACCATGCTCACATCCCTTCCAAACCCCTGCGCTAAGTCGGGGGGATTCCACTCTGTCCAGTGACAGAATGAACCATAGGAATGCCCACAAAAATAACCGCAATTACTCGACGTAATTATCGCAAAAATTCCTCGCAATATTGACCATTAATTCATGTCGCTGTTTTACAGATATGATGTGAAATTAATGTAACTTTAGAACGGTTATCAAAAGATGTGCCGGGTATATCGATCGATGTTAACAGCAGAATTCGTTGTTGAAGCAACGTATGGTTTTGCCGAGGTATTTGCTGACTATCGTGTTTGACGTTCAGTCAAGACAGAAAGTTAGCTTCATCGCAGCAAGGAGGGTAGCATGAGTCACGGTACAATGTTTCACGTCCGGTCGGTGGTGTTGTCGCTGTTGCTGGCCGGCATGTCGGTTATCTCTGCCCCCGCAATCTCCTCGACGATGACCGGGGTCAATATTATGGCATCGCCGGCAGGCACCGGTGTGATTAACCAACCGGTGGTCGTGACCGCGCAGGCGACCGGAGGCAACAGTCCGGTCTATCAATTCTGGGTCGGTGATCCCACGGCGACCTACTGGACGATCCTGCAGGATTACGGTTCCGGCAACAGCGTCACCTGGACGCCGACGGCCACCGGCGTGTTTCCGCTGGTCGTGCGCGTGCGCGAATCCACGAGCACGAATCCGTATGATTTTCAGAACAACCTGTTCTATACCGTCGTCGCCAGCGGGTTGCGCTCCGTCTCGCTGAATACCTCACTCTTCTCTCCGCAACCAACGAAGACGCCGATTACGCTGACGGCAAGCGCCGCCGGCGGTTCGGCGGTGGTGTTTCAGTTCCTGACCATCAACAGCAGCGGAACGGCCACCATTTTACAAAACTATTCCGCCACCGCGACCTGTATCTGGACGCCCTCCGTGCAGGATACCTATACTGTGAAGGTCTTCGCGCGCGAATCCACCGGGACGCAGGACCCGAATATGTTTGCGCAAACGAGCTTCACCATCAACAACACGACGCCACCGTTGACCGCGTTGACGATGGCGGTCGCGCCCACCACCGGCATCGTCAATCAACCGGTGACCATCACCGCGCAGGCGACCGGCGGCAGCAACCTGACCTATCAGTTCTGGGTGGGAGATCCCACCGCGACGTATTGGACGCTATTGCGGGATTACGCCGCTTCGAGTGCCATTAACTGGACGTCGACCAGCGTGGGCACCTTCCCGCTGGTGGCGCGTGTCCGCTCGGGCGGCAGCACCAACCAGTATGACTTGCAGAGCTACCTGTTTTACCCGGTGGCCGCGCCTCCGGCGTTGAGCGCGGTGTCGCTATCGGTGTCGCCGGCGTCCCCGCAGCCCATCAACAGCGCGATCACCATGACGGCAAAGCCCACCGGCGGCACGAATGTCCAGTACCAGTTCTGGTTCGGTGTCGCGAACGGGACTGCCATTACCTGGTCGGCGCTCAATAGCGCGTACCAGTCGGCGTCAACCGTCACCTGGACGACCAGTGTCGCGGGCACGTACCATCTCAAAGTCGATGCGCGCGAAACCGGCGGCCAGACGAATGTCGAATCGAGCGATACCGTCTACAGCATCATCTCCGGAATCCTCGGAGTGACGCTCGCGACCACGCCGGTATCCCCACAATCGACCAATACCACCATCACCCTGACGGCCACTCCCACCGGTGGCGTGAACGTGCAATATCAGTTCTGGGCCGGCGCGGTGACCGGCACCGCGATCACCTGGTCTGCGTTGAACAGTAGTTATCAGAGTGCCGCCACCATTACCTGGAAAACGAATGCGGCGGGGAGCTATCACCTCAAAGTCGATGCGCGGGAAAGTGGGAAAACGGTGGTCGTCGAATCGAGCGAAATGCTCTATAACATCAAACCTGCCTCCGGTTTAACCGGGGTGAAGATCGCCGGTTCACCATCTTCCCCGCTGCCGATCAATAGCGCCATCACCTTGACGGCGACGCCAACCGGCAGCACGAGCGTGCAATACCAGTTCCTGCTCGGTACCGCGAGCGGCACCGCCGTCAACTGGACCGTGCTCAACAGCGCGTTCCAGTCATCCACGGCGTATATCTGGACCGCAGCTACAGCGGGTAGCTACCAATTAAAAGTCGATGCGCGCCAGGCCAGCGGGCAACCGCTGTTCGAGTCGACCGCCGTCAGCTACACCATTCTACCGATCACCGGCACGGTAGCGGCCGGTCCGTTGGCAATCAGCGGGTATCGCGGTAACAAAAAAGCGGCGGTCTCCTATACCTTTGACGATGGTTACCAGAGCCAGATCGATTATGCGGTACCGGCGCTCGATACCTATGGCTTCAAAGGTACGTTCAATGTCATCGCGGGATTCACGCGCAACCTGGATACCGATCCACAGTTGCCCGCGACGAACGGGGCGATCATGGGCAGTTGGCAAGGGTGGAAGCGGGTATACGCCGATGGGCAGGAGATCGGGAACCATTCCTATTCTCATGTGGATATCCCGACGCTGACGGATCCGACCCAGATCGATCTGCAGATCAACGGCAGCGCGACGATCGACCAGACGAACATTGGCGTGCATCCATTCACCTTCGCCTTTCCCTATAACGATCAAAATCCCTATCTGGATAGCCTGGTGCTCGCGCACCATTACGCCATCCGGCTGAACCCGACGGAATTCGGCAATCAGCTCTACTACGTGAGCGACTGGAATGCCGGGGTGGATACTGCCGTCCTGCAGGGAGGATGGTATGTACCGCAGATGCACGGATTCCTGCCCAACGAGTATGGCTCGATTACCCAATCCGATTTTCTCAAGCATCTGGCCTATGTCGCTTCGCTCGCGAGTACCGTGTGGGTCGATACCTACGGAAACGTCAGCCGCTATCTGCAGGAGCGGAGCGCCGCCGCGCTGGAAGTAGACGCCGCCTCCGGCAGTCAAGTGACGTTCGTGCTCACCTGCCCACTCGATCCGACCGTCTTCACCCAGCCGATGTCGATCACCATCAATTCCGGGCTGACCAAGGTGGCCAGCGCAACGGCGACCGTGGTGAAAACCGGAAAATCACTGCCGGTCACTATCCTGGCTAACGGCCAGTTGCTGCTCGATGTCTTACCCGGCAGCGGGCAGGTGACGGTGCAGTGGAAATAACCGATAATTCACCGGATGCACCGGATGATTTGAAGGATAAATAGGATAGGTTATTTCTCTGGAGTGCCTTCTTCATGTCGGTTTCGGCATGAAGAAGGCACTAACGATATTATCCTGCCCATCCTGAAAACCATCCTGCCCATCCGGTGAATTCTTCAGCAACTCCACCCTTTCCGTCGTCGCAAATCCCCGACGTTGCCGTAATACTGCATCGTTCACCAGGCTTGGCGATGCCGCTTTCGCGCAATATTAACCTCATGGGATCGTGGATGAAGGAGCCGGTCATTGCCGAGATGATAGACATCGCGAATTATTATGGAAATAAGCGGGCGGCGGTCTCGTATACCTTCGACGATGGTCTGCAAAGTCAGCTCGATTTTGCCGTCCCGGCGTTGAATGCATTCGGCTTCAAAGGCACCTTCAATCTGATCGCCGGCTTGACGCGCGATCGGGATGCCGATCCGGTAATGCCGAATCACGAAGGATTATATATTGGCAGTTGGGAGAGTTGGGCGCGTGTCGCGGCGCAGGGACACGAAATTGGCAATCATTCCTTTTCCCATCCGGAGATGATGACGTTGACCGATGCGCGGCAAATCGATCGCGAGGTGAACTGCAGCGCGGAAATATGCGCCGCGAAGATTGGCTATTTCCCGCTCACCTTTGCCTATCCCTATACCCATTTCAACCCGGAGATCGATGAGGTGGTATTGCAGCGTCATATCGCCATCCGGCTCAATGAAGCGGGATTCGGCAGCGAATTGCCGACGGTGGAAGCCATGAATGCGGCGGTCGCGGAAGCCATTCGTGAGCGGAGATGGCTGGCGCCGATGATGCATGGATTTGCGACCGGAGAATACGGGGCGGTCATCGAACCGGCCTTTTCTCGTCATCTGGCGTTCACCCAGGCCCATTTGGCGGAAGTCTGGGTGGATACCTACGGCAACGTAAGCCGTTATCTGCAGGAATGGTGCATTGCCGAGATCGTGCTCCGCACCGCCTCTGCGCGCCGGCTCACCTTTACCGTGACCTGCACGCTCGATCCCGCGATTTTCAACCATCCGCTCACCGTGCGCATTCCCACCACCGCGCCTGTCCACACTGTTTCCGCCTTGCTACAGCGGAACGGGATGTGGTTGCCGGTTAGCTTCACGGAGCACGAAATATTGGTCGATGTCGTTCCCGGTAGCGGACCGGTAGATGTGCAGTGGCGGTAAAAAACGGAGAAGTTGTTAGAGGAGCAGTTGCAAAGGTCTCCTATTTCCGCTCACTTACTCGCTAAAGACGAAAGGCGCCGACACGTTAATCCGTCACCACCGCGATGACTTCCGGAACGCGCTCTTTCACGATGCGCTCGACGCCGTTCGTTAGCGTCATCTGCGCCATCGGACAGCCTCCGCAGACGCCCGTGAGCTTCACGTGCACCGTGCCGTCTTCATCGATACTGACTAATTCCACATCTCCGCCATCTGCCTGCAGATACGGACGAATGGTTTCCAGGGCTTCAAGTACTTTTTCTTCCATTCCCACACTCCTTCTCGAATGTACCTCACTGTACCAAAACCACGTCGAACTGTCTACGCGGGATCAGCGGAAGTCACCGCTCACATCATACCCCAAGGAACATACCTTTTAATCGTTCTAAACAAGCAATTCGTTACTGCCGTCCCTTACACTTTAAACTTGCACTTGCACTTACCCTTGCACTTAAAAACATGAAAAAATGTAAGTGTAAGTGCAAGCCAATCGTCAAAAGCCAATCGTCAAAAGCCAACCGCCAAAAGCCAAAAGCCAGCAGCCAAAAGCCAACCGCCTCCCCTGCTACATCCGCCGATTCCGCACATAGCGCGCCGGGATGGAACGAATTGCCCCGTCGCTCATCTCCCCCAGCGGGATGATGAAGACCGGATTGCCTTCGATGGTGGAGGGGATAACCTGAGCCGGTTTGCCGTTGATCTCGGCGCGCGGCGCGGTTTTGCATTTGAAGACGATCAGCGCGGTCGCCATGTCGGCACTGATCTGGTTGGGCAGCGTGGCATAATTGACCCAAAGGCGGTTTTCCTTCGGGCGCGCGGTGATCTGTGTCATGCCCAGCCGGCCATCCGCGGTCACCGTCATCCCTTCGGGAGTGGCCAGCGAGCAGCGCGTCGGCTCGGAGAACGGATTGTAGCCGGCATAGGTACCGGAGATGGGCTCGGTCTGCAGGTAGGCCATGTGTCCGGGCTCGGTAAAGAGCCGCGCGCCGTTTTTCTCAAGCCGTCCGGTCGTTCCCTGCTGGGTGAGCGTGCTGTCACGATCGATCCCTTTGGGCAAGTATGCCCATTCGCCGTTGACGCGCCGGTAGCTGAAGCATTGATCGGTCGGTATGTTGTGATTCCAATCACCGGTGTAATCGGTTTTGAACCCGCATTCCAGCAGATCGGCACCGCTGTGATAAGCGACGTGCAGCGTGTGCGCGGCCGCTTCCCAGCGCGTGTCCAGTTTCGTCTGCTGAAGATGCTGCTGGAAGGCGGCGAAGGTCGGATATTCGGTATTGTCGCCGCACTCGAGGATGAAACCGCCGTAGGCCAGGTTGATCTTTTCCCAGTCGGCGGTCTTCGCATCCAGCGGGGTGTCGGCTTTGAAGTTGTACTGGTTGATCAGCAGTGCCGCTTTCGCGTGCCCAGTGCCTTGCAGTTCGGTCTCGGTATCATCGTTCGAGATCACCACGTCTTCGGTGCGCCCGCAGTCGGTGCTGGGCAGCGGGATAAGACCGAGGAAGCTCACCCCGTCCTGCAGCGTGATATGCTGGCCGTCTTTAACGCGGCATGGGAACGTGGAAATCTCCTCGCCATCGACATACAGTTTCCAGGTGGGTGTCTTTTGGAAATTGAACAGTCCGATGGTGGTCTGAAAGCTTTTCACCTCCGCCGGACGGCGATAGACCGGATCGTCTAGTTTGTCTTCCGGACTGGTGAGAATGATCGCCTTGTTTTTGTATTGCAAGGCGCAGGGGAAGCCGCCGAAGGTATCCAGGCTGCCATTCGGATTCTGCGACCAACTGCCATCCGCGCGTTGATAGCGGTGCAGCGAATCGAGCAGGTTGGTCTTATTGATCCCGTAGCGGCAGGTGAGCGTGCCGATCTCGTCCAGCTTCTCCACCGGTTTCGCCGCGCGCCGCCACTGCGCCATGATCGGCATCGCGAAATTGCCCACCGCGACATCGACGGTGGCCAACCCGTAGTGATGGCCCAGATAGGAGCGTTTCCACAACGGCGTATCGGCATAACCACCCCACATCTTATAATTCACCGTGATATCGTAGGGCAGCGGTTTATCGTCGATCATATGCCCAACCCACTCCGGCGCCCACGGACCGTTCAGCGTCTGCTGGGCGATGGTGTCGGGCGGCGCATCGTGGCCGATCACCGGCATGCCGTTGGTGTCGGCATTGCCGATATCGTGCAGCGCGCCTTTCGGGGACAGCGTGTGCATGATATGCTGCAAACCGTCCTGGATGCAGAATAACTCCGCCGGCCCGGTGCGTCCCGAGGTGCTGATGAAGCGGCGCAGGCCGGGATGGAAGCAGGAGGTCAACTCTTCGATCGATTTCGTCAGCATGCCGCGGCCCATCATGCGGTCCATCTCGGTGGGGCCGTAATCCGCGTAGAGTTTCTGATCCTTCAAGGTGATGGCGAAGTAGTAGTGATCGATCGATTCCTGCGTCGAGCCGTCGAACCAGCACCAGGTGCGCAGCGGCCAGTGTTCCAGGCCGTAGCGGCCGTCGGCCATCACCCGCTCGGAGTCGATGATCTTCCCGCCCAGCAGCGCGCCGGCCGCCGCGGTGTGATTGAAGTTCATCGTCCCCATGTTGTAGCAGTAGGGGCGATAAAAGTTGGTATTGCCGCGCCAGTCGCCGGTCTTTGCGTAGTAATCGCGCGCTTTCTGCGCTTCCGTCCACGGATGCACCAACTCGCCGATTTCCTTCTCCGGCATCAGCCACGCTGTCCAATACAGTTTCCAGTGATCGCGCACCGGCGCGGGAAACACCTCGGCGTATTGCAGATAGGTTTGCACCTTTTCCGCCGCATCGAAGCCGTCCCAGCGTCGCGGCATGATGGCCAGCATGCGATCGATCCACTTCGCGTAAGCCTCCGGGGTCGCGGGGAATTGCGCCCCTTCGCCGCCCAGCGCATGTAGTTCCTGCACGCGCTGCCACTGCCAGTCGGGCATCCACGCCGGACGTTTGAAGCCATACTGTTGCGCATAGCCTTTGATCTGCGCGGCGGTCGGCATCACCGCGGTCGGTTTGCCGTGACTCCCCGCCGTCAGCGCTGCTGCGAGTTTGGCGGCGTCCGCGATGGTGGGCAATTTGCCCACCGTTTCGGCTTTCGCGTCCGGCTCGAAGGTGATTTCGAGCACCGGCGAATGAATTAAAATGCCGCGACCGCCGGTGCTGGTGCCCCACTCGTAGCCGCCCGTCAGATAGCGCGCGTCATAATATTCTTCCTTGCGCACCAGCAAGCCGTTATCTTCCAGCGCGCGCAAGCGCGTGGCGAGGGAGGCGCCATAAGTGGCATCGGTGAGCAGCGCGGTGAGATCCAGCCGGCCTTCCGGGTGCTTATATGACACTGCCACCGGACCGAAACGGGTCGGATAACGATCATGTTCGGTGTCCTGCGCGCCGTATTTCGCCCAATAACCGGTGCCGTTGAGATACGCGTTGTAGGTGGGACCGAGCTTGGGATCGGCGACCCACGGCTTGCGCAGCGCCCAGGCCACCGCGTGCCATTGCGGTGGATTGTCCTTCCATTGCGTGCCGAGAAACGACATGCCGGAGGGATCGTCGTAGCCTTCCGGCCAAAATTCCGTATCCTTGAACGGCAGCAGCAGCTCGACCTTCCGGATGGCGAAACCCGCGTTCACCTGCATGGCGATCTGCTCCGCCGCGCCGGGGAAGCGCACCAGCAGGCTGCGATGCACGGCGTCGAAAACCAACGCGCCGGGTTTCATCCCGTTCTCGCGCTTGGCGGGATTCCAGATTGCGCTGGGGCCCATGCCGGAATATCCGTGATCGATCACCTCTGTTTTTCCATCCTCACCGAGGATGACCGGCGTGTCCCAAAACGTCAGAAACCCGCTGATGCCGGCCGTCTGTGGCGCGCGGAACGACAGCGTCACCGGCTCTGCCGCCGCAAATCCCAGACTACACAGCGCAAAGAGCGCGAAGAATAGGGTGTATCTCATCGGAATGCCTCCTCATTGGGTTTACGGAGTCTCGCCTTCCCGTCGCCATGTTCAGCCAACCGACCTGACTTACACTTGCACTAATACGTTGGGATTTAGTGCAAGTGCAAGTGTATGTGTAAGTGTAAGACTGGCCCCGAACCTGACACCTGACACCTTACAAGATAACACTCGGCGTCTGCACGCGCTGCCGGTGTGGAGAGACATCTTGCAGCGGTTGCAGGTAGACTTTCTCTAACTTCACCGCCAGTTCCGGTATCTCATCGATGGTGCCGTCGAGATAGGCGGTCAGGCGTTCGGACAGGCTTTCCAGCCGCGTGCGGATGCCGCCGTAGCGCAGTTCGATCACTTCCAGGCCGAATGGACGATAGGTGTCTAGCCACCAGTCGCGATGGCAGCGCCAGAGCGCATCGACGGCCGCGCGCGCGGCGGGCAATTCCGTCATCGCCAATTTGCGCAGGGTCGCCTTGTCTCCCGCGAGATAGGCGCTGGCCAGTTGGCTGCGCAGCGAAATCTTCAGCGATAGCGCGCGCGCAATGGCGGCGGGGAAATGCAGCCGTGACGCGAGCAGCCCCGGCTTCTCCGCCGCGGCGGAAAGCGTGTCGGCCAGTTCGCCAAAGTAGCCGCGCACATCGAAACCTTCCAGGTTCGGATCGGTGATCGCCAGCAACGGGTCCTGCCAGAGCAGCCACTTGCTCACGTTGTCCGGGCCTTTGGTGCCGTCATGCAGCGTGGCGAAGTAATCGATCTTGCTGGAAGTGCAGTAATCGTCCCAATCGGCATCGCAGGCGCCGCGAAAGTTGGCGGCGATAGTCGCCGGCTCGACCGCGCCCGCGTAGCCGAATTCGGCGAAATACTGCAGGGCAGGCAAGGCGGAGAAGACGTCGCATTCCATCCCGTCGTCGCCCCACAGCGTCACGAAGACTTCGCGGATGCCTTTATTGCGGCAGGCGGTCATGCAGGCGTTAGTGACGGTGAAGGCATACGGCAACGCGGTCCACAGGCGGTTCCACGTCCACACCCCGCCCGCGACCAGCGGCTCGGAGCCCAGCGCGCGGTGCTGATCGATCTTATTCTCGTAGTCGGATACTTTGGTGTGGTAATAATCCCAATACACCAGCTCGACGCCTTTCGGAATGCGCTCGATCACTTCCGGCGCGACGCGAAATTCCTGGTCGTAATAGTTGCTGTACGTGCCGGCGGCAGCCAGCGCGAAATACATGTCGCTCCAGATCATCGGGTGCAGGCCGTGCCGAATGCAAATCTCGCGCACGCGCGCCAGGTGATCGTTCAGCACCATGCTGGGGTTGTTTTCCCCGTGCAGTTCCTTATACTTTCCGGTGCCCAGGCCATAGGCTTCGTCCATGCCGATATGAATGCGCTTCGAGCGGAACGGGGCGCTGGCGGCGGCAATCATCTTCTCGATCAGCGCGTAGGTCGGCTCATCGTCCGCCAACAGGATACCCGGGGCATCCTTATAGGCCGCGTAAGCCGGCCATTGCAGGATCATCTCCAGGTGTCCGAGCGTCTGGATGCACGGCATCATCTCGATGCCCAACGCGTCGGCGTAATCATCCAGGGCTTTCAAATCCTCGAAGGTATAGCGTCCGCGCAGGTAGCCAAAAAACGGTTCGCCGGGTACTTCGTAGGTATCTTCGCTGTAGAGCATGATCAGGTTGACGCCCATCAGCGCGCTGCGGCGCAACAGGTTCTTCGCTGCCGGCACGGTCAGCACGCCGTTGCGGGAGACGTCGATCATCGCGCCCAGCATATCGAAGGTCGGTGTTTCCGCCATCGCGGCCGGCGCCTCGCTGCCGAGAAGCCGTCCCACCGCGCGGAAGGCATCGATCGGTCGCGCGTAGCTCACCGTCAATCCGGCGGCATCGCCGCGCACCGCGTATCCGCGCGCTTCGCCGTTGGGCGTGAAGGTGACCGCCACTCCCGTGCCAAACCGTTCAGGACGCTCGGTAATAATTTCCCCCAGCCCGGCGCGTAAATTGGCCGGACATTGGTTCAGATCAATGGTTAAATTCAGCACCGTATTCTATACTCCTTAATGGTTACTCTCCCGGATTATTAGGTGAGCCGTGGTCGGCAGAGGACTGCCGGGCTCCCAGGCTTAGGACTCCTATTGGCCGGCAACGGACTGCCGGGCTCCCAGGCTTGGGACTCCTATTGGCCGGCAGCGGACTGCCGGGCTCCCAGGGTCAGATCACGCGAAAGTCATTTGTCGTGAACAATCACATTGCCTGAAGGGCAAAGCTATATCAGCCCAGGGCAACGTCCTGGGTTACCGGTTAGGTCTGATGTGAACCCTGAAAGGGTGGACTATGTTGGTATAACGCCAACGCTATTTCGTCGTCCAAAAGACCAGCGGGACGCGCTTTCCTTGCTCGATATGCCCCTGCATGATGAGAAAATTGCAAAAGATGTCCTTGCCGCTGGTATCGGTGTATTCCAACTGGAAACGATGGCGGCCCGCGGCCAAGCCCACGGCTTCGCTCGTCCAACCGGGGCCGGTTTGCGTATGGCTCCAGGCGTCATCCAGCGTCACAGTATACGTGTCGCGCGCCTGCGAGCGCACCAGGTAGATGCCGTCCGCCGGGATTTCCAGCCATCCACTGTAGCGGTAGCGCGCGCCTTGCTGCCGTGTCTCCGGTTTCAGCGTCAGGTCCGTGACTACCTTCGGCTCCGTGGCTTGTTGCGTGCCGGCCGGGATGACTTCATAGCGCAATCCTCGCATAACCTCCGCCGGGGCGCCGGTCGCGGCCAGCGGCGGCAGCACGGTAATGGTCATCGCCAGCGTGGTCGAGACGCCGGTTTTGCTGATGCCCAGCGCCTTCAACGGATACCCCGTCGCCTTGCCGTCTTTTGCGGTCAGCAACAGCGGGGTATGGTACAGCGGTGAGGCGGCGGTGGGGTCCGCGCCATCCAGCGTATAGTGGATTTCCAGCGGGCTGCGCGCCAATATCGGTACCGTCGCCGGTGCGAGGCGGCATTCACTGCGCTTGTCCGACCGCAATTCGGCATCGGAGCGGGTGATCGCATTCGCGCGCGTGGGGTCCTCCGCCGGCACGAGCAACTGTGCGGAAGGCCGGCGCAGCGCGCGGACGATGGCAGCGGTAGCCTCATTCGCGACCAGCGCGTTGCCGGTGGCGTTGAGATGCACACCGTCCAGGGTGAGGATACCGTTTTCTTTGTTCTCCGGGTTGCGCGTCTTCAACTCAGCGAGGAAAGTTTTGCGCAGGTCGCAGAGTTCCACGCCCAGGTCGGCGGCCACCTTGCGGCTGATGGCGCCATACTGCTCCAGCGGCGCGTCGGCGGGCACCGGTTGCTCGTTTTTACTGGGCATGTTGGTCATCGCATGGCGCATATCATTGCTGCCATCGGTCTTCTCGCCGATCACCGCCGGGGTGGCCAGCACGACGACCACGCCGATGGCTTGCAGCGTACCGATGGTATTGCGCAGCGCGGCTTCATACTCCTCCGGTGTGGTACCCTTGCCGCCGAAGCGCAACTCGCGGTGCCAGACGTCGTTCACACCGATATAGTAAAAGACGATGCTGGGTTGATGAGGACGGATGGCGACGGCGGTGCGCCAGCCCACATAGCCGGTGGCGCGCATGCCCGGCACGCCGGAGCCAAGCACCACCACCTGCAAATCCGGACGCTTCGCCGCCAGCGCCTGCCGCACCAGCGTAATGAAGCCCGTGGGCGTCTCCGCCGCCGCGGTGATGGAATCCCCCATGAAGATGATCCGATCACCGGACCGTAATGGCGAATCCGGCGCGGTGAGCAAGTCCAGCCCGCTCGGAGCCGCCCAGGCCAGGGAGGCCATCAGGAGTAACGCCAACGCCAGATATCTCATGGGTGCTCCTCGTTCTGCAGTGCTGCAATATTCTACTGATTTTATCGAACCGCTACAATGAGGAGTGAGGAAGCGGTGTAAGAAGGCAGCGCACCCGCTGGTTTTTCAGGAATATTCCCAGGCCATCCTGGCGCGCGAGCGTCCTCGCGAGCACTTCGGTGGTTTCGATACGACCATCCATAGTCTACTCAACCACCGAAGTGCTCGCGAGGACGCTCGCGCGCCAGGACGGCCGGAACGATTACTAATTCTTCAAGCCTTGAATCGGCGCCGGGATGCGACCGCCGCGGGCGATGAAGGGGGCGGAGTTCAGCTTGCTGACCGGCATTATCGGCGTGTGACCGAGTAGACCGCCGAATTCAACCCGCTCACCGACGCCTTTGCCGGGGACGGGGATCAACCGGACGGCGGTGGTTTTCTGGTTGACCACCCCGATGGCCGCTTCGTCGGCGATGATGGCGGAGATTGTTTCCGGCGGGGTGTCGCCCGGTATGGCGATCATGTCCAACCCCACCGAGCAGACGCTGGTCATCGCCTCCAGCTTTTCGATGCTCAGCACGCCTTCTTCCGCCGCTTGAATCATGCCGGCGTCCTCGCTGACGGGAATGAACGCCCCGCTCAAACCGCCCACGTAGGAAGACGCCATCGCGCCGCCTTTTTTTACCGCGTCGTTGAGCAATGCCAGTGCCGCGGTGCTGCCCGCCGCGCCGCAGCGCTCCAACCCCATCTCTTCCAGAATCTGTGCCACGCTGTCGCCAATGGCGGGCGTGGGGGCGAGGGAGAGATCGACGATGCCGAACGGCACCCCCAGCCGGCGGGAAGCTTCCTGCGCCACCAGTTGCCCCATGCGCGTGACTTTGAACGCGGTGCGTTTGATCGTTTCCGCCACCACGCCGAAATCTTCGCCGCGCACCTTCTCCAGCGCGTTCTTCACCGCGCCGGGACCGCTCACGCCGACGTTGATCACACACTCCGGCTCACCGATGCCGTGGAATGCGCCGGCCATGAAGGGATTGTCCTCCGTGGCGTTGGCGAAGACTACCAGCTTGGCGCAACCGATGCCGTCACGCGCGGCGGTGAGTTGCGCGGTGCGCGTGATAATCTCGCCCATCTCGCGCACTGCGTCCATGTTGATGCCCGCGCGCGTGGTGGCGACATTCACCGAGGAGCAGACGCGTTCGGTGGTTGCCAGCGCCTCCGGGATGGATTGGATAAGCTTCCGATCCCCTTCGGTGTAACCTTTGTGCACCAGCGCCGAGAAGCCGCCGATAAAGTTCACCCCGACCGTCGCCGCAGCATGCTCCAGCGTCTCCGCGAAAGCCACGTAGGAGGCATCCGTCGAGGCTTCCGCCACCAGCGCGATAGGCGTGATGGCGATGCGCTTGTTGATGATCGGGATACCGAATTCCTGCTCGATCTCGTCTGCTACCGCCACCAGGCGATCCGCGCACCGGGTGATCTTGCCGAAGATGCGTCGTCGCGCCGTCGCGCCATCGTGATCCGCGCAGTCGCGCAGCGAGATGCCCATGGTAATCGTGCGGATATCCAGCTTCTCCGCCTCGATCATGTGCAGCGTTTCCAAAATATCAAACGGGTTCATCAACGGCATGGTGGTACCTTTAAATCTGTGCGCGAAAAATTCCTAAATCCGGTGCATAGCGGTGAAGATTTCTTCGTGTTGCACGCGCACCTGGACACCGAGGCGTTCGCCGACGACATCGAGTTGTTGTGCCAGTTCGGGGATCGCCAGCCGTTCGCTGTCGATGTCCACCAGCATAATCATGGTGAAATAATCCTGCAGGATGGTCTGGCTGATATCCAGGATATTGACGTGGTGCTCGGCCAGTGCGGCACTGACACCGGCAATAATGCCAACGCGATCTTTACCCAAAACGGTGATAACGGCTTTCACGGGCGATGCTCCTCAGCGGTGGTCTGCGGGGATAATCATACCGGAGGCGACGGCAGGCGTCCAGCGGACGTGAACGACCGGCCTGTCGGAACCATTCCTGGTACCTATAGGCCGCCCTGGCGCGCGAGCGTCCTCGCGAGCACTCCGGTGGTTGAGTAGACTACGAAGGGTCGTATCGCAACCATCGGAGTGCTCGCGAGGACGCTCGCGCGCCAGGGCAACCTGAACAGGTACCTGCCTTTAGCGCATCTCGCGCTGGTTATTGGTGTAGATAACCGGCGCAGTTAATTCGCCGCCATCACTACCGGTCGCGAGGAATGCTCGCAGTGCAAAATGGCCATGGCTTTTTGCTGGATGCACCATTCACAGCCGGGAACGCTCAGCACATCGCATTCGGTGCCGAGAATGAAGGGGTGGTTGACCGCGCGCATCTTGGCCAGCAATGTTTCCCCTTGGGCTTCCACCTGGTGCGCGGTAATCAGCGCGTCGGAATAGAACTGCTTGCTGGGCAGGTTGCCGAAAAGCACAATATTCTTCGGGATCAGCGCCGCGTCTTCCCAGAGCTTGCGCGAACTGCCCAGACTCAAAATCGCCGGGTCAAGCTCGGTGAATTTTCGCACCATCGCCTCGGTCAATTCGCCGCAACAATGGAAAATCAAATCCACCCCCTGCTCCTCGCAATACATTTTGAGCTGGCGGTTGTACGTCATCACGAAGCGGTCGAAGATGTCCGCGCCATCTTCCATTTGATTGGGGGAGAGATACACGCGATTGGCGGCCGGCTCAGCGACGAAGATCGCCTTCGCCCCCGCTTTTACCTGCGCGGCCACCGAGCGCAGAATGGTGCGAATCGCCAGTTCCAGCGCCCCTTCGACGATGGTAATCTCCTCGTCTTCCTGGACGGTGAACCCATTGCCGGCCAGCGCGATCGGCGTAATGGGATCGGCCACCAGCTTCGTCATCAAGGAAAACGGACCGATCACCATGCCGATCGGCAGCAAGGTGGTGTGGTGGGCGATGTAGGCAATCGAATCGATATGCGCCTGCAGGCGCGGATGAAACGGCTCATGCCGGCGCTGGTGCAGATTCGCAAAGTCCGTCTGCGTCGGCGGGGTGGCGAAGTGATATTTGGCGATCTCCGCTTCCGCAACGCCCAGCGAGGACAGCAGCGTCAATTTTTCCAGTTCGAGGTCCATATGCGGCACTGCCAGCGGGGTGTGGAAACGTCGCGCGGTTTCCTCGATCACCTGCCCGAGACGCGTGCCGTCCGTCAGTATCGCGTGCGGATCGAGATATTCATGCAACACCAGGTCGGTGCCGATCGGCATATGCAAGCCGGATGCTGCCAGGTCCAGATAATATTGTCGCTCCATTTCTTCCTCCCATGGCCGGCATCGGTGCAAGGTTGGGCCGGCCGCGCTTTACCTCTATAGCATAGACCGGAAGGAAGAAAAGGTCTGGCACTCTCGTGCCGTTTTCCTGGGAATCTCGGCGCACACTTTTGTCATTTCATGCGCTCTGGCACTTTCGTGCTAATGATGCTACCGCGGAGATGCAAAGAAGTGGTTATATCCTGTCAGCGCAAGATGGGACAATATCACGAAGGCGGAATCGCGTTTGCACAAAGGTAAGCGTTCCGGGCATCCTGGCGCGCGAGCGTCCTCGCGTGCCAGGATGCCCGGAACGCTTACATTTATCTGAAACACATCCCGTGAATTCGTAAGCGGAGCATTAGAGCGTCGATCGATGCAGGCGCCGGTATTCGCCGGGGGGGCGTCCGGTATATTTTTGGAACACTTTAGTGAAGTAGCTCTGATCGTGAAAACCGCAATCCATGCCGATCTGGATGAGGCTCTTTTCCGTGAGCACCAGCATTTCGCGTGCCCGTTCGACGCGCATCCGTGCCAGCAGGTCGGTGAATGAGTCGCCGAAGGTTTGCTTGACTACGCGGCTGAAGTGCGACGGGGACAGGCAGGCGATGCGGGCGATATCATCGCGGGAGAGTTCCTCGTGCAGGTGATCGTGCATATACTGCATCGCCGCGCCCAGCAGCATCCCGATCGGATAAGAATGACCGGCGTTGATGGCGTCCATGATGCGCTCGAGCAGCGCAACCAACCATTCGCAGAGCGCTTCCTCACCGTCGATATGCGCCAACTCGGCAAACGCGGAATAGTTGGCGCCGAGTAACTCGGTGGGATCGCCGCCGGCTTCCACCGCGCTGCGCGACATGATCACCACCAGTTCGAGCAGAAAACTTTTCAGCAGCGAGGGGCGGTTGCGGCCCATGAAGTAGATGCCCACCAGCATGCGATTGAGGATCTCGCGGGCGGCGGCACGGTTCCCTCCCTTGATGGCGGACAATAATCCCGGTTCTTCCACCAGGTAAATGTCGCGGATAGAGTGGTAATTCTGCTCCTTGAGCGCGTGGATCGCCTCCGCGCGGTCCGACTCGCGCCGGGCTGCCAGCCGGCGCATCTCCAGAAACGCGGCATTGGTCAGGTTCGCCTGTTCCGCCAGCGTGAGCAACTCCAGCGTGGCCCGGCGCACCTCGCTCAACGGCAACGGAGATTGACCAGCGGTATCGGCGCCCGCCGTCACGAAGAGACCACCGCGGATTTGCGCGTTCGTCATCAACGGCACGGCCCACACCATTGCGCCGTGCGGGCACAGCTCGATCGATGGTTCGCCCCAACGAACCGACTCCTCGATGAGCCGGCGACGAAACGCCGCCTGCCGCGGCGCGAAGGTGCAATCGTCTTCCGCGTCCTCCATGCCGGCCACCGCTTCGCCTTGCGCATTGACCAGCACGGGAAGCCGCCCCCACGACCGCGCATAGGTGGCGGTGAGCGCATGAAAGGCCGGCAGCAAGTCGTCGAGCGACAGCGCCGGAGTAGGGGCATTGTTTTCAGTTACAGCAGTGATGGTAGGCATACGCATTCAACAAGGAACACGATCAGTCTAACACATCTTCGCTTTCCCTGTCACGGAATCCACAACCGTCGCAATGTTTGTTCCTTGCCACCCGGGTGCGCATAGGCGTTGCCGTTTTTACCGGTGGGCCGATATTCGATGCGAAAGCGGATGAAGCTCTGCCGTTTCAGGCCGATCGCGTTATATGGCAGATTGACGATCCAATACGAGGTGGCGTTCCGGCACGCCGCCCGCGCCTTCAATTCCGGCATGGCCGGCAGCGCGTCGCCGGGTTGGCCATCCGTCAGCCGGCGGAAGCGCGCTTTCGCTTCGTCGGTGATCGGACTGTCGAGATTGACGATCAAGTCATAATACGGCTCGATGCTCTGCGTGCGCAGCGTCCCGTCATCGTCACCATCGAGAAGAATCGCCAGCGACGCCTTGGCTTCGGGATGCTGGTTGATGTGTATGGCAAGGCGTATCCATTTGTTGGTATTGCTGGCCACCACCTCAGCCGGAATCTTTTCCGTGCCATCCGTCAGGGTAATCGCAGACGCATGGGTAAAAAGTTGCTCCAACGGAAGCTGCTTGAATTCCGCATCGTCGCTGTCACCGGTCGTTTTGCCATAAGTGTTTGGCGTGGGTTTCTCGCCTTCGGCAGGAGGAGTAACGATGTTGATCGCCGTAGCCGACCCTAAAGCCGCGACCGGCGGCATGAGCGTGCCGGTGACCGCCGTCGTCTCGCTATTCAGCGCGGAAGCGCGCCCGTTCGTCTGCGTGGTCTCCACCGGGAGATCGCTGAAGGTCGCGATCAAGGGCGCCAGATCTTCGGGAGCGGCAGTGCCCGGCGCCGTCACTCCGGCCTGGGAACTATTGGCGGTCGGAGCCGGGTGATGGAGGGTGGTCAGCATCACCACGATAGCCATGATCGCCAGCAAGGCCGCCATCGCTACCAGGTTATTTTTCTTCATCCAGGCGACGGTATCCACCTTCGCGACTTGGGCCATGCGTGGTGCGGTGACGGTATAAAACGGTTGCTGGGCAACGCCGACGATCGTCATCGGCTCCGCCAGTCCTTTGATCGGTTGTTCCTTCCAAACCTGCCAGGCCAGCCCGCCACGATCCCCCAGAATCAAGCGTGCGTTGTCAAACACCGCTTCGGAAAGGTAAGTCTGTCCGGCGCCGGCCAGCGAGCACAAGCGGGCGGCGACATTGACATGGTGACCGAAGACATCGCGTGAGGTTTCCCCGATGCGAGTGACTAATCCGAGGTGCAGACCGATATGGATGTGGTATTCCGATTCGTCAGCTTGCCGTTCGAGTGGTATGTTAGCCGCGCGCAACTCTTCGACAAAGTAACTGGTCTTGAGCGTGCTGCGATTGTAACGCTGTGCGGTGGCTTGCAGTTCGAGCGCGCACTCGGTGGCGACGGCCGGATTGGCGAAGACGGCCAGTATGCCGTCACCCGCCGTATTCACGATTTCGCCGCTCTGATTGCGCTCGATGATCGCTTTCGCGACGGTATGGTGGAGGCGCAACAACTTTTGCGACACCGACAGGCTGGTACTGGAGATCTGACTGTACCCGCTGATATCCGCAAACAGGATCGTCAGCATCTCCGTGTTGGCCCCAACACGAAAGCGCTCAACCCGCGCCAATTCCTCCGGAGTAACGGCCAACAACGTGCCGCAAACCAGGCAACTCAGTTCGGTATCTTCTTGCTGCGTCTTGCATGATGGGCACTTCATTACGGGTACCCTCGATCAACGATTCCGCTGCAGCTGGCGCGCGAGCGTCCCCGCGAGCAGGTCGGGTATTTCCCCGGTGCTCGCGAGGACGCTCGCGCGCCAGCTGCGGACCGCCCATAACTGGTCTTTAACGCTCATGTCATTGCTTCGTGGTCACCGCTTTCACTGCGTCCTTCTTTGTCGTGTCATACTTCGAGACGGCGGTGATTAACAGGGGGTAGGAAGTGCCCGACGCGGGGGTGGTGCTGGGCGTGACGTTCAAGGTATAGAGCGCCAGCGCGCCGGGAACGAGGGCGGCGGTGGCGATGCCTTTCGAGCCGGTGATGGTCGCGGTGATATCCTTGCCGGTGCCACGGTCAACCACCTGCACCGTCCAGCCGGAGACGCCGGGAAGCGAGCACTGCAAGGTAAAGGTGTCGGTGGTGCTGCCGGTGTTCTTCACCTCGAAGAGATAGTGCACCACGGTGCCGCTGCTCGTTGTCTGCGCCTTTGTCTGGTTGGTGCCGTCCAGATTGATCACCCCGAGACCGGTATAGGCGGTTTCCCCGTAGTTGCAGATCGCCTGGTCCGGTTGCCCGTAGAGCAGCACGGTGGTGATCGCTTGCACCACGTCGGCCTTGGTTGTGCTGGTTGAAGATATCGCGGTGATCTTCAGTGTATTCATCGCCCCGCCGATGAGTGTGCTGCCGGCGGTGACGTGAATGGTATATTTCGTGAGGGCGCCCGCCGCGAGCATCACGTTAACGCCGGTCTTGATGCTGGTGGTGATATCTTTGCCGGTGGCCTGATCGATAAACTGAATCGTCCAACCGGTGGCGGCGAAGGGGCAACTCAGCGCGTAGGTATCTGCCGTGTTGCCGGCGTTCTGCAGTTGGAAGAGGTAGGTCAGCACCACCCCGTTTTGCGTCGATTGGTTCTTCGTCTGCCCGGTTCCGGTCAGGTTGAAGATGCCACCGCCGGTGTAACCGGCATCACCGTAGTTGCAGACAGCCAGGTCCGGCTGATAGACGGGGGTGACGGTGGTGATCGTCTGTACCACGTCGGCCTGCGTCGTGTTGATCGCAGAGACCGCCTTCATGGTGAGCGTATTCACCGCGCCCGCCGGCAACGTGCTGCCGGGGGTGACGTGAATGGTATATTTCGTGAGAGCGCCCACCGCGAGGGGAACGTTGATCCCGGTCTTGATGCTGGTGGTGATGTCTTTGCCGGTGGCCTGGTCGATAAACTGTATCGTCCAGCCGGTGGCGGCGAAGGGGCAACTCAGCGCGTAGGTGTCCGCCGTGTTCCCGGCGTTCTTCAATTGGAAGAGGTAGGTCAGCACCACCCCGTTTGCCGCCGACTGGCTCTTGGCCTGCCCGCTGCCGGTCAAATTGAAGATGCCGACGCCGGTATAACTGGCATCGCCATAGTTGCAGACGGCCAGGTCCGGCTGGTAGACGGGGGTGACGGTGGTCACTGCCTGCACCACATCGGCCTGCGTCGTGTTGCCCGCAGAGACCGCTTTAATGGTCAAGGTGTTCACCGCGCCGGCTAGCAGCGTGCTGCCGGCGGTGACGTGAACGGTGTATTTCGCGATGGCGCCCGCCGCCAGTGTGACTTTGACCCCGGCCGGCAGACTGGCGGTGATGTCTTTTCCGGACGTCTGATCGACAAACTGCACTGTCCAGCCGGTCGGCGCCGCGGGACAGCTCAGCGTGTAGGTGTCTCCGGTGTTGCCGGCATTCTTCAACTGGAAGAGATAGGTCAATACCACGCTGGTTTGTGCTGACTGGTTTTTTGTCTGCCCGCTGCCGGTCAGATTAAAGACACCGACACCGGTATACGTGGTCTCGCCGTAATTGCAGATCGCCAGGTCGGGTTGATAGCCGGCGGTGACGGTGGTGATCGCCTGCGCCACGTCGGCTTTCGTTGTGTCGAGTGAAGACACGGCGGTGATCTTCAGCGTCGACAGCGCACCGGCGAGGAGCGTGCTGCCGGGAGTGACGTGAATGGTATATTTCGCGATGGCGCCGGGCGCGAGCGTCACGTTGATGCCGGTTTGCATGGTGGCGGTGACGTCCTTGCCGGTCGCCTGATCGACAAACTGCACCGTCCATCCGGCGAGGGTCGATGGGCAACTCAGCGCATAGGTATCCGTCGTGTTGCCGGCATTCTTCAACTCGAAGAGGTAATGGACGACCACGCCGCTGGACGTCGCCTGGCTTTTCGTCTGCCCGCTGCCGGTCAGGTTGAAGATGCCGAAGCCGGTGTATGTGGTCTCCCCGTAGTTGCAGATCGCCAGATCCGGCTGATTGCTGGACGCGACGGTGGTGACCGCCAGCACGGCATCGGCCTTTGTCGTGTCGATCGCGGAGACGGCGGTGATCTTCAGCGTATTTTGCGCGCCCGCCGTCAGTGTGCTGCCGGGGGTGACATTTACGGTATATTTCGCCACCGCGCTCGGCGCAAGGTTCACCGGCATTCCGGTTTGCATGGCGGTCGTGACATCGTTGCCGGTCGCCGTGTCGATGAACTGTACCGTCCATCCGGTGGAAGCAGCGGGACAGTTCAGTGTCAAGGTATCCGTCGTATTACCGGCGTTTGTCACTTGGAACGGGTATTGCGCCGTCACACTGTTCTGGACGGTCTGATATTTCGTCTGTCCCGTGCCGGTCAGGTTGAAGATACCGCCGCCGGTGTAGCTGCTGTCCCCGGTATTGCTGATCGCCAGATCCGGCTGATAGCCGGCCGCGACAGTGGTGATCGCCTGCACGACATCGGCTTTCGTGGTATCGGCGGTGGAAACCGCGGTGATCTTCAAGATAGCGGCGGCACCGGCGACGAGCGTGCTGCCGGGGGTGACGTTCAGGGTATATTTTTCAATCGCGCCCGGCGCGAGGCTTACGCTGACACCGGCAGCGAGCGAACCGGAAATGTCGTTGCCGGTGGTTTGATCGCTGCACTGCACCGTCCAGCCGGCGGCGGCCGGACACGAGAGGGTATAGGTATCCGCCGCATTGCCGGCATTCATCAGTTGGAACTGGTATGATGCCGCCACTCCGTTCTGTACTGATTGGTTCTTCGTCTGTCCCGTTCCGGTCAGGTTGATGAGCCCAACGCCGGTGTAGCTGGGATCTCCGGCGTTGCCGATCGCCAGGTCGGGCTGATAGCCGGAGGCGACGGTGGTGATCGCCTGTACGACATCGGCTTTGGTGGTGTCGATCGCGGAGACGACGGTGATCTTCAGCGTCAGCGCGCCGCCGGCCAGGATTGTGCTGCCGGGGGTGACATTCAGCGTATATTTCGCCACCGCGCCCGGCGCGAGGTTCACCGGCACTCCGGTTTGCATGGCCGTCGTGATATCGTTGCCGGTCGCCGTGTCGATGAACTGCATCGTCCAGCCGGCGGCGGTGGTCGGACAGGTAAGGGAATAGGTGTCCGTCGTATTGCCGGCGTTCTTCAGTTGGAACAGGTATTGCGCCGTCGCACCGTTTGGCACCGACTGAGTCTTGGTCTGTCCCGTGCCGTCCAGGTTGACGATACCGACGCCGGTGTAGCCGGTCTCCCCGGCATTACTGATGGCCAGGTCAGGTTGATAACCGGAGGCGACGGTAGCGATCGCTTGCGCCACATCGGCTTTGGTCTTATCGGCCGCGGAGACGGCAGTGATTTTCACGGTATTCGCCACGCCGGCGAGGAGCGCGTTGCCGGGGGTGATATTCAGGGTATATTTCGCCGTCATGCCCGGCGCCAGGCTCACGTTGATGCCGTTAGTGATCGTACTGGAGAGATCGTTGCCGGACGTTTGATCGAGGCACTGCATCGTCCAGCCGGTCGCGGCAGCGGAGCAAGTGAGAGCAAAGGTATCCGTCGCATTGCCGGCGTTCTGTAACTGGAACTGATAGGACGCCGTTGCGCCATTTTGCACCGCCTGGCTCTTCGTCTGGTTCGTTCCATCCAGGTTGAAGATACCGGTCCCGGCGAAAGTGGCGTCGCCGGCATTGCAAATGATCAGGTCGGGTTGATAGCTGGCAACGACGGTAGCCGTGGCTTTCACCACGTCCGATTTCGTGTTATCGCCCACCGACACGGCAATGAGGCTTACGGTGGCGGACGCGCCGCCGGCGACGGTGGTATCCGGGGTGAGATTCACCGTATAGGTGAGCGCGGAGCCGGCGTTGAACGAGGCCACCAACCAGCCGGCGCCGGTCACCGACGCGGTGATATCCTGGCCGCTGGTCTGATCGACTACTTTCAGCGTCCATCCGCTGCCGGGAGCGGGGCAGGTCAGCGTAAAGCTGTCGGCAGCGCCGCCGGCGTTCTGCAAGCGCGCCAGGTACTGTGCGGCGACACCGGTGGATGTGGTCTGACTCTTCGTCTGCCCACTGCCGGTCGTGTTGTATACGCCGCCGCCCAAATAAGAAGTGTCGCCGGCATTACCGATCGATAGGTCCGGCTGATAGGCAATCGGGGCGCCGAACGCATAGAGACTGTGATCGTCGGAACCGCAGTAAATGGCGCCGTCCGCGCCGATGGCCGGCGAGGATTCCACGCAATTGCCGGTGAGATAGGACCATTTCTTACTGCCTGTTGAGGTGAGCGCATACAGATACTTGTCGTAGGAGCCGACATAGATCGTGCCGTCTCCCCCGATGGCCGCCGAGGACTTGATGGTGTTGCCGGTGGCGTAGCTCCACTTCAGCTTGCCGGCTGAGGTGATGGCATATAGCTTGTGATCGTCGGAGCCGATGTAGATCGAGCCGTCCGAGCCGATGGCCGGCGTCGCGTAGATCATGCCGGTGGTGGCGTAGGTCCATTTCACTGTGCCGGTGGACGAGACCGCGTAGAGCTTGTTGTCCTCCGCGCCGAAGTAAACCGTGCCGTCCGACCCGATAGCCGGCGAGGAAAAGATGATGTTGCCGGCGGTGTAAGCCCACTTCTGCACCCCGGCGGACGTCAGCGCGTAGAGCTTGTGGTCTTCCGAGGTGAGGTAAATCGTTCCGTCGTCGGCAATGGCCGGCGCGGCATAGGCATCGCTGCCCATGGTAAAGGACCAGATCGCCGTGCCGAGAGTCGGATCGATGGCGTAGAGCTTATCGTCGAAGGAAGCGATGTAAACTGTGCCGTCCGGTCCGACCGTCGGGGAAGAGCGGATCCAGTTGCCGGTGGTGAACACCCACTTTTGCTTGCCGGTGGTCGGGTCGACGGCATAGAGGTTCTTATCGTTCGATCCGATGTAGATCGTGCCGTCCGCGCCGATTGCCGGCGAAGAATAGAGATAACCCTGGGTGGGGAACGCCCACTTTTGCGTGCCGTTCGGGTTGATGGCATAGAGATTGTAATCGAACGAGCCGACGTAGATGGTGCCGTCCGCCGCGATGGCCGGCGAGGAATAGACGTCGAGTCCGGTGACATACGACCAGCGCTTCTGCGCGGTGGCGGGACCGGTAAAGGTACTGCGCCCGGTATGCTTCACATCATGGTGGAAGGTCCACCAATCACCGGCGCGCGTGGTGCCGACATAAACCGTTGCGTTGTTGCTGGTTGTCGGCGTCAGCAGCATATCGCAGGTGACCTTCGCCTGATTCACCACCGAACTCGCGGACGGCGTCGCGGCATTGACGGTGGCTTTGAACGTCACCGCCGGCGCGGAAGCGCCGATCGCGAGCGTACCCAGCGCCCAACTCAACGTGCCGGTGGCAGCATTATAGCTGCCGCCGCCAGTGGCGCTGCCGGTCACGTAAGTGAGCTGCGCGGGCAGGGTGTCGGTCAGCACCGTATTCGTCGCGACGGCATTGCCGGTGTTCGTGGCAACCAGCTTATAAGTCACTATACCGCCGGGAGTGACGGCTAACGGTGTGGCGGATTTCGCCAGCGCCAACGCGGGCGCCAGCACGGTGCAGATGGCAGAGTTGCTGATGACCGCCTGGGTGGTCTGCGCGCAGCTTCCCTGCGCCACATTGGTGACCGCGGTGCCGGTGGGGGTATCGGTATTCACTGTGGCCTGGAAGCCGAGGGAGGTATTGGAACCATTGCTCAGTGATCCCAGCGTCCAGGTGATCGTGCGCGAGCCCGTGTCGTAGACGCCCCCGCCGGTGACGCTGCCGTTCACATAGCTGATTTGGGTGGGCAACTGGTCGGTCAGCACGACGCTGCTGATCGCGGAACCATAGTTATTGGCGGCGGTGATGGTGTAGTTCACCGTGCCGCCGGGTGCCGCGGAGACCGGTGTCACGCTTTTCGTCAGCGAAAGGGTTGCCTGCGCCAGCGCGTAGAAATTGCCGCTATAGGTGCCGAAATACAGCGTGCCGTCCCCGCCGATGGCCGGCGACGAGTAGATCAGCCCACCGCTGGCAAAGTTCCACAGTTTGTTCCCGGTCGCCGGGTCGAGACAATAGAGGTTTTGATCGTCCGCGCCAACGTAAATCTTCCCGTCCGCGCCGATCGCCGGCGAGGAATGGATCATCCCGCCAGTGGTAAATGTCCACTTGAGTGCGCCGGCGGAGGTGATGGCATAGAGTTTGTCGTCGAAGGAACCGACGTAAATCGTGCCGTCCGCTCCGATCGCCGGTGAGGAAAAGATCTGATTGCCGGTGGTGTAGGTCCACTTCAGCGTGCCGTTGGCATTGATGGCATACAGCTTATTGTCGAAGGAACCGACGTAAATCGTGCCGTCCGTCCCGACGGCCGGCGACGAGGAGACGATATTGCCCATCGTGTAGGACCAATTCTTCGTGCCGGTGTTCGGATTGAGCGCATAGAGGTTGTTGTCCTGTCCTCCCGCGTAAACCGTGCCGTCGGCGCCGATGGCCGGCGCGCCGGCAAAGCCGCCGGCGGCGAACGCCCATTTCTTTGCGCCGCTGGCGGTGATGGCGTAGAGGCTGCCGTCATACGATCCGATGTAAATCGTGCCGTCTGCGCCGACGGCCGGCGATGAGTCGATCCAGAATCCGGTGGCATACGACCACTTCTGGGCGCCGTTGCTCGGGTTGATGGCGTAGAGGTAGTTGTCTTCCGATCCGATGTAGACCGTGCCGTCCGCGCCGATGGCCGGTGAGCCGATAATCTTGTTGCCGGTGGGGAAGAGCCACTTCTTTGTGCCGTTCGGGTTGAAGGCATACAGATTGTTATCGCACGCCCCGACGTAAATGGTACCGTCATCGGCGATGGCCGGCGAAGAATAGGAATACGCGCTCAGCGAGGGTGTGGTATACATCCACTTCTGCAGCGGCGAAGTCGGGCCGGAAAACGCACTGCGTCCGGTATGCGCGGCGTCGTGATGGAATGTCCACCAATCCCCGCGCCCCGCCGCGCCGGCCGGCATCACGAAGGCGGCCAGCGCCGCAAAGCATAATGCCAGGCCAAGCCAGGCGAACGGAACGCGCTGCGTGGCAGCGTGCGTTGGGAGCATACGCATGGTCGTCTACCTCCGGAACTACCCATCTCTCGCTGGAGAACGCAACGGCACCCAGACGCACCCCTACTTCGACCCGCGACTGATCGTGCCATTGAAAGGATTATTCCACAATCATAGCGGTTTTAACAGTGGTGAACAAAGATACAGGAAGTGGGTAACTGGATACGTGTATAACCATGAAAAGTACGAAAGGTATGAAAACGGTTCAGGATGAAGGGTTGATCTATTTAACTTCCCTCCATAATACCTTGGCCGTCGATACTAGCGATATCCATGAAGCAAGCGCGAGGAAGGCGATGGCGGAGAAAACAAAGATGATATCCCAGCCGGATAGACCCAGACATTGTGGTATCCAGGCATGAAATTCTTCGCGATCGTTAATGGATTGAAGACTTTGCGGATTTACGATGGAATTAAAGGCTGATATGGGGGAGGCAATGACGCAATATTCGAGAAGCGGAAACTCAGTACCTGAATACTGAAAAAATGGAAGTGTATTTACGAGAGTGAACATCGCAAAGAGTCCAATACGCCAGGTAATATTCATAGAACGTTGTGTAAACATACAATAAATGTTTGCACTGATTAATGTGAAAGCTAATGGGAAAACGATGAAGTTTAACAGCGCTATTGCAATATATGTGTCTACGACTAGTCTATGCTGTTGTCTATACCAATAGTAGATGCCTGGGATTAGCACAAGCCAGCAAAAACAGCCGAAGTATGATGTCATTGCGGCTAGGGTGGTCCGTAAATAGGCAGAACAGAGGAGACTTATCGCAGTTAACGCGACAGCGAGGCTTCCGATGAGCAAGAGTGACCAGAAAAATTGTATGGATGAAACGCCACCATTCCGGAAGAAAAAGATGATGGATGGTACAGCACAGAGCGTCAGTAAGCTAAATAAGATCAGCAACCGGGATACATATCTGCTCCACATGAAGGTGGCTGGAGTCAGCATGGTCAGTAACGGAGTAAGTGTCTTACGCTCACGCTCAGAAGAAATGGCGTCGGCTAATAACGGCGGTGCAAGCAATAAAGTCAAGCCCATCAGCACTAGTAACAAGATGCCGAACAATTGGTCGACTTTGATCAATAGTGGGGAATCAACGGTCGAGACAACCACCGGCAACAATATGCCGATGGTTAACGCGAGGGCGGCAAGAACCACCCACAACATGGGTGTATTGCGCAGCAATGAGCGAAATTCTGCGATGATTACCGATAATATCGTTCTGTCCCATCTACGGTCCATACGGCAGATTGCTTTCTTATATGGTGAGATAAGGATTATTTCCCCCTCACAAGTTGAATTCCTGCCGTTTAGGAATACAGAAAGATTAGCAGTTTGTCGATATGGTTGTCCTGGATAACAGAATATACTGTAGGCCACCAGATATCTTCGCGCCTGTGCGTGAAATAAAGCCTGAGGTGATTGCAAAACCCTGGCTGGTGGATCGCGCGCAGATTTTCCCGTCAGGCAAGGAATCCATTCCACCCTTTATCACGGGTCGATAAACGTGGAATGGATGAAGCAGCATGGCGGGAAAAGATGCCGTGAGCCGCCAGCCAGGGTTTTGCAATCACCTCTAATGACCGGAGCAATAAAATAAGCTTGATTCGGTGGTTTGTAACGCTGCGTAACTGTTGCTGTGGACTTGACTGGCCATCTCCTCGCGCGGTGGTTTCGATACGACCATCCATGGTCTACTCAACCACCAGAGTGCTCGCGAGGACGCTCGCGCGCCAGGGAACCTGAACGACTACGCCTGTTGAAAAACTCCTATCACCACTCTACTACTCTACTACTCTACTCCTCTACTCCTCTACTCCTCTACTCCTCTACTCCTCTACTCCTCTACTCC
>Ga0073936_10002343_pt1 | contig 28316 bp, 23 predicted proteins | sample AliMusrvi5mmetaG_FD_87041 | JGI IMG/M metagenome (GOLD analysis project Ga0073936, IMG submission 87041) | Freshwater lake bacterial and archeal communities from Alinen Mustajarvi, Finland, to study Microbial Dark Matter (Phase II) - Alinen... | ecosystem: Environmental > Aquatic > Freshwater >...
CACCTGCGTCGTGCGTGGCCTCGATCCGGTGACCGCCCTCGAAGGAATGCTCCGGGGGCGCCCCCTCTTTCCGCCCGCCACTACATAGTCTACGAATTACTCCGAAGAACGTGAACTCTTACCGGGGCTTGGCTTTCTTGACAAATAACCTGCCGGTCATGTATGCTGGATTGTAACTGCGTGTGGGATGTTGGGCGGTTACCTCGACCCGGCATCCCTATTTTTTTCCGAGGAGGCGTCGTGAGCAGTACAGTCATTATCGGGACGCAATGGGGTGATGAAGGCAAAGGCCGCGTGGTAGATGTCTACGCCGCTGATGCCGCGATGGTGGTGCGTTATCAGGGCGGCGACAACGCGGGGCACACCGTGGTGATCGGCGATCAGAAATACGCGCTGCACTTGATCCCCTCGGGCATCGTGCGCCGGAAGCCCAGCATTCTCGGCAACGGCATGGTGATCAATCCGAAATCGCTGCTGAAAGAGATCGGCGATCTCGAAGCGAAGGGGTTGGAGGTGCGCCCGTATATCTTTATCAGCGAAGACGCGCACCTGATTATGCCGTATCATCCCGCGTTGGACGCCGCGGCGGAAAAGGCGATGGGCAACGGCAAGATCGGCACCACGCTGAAGGGTATCGGTCCAGCCTACACCGATAAATACAGCCGCGTGCATGGCCTGCGGATGGGCGATCTGCACGACCCGCAGTATTTCCGCACGCGCCTGGAAGCGATTGTCGCGGATAAAAACGCGATCCTCTCCAAGCTGTATGGTGCGGACACCTTCGACGCCGGCGCGATTTTCGATGAATATCAAGGATACTACGCGGAAATCGGCCCGATGATCCGCGATACCGCGGCGATGGTCTGGCAGGCACTGAAGAGCGGACAGGATGTCGTCTTCGAAGGCGCCAACGCCACCATGCTGGATATCGATCACGGCACCTATCCCTATGTCACCTGTTCGACCCCCACCGCGGGCGGCGCGGCGGTCGGCTCCGGCGTCGGTCCAACGCTGCTCGACCGGGTAGTCGGCGTGGTGAAAGCCTATACCAGCCGTGTGGGCGAAGGCCCCTTCCCCACCGAATTGAAAGACGCCGTCGGCGAGCATATCCGTGAACTCGGTCATGAATACGGTACCACCACCGGCCGTCCGCGCCGTTGCGGTTGGCTGGACCTGTGCGTGCTGCGCAAAGCCGTCCGCGCCAATGGCCCGGATGCGCTGGCGATCACCCACCTCGACGTGCTGGACGGCTTCGCCGAAATCCCGTTATGCGTCGCCTACGAAATTGACGGCGAACGCGTGGAGATGTTCCCCAGTTCGCTGCGGGAGACGGAACGCGCCACCCCGATTTACGAAGTGATGCCCGGCTGGCAAACCCCGATTGCGGATTGCCGACGTTTCGAGGATCTGCCCGTCAACGCCCGCCGCTATCTCGATCGGATTAGCGAGCTCACCGGTGTTCCCTTCTGCATGATCACCGTCGGCAGCGAGCGCGACCAAACGATTTTCGCGGAGAATGTCGTAACCAAATAATTCACCGGATAGACCGGATGATTGAAGGATAGGTAGGATAATTATTATTTATCCTACCTATCCTTTTTCCATCCTGTCTATTCTGTGAATAATAAGGAGCAGTGAATGGTCACCTCCATCAGTTCGCATAGCGGGCAGCGCACGACCACGCGCGTGGCGATCCCCAAAACACGCGATCCCTTTGTCAACACGCCCCTGCTGCCGGTCAAACGCGACGCGCATGGCGTCACCTGGTACTGGATCAGCAGCTACAACGGGGTAAATGGTTGTATCGGCGTGCTGATCAGTGAATTCAGCGACTATCGCATTTATCGCTTTCCCCCACGGCTACCCGGCTTCTACAGCATGGTAGTGGAAGACGACGATACCCTCTGGTTATGCGGCTCGCTGGACCGGGTGGTGCGGTTGACGCTGAGCACGGGCGCCTTCGAGGAATATCCAACCGGCGCCCCCCATGCGCTGGTCTTTCAAGGGATGGCCTACGATCGGGAAACGGGCAAACTTTTTGCCGCCGCCTTCCCCTACACCACCACCACTGCTTTTTCCTTCGACACCCGCGCGCGCGTTGGCGTAAAAGTCTACGAGCATATCTGCGTGGAGCGCTATATGCGCGCGTCATTTCCGAACGGGGACGGCAGCTACAGCATCGCGCTCGAAGTACCGGGAAATAGCCTGTTGCGCTGGGACCCACGCGCGGAAACGCTGGAACCAACCGGGATTCAAGCGTGCCCAAAACGTCTGATCGCCGATGAGCGCGGGCGCTATTACTTTCCCGAGCACGGGTGGTACGATCCGCGGACGCATACCATGGCCCCCGATGGCCCCCGTCCGGAACGGGAGATGTCCTGGCTCACCCGTGTCGGGCAGATGGCTTATGGCGCGACCAGCGACGGCGTGATCGCGACGGTCAACCGCTGGAATTTTGCCACTGGAAATGTGACCGCGTGCGCCTCGCTTCCCGATGTGCACGCGGAAGTGCTACAAATAACGCCGGATGAGAAGATACTTGCGGTCAATACCTACGGTGTCTTTTTCCGCATCGATGCCGCTACCGGCGCGGTGGAGATCAGCAAATCACTACCGACCACGGCGATCGGCGCGGTGGACTGCATCAGGCGCATCGATCAGGACCGGTTGCTGGGCACGCCATTCATTACGCAACGCTTTTGGGAAGTCGATCTTCGCACCGGCACCGGGTATGACTGTGGCCGCGCCGCTCCCGGCAGCGGTGAAGTGCTGAAAACCTGGCAGATCGGCGGGACGATCTATCTGGCCGCTTATGGCGGCGGTGAGTTGGTCGCATACGATCCGAGTCAGCACCCGCATTTCCCGGAAAACCCGCGCGTGGTGGCCGATCCGCCGGGAGGGATGCGTCCGGTGGCGGCGGCCAGCCATGGGCACCTGCTCTATTATTCCTGCAGCGCGGAATACGGCCACCTTGGTTCCGTGCTGACACGCTACGACACCCGCACCGGGCTGGCGAGTTATGCCGCCAATCCCCTCCACGACCAGCAGATCTGCAGCCTGGTTTACGATAAAGCGACGAAATCGCTACTCGGCAGCACCACTATTCGCGCCGATTGCCAGAGTTGCCCGCCCACCGCCGACCGCGCGCTGATTGCCCGCCTTTCGCCGGATACCCTTGCCGTCGAGCAAACCTTCGCTTTGCCGGAAGGCGTCGTGCACTGTGACATTCGCGGCGCGCTGGGCGGCGGGCGCTGGCTGTGCCTGTGCGAACCGGGCACGAAATGGTTCATCCTCGATGCCGCCACTTTTACCGCCCCCGGGGTGGACGATCTGCATGATTTACCCCCCATCGGGATGCAGCGCATCACGCCGACCAGTAAACCCGGCAAATTCGTCATCCAGGTCGGACACCGTCTCGAACGCTGGGACTTGCGTCGCTGGAAACGCGAAGAGGTGCTGGTACCCCAATACGATGGCTACAATTTCGCGGTGCAAGGTGATGCGCTGTATGTCTTCCGTCGCCGGGAGATCATAGTGATTGACGGGATTAGCTAATATATCAATCTTCTCCTTTACGTCTTTGCGTAAAATAAATACATGAATTATTTCACGCAAAGGCGCAAAGACGCAAAGAAATGATTAGTCCGAGGTGGAAAATGACTTCTATCGCCCTTTTTGCTCCGCGTGATACGGCCGCCACGGTTTTTGCGCCACGACATTTCGAGCGACTGGCCGCTATCGGCATCCTGTGTGATGCGCGATTCGAGCGGCAGGCGGAGGAGACGGTCGCGCGGGTGGCGGATGCCGACGTGATCGTTTCCACCTGGGGGATGCCGCGCATGGATGCGGCGTTTCTCGATCAGCTCCCTCGCTTGACAGGCGTGTTTTACGCCGCGGGGTCGGTGAAAGGCTTTGTGACGCCGGCGGTGTGGCAGCGCGGCATCACCGTGAGTTCCGCCGCGCTGATGAATGCGCTGCCGGTCGCGGAATATACCCTCGCGGTCATCCTGCTGTCGAATAAGCGCTTCTGGCCGGTGATGAACCGCACGCCCGGTGCGGTTGCCCTTCCGGAGGTTCCCGGCAACTATCGGCGCACTGTCGGGATTATCAGCGCCAGCATGGTCGGTCGCGCGGTGATCGAGTTGCTGAAACCGACCGACCTGTCGGTATTGCTGTACGATCCCTTTGTCGATGCGGAAGAAGCCGCGCGGCTGGGAGTGACGAAAGTCGGACTGCCGGAATTGATGGCCGCTTCCGATGTCGTCTCACTGCATGCGCCCAACCTGCCCGCGCTGCGCCACCTGATCGATGCCGAAATGCTGGCTCGTATGAAAGATGGCGCCACGTTCATCAATACCGCGCGCGGCGCGCTGGTCGACGAGGAGGCCTTGATCGCGGAATTGCAGCGCGGGCGCATCTGGGCGGTGCTGGACGTGACCGACCCGGAGCCCCCGGTAGACGGCAGCCCATTTTATACCCTCCCCAATGTCATCTACACCCCGCATATCGCCGGCTCGATGGCACAGGAATGTCAACGCATGGCCGACTTTGCCATCGACGAGTTGGAGCGCTTCCTCGCCGGTGCGCCATTGCGCAATGCGGTCCAGCCGGAGTTGCTGGAGCGGCTTGCGTAGCGGGCGTTTGGGAGTGTGGGAGTGTGGGAGTATCGGAGTATCGGAGTTTTGGCGTGTCGACGCGAGCTCTCAAGCCCGGAGGGAAGGCTGATCCCCCAATCCCGGGACTCAATAATTCTACTGATGCCCTATACTCCCACACTCCCACACCCACATACTCCCATACAGAAAACATTTCCGCATTCCGTATTGACGCTCCGATAGCGTTCTGTTATAGTATGGAGGCGACGGGGTGTAGCTCAGCTTGGTAGAGTGCACGGTTCGGGACCGTGAGGCCGTAGGTTCAAATCCTATCACCCCGACCAGTCGAATATTTCCCGCGGTGGTTATCCACCGCGGGATTTTTTGTGCTCCTCCCCCTGGCGCGCGAGCGTCCTCGCGAGCACCGGGGTGATATTCGACCTGCTCGCGAGGACGCTCGCGCGCCAGTATTTTCCATCACCATCCGGTGAAATCGATTGTCAGCCACGAGCGTAAGCGGTATGATAGCCATGTGAATACAACAGGCTGGGTGTTCAATATCCAACGGTTTTCCCTGCATGACGGACCGGGGATTCGTACCACCGTTTTTCTCAAAGGCTGCCCGTTGCGCTGCCGATGGTGCCATAATCCGGAGGGTTACGAAGCGCGCACGCAGATCCGCCTGACCCGCAACCTGTGCCTCTACTGCGGCGAGTGTGCAAAGGCATGCCCGCAGGGCGTGCATGTCATCGAAAATGGCCGGCATGCACTGCACATCGCGGAATGCCAATTATGTGGGCGATGCGTCGAAGCGTGTTTGACCGGTGGATTGGAGTTGGTCGGGTCGCAGCAGTCGGTGGAGCAGGTGATGGCCATCGTGCGGCGGGATATGCCGTTTTACGAGCAATCAAAGGGCGGGATGACCCTGTCCGGCGGAGAACCATTGGCGCAGTTCGACTTCACCCGGGCACTGCTGACGGCGGCGAAAGCCGAAGGGATCGGCACCGCCATCGAAACCTCTGCGCTGGTCTCCTGGCAACGACTCGCCATGCTGAACCCACTGGTCGATCTCTGGCTGGTCGATCTGAAACATACCGACAGCGCGCGCCACCGCGAGCTATGCGGTCAGACCAACAGGCGCATCCTGGAGAACATCCGACGGTTGGTCAACACCGGCTGGCCACTGCAAATCCGCATTCCCTGGGTACCCGGCATGAACGCGGAAGCAGGATTTCTCGACGGCCTTCTCCGCTTTCTCACCCCTTTCCGGCTGCCGCCGAAGGTGGAATTCATGCCGTATCATCGCCTGGGGCAGAGCAAATGGGACGCCCTCGGCGCCCCCTCCCCGATGCCCGACGACATCCCTGCGGCGACGCGCGAAGAGATCGAACCATGGGCGGAACGGCTGCGCGAGGCGGGGGTGACGGTGACCGTGGGGTAATCACATCATCTGAACCTTGTAGGAAAGTATCGAAGGATGAACTTGATCGGGAGAAAAATCAAGGTCATCCTTTTATCCTTTTCATCAAGGTTCAGACAGCAGGGGGGTGCTGAAATAACCGGGGGCGCTGTGACCAGCACCCCCGGTGTTTGGTTCAGACGCGTTAGGCTGGATTGGGGTAGAAGGCGCCGCCACGGCATTGTTTGAGGTAATTCATGCCGGCGACCTGACCCATCATTTCGAGTTCACCGCGATAAACGGGGTCGTGTCAGCCTTCGATGTCGATGCTGCCGGAGAACCCGCCGCGCCGCAGTTCGGAGATGATGTCGGTCCAGTTGCTGTCGCCGAAGCCGGGGGTGCGGTGGAAGGCGAACTGGTGGGGACCAAAGACGCCATGTTCGCGCACCACATCCCACAACACGGTGGCATCTTTGCCATGGACGTGGAAGATCTTCTTCACGTATTTGCGCAATTGCGGCATCGGGTCGATGAGCTTGACCATCTGGTGACAGGGTTCCCACTGCAGGCCGATGTTGTCTACCGGGAGGGCATCAAACATGAGATCCCAGGCGGCGGGCGTCTGGGCGATATTCCAGGCGCCGCGATTCCAGGTGCTGCCCATATCGCAGTTTTCGAATGCCAGCCGCACGCCTTTGTCCGCCGCCTGTTTGGCCAGCGGGGTGTAGATTTCCTTGTAGCGATCCATCTGCTGATCGATCGGCACATCGACTACCCGACCGGCGAACCCGGTCACGATGTTGCAGCCGAAGAGGTGCGCGTTATCGATCAACTGGCGCCAACCGTCGCGGGTCTTTTCCGCCATCTCGTCATCCATCAGCGGGTTGCCGAAGCAACTGACGCTGCTGATGATCACACCGGTGCCGGCCAATACCTCTTTCACTTCCGCGGCCAGCTTTTTCAGGTCGGTATCCCCCAACTGCTGCCAGAAGGTGATGGAGAACGACTCAAAGCCGTAGGGGAGAATCTCACGAATGTAGTCCACGGTTTTCGGGCCGCCGTTGACCAGCGTGCCGATGCGAATTTGTTCTTCGTACATGATAGGTTCCTTTCGAATGGCTGTGGGCTGATGGCGGTTGGCGATCAGCCTCTTCAATACCAGGTGGGTATAATTTTTTTACGGTAGGGTTTGGACACCCCATCTTGCCGGCAACGGACTGCCGGCTCCCAAACAACTATGAATTAAATGAGAGCCGACAGCCAATAGCCAGCAGCCTTACATGACTCGCACGGGAATCCGGCGGCCTTTGGCGCTACTTTCAATGGCGGCAAAGACCATGGCGAGTGAGTTGATATTGTCGTGGCATTCCGTCTGCGAAATGGCGCCGGTGCGGAAGTAATTCAGCAAGTCGCGGAGCGCGGCGAGTTGACCGGTGCTGGACATTTCCACCAATGGCGGTTGCACATCTTCGACCGGCCAGACAAAACCTTCCTGCTTCGTCGACACTTGCGCGACGGGGGGCTGATCCTTCTCGAGCAGCATGCTGCCTTTGGTGCCGATCAAGCGCCAGTTGCCGTTCCAGGTGGTGTTGAATCCCTGGGCGCACCAACTACCGCGATAGGTGAAGATCACCCCGTTGCTCATCTCGAAGACGCAGGTGGCGGAGACATCGCCGCGATACCAGGAGCTTTTCGGGTTGAATTCGCGGGCATAGACGGCAATCGGGTCACCACCGCTCAAATAGCGTGCGAGGTCGAAATGATGGATCGACATGTCGAGCAGCAGCGGGCTGGGCATCTCATCGCGGAAGCCACCGAAATGCGCCCCGATGTAAAAGTCGCAGTTCAGCGTGGTGACATCGCCGATCAGTCCATTGTTCACCGTCTGCCGCACGGTGGTGGGCAGCACGTTCATGCGATAGTTCTGGCTCACCATATACAGCTTGCCGCTTTCCTCGGCGGCATGCACCATACGGCGCGCTTCCGCCATGCTGGTGGCCATCGGCTTTTCGCCGATGACATGACAGCCTGCCCGTAAGGACGTGACGGTGACCGCGCAATGCGCGGCTGGAATCGTCAAATCGACCACGAAATCCGGTTGGGTCTTTTTCAGGAGGGCTTTCAAATTGGTGGAAGCTTCGGCATCCACCTGGTATTTCTCGATTTGTCGCTTTGCCGCGTCGATATTCAAATCGACGACGCCGACGACTTCGACCCCTTCCGCAATCAACGGAGGGAACCAGGCGTTGGATATCCCACCCGCCCCGACAACAACAGCTCGTTCACTCACGACGCATTACCCCTTTGCAGACAAATTCGTGCAAAACCAGGGTATGTTAGCAGTCGAACCAGTTAGCGTCAAGGCGCATCAAAGTATGGGCTGAGCGGTTGTTCATGGAATTTTTTCAACAAGTCGGCCACGCTCTCCCGCGCGGGGCCACGGATTTTTTGCACCCGGGCGATCTGCGTGCCGGCCAGGTCGGCTTTTCCGGTGGATTTCAACAATGCCGTTTCAGCGGTCATCTTCCTGCGTCTCCCCCACCCCGGCTTCGAGCAATAGTTCCAGCATGCTCGGGGCTTCATTGAAGTCCTGCACCGGCAACTGCTCGCGCATCCAGGCATAGATCGCTTCGCGCGCGGCGGCGCCTTCTTCCACCGGCACCAGCAATTCCGCTTCGAGGAAATAGTGCGGGGCGCCATTCAGTTCCAGCGCGTCGAGCGAGACGGTGCCGGTCTTCCCGGCAAGCTGACCGCGAAAGTCGGTGCGGGTTTTCCGCAGCACCGGTGCTTGCGGATGGTGTGCACGCAGAGCAGCAGCTTCCTCCGCGCTGATGTCGCGCTCTTCTTCCGCCCGCACTTGGTGTCCTTGCGCATCCGTCATCCAGCGCTTTTGTGTCAGCAGGTAATGGTCATCTCCCTGCGCGCGCAGGCGGACGAAGTCGTAGCTGCCGTGTGATGAGCGGGCGTATTCCAGATAATAATCCGTCAGCGCTTCCTCACCCGCGCGGCGGAAGCCCAGGTGTTCCAGCACGGCGGGCAGACGGCGGAATTCATCTGCGGAGAGGCGAATCTTCACTTCCGCTTCCGCGGTGGGCATTTGCGGATGATACTGCATAATCCGCTCCTTTCAGCGGCTTATTATACCGTCTTTTTTCACCGCAGAGGACGCAAAGGACGCAGAGACGATTGATTGGTAGTGAAAGGTGAGCGGTTTTCTAGGAGCGATTACATTTACACTTTTCATCCTTGGTAATGGCCGGTACAATAGCAGAAGATAATCAATCGATTATGCAGGGAGTCAGCGATGACGCTGGATGGAAAGCATCATACACGCTTGAGCGAAATGACGCATCGGTTGGCGGCGCGGGCGCTGGATGGCGAGTGGGGACGGGCGCTGGTCGATCTACCGTTGACGCTAGACGAGCGTGCGGATGCCGGCACACTTTCGGAAGCGATGCGGCAGGCGCTGGCGGTGCGCTGCATTGCCGAACACGCGCCGGTGCGCATTCTGCCGGGTGAGCGCATCGTCGGTTCGGCCACCTTGCGCGGTGCGAGCGAGCACAAGCTGCCGATTTACCGCCATGGCGTGATGGATACCGGAAGCGTGAGCCACCTGACGGCGGGTTTCGACGTGGCGCTGAAGATCGGTTACGCCGGGTTGCGGCAGGAGATCGACGAACGGCTGGGCCGCAGCGATCTCGATGCCGCCGGCGAAGATTTCCTGCGCGCGCTGCTGGTCTGCCTGGAGGCGGCTGCCTGCTGGCACCGGCGGCATCTGGAAGCGCTGGATACCTTGCTCGTGCAATCGAGCGGCGAGGAACGCCGACACTACCAGCAAATTCGGCTAAACCTGGTCAACGTGCCTGAACAGCCCCCCACCACTTTCCGCGCGGCGGTGCAGGCCTTGTGGTTCCTCTTTTCCTTCCAGCGTCTCGGCGGCAACTGGCCGGGGATCGGGCGCATCGACGAGATGCTGGGGCCCTATCTGCAGCGCGACCTGGACGACGGGCGCATCACCCTGGACGAAGCGCGGGAGTGGCTGGCGCATTTCTGGATCAAAGGCTGCGATTGGATCGGCGCGGTGCCGTGGGGTTCCGGCTCCGGCGATGCGCAGTATTACCAGAACATCGTGCTGGCGGGGGTGGATGCCGACGGCAACGAAGTCACCAATGAAGTCACCTATCTGGTGCTGGATGTCGTCGAGGAACTGCGCATCAGTGAATTTCCCATCGCGGTGCGCATCAGTCCACGCACTCCGGAACGGTTGCTGCGGCGCATTGCCGAGGTGCAGCGCCTGGGCGGCGGCATCATCGCCGTCTATAACGAAGATTTGATCATTCGCGCGCTGGTGCGCTTCGGCTACCCGGAACGCGAAGCGCGACGATTCGCCAACGACGGGTGCTGGGAAGTGCAAGTGCCCGGCGAAACCTGCTTCAGCTATGTCCCCATCGACGTGCTGCGTATCCTGCAAGATACCCTCGGCCTCACCGATGAGCCGAGCGGTCGGACCGCCGGCGTCTCGCCGGCACGAGAGGACACTCTCCCGGACTTCACGGATTTCGAGAGTCTATACACCGCCTTCCACGCCCGCCTGGCCGCGCGTATCGCCCAATTTCATCGTGATGCCGACGGTACGGCGCAAGGCAATCCGGTGCCGCTGATCTCTTTGCTGGAGCGCGATTGCATCGAGCGTGCACGGGGATATTACGATCGCGGGGCGCGGTATACCGTGCTCTCACCGCACGCCGGCGGTTTACCCGACACCGGCAACAGCCTGCTGGCGATCAAGCGACTGGTGTATGCGGAGCAGCGATTTACCTATGCCGAACTACAGGGTTATCTGCGCGCCAACTGGGAAGGCCGCGAGCCGTTGCGCCGCCAATTGCTGCATGAACTCGATCGCTTCGGGAACGACGTGGCAGAAGCCGATGCGATGACCAGGCGCGTTTTCGATGATTTCCTCGCGCTGGTCGCGCAGGTGCGCGAGCGTAATGGGGTCTTGCGACCGGCGGGTGTGAGTACCTTCGGGCGCGAAATCGAGTGGCGCTTCACCCGCGGCGCAACCGCGGACGGTCATCGAAAGGGCGACATCCTCGCCACCAACTTCTCCCCTTCGCCGGGCACGGATACCGAAGGCCCGACCGCGGTCATTCGCTCACACTGCGCGATGGAGCTGGAACGCCTGCCGAACGGCACCGCGCTGGAATTGAAGATGTTGCCGTCCAGCGTGGAGGGGGAAACGGGAATCGTCGCGCTGGTGAGCCTGCTGCGCAGTTTCGTCACCCTGGGTGGTTTCTTCATGCATATCGACGTGGTGTCCAGCGAGATGCTCCGCGAGGCACAACAGCATCCCGAGCAATACGCCCACCTCGCCGTCCGCGTCTCCGGCTGGTCCGCCCGCTTCGTCACACTGAATGCCGACTGGCAGGAGATGATTATCCAGCGGACAGCACAAAATGTAACATGAAAGAATAATGGTACCCGTTCAGGCAACTCTGGCGCGCGAGCGTCCCCGCGAGCACTGGAGGATATCCGACCTGCTCGCGAGGACGCTCGCGCGCCAGAGTTGCCTCAACGGGTACAAATAATCTTGCCGCTATGATCGCGCCGTCGCCTGCGCCAGCGCATCCACCCGGTCGTGGGCGGTACCGGCATGGCCTTTGATGTATTGCCAGGCGATTTTGCGGCCGCGGGTGAGCGCATCCAGTTCTTCCCAGAGGTCGCGATTTTCCACCGGGGATTTACTGGCCGTTACCCAGCCCTTTTTCTTCCAATTGATTATCCAACTGGTGATGCCGCGAATCACATACTGGCTGTCCATCATCATGGTAATCTCGCCCTCATCGATCGCTTTCAAGGCGGCAATGGCGGCGCTCAATTCCATGCGGTTGTTGGTGGTGTGGGCATATTTGGTCGCAAATTCCCGGATGACGCAATGGTTGTGATCGCAAATCACCACCGCGGCGGCACCGGGACCGGGATTGCCGAGACAACTGCCGTCGGCGTAGATGATGTAGGAAGACATGAATGACTCTTTCGATAGGTTAATTTTCAACGCAGAGGCGCAAAGACGCAGAGAGTAAATGGGTATGGGAGTATCGGAGTCGAGTAGTCGAGTAGTTTAGTGGTTAATAAGCTATGACTGCTTTACTACTCAACTGCTCTACTCCCCTACTCCAATACATATCAAATCTCTGCGTCGTCTCTGCGTCTCGGCGATTCTGCGGTTACTTTTCCTGACACCTGACACCGCTCTCATTTCCGTCCAGGCGGAGCAGGCGTCTGCCCGATGCGGCGGAACTTCTGGTAGCGGGCTTCGACGAGTTGTTCTTTGGTCATGCGCTGTAAACCCGGCAGCGTTTGCAGCAGGGATTTTTTGATCAGCGTGGCGGTGCCGGTCAGGTCGCGGTGCGCGCCGCCCAGCGGTTCGGGGATCACTTCATCGATAATGCCCAGGCGCAGGTTGTCGCCGGCGGTGAGTTTCAGCGCTTGCGCGGCTTCGTGACCGCGGCTGCCGTCGCGACCGAAGGTGTCGAGGATGGCGGCACAGCCTTCCGGGGGGATGACGGAATAGATCGAGTGCTCGAGCATGGCGATATGGTCGCCGACCGCGATGCCGATCGCGCCACCGCTGCCGCCTTCACCGATAATCACCACGCAAATGGGGGTCTTTAGTCGCGACATCAGCGCCATGCTGGCGGCAATGGCTTCAGAGATGCCGCGCTCTTCCGCTTCCATACGCGCTTCCGCGGCCGGGGTATCGACGAAAGAGACCACCGGGACGCCGCTTCGCTCGGCCAGTTCCATCACGCGCATCGCTTTGCGATAGCCTTCGGGACGCGCACTGCCGAAGTTGCGGAATTGCCGCTCCTTCACATCGCGTCCTTTTTGATGCCCGATCACCATCACCGTCTGCCCGTCGAGGCGCCCGACGCCGGCCACGATGGCCGGATCATCGCCGAAACGCCGATCGCCGTGTATCTCGATGAAGTCATCGAAGACCAGCTTGAGATAATCGAGCGTGTAGGGACGATTCGGATGGCGCGCGAGCAGGGTCTTATCCCAGGCGGATAAATTGCTGAAGATCTGCTGGCTCAGCTCGGTGTGCTTGGCGCGCAGTTCGGCGATCTTCTCCGACCGATCGATCCCGCGGGAGGCGGCAAGTTCTTCCAATTGCTTGATTTGCTCTTCGATCTCTTGTAATGGCTTTTCAAACGGCAGCCAGCGGCTGGTCGAAATCATAGCGAGCCTCCTTCCGTCATCAACCGGCCAGCGGTAAGATGAGTGTCTCGTTCGCATCGGGCTGCGCAGCCGGCGACAGATAGGCCAGCAATTTGCTGACGGTTGCGCGCAACTCACGGCGCGGCACCACCATGTCGATCATGCCGTGCGCCAGTTGAAATTCGGCGGTATGCGAACCGGGTGGCAGTTTGATCTTTAAATTCTGTTCGATCACGCGCGGACCGGCAAACCCGATGCCCGCCGCCGGCTCGGCAATAATGATATCGCCCAGCGAGGCGAAGCTGGCCAGCACCCCGGCCCAGGTGGGATCGGACATGATTACCAGGTAGAGTTGTCCGGCAGCTTTCAAGCGCTCACAGGCGGCGGCGGTTTTCGCCATCTGCATCAGCGACACGATGCCTTCCTGCATCCGCGCGCCACCGGAAGCGCACACCAGCACCACCGGACGCTGCAATGTCGCGCCACGTTCCAGTGCGCGTGCCACTTTTTCTCCATAGACCGATCCCATGCTGCCGCCGCGGAAGGCGAAATCGGCCATGCCGTAGACCACCGGCACCTCACCGATCAGCGCGTCGCCATAGAGGAACCCCTCGTTGCGACCGGTTTTCGCCACGTCACCGGCCAGTTTCTCCAGATAATCCGGAAAATCCAGCGGGTTGCCGGAGGTCATGTCGGCATCGATCTCGTGAAAGCTGCCGTTATCGGTCATCTGCGCGATGCGCTCGCTGGGTGAAAGGCGAAAATGATGCTGACAGGTCGGGCAAACCCGCAGGTTGCGCTCCAGCTCTTTGACATAGAGCATGGCGCGGCACTTCGGGCATTTCTCCCACAGCCCGGCAGGAATGCCCTTAGGTGGTGCTCCCGCCAATTGCTGGTATCCCTGCGGTGTTTGAGGCTGATCGGTCATAGTAAGCTTATCTCCGGAAAAATCGACAGGGAATAACTTAATGAAGTTAGCCGAGATTAATGTTCTCCCGGCGTCTAACGTCATCCTAACAGCTTTGTGATAATTTGACAACCGGCCGCCTGACCTTCCGGCTCCTTTCTGCTGGTCGGAGGGGAGAGCAACAGGTGAAACGGGGGACGGTCTTCCCTGACTGCCCCGGTCGGACCGCCGGCCCGTGGGAAAAGTTCAGGCCAACCGTTTTTCCAATTCTCCCCGTTACTTCCGGTCACTGACGGCAGGTAAAGAACCGCCATCGAGGAACCAGTATACCAGGACATTCCCGCATCGAGGAGCGAACTGCAATGATGACATCCAAAGAGCGACTACTCGCCGCCGCACAATGCCAGCCGGTGGATTATGTACCGTTGGCCTTCCATTTTTGGCCGCACCCGCGCCACCCGCAAGCCATCTGGAACAACGACCGTGAGCGGTTGGCATTTTATCGTGCGCACGAATGGGATGCCCGCGTGGATATCGGCGCCGGGGTGAGCCCGTTGCCCGAAGTGCAGGTCGAGGTGGATTTTGAAACGCGGGATGACTATACCGTCTTGCATCAATGCTGGCATACGCCCGCCGGCACCATCGAAGAGCGGTTGCGGGTCACCGACGATTGGCCGGGTACGCGCGATTCCACCAACCCGGTCGGCTTTTCCGATGATTTCCGCACCTCCCGTTATCTCGAATTCCCCTTCAAAACGCCGCAGGATCTGGCGACGCTGCCGTATCTGTTTCCGCTGGAAAATCCCCGAGACACCGAGCAGATCATCCAGCAACATCATGACGCACGCACGCTGGCCGATGAGTTCGAAGTGCCGCTGTTTGCCTACTTCAGCGGCGGCATGGATTGGCTGATCTGGTTGTACCCCGCCGAAGAAGCGGTGTTGCGCACCCAGGATGAGCCGGAGATGGTGCATGCACTGCTCAACCACATCAACGCTGCGTTTACCACGCGGCTGAAAACCACGCTCGAGTTGGGAGTCGATGCCGTCGTCCGGCGCGGCTGGTACGAATCCGCTGACTTCTGGAATCCGTCCATGTATACCGAATTCGCCTGCCCGGCGCTAAAGCAAGAAATCGCGCTGGCGCATGCGGCAGGCACGCTGTTTTTCTACCTGATGGATACCGGCATCATGCCCATCCTGGATCAATTAGCCGCGTTGCCGTTCGATTGCCTCCTCGGCGCCGATCCGGCCACCAGCAATCAGGACCTGGTCACGATCCGCCGCGCGCTGCCCGGCAAAGCGCTCTGGGGCGGTGTCAGCGGCCCGTTGCACCTCGGCATGGGCACGCCCGCTGAGGTAGAACAGGTGGTGGAGCAGGCATTCGCGACGTGCGGGAATACCGGCTTCATACTCGGTTCCGCCGTCGGCTACCGTTATGACTGGCCGTGGGAGAACCTGCTGGCGTTCGAGCGGGCATGGAAGAAAGGGCGTGCAAGGACGCAAGGCTAAGCCATCCGATGCTAAAAATCACCGCCCTCCCATTCCCCTACACGGGAGGGCGGTCATCCTTGACCGCCGAAGATGCTGTTTTTCGCATAAGCAGGAGAAGCGATAGCGCTATGGAATAGGGTGTTATCGGCAGTTGGAGAACACGATGGGCGCTATTCCGCAGGAAACATGGCAGCTATTATCGTATGTCGTCGTGTTAGTCGTTAACATCTACACCTCTCAGTATCTCCTCGGTAAAAATAAATCCCTTGACAGCGCTATCATCGGCTTTGGCTGTCTGATATTGTTCGATTTATATGTCATTATCGGCACCATTACAAAATATGACTATAACGGTCAATTCTCCGCCTTAACCATGGCCTATGCGCAAGTCAAGGAAAATCGGGTAACGATCATCGTTGGCTTCATCTTATTGTTAGTCGTCTATTTTATCGTCAAAAAGGTGTATCGCAATATGTTTCGTGAAGATGATGGGTCAGATTAGCGCTTATTGTCTTTGCCGGATACCTGGAGCGCGTATTATTATAGCCAGCAGGAGAGGTAATGCAGATGTCCCTTCATATTGCCCATCGATTTGTCAGTGATCGCAGTCAAGCATTTTCCCAGTCAATCATTCGTGAGATGACACGGCAGAATGCGTTGTATGACAGTATAAATTTAGCGCAAGGATATCCGGATTTTGATCCCCCCGAATTGATTAAAGAAGCCGCCATCGCGGCCATTCGTGATGGGCATAATCAGTATGCCATCACCTGGGGCACGCCGGTATTACGGCAGGCCATCGCGGAAAAAGTCGGCTGGTATAACGGCATGACCGTCGATCCTGATCAGCATGTCACCGTAACCTGCGGCGCCACGGAAGGTATGATGGCAGCAATGATGGCGGTGGTAAATCCGGGGGATGAAGTCATCGTCTTTGAACCGTATTATGAGAATTACGGGCCGGATACCATCGTTTCCGGGGCCAGACCGGTATATATTCCCCTCCGTGCGCCCGATTTTTCCTTCGATCGTGATGAATTGGCTGCCGCCTTCTCGCCCGCAACCAAAGCCATTATTATCAATACCCCCCACAACCCAACCGGCAAAGTCTTTACCCCGGAGGAACTCGCTTTTATCGCCGAATTATGCCTCCGGCATGATACCCTGGCGATTACCGACGAGATCTACGAACATATTCTTTACGATGGCTTCACCCATTGCTCCATGGCAACCCTTCCCGGCATGGCGGAACGCACGATCACCATCAGCGGGTTGTCGAAAAGCTACAGTGTCACCGGGTGGCGTATTGGCTATGTCATTGCGCCCGCGGAGATCAGTGAAGCGGTGCGGCGCGTGCATGACTTCCTGACAGTTGGCGCACCGGCGCCGCTGCAGATGGCGGCCGTCACCGCACTCCATATCGAGCGTGGGTATTATCATGAACTGGCGGCGATGTATAAACACAAACGTGATCTGTTACTGCCGGTACTCCGCGAGATCGGCTTCAAAGTCTTTCAGCCGCAAGGCGCGTATTATTTATGGGCCGATATCCGCGCATTGACCGAGATGGATGGCTGGGATTATGCCATGCACCTGGTGAAAGAGATCGGCGTCGCCACCGTCCCGGGTGGAGGTTTCTACAATCGACGTGCTCTCGGTGCCACCAGTATCCGTTTTACTTTTTCCAAAAAACCGGAAACCCTTTACGCGGCAGCTCAACGGCTGCAACGATTACGCGGCTAAAATCAGCAACAGCACGGAATGACCTGTTCCGGTGGCCGGGCCGGTGCTGCCGGAAGTCGATGGGCCGGTACTGGTTGCCGCCAACGAGCTCTGTCGCTTTTTACCGCAGAGTGACCGTTCAGGGCGTGCTGGCGCGCGCGTCCTCGCGAGCACTCCGGTGGTTGAGTAGACCACGGATGGTCGTATCGAACCCACCGGAGTGCTCGCGAGGACGCGCGCGCGCCAGCACGAAAAGGGAGTTAACATGCCCACGACAATGACTACGCACGAGCGCGTGTCCCGCATGTATGCGCACCGCGAGGCAGACCGTATTCCGGTCACCGATGATCCGTGGGGAGCCACCATCGAACGCTGGGCACGGGAGGGGATGCCGGCAGGGGTCTCTTACGTCGATTATTTCGACCTGGATCGTTTTGCCGGGATCGGGGTGGATACCAGCCCGCGTTATCCTGCAGTGGTGATCGAAGAGACGGAAGACTATGCCATCAGCACCACCGCGTGGGGAGCGACGTTGAAAAACTGGAAACATGCCGCCTCTACACCTGAGTTCCTCGACTTCACCATTAAAGATCGCGAGACGTGGAACGCGGCACGCGCTCGCATGACGCCGGACCCAGCACGGGTCAACTGGGCCATGTTGGAGAAGCACTATCCCACCTGGCGTTCCGAAGGCTATTGGATCGAGGCAGGATTCTGGTTCGGTTTTGATATCACGCATTCCTGGAATGTGGGCACCGAGCGCTTGTTGATGGCGATGCTCGAAGATCCGGAATGGTGCGTAGAGATGTTCAATCATGAGTTGGACATGTGTATCTCGCACTTCGAGATGATCTGGGAACGCGGATATCCCTTTGACAGCATCCGTTGGCCGGATGATATGGGGTATAAGCAGCACACCTTCTTCTCGCTGGAAACCTACCGCGCGCTGCTCAAGCCGGTGCATCAGCGTGCCATCGACTGGGCACACGCCAGGGGGATCAAAGCGCGCTTGCATTCCTGTGGCGACGTGCATACTTTCCTACCGGAATTCATCGAGATGGGCTTGGATGGTCTCAACCCGCTGGAAGTCAAGGCCGGCATGGACCCCATTGCCATCAAGCGGCAATACGGAGACCGGCTGCTGCTGCATGGTGGTCTCAATGCCGTGTTGTGGGATGATACCGAGGCGATCACCACGGAGATGCGACGCATACTCCCGGTGGCAAAAGAGCACGGCGGCTACATCTTCTCCTCTGACCACTCGGTGCCTTCCAGCGTCAGCCTGGATAACTTCCGCGTGATCATCAACCTGGCCAAAGAATTGGGGAGTTACGCGTAGAGAGCGCAAGACGATATGGACTGATTTCAGTAGTTCATGCGATCGACTACGACTATTGGCAATCGCCAAGGAGGCATAGGTTTTTCACTTGCTCTGCTCAGCGGCCGTCTGAGTAGATGCGGGGCATACCCCAGCGCGTCACGGGTGCAAATCCGACACGGGCCATGCCGGCATTCCACGCCGGATTGTCATATTTGGGCGTCAGGCGGCTGCGTGGAAGGAGTTGAGCGAAAAATTAACGGCATTTTCAATTCCTTTACCTCACCTTACGAGACTGTTAGCCGTTGGCTCTACCGCTGTGACGGCCATATCCCCGGCTTCGATACTGCAGACCCGTGAGTCGAAAAGCGGCAGTGTTCGCCAATCCTTGTCGTATAATTCAACTAATTCACCGGATGGTCGACGGGCAAGCCGTATCGTCAAACCACCCGATTCCCGCAATTCCACGAATCGATCGCCAACTTGGCCGGACACCGTAGCTTCCGCGGGTTGCCCACCGTCGGGGAATAACTCGACCAGGCAGGCGAACCAGACTACGTCCGCCGCCGCGCGCCAACCGATCACCTGCCGGCCATTTATTTCCAGCGGCTCGGATATGAGCGCTACGGGTTCCATCCTCTCGCCGTCCATCGTGAAGGTCTGTAGATCGAGCGAATAGCCCTGTGCAGCCACCGTTAACCGTCCGGGTTCGTGACGGCGTACCGTCCAGTCTTCGGTCAGCCCCAGGCACGGTGGAAGCGTGCCTGGTAGCGGCAGTTCTCTTGCCGATTCGCGTAGTTGGTTCAACCGGTAACTGGTGGGGGTACGGGCAAAGAGACACAGCGCGCGGTTCTCGTGCTGGCAGACATAACCGTTGATGGGATTCCGCTCGTCTGCCTGAAAAAACGCGCAGGCGCGCGCTACAGGTGACGTTCCCGCCGCAATCATCAAGTGGATCTGTTGTGGGAAGTAGTGGCCGCCGGTCATCGAGCCCATCGCTGCATCCGGCAATTGCCAGGTTTGGAACCGGAAGGGCACCAGGCCGGCGCGACCCTCTGCATGATAAGGAAATTCGCGATGGCGAAATTCCTCCAGTATTGCTGCCGGAGGACTATAGGTGGCATCACCTGGAGACGCGATAAAGCGAAACCCGCCGGCGCCGGGTTGAACAAATTGCCGGTAATCTCGCGCGGTGCCAACAACGCCCATGTGCAACAGGGGATGGCTGACCGCATGCTGCAGCACGAACAGATAGTCTAACACCAAGCGAGCTTCTCTCTGCATTTGCGTGCTGGTTGCTGCCCCGAGAATGCCCAGCAAACCTTCATAGACCACTTCATTGTAGGTGGGTGAGCAGAACTCATCGATACCGTAGGTGGAGACATGGTTGAACCACCGTTGCCATTGCGCCTCGCCGTCGCGTTGCAGCCGTTCGTCGTCCAGACAGCGACCGAACAAGAGCAGTGCCTGGATATAGAGTACGAAGATGTTACTGTAGGCGGTAAAGTCGCGATGGACGTCAAACACTTCGTCTGCCCAACGCCGATCGACAGCTTCGATTGCCTCCAGTATGGCTTTCTGAAAGCGCATCGAGAGATCGGGCGGCAGTTGCGGTAGCCAGTGGGTATAAATTTTCACGAGATGCGGCGCCATAAACAATGTCGCATTCAGATCCCGCCAGGTTTCGGGCAGCGACATAGGAAAACGTCCGCGATCCCAGGCTGGCGCATGCAATTGGGTCGCGAGCACCGCTTCGATGATGGCGATGGCCTGCGCTCGGTCGGAATCACTGCCACTGCGCAAAAGCAGGATGGCATACTCCAGCGAAAATTGTGCCACCCACCGGCGGTCGCCGGAACAAATCAGGTTGACGTCGGCATCGAAAGTTGCTGCTAATTGCTCGAAACGCGCATAGTCCGCGCGCGATAATTTATCGGACATTGTTTCCTCTTATCCTTGACGGTTATGATAAATTGGGATTGCACTGTTTAGTCGCGATTCCACTGGCCTGGAATTTGGGGGTGCTGTTCAACGACCAGGTCGGATGCCCGAGACGATCATATAACATCTCGCATGCTGGTCACCCCCACTCTTCAATCGGCAGCGCAATGGTAGTCAGTGCCGGTTCAGTCAAGCTGCTCAGTGCCTTGTTGTCACCGCCGACGATGCTCAACTCCCCGGGAATTATGAAACTATCTCAAAATGGATCGTCGCCAGATCGCGGAGGATTTTTCCTGTCTGCTCCTGGGCAATTTCCGAAAGTGTGTGAGAACATACATGGCAGGAAATTGCCCAGGAGCAGACGGGAAAAGGACCCGCGAGATGGTGGCGAGGCATTTTGAGATAGTTTCTATGTATGCGCGGACATGTAGATCGGTAAATCACGCGGGAGCTGCCGACGAACAATCGATGCCCATTGCGGCAAGGCGTTCCTGATGCACCGCGAGTCGTCTACTGAAACCATTGTAGTCGCGGTCCGCGGCCGGGGACCACACCACCTCCGCCACGGCGCAGGCCCGTGGGTAGACCAGTCGATCGATCTCACGCTCGGTCGGATGATTGTCGGTCCACATCTGGGCCTGGGCACCCAGAATGTGGCGCGCCTGTTCGGGAGTCAGACTTACCGGCACAGGTTCAAAGCTGTAGACCTTTTCGAGTGGTGTCGTAGTTTCGGAATAATCGAAATACAGGTGCGTTGTCGAGGCCATCACCACATCATGGCCGGCCTGTGCGGCGATGGCGGCCGCCTCTTGTTCGACGCGCCACGCCATGATCGCGGCGTTGGGGGCAATTCCGCCTTCCAGAATTTCGTCCCACCCGATCAACCGGCGTCCCCGAGCGTTCAAAAACCGCTCGATGCGTCTTACGAAATAGCTCTGCAGTTCGTCCTCGTTTTGCAGGTGCTCCTCCGCCATTTTCGCCTGACAAACCGGACACATGCGCCAGTGCTCCTTGGGACACTCGTCACCGCCGATATGTATGAAGCGTGACGGGAAGATGTCCATCACCTGGGACAGCATGTCCTGTAGAAAGCCGTATGTCGCTTCACTGCCGACGCAATACTCCCAGCGCTCGAACCCCCAGGTTTGGTAGGGAACGGGACAATCGAATTCGGGGTAGGCAATCAGGGCAGGTGCGGAATGACCGGGCATGTCGATTTCCGGCACCACGGTAATATGGCGTGCCGCGGCATACGCAACGATTTCGCGTGCCTCCTCCTGGGTGTAGCGGCCCGGTTTGACGCCGCGTTCCGGTTCGCCGCGCATGCGAGTACCGCGCGTGGCCGGATCCTGCAGTTTCGGGTAGCCCGTGATTTCGAGTGGAAAAGTACCCAGGTCCGTAATATGCCAGTGCAGGACATTGAACTTGTGTACCGCCATCAGATCGATGAAACGGTGAATAAACGGTAGCTGCTGGTAATCGTGGCCGGTATCCAGCATCACACCGCGCCAGCCGAACCGGGGGTAATCCGTGATGGTCACACACGGGATGCGCCACTCCGAACGGTTCACCGGTGCGGTAGAGAAGATTGCGGGCGGCAGAAGCTGGCGCAGCGTCTGCACCGCGTAGAAGAGTCCAGCCGGTGTCGCGGCGGTCAGGGAGACTTTTGTCGGCGTGACGTCGAGTCGGTAGCCTTCCGCACCGAATGCCGTCAAGTCCTTGTCTTCAGCAAGGGAAATCACGGAGCGGTGGCCGTCAGCCGAGGGGACAATCGCCAGCGTAACGCCCAGGGCAGGCCGGAGAAAAGCCGCAAGTTGTGCTGCCGTTGCGTCGCTCGCGCTATCGCTAACCAACACGGTCTCGGTGGTGAGGACAAAGCAACCATCGCCGTATGCAACCGATACGGGCTCCGGAATCAGGGACCATGATTCCGTACCGCGGATACCGTCTTTACCTTGATTTTCCATGGGAGACGCACCTCTACTTGTCTTGGACACCAACCACACATCCGGGTTCCGTCAACAGCGATCGGGAATCGGATACGGTTGCCCGCTCCAGGTGGAGCGGACATCAATGCGCGATATCTTCCTCGCTTAATATCGCTCCGCTTTGTCGAAGCAGGCTTTGCAGTGCTCGGATATTCACGTTGCGCGGAGTGACGCCTTCCCGTATTGAAAGCGCCGCGGCGGCGCCGGCAGCCTCGCCGGTGAGCATACATTGCACCATCACGCGGATGGAACCCAGGGCGATATGGGTGACCGAGACGCAGCGTCCGGCGGTGAGGATGTTTTCGACGGTGCGCGGGACCAGGATGCGGTAGGGAATTTGATATTTGAAGCCCGGCTCCGGATCGAAAGTCTCCTGGTCCATGCCCGGACCATCGATATGGTGGACATCGATAAAAAACGATCCATAGCCGATGGAGTCATCCCATGTCCGCTGCGCAAGCATATCCTGCTCGGTGAGCACGACCTCTCCCAGAATGCGGCGCGACTCGCGTAAACCAATGGTATTCGGCGTGGAGACTATAAAGCACCGCTCCATACCCGGCACGTATTTGCGGAAAACTTCGGTTGCGTGGAATGCCTGCCGCCGTCCTTCGATCGTGGCGGCGGTCAAATCTTCGCATTTTGTCGTATCGATATTGGTGATATGCGTAAAGTTAATGCCGACATGGTCGGGACGCGTCGGCGTCCAGATGAAATTCATTATCACCGACTGAAAGGGTTCCATATCCCCGTTTTCCTGCGCGGTCTTCCACACGTGCGCCATCTGGAAATCCGTGCGCCAGGCGCTCACCCGCGACCAGTCTACGCCGCCAATCGTAAACATCAGCGTCACCGGTTGGCATTTATGATCACTCGTCCGTCCTTGTTCAAAGGGAGCGCCGGCGGACGCCGCGGCGTCACCGTCGCCGGTGCAATCCACCACCCGTTTCGCCAGGATGGCTTGCCGACCGGTCTTATTCTGCACAACGGCGCCGACCACCGCGCTTTGCTCAACCAGGCTCTCGCAAAAGAAGGTATAGTAGAGCAGTTGCACGCCGGCTTCACGCACCTGCTCATCGAGGATTAATTTTAAGCCTTCCACCTCGAAATCCACCTCACCCCACCTGATTTCACCGAAACCGCGCCGTACCAGTTCATGCGCGATTTCAGCGGGAATCCCCCCGACGATCCGGGGATCCGCCCGCCAGGGGGTGAACAGATGCATGGCCCCGTGCCCGCCGGCACCCGCGACGCCGCCCAGACAGTTGAACTGTTCCACGATCAGCACGCGCATCCCCTGTCGTGCCGCCGCCAGCGCCGCGCCGATGCCCGCCGGTCCTCCGCCGACAACCAGTACATCAACATCATAGGTGACCGGCAATGTTTCACTGCCGTGGTGATATTCGCGTGGAAGCATATTCATACCCTCCTAACAGCACACGCTGACATTGATAAATGGAATCAACTGTCGGTCCATCGGGTTCTCCGAAGCTTGCTGTCACTTGGTTCTTCGTAGAGATCGGATGTCCTTTCCGCTAAATCTCTCACGGTTATATGCCACAGGAGGGGACATAACAACGATTGCCGCCTCCTTGACACCCAGGGGATGCTGCTATAGCATCGTGTCGGTTCGCGTTTGAACGCGACTGTCGATCGATGTGAGGAGTTGCTGCTGCATGCAAAAACGCACACTGGGCAAGACCGGGCATCTGCTCTCGGTGGTGGGGTTCGGCGGGATTGTGGTGATGAATGAGACCCCGGACGACGCCGCGCGCTATGTGGCGCAGGCGATTGCGCGGGGGATTAACTATTTCGACGTGGCGCCGACCTATGGCAATGCGGAAGAACGGTTGGGACCGGCGCTGGAACCGTACCGCAACGACGTGTTTCTCGCGTGCAAAACCACCCAGCGCGATCAGGCAGGTTCGGCGGAAGAGTTGCAGCGGTCGTTGGAGCGCCTGCATACCGACCATCTCGACCTCTACCAGTTCCACGGGGTCACCAGCATGGACGACGTCGAGCAGATTTTCGCTCCCGCCGGCGCGATGCGGACGTTCCTGGACGCGCGCGATAAGGGACTGATCGACCATATCGGCTTCTCCGCCCATTCTGAAGAGGCAGCGCTCGCGATGCTGGCGCGTTTCGATTTCGATAGCATCCTCTTCCCCATCAACCGGTACGCGTGGTATCAGGGGCAGTTCGGGGCGCGTATCGTCGAAAAAGCGGTGGAGATGGGCATCGGCATCCTGGCGTTGAAGACGCTCGCGCAGCGCCGCTGGCTGCCAGATGAAGCGCGCACGTGGGCGAAAACCTGGTACAAACCGATCGACACCCTGGAAGAAGCCTTGCCGGCGGCACGCTTCACCCTCTCCCGCCCGATCACCGCGGCCGTCGCGCCGGGCCATGCCGAATTAGCCTGGTTGCTCTGCGACGCCGTCGAGCAGTTTACCCCGCTCACGGCAGCGGAGGAAGCCGAAATGGCACAGATGGGTGCCGAATTGACGCCGGTGTTTTCGCATTAGCTCTGTTTTCTACCGCAGAGACGCAAAGGGCGCAGAGCATTTACGCAGAGAATAATCATTGCTCGTGAAACACGTAGTATTCCGCCAAGGAACTTCCGGCTTTCTGGTTAACTCGTGCTTTGTGTATCTCATTATTTTCTCTGCGTATTCTCTGCGTCCGCTGCGCCTTTGCGGTAGAAAAGAACGATCGGGATCCGTTTTTACCCTCGCTTGAGCTCCACAAAGTCGGCGATGGATTCGACGTCTTTGAAGAGCGAAAGGCGGAATTCTTCTTCTTCGAAGGTGATGCCGAAGACGTCTTCGAGGCCGACGACCAGCTCGAACAAGGCCACTGAGTCGATACCCAGCGATTCCAACAACGGAGCGGTATCCGGAATCTCCTCCGGCTTCACCCGCAAAAACAGCCGCTCTACCAGCAGCTCTTTGATCTCTTGTTTGGTGGCATCGGAAGCCATATTGTATCCTCTCCTATTTAACACCAGGTTCTAACCGAAACCTGAACCCTGAAACCCTTCCTACGCCGTTACCGCTTCATACGCTTGCGCGACGGCGGCGAAATCGTCTTTCAGGTCGGCATAGAGTTTGCGGTAGATGGGATAGTAGCGCTCGTAGATGGCGGCATCGGTTTCCACCGGCTCGATGCGATGGGTGACGGTGATGGTTTGCCGGCAGGCCTCCGGCACGCTGGGATACAGGCCGGTGCCCACCCCGGCCAGCAACGCCACGCCAAAGGCCGGACCTTCATCGATGTTGATGGTGACACATTCGCGGTGATAGATGTCTGCCTGAATTTGCCGCCAGACTTCGCTGCGCGCGCCGCCGCCGGAGAGGCGAATCTGCGTGGTCTGCACGCCCATCTCCTTGAAGATTTCCAGCGAATCGCGGAGACCATAGGCGACACCTTCCAGCACCGCGCGGGCCATGAAGGCTTTGGTGTGGCGCAGGGTGAGGCCGAAAAAGACGCCGCGCGCGTAGGGATCGGGATAGGGGCAGCGCTCGCCGGTCAGATAGGGCAGGAAGAGCAATCCTTCGCAACCGGCCGGCACGGTGGCAGCTTCACGGGTGATGAGGGAATAGGGATCGACGCCGAGGGTGCGCGCCACGTCGGTCTCATCGTGCGCCAGCGTGTCGCGATACCAGCGCAGCGAACCGCCGGAGGACAACTGCACGCCCATGACGTGCCATTCATTCGGCACTGCCGCGCAGAAGGTGTGCGTGCGCAGCAATTGATCGGTATTGGGTTTCTTCATATGGGCGAAGAGGACGCCGGAGGTGCCGACGGAACAAGAGGCAATGCCTTCTTCCACGATGCCGTTGCCCACCGCGCCCGCCGCCTGGTCGCCACCGCCGCCGACCACCGGGGTGCCGGCGTGCAAACCGGTCAATGCCGCCGCTTTGACGCTGATGCGCCCACTCACTTCCGGCGACTCATAGACTTTCGGCAGCATCGCTTCGGTGACACCGCAGGCAGCCAGCATCGGCGCCGACCAACTGCGCTTGGTCACGTTCAGCAGCGCGGTGCCGGACGCATCGGAGACTTCGGTGGCGTATTCGCCGGTGAGCAGCAGGCGGATGTAATCTTTGGGCAGTAAAATCTTCTTCACCCGCGTCCACGCCTGCGGTTCTTTCTGCTGCAGCCAGACGATCTTCGGCGCGGTGAAGCCGGTGAGTACCGGATTCAACGTTTCGGCAACGACGACGTCGCGTCCCGCCTTTTCGGTAATCCACGCGCACTGCTCGACGGTGCGCTGATCGCACCAGAGGATCGCCGGACGGATCACTTCATCGTGTTCATCGAGAAAGACCGAGCCGTGCATCTGCCCGGACAAGCCGATGCCGGCAATCTGCGACGGATCGATCTTCGCTTCCGCCAATACCCACTGGATGCCGCGCACCACCGCCTGCCACCAATCAGCGGGATGCTGCTCGGCCCACAGCGGATGCGGGGTATACAGCGGATATTCGACCGTGGCGCTGGACACTTTTCGTCCGGTCTGATCGACCAGCAACGTCTTCGTGCCACTGGTGCCGATATCGATGCCCAATAAATATGGCAACGCACACCTCCAGGAGTGGTAAATTGCAGTGTAAAAAGCCTACTCTACAGTTTGACCCCAAAACGGCGGATTCCTCCCACCGATGACCGGTGAAATGCGAAAAAGGCAATGGATTGGTCAGGTTTGGTGTATTTCAGACCAAGGTGGTCGTTCCGGGCCGGCGGGAAGCCGGCCCATAGATCGTTATAGTGTGAATGCGCCTTGCGCTTTCGGTTGCTTTTGGGTGGCGAGTTGTTCCAGCCGTGCAGCAGCGGTGAGCAGATTGACGGATTCCGCCCCGTGCTGGAGCAAGGATTGGCAGCCGGGAGTCCAATGCGCTTCCGGCCAGACGGTGGTGAGGACGGGAATATTCTGCCGGCGGGCGTGGGCGGCGGCGGCGAGGGCGCCGCCGGGCATCCCGGTTTGTACGACCCATACCGCGCGGGCCAGGTGGGCGATCCAGTAGTTGCGCGCCAGCAGCGTATTCCGCCCAACCGGCACCTCATCCTCGAAGGGCGAGACCAGGGCGCCATGAGCGGCAATTATCGCTGCCATCTCGCGATGCTGCGGTGGGTATACCGGCGCGGCGAGTCCATGTCCCAACACAGCGACGGTACGGCCACCGCCGGCCAGGCAACCGCGATGCGCGGCCGCGTCGATGCCCAGCGCCAATCCGCTCACCACCCCCACCCCGGCCGCCGCCAGCACCCGTGCGACGGCAAAGGCCGCTTCCGCCGCTTCCGTAGTCGGCGTGCGCGTGCCGACAATCGCCACCAGCGGCGTGGGGATACTCCCTCGCATCGCCAATCCACCCCATTCCAACTGTTCCGCCTGCATTGCATCACTCATGCATATATATGTTCGCTACTGAAGTGATACCTCCTTCCGGTGCAAAAATATTTTTTACCGTTCAGGGGGTGAGAATAAACAGATATCCGTTCAGTCCTTGCTGGTGCGCGCGTTCCCGCTCTGGCGCGCGAGCGTCCTCGCGAGCACCGGGGGGATACTCGACCTGCTCGCGGGGACGCTCGCGCGCCAGAGCGGGGATGCGCGCCAGTGCAGGGACGCGCGCGCCAGCGAGGACTGAACGGATACAATAATTTGTCTTGCAGCGCAACAATATTGTGTGGTCGGTACAAAACGGCTGGCATGGCCGCGGTTCCAGGATTTTTGA
>Ga0073936_10002345_pt1 | contig 28299 bp, 21 predicted proteins | sample AliMusrvi5mmetaG_FD_87041 | JGI IMG/M metagenome (GOLD analysis project Ga0073936, IMG submission 87041) | Freshwater lake bacterial and archeal communities from Alinen Mustajarvi, Finland, to study Microbial Dark Matter (Phase II) - Alinen... | ecosystem: Environmental > Aquatic > Freshwater >...
ATCCATTATAATAAAAGTAATATCGATTCTTTACTGGTAAAATGAATGATGAAGTCATTCCCATGTCATCATGAGTTCCTAATTTTCCTAAAATTAGTATCGGCTCAGGATTCACAAAAAATATTTCCTGTGGATTATCTGGGTTTACATCAATATAAGAAATTCGACTTCTCTGATCAGAATCCCTACTAGTATAAAAAATTCTCAATGTATTTTTATTTATTAAGAAGGGTGTAGGCAAAGTAGAGTGTGTTTGAGACCATTCAAAAAATTTATTCCTTTCAAATATCTTCCCTTTCTTTTTCCAAATAAATTTCGTTTTCATCGCACATGTAATTGTATGTTATTTAATTTATTTTAAAATAATTTCAGCTTCTCGTTTGATTAACATGTCTAACCATTGATGCATAGAAACACCTAATTTTTCGCGAGCTGCTTGTGCTAACCTCTTTGTTTCTGGCGTAACACACTCTAAAACACCATAATATCTCGTCCAATGTGTTCCACCTCTTTCACTAGGAATTGGGATATGATAATTTGCAACAGGTTCTCCATTCCCAACAGTAAATTCCAATATAAAGAAAGCTCCTAATAATATCCATTCAATTTTAATATCTCTAGCTTCAACCGGTATACAATCAAAAGGAATATTATATTGTAACAATGGGTTTGAATTCATCATGATTTTACCCATCTCAGTTTCTCTTAGCCATGGAGCCATGCTTTCATCACCAACAACAATCTTTCCTCCTGGCTTAACAACTCTAGTAATTTCTTTAAAAAATCTTTTTTGATCTGAAAATGTATTTACCCCACCAAAATGTAATGCTGCATCAAAAGTATTATCTGCAAAAGGTAAATACATTGCGCTAGCCACTGAGTATTCAATGGTTGTTGATTTTTCGTATTTACTTAACCTTTCAATTGCTTTTTTTAAGAATGCTAAAGATAGCTCTTGGACATAAAAATGTGCAGATTTTCCAAGTCTTTTTGCAATATGCTCTGATCCTCTTCCATCTCCAGCACCCACTTCTAAAACACTTGAATTTTCCTTTAAATTCAATTTTTCAGTCATTTTTTCTCTCTCATCGAACTGAGATGAATAGAAGGTTTGGAAAGGAATGTCTGCATATTTATCATATTCATCAGCTAGTTTGTCGTAATTAGCTCTTGTAGTTTCGTCAATCTGAGCTAATTCTTTGGGATAAGTAAAATCAGGAATTCCATTATTTATTTTATAAATTTCTTTTTCATCATTACCTATAAATTTACCTCTTATTATTTTATCCTGACTTTTATGAGTTATTTCTAATTTTAATTTATTTCTGTTAAAAGGACTCTTGTATAGATTATTTTTTTTCATTTTTTTACTTTAATTAATTCATACCAAATTAAATCGTACCATTTATTGTTTTTAAAAAAAGCATCATGCTCGTGAGCATATTGTGTAAAATTAAGTTTGTTACAAATTCTTTTCGATTCAATATTTTCTGCTGCATGTGCAATAATTATTTTATGCAGGTTTAGATTTTGAAACCCAAAATTAATAATGCTTTTGCTTGCTTCGGTGGCATATCCTTTACCCTGAAATTGAGAACCGATCCAATATGATAATTCAGCACGATTAATGATCCAGGTTCTAACTTTTCTTCTCAAATCTATTAATGAAACAAGTCCAATTATTTTGTAATTCAGGCAAACACACCAATGGTACCCATTGTCATTCTGCTGAGCTAGTATTAATCTTTGTACCACTTCCTTGGTAGTTTCAATGTTTGTATGAGGTTCCCATGTCAAAAATTGAATAAGTTTTATATCAGACATTAAAACAAATAGCTCATCCACATCTGATAATATTGGAGTGCGTAATAAAAGTCTCTCTGTATTTATGTTAAAATCCATTTTATGCTTAAATTGTTAACCCTCCGTTTACATTAATTACTTCAGCATTTATAAAGTCGTTCTCAATAGCAAAAAGCACTGTTTTAACAACTTCTTCAATAGTTCCTGTACGTCTCAGAGGAGTTTTATCTATCCATTGCGATAACATTTTTTCTTCCAGTGCATCATGAGCTCCTGCGGTATCCATAAAACCAGGAGCAATGGCTACTGATCTTATTCCAAACCGTCCAAGTTCTTTAGCCCAAACTTTTGTCATTGCTTCCACTGCTGCTTTTGATGCTGCATAGGCTGTTTGGCCAATATTTCCTCTGGCTGATATGGAACTGATATTTAAAATAATACCCTTATTGCGGTTCTTAATCATTTTATCGGCTACCGATCGGGTCATAAAAAAAACAGAATTTTGATTTACCTCAATTACCCTATTCCATAATTCGATAGAGTGCCTGGAATCAGGGCGGCTCATTATATTCACCAATGGAGCATTCCTCATGATTCCGGCATTGTTAATTAAAACTTCCAAGCCATTAAATTTAGAAAATATTTCATTAACTGTCATTTCCACCTGAGCATTGTCTGCAACATCACAAACCCATGTTTGAATGCCGGGACATTCTGTTTTTATTATTTCTAACACATCCGGGTTAATGTCAATTGCTGCTATTTTTGCTCCCTGCTTTGCAAATTGCAGGGCCATTGCCTTTCCAAAACCCGAACCTGCACCAGTAATAATTATTCTGGCATCTCTAATATCCATATCAGGAAATGTATTTTTTAACTGTTTCTCTTATCGCATCGAAAGTTATCATCTCAGCTATATCATCACCTGATAACTGTATGTTGAATTCATTTTCAATATTAACAATTAAGTCCATGTGAGTAATGGAATCCCATTTCGCCACCTGATTCATTCCAAGATTTTTCAGGGATTCTTCTGCTGATAATTTAAAAGTTTTGCTAATTATATCATTAATTTTTTCCATAATAAAAATTTTATTTAAGTTCTGAAACAAGATGACATGCGTATAAATTGGTCGGAATTCAAGCGATGCGGTTCTGTGTTCGGAGCGACAAGCACTGTACCTGCGGGAATTGATTTGCATGCGATAGTACCTGCACCAAGCATACACTTTTCGCCAATATTGACTTCGTGTCCCACTACCGCACCCAAACCTATAAACGAATTTAAGCCCATTCTTACACTGCCGCCAATCAGACAGCCGCCCGTGAGCCAGCAATTATCTTCAATAACCGCATGATGCCCAATCATGGCGCCGCCCCAAACAAATACATTATTTCCAAATTTTACACAGGGTTGAATTAAGGCTCCGTCCATAACAATACTGTTTTCGCCCAGGCTAAAATTTCCTTTTACTGATGGACTTTGATAATTTGCAAACACGTATCCATTCTCCTTAAAGAAATCTATTTTAATTCTGCGTAATTGATTCATTCCCTGATAACCAACAGCAACAAAAACTTGGTAGTCAGAAGATGGATATTGCGCTGCACATTCAGATAATTTAACAACCGGTTTATTATTAAATTGCTTAGACGATTTGAATACATCATCTACAGCATAAGCGCAAATTTCAAATTCACTATCTCTTTCAAAAAAATAGGAAATGCATTCTGAAATTTTTCCCGTTCCGAACATTAATAATTTTTTCTTCATTTACTATACTCCTCTTTTAATTTTAATCTGTCAATTTTACCGTTCATATTTTTAGGCAAATATTCCAAAAATACATATTCGTCAGGAATCATATATGAAGGCAATAAGTTTAATAAATCCATAGTGATCTTATTTTCATCATTAACATTTGAACTTACAAAGGTAACAATTTTACCAATATCCTGTTTTGATTTTACATACACTACAGCATTTTCCTCAATATATTTTAAAGAACCAATCGCGTGTTCAATCTCTTCCAACTCGATACGATAACCCATTCTTTTGATCTGGTTATCTTTTCTTCCACAAAAATATAATAATTTATCCACATTATTTATACTTACCAGGTCGCCACTTTTATAAATAATTTCTTTATGATCTGTAATAAAAGGATGTTGCACAAAAACCTCTGCTGTTTGTTCAAGGCTATTTACATATCCTAAACCAACATTTGGTCCTGTAATAAATAATTCACCTATCTCACCACTATCAGTGATTTTTCCAAATTCATCAAGTATCAGAAATCCAAAACCGGGTAACATTTCACCAAGCGGTAGCAATTCATCCTTCTGCATATCTGATGCCGTAACTTCATATGACGAACAGATACAAGTACATTCTGTCGGGCCATAAACATTAATAAATTTGATTCGATTACCCCACAACTCCCACAAATTCCTCAATTGATTTTTCGGGAATCCTTCACCACCAAATGATACAATTCTTAAGCATAAAAGGTCATTTTTATTTAAAGCTCTTAATTTTAGTGCGTAAACCAGCATGGAAGGAACGCTAAACCATATTGTTGGTTTAATAATATTTAGTATGTCAATCAATTTACGAGGATTCCTTGCCAGGCTTTCAGTCACCGGAACTAATGAAGCCCCACTAAATAATGATGCATAAAAATCAAATACGGAATTGTCGAAGTGCATTGGATTAATGTTTGTGAAAACATCATCTATGCTTGTATTATAAGCAATTTTTGTCCAGGCAATAAACCTTAAAATATTTTCATGAGGAATTACAACACCTTTTGGAAAACCAGTTGATCCCGAAGTAAACATTATATATGCAGGAGCAATTCCAGGGACATTAAAATATGTATCAGACAATGAACTTTTGTGAATATTCAAATTGCTTATAAATTCATTGGAGTTAAAATCAACAATTTTGTTTTCCGGAACACTACAGGATTTCAAATTTTCAGTATATGTGCTCTCCGAAAAACACAATACAGGCTTGCATATTGCAATCATTTTTTTCAAGCGTTCTAAAGGGCTGTTATAATCAAGATTAGAATAAACCGCACCGATTTTTAAACAAGCAATCATCAAGGCATAAGCCTCAACTGTTTTATTATTGAATATTGCAATTACCTCACCTTGTTTCAATCCAATCTTTAATAAATAATTTGCAATTTTACATGAAAGCTCATTTAGCTGTCCATATGAAATACAACTGCCGTTCAATAATTTCAAAGCAGGTTTTTCCTGGTTGGCAGTGGCAATTTCAACAAAAAGGCATCCAAGATTATGTACAGATTTATTCATTGTCCACTAAAGAATATTGATTTAACAAACAATTAATCTCCTCTATTGAATTATGCATCATCACATCAATTATTGACAACCAGGGCATAAATAAACCACCGCCTTGATTATATTCTATATTATTGCTTTTTAAAAAAAACAATTGTATGTTTTTTGCCATGAAATCTTTTTTATTATAAAGTTCAATTCCACCGATAGGATTAATATATTCGGTAGCATTCTCCCTTACGGAAATTTCAATTATTTTTTCCTTTCCCTTTAACTGTTTAGTATTATAACTGCTGGAAGTTTTGATAATGTGGGTACCAATACGTAAATATTCACAAAGTTTTGATATGCTATAAAAAAGGTATTCTGATAAATGATTGTTTTCAAAACGGATAATATTTTCAACAAGTGGAAATACTTTAACAAACATCGGTGACTTTCTATAAGCTGTGCTAATAGTTTTCAATAATTTATCTTTCCACTTTGTATCAATGACGAGATTAATCTCATTTATGAGTTTATTTTGTGAAATTTTTTCAAGAGGGATTGTGAATAGATATTCTTTTTGATTAAACAAAATTCTGTTTCTATTGATCCATCCCTTTTTAATAAAATTCACATCATCCAATATCACAAATTTATCCACAGCATTGATCAATTGGAAATAACCGATATATGGTAGAAAATATGGTTGCATGATGGCTAGTTTCATATTAATTTTATGCCTTAATGATTTTGCAAACTTTCTTTACAGATGATATTTCAAGGTCTGGATAAATAGGTAGGCAAAGCACTTTTTCTGCAATATCATTGGCAATTTTCAGATTCTCCTTATTAGCAGTTTCCAACCCTGCGTAAGGTGCATAATTGCTAATAAGAGGATAAAAATACCGACGCGTAAAAATTCCCTGCGCTTTAAGTTTCTCATAAACCTCGTCTCTGGATTTCATTAACTTATGGCAATCAATTAAAACAGGGAAATAAGAAAAATTATAATCAATATTTTCAGCTATTTTCATGCAAGTAATGCCAGGTGTAGCATATAACTCCTCTTGGTAAAATTCTGAAATCAGTTTTCGTTTTTCAATGGACCTGTTAATATACTTAAGCTGTAGCAAACCCATAGCAGCCTGCACTTCATTCATTTTGGCATTAATACCTGGAGCTACAACAGTAACTTCATCGTGAAAGCCAAAATTCTTTAAATCATCAATATGCTGTTTCATTTCAGCATCATGGCATATAATTGCACCTCCTTCAAAGGTATTAAAAACCTTAGTTGCATGAAAGCTTAATATGGAAAGGTCACCCCAATTACATATTGAAATGTCATCTTTTTTTACTCCAAAAGCATGTGCAGCGTCATAAATCAGTTTAAGTTTATTGGTTTCCGCAATTTTTTTAATTTTTTCATGATCACATGGATTTCCATAAACATGTACGGGTAGAATAGCAGTAGTAGCGGGAGTTATTAAAGCTTCAATTTTCTCAGGATCAATTGTAAATTGATTATTTTCAATATCACAAAAGACCGGTTTTATTCCATTCCAGTGTAAACAATGAGTAGAAGCTACAAAACTAAAGGGAGTGGTAATTACTTCGCCCGTAATTTTTAATGCCTGAAGAGCTGTTATTAAAGCAAGAGTGCCATTAGCAAATAATGAAATATAATTTACTCCTAGGTATTCGCAAAGTTTTTTTTCTAATTGCTGGTGAAATTGTCCATTATTGGTAAGAATATGACTTTCCCATATTTTTTCAAGGTATGGGATAAATTCCTCAAGCGGAGGCAGAGCGGGTTGTGTAACGTATATGGTTTTCATTTATTTACAATATACAGAACTGAACGATGATGAATTCCACATTTATTAAAGGTCTCCTCCCCAAAATAATTGATGTCGAATTCACTAATTTTAAATCCTGCATTATTTAATTTATTTTTAAATCCGGGCTTTGAATACATACGAACATGATCGTTTTGCCCATAATACTTCCATCTTAAATCGTCAGTGTTATAATCATCACATTCTAAATCTTCTTCTAATAATAAGGCTAATGGAACCATAATAATTGCAAATCCATCTGGTTTCAAAATTCTATATATTTCAGAAATAGCTTTTCTGTCCTCCACAACATGCTCAAGTACATGCGAGCATAAAACGATATCATAACTGCCATCTTTATACATAGGCATACATGTAATATCAACTTTGTCATCAGCATTTTCCATTTTTAAATCTGTTGATCTGTAATTTACTTTTGGAAAACTTTTTATCCAATTCGATAAATTCTGATCAGGTGCAATATCTAAAAAAGTAACTTCTTTTGTTTGTTTTTCAAATACCGCTTTCAAATAGAGTGCGTATAATCTATTTCTGTCAGAACTATAACAGTTAGAACAATAATATTTTAAATAATGAAACGTTTCTGAATGAAAAAAAGAGTGTACATTTTGAACTTTATCTAATTTTTCAAAATAAAAATCTTGTAATCTTTCAAAATGAGTAATATTTTCATTACAAACAGGGCAATAAAAATTCTTTTCAGTCACATTCAAAAGATTTCCATTTTGTTGTGTGTTTAAGATTTGTTTTTTTATATAATCTTTAATATATGTTGGAATTAATTTTTTAATGAAATTTGTCATTTTCGCTTTTCATTTGAAACATAATAGTTCTTATTAAAATTACCTACTAATAACAACGAATCAAATTAGGCATAGTAAAATGTCTGATTATTGTTATTTTTATTGTATGAAACATGCATGCATACATCCATAAGAACCATCCTCTAAATTGATGCAAAAATAGCTATTTTTGCATGACTGTATCCTTTTTTAACCTTTATTGTAACTCTAAAATCTTGATAATTTAAGATATGTATTAAACATATTCCATGGATTGTTGATATGTTAAGCTTAAAGAAGACATTGACTAATTCAAAATCTGAAAAGCTTCTCAGATTATCAATTCTTTCAATCTAAAATTTCACAAACCTCAGAATTTTAAAATTATCTCTAAAGGTAATTCGATAAGTATAAACGCCGAGATTCAACAATGATACATCTAGGGTAAGTTTATTTAGTCCTTCGACACCCATATCAGAATACACTTTTTTGATATAAGCTCCCTTTGCGTCATAAAGATCAATTTGTACCTGATCAGCAAATGGTAGAATAAAATCAATGTGAACAAGATCGTTTACAGGAGTTGGATAAGGATCAAATGCCACAAAATGGCTTGTCAGTGCAAGGCATTGCTCATTGTTAGCCGGATTATCATCAGGGTTATAGTTCACAATTTCAGCTTCAACACAAATGTAATCTGTAGCCTGCTCCTGTGATATCTCATATTTTGCATTAAATGTATAAGTGATGAGTTGTCCTGTAAGAAGAGGGTTCGTAAAATTAGACCATGTTTCTTTGAAAACAGTACCACCTGCAGTTTTTGCATAAATGTCAATTGCATAAACGCTTCGGGTGCCAAGGTTTGTTATATCAGCTGTGAGAGTAACGAAATTTCCCTGCGTTGTTGAACTAACATTGGTAACAGCAATATCGGCTCTTGTTGGTATCACAAATATTTGTCTCGAACTGGAATCCTTGCAGCCATATTGATTTTGCACAACAAGAGAAACATTAAAGGTGTCATTATACTGGTAGGTGTAACACGGGTCTTCCAGAGAACTGATCTCTCCGTTGCCAAAATTCCACAAATAATTAACTGCGCTGTCGGAATTATTAGTAAAACAAACCTGAAGAGGAGCTATTCCATAGAAATTATCGGGTAAGAAATTGGAAACCGGAACAGGGAAAATATTTGCCATGGTATGTACTGAATCTTTGCAACCTGCACTGGATACTACTGTCAGAGAAACCGGAATACTTTCAACACCGTTGCTATGGAAAGTCATTGTGGGTGAAGTTAAAGTTGAGGTACCATAACTCCCAAAATTCCATAAATGTGAAACTATTGAATCCGGAGAATGCACTGTGCTGCTGTCATTAAAGGTAACCGGAGTATTTGAACAAATATCCCCAATAGTCAGTATGGCATTAGGATATCCGTGAATAGTTACACTATCTGTCGCGGAAGAAACACATCCATTGATTGCTTTAACAGTTAGTGTTACTGGATAAGTACCGGCGCCATTGATAAATATCGTACTTGGATTTTCCTGGTTGCTTGTTTGCCCATCGCCAAAATTCCAATTCCATAAATAAATTGAAGCTTGAGGTTGGGTATGAGATGTGTCGCTGAAATATACTGGAGAACCATCACAAACATTATTGAACGAAAATCCTACGATGGGGGCGAAACGGACATGAACATTTTCATTAATAGAATTCATACATCCATGATTGGAAATAACAACAAGGTGAACATTATAATTACCAACTGAATCAAATGTGTGTATCGGATTTTGGACCGAATCAATTTGTGGATTATTCGGATCATTAATTGTCCATTGCCAGATAGAATCATTTCCAAAAATACAGGTGGACTGATCATGAAATTGCAATGGAACATTTGTACAAGCTAGAAAAGGAGTGAATACAACCTGAGGTTTAGAATATAAATATACGGGTTCGGTAATAGTTTTAAAACACCCCTGATTAGTAACAACAGTAAGCGAAGTATTGTAGATACCCGGAGTATTATAAAGATGGGTTGGGTTAGCATTTAAACTATCAAGATGCGATGTTGAAGTGTCACCAAAATTCCACAGAAAGTGATCCACACTGGCAAGAGGAGGAATTACCCATTGATTGGTAAAATGCGTTGGGTCCTGTTCACAAGCTGAGGAGGCAATGAATGAAACATAAGGATCGGTTCCATGAGTAATAATTTCTGATGTAAAATTGGCGGTACATCCCATATTATCAGTTATTGTTAAATGAAGTGAATCTCCTGTTGACAAATTATGTGTGATAGTATAATGAGTACTATCTGAAACCAATGTTCCATCAGACCAAAGATAATTTACAGTTAAATTAGCACCGATAGCTAAGGAAATTGTATCCCCAATACATTTACTTAAAGAATTACCACCAATAGAAACTTTTAATTTAAAACTGTCGGCAGAAACAACAATGTTTTTTGTAACAGAACAACCTAAATAGTCAGTAACAATAAGCCTTACAGTATCAGGAGCAATAGTAGAGAAAGAACTTGCTGTTGATGTAAGATTTTGCCAGTTGAAAGCGTAGGGAGAACTAAGACCGGTATTCAATGTAACACTCGAACCAAAGCAACCAATAGTATCATGAGCATGGATAATGGGTTTGTTTACAAAAATACTATCCACTGAAGAATAACCGCAACCTGTAGTCGCAGTCACACTGTAATAACCACCTGTAGAAACCGAGATGGTTTGAGTAGTATCACCGTTTGACCAAATGAAATGTGAAAACCTGCTTCCTGCATCCAAAGTAACCGGGCATAAATTATTTGAATAAATATCAGGTCCAAGGTTAACGGGTGCCACATACTGGCTCGGAAAATATTTTTGAAGAAGATAATTCTGAGTATTTATTAATTGCGTTGGTGTTAAGGAAGCATTACAAATAATGAGTTCTGCAATATCAACTGATGAGAAACCAATTGGAGGTAATGAACCACTTGCTGGCAATGAAGCGCCAAGCAGAAAATTGAAAGTGGAGTTAATATTGTAAGATGGATAAATTGCCTTTTCTCCAAGAAGACTGCAACTATCATTCAGATACATTTTCGCATCTCCCCTTACAATGCGCGAATATAAAAGCTCATACATTCCATTTGTTCTTGGAACATCCATCTGATAATGAATATTGCTCTGATCATCATAATAGAAGTGAACCTGTTGCCCCTGATAATATAAACCATACCGGTTGGGTATAGCACCGGCTGCTGATTTGGTGAAATAAATAGCTACATCATTGCTGGCTTTTCCAACAATAAAAGCATAAAAATCATTAGTGTTGATGTCCAGAATATCTCCGCCATCCATATAATTATGGGCGTTGGCGTCAAAACGAACCACAGGTAAATTATTCAGCGCATTATTAATCAACAAAGGTTGTTTGGTTACGTCATTCTGAGCAACATTGTTAGGATTTCCACTATGGGTTGCATCTTTCCACTGAACAACATTAGCTCCGTTCATTATTAAGGTTGATGGATCATCAGCGCGCAACCAGAGATTAATACCCGGAAGCTGAGATGGTGAGAAACGTTTGAACTCAAAAACATTTGAATAAGTAGTGTCACCACAAATGCCAATTGCCAATACTCTCCAGTAAAAATCATTCAATGTGTCAATAGTTGTCTGGTAAGTATTCCCATAAATATCCGGAACGGATAAAAGAATATCGCCAAAACCGGGGTCTGTTGAATATTGCCAAATGTAGGAAAATGCATTTGTGGATGAATTCCAGGCAAAATTTATAATACTATCGTACGTTGAGAAATTGTTTATCGGAGAATAGAGTGTAAAATTTCCCGGAGGTGCGGCAGAACTAACAACGGTTATCGGATGGGTAATGGAATTCTGACAGCCAATATTGGTTTGAATTGTGAGTATGACATTATAATTACCAGCAGCAAGGTAAGTATGTGTCGCATTTTGTGTGGTAGCATGGGTAGTTCCATCTCCAAAATTCCAGTCCCATGAATTAATTGTTCCTTCATTACTTAAACTTTGATCCGTAAATGTAAGTGGATGGCCAATACAGGCGGAATCTACAATGAAAGATGCTATAGGATTTTGAGGAATATGAATAATAGTGTCGAATGTCTTGCTGCAAATACCATTCATCACTGTAAGATGAATCGCCGGATTTCCCGGATTTATATAAATATGGTTAGGGTTTTGCTGCAATGAATTATAACCATCTCCAAAGTCCCATAAATAACTTGTACCCGCAGGTACTGAAGAAACATTAAACTGCGTTCCACTTCCTGGGCAACTGGGCGAAATTGTCACATGTAGATCAGGAGCCGCTCCCATTATGGTATCATAAACGGATTTGTGAGCAATACATCCAAGACTGTCAGTAACTGTGACACTATAGGTTCCTGATGTTGAAATTGAAATTGTGGGATTGGTTGAACCACCGGGAGACCATAAATAAGTTAAATGGTTTGGCAGCGGTATAGGAGCAACAAGTCCAATGGTATTGCCAACACACAAACTATCATTAGGCCCAAGGCTCGCATCATTTGGGAAATTATCTTTTGTTACCTGTATGGTTGATGAAACATCAGAGCAAGTTCCGTTATTTGTAACCGTCACCCAGTATGGACCTGGAGTATTAATATTAATAGTTGGCGTTGTAGCGTTATTTGACCAGAGATATGTAAATCCCGCTCCAAGTCCTGTTGACAAAGTCACAGAACTATTTGCGCAGAAAAATGTATCCCTTAATGCTATGTGAGGATAGGTAACAGTGATGGCATCGGTAGAAGTAAGACCAAAAAAATCTGTAGCTGTAACAGAATAAACTCCGGTAGTGTTTACAGAAATTGTTTGAGTGGATGCACCAGTTGACCAATGGTAAGCGGTGAATCCGCTTCCTGCATCTAAAGTTGTTGAACAAAAACCGGTGGTATTGATATCAGCTCCAAGATTCACTTTTCCGCCATATTTATCGCCCAGGTATTGCTCCACAATATGACGGTTTGTAGGGCTTAAAGCTGTTCCATAAATAATCACTTCAGCAATATCGCCATTCCAGTAATTATTATAAGTGCCAGCAGTAAAACCTAACTGATAGGGTGCATTTGTAAATGCATTGGTCGCCCCTGCTGCTGAAGTTGAATCATCTCCAACACCATTAAAATAAGTTGCAAGTGAGGCACCCAAAGTTTTCTCAACTTCAATAATTTTATAAGTAAAACCACTGTTAGGAAAACTGTTAGTTGAAGCGTCAAGTTCAGTCGAATTATTAAATAATTCCATCCTTTGAAATGAAACATATTTGTGCCTGGTTATATCAAACCCATTTGAAGCAAATGAACCTATGCCAAAAAGAATATCATACAAGTCTCCTGCTGCAACTGCACCCCCGGAAGCTACTATAAAAACTGTCATTGAAGTGCCTGAAACATTTAGTATATTACCGCCATTTACCAATAAATCAGAAGAACCATTAAAGCGTACTGCAGGCTTATTGCCATTAATCACATTGGTGTGAAATACGGGTTGGTTTGCAGGAGTTGCCTGTAAAGCATCATACCCATTGCCGCTACAATCTTTCCAATCTGAAACAGGACTTCCATTGGTACTTGAAACAATATTGGAATCGGACCTAAGCCATAACTTTAGTCCTGCAATTTGTGGCGGGCGAAATTGTGCAAAAGTATTTGAAGTGATAATAAAGAATATTATTATCAAGGAGAATTTTTGGAATAAATGATAGGGTTTGATCATAATCATATTGTTTAAGTTTATGATAATTATTGCAAATTTACAAAAAAAGACGTTCCCAAAAGCTATTAATAATTATTTGTTTTCATTGTTGCTCAAAATGTTTTTCAGATTCCTGAGTTTTAATGGCTCTGAATTGTAGATTGTGTGCAATATGCCTAAAGGAACAAACAGGCAAATTGTTGAAAAGCGTAGCAGCAATGAGAAAATTACTCCAATTGCGGGATCTTTTCCCAAAAGACTAAAAATTCCGGCAGTGTATAATTCTTCCAGACCTAAATTTCCGGGCAAAAAACGTAACAACGACGATATTCTTGTAATTAATAAAATGATAAAAACAGAGAACAACGGCAGGTCGGTTTTCACTACAATATTCAACCATTCGTATGCGACGAATGCAAGGATAAGATAAACGATGTTGATGACAATATTTACGATCATGGTCTCCTTGTCCATGATCAGATTGTTTGAATGAATCACAATCCTGTCAACATAAGATTGAAGTTTTCTTAAAACTACAAACCTCTTTAAATTTAATCGCTGAATGATCCTGTTGACAAGATTTATTATCAGTGACAAAAAAATGAGAATGATGGATGCCATCAATACCCATGCGTTATGGTTGCCTGGGAAAAAATAGAAAACAATGCCGAAAATTCCGGTAATGATCAAAGAAATATAAACAGAAAAGATGCCGATCGAAAAACCTTTTGTAGGATGGATATGATATTTTTGCTTCAAAAAAAATGCAGAATAAATTAAGCCACCATTGGTTGGAATAACGTAAGAAAACAAACTCATCGCTATAGGTAACAAAAGAGTGTCAGCAAAACTTAGCGAAATTTTATTTTGCTTTTTAACGAGATAAAATATCTGAAATCCGGCAACAAAATAACTCAATAAAGTCAGTGAAATTAGTATTGAAAAGTCAAACAAAGAAATGTTTTCCATTACAGAAAAATATCCCTTTTTATAGAGTAGAAAAATTATCAGCCCTATTAAAGCAAATGCAAGGAATAATTTAAAAACATCTTTTCTTTTCATCTGCCTGCTTTGACCTTAAATTCATAATTGATAACTTTACTAACCGGCTTAATTGACCATTTCCAGGAATCTCTTTTCCAGTTGAGGCTTGTCTTCTAAACAAAGTGATCTGACATTTCCCTTTTTTACAAAAAATCTGATGTTGGTTTCAACCTCTTCACCTGATAAACCGCAACCGAACAAATAAGTTATTTTACCCGGGTCATACAACCATTCTTTGGGAAAAGTATTGTCAATTAGTTTTAAATATTTCCGTGCAACCAAAGTGGCAGTCCAATTTTGAACAACAAAATCATAAATTTCCTTTGCTGATTGATTGCGAAAACCAGTATCCACAATTAATTTCTCAATAGTGTCCTCAATGTTTTCAGGTGCAACGAACATTGAGGGAGGCAAAATATTTTTCGGATAATCCTCATGAATGGATGCGGCATAATAGCTTCCAACAACTACAGGCTTATATTGAAAAGCACATTCAGTTGCAAAACCTGATAAAGGAGTATCCGAATAATATTCATCAAGTGCAAAATCAGCTTCTGTTATGATCTTGTGAACCTCTTCGTTTGAAATGCCTGATATTTCAACATAATCTATCGGGTATTTTTCCTTTAGCCTGTTGATGATATCTCTGAATTTATCACTGCCCTTGGGACCTGCTTTTGACGGGACGTGAATTATTTTTATCGATTTATTGGTTGAATTTTCTTTAGCCGGCCTGATCTTTTCAATTTCTTTAAAAGGGAATCCAATATCTAAAAATGAAACAAAAGATTTCTCATGAAAGTGTGCCTGTGGCGGATGATTTATCATAACATCGGCATATTTTTCAATAATTCTGATTACACGTTTTTGAACTTTTGTCAGCCTTCTGTATAAACCAGGTTTTTTACTTCCTTTATAAACATAACCATTCAAATAAATTGGCCTTGAATCTGAACCCAGGAAGACATAGATTATTTTTTTTTTGAATAATTTTAAGAGTGGCAGATCCAGAAAATAAAAGAATGTTGAGTTGCTGCCGAAAATAAAAACATCGTACTTAAAAATTGCAATGAAAAAAGCGATGACACTAAAAATGTTTTGCAATGAAATCAGCCAGATAAAACGGATAATGAAATTTCCGCTGAATTTAGATCCTATGTTGTTTCCAATAAAATTTAAAAATGAAACCCATTTGGGATTTTTCCCGGCATAATAGTTGAATCTGTTGCCTCCAAGATTCAGGAAAGCCGACTCAATACCAATTTCATCAAAACCCGCTTTCAGGCTGCTGAAATAACCTGCAATTTCACGCAATCCAATAAATACTTTTACTTTATTCTGGTTCATTTATTCCTGGTTGCAATGATTTCATAAACCCCTTCTTCACCAAAATATTCAGGTTGATAAAATGACAAATTTTTTGACCCTAAAATCGCAGAAAATGTTCCTTCTCCTCCATAAAAATCAATGTAAAATCCTGCTTCTTCCAACTCCTGAACGATCGCTGATCCTTGCGTAATCAATTGCTTTGAGTCGTCATATTCTTTTCCTGTAAGATAATTGATGGTATTCCTGATTGCATCAATTGCCATTTGTTGATGGTCCAAAACAGAAGTGTCAATTTGCCCAATCAGGTTGTGCAGATACCAGCCTAGACCATTTGAGCAAAGATAAAGCATTCCTCCCAATTTTAATATTCTCGCAAATTCTTTGATTGTTTTTTTATAATCCGTAAGATAAATTACGCTATAGCAAAAGACCGCATTAAAAAAGTTATCCTGAAATCCGGTTGATCCTATCTCTTCAACCTTTGCTGAAACATTGCCAATATTCAATTCCGATGCAATAAATTTCAGGTCATCAATTTTTTGTTTGTCTGAATCAATCGAAAAAACGCATGTGTTCTTCTCTGATAATGCCAGTGACCATTGTCCAAAACCACAGCCGGCATCAAGGATGTTTTCAAAATTTGTGAAATCAATATTTTCAATCCTGTTTCTATAAATGTCAAAATCTGTCTGCCAAATGCGCTTATGAAATTCCTTCACAAATCCTGAATATTGTGAATTAATCTTTGCATTAATTTCAGTCAGATGTTCTATATTGATCATTTTGGATATAGTGAGATTTGTGCGAAGTGCTTTAATGATTAATCTGGTATTAAACTTGTAATTTTTACAGATTTTATAAGGTTGTATTTTCAGTATTTAAATTTTGGCAAAGAAAATATTTTAAACATTCGGTCTTTGCATTTTTGTAATCAAATTTCAGCCTGTTTCTGTGCATGACTTCTCCGACTTTTAACCCCGCGCCCATTAATTCTAAAACAGGTTCGATCCCTAGATAGCTAAATGTTTCAGCCATTTTAAAATTGCCGGTATTTTCTTTTGGATAACATAAAATGCCCTGCCTGTTTAAAGCCAGGGTGTCTATGTTTCCTGAAAAATTTATGATCAAAGCTCCGGGTAAAAACTTTTTAATATCATCAGTTTTTATGATACCGGTGTCTGATATGATAGTGTCCGGGTTGGTGTATTCAGCAATAATGACAGCATCAATTTTTTCATAATTTTGAATATTATTACTCAATTCCCAGGCACTTCCTTTGATCACTATTGCTCCGCATTTTTTAAGGATGTACTCAAAATTATCCGCAAACTTATCGTTACCGACAAGAAGAAATTTGTTATTGTAAACTTCAAAATTATTTTCAAACAACATTTTCAGTATAAGCATTTGGACATTCTTAAACACGGGCAGTCGTTCATGCGACTCATTTACGCCCATTGCCAGTATTTCTCTTCGTTCACATTCTTGCAAGTCTAAATCAGCATTTCTGAATTCCCATGATTCATACATAAGTGGTATTACCGCAGTTTTCTTTAGATGTTGAATAAAACCCTTATTAATCGGGCGTAATGCTGCAATGTTGGTGACAATATCAGCCTGATTAATTAAAGCAGGCGTCAACTTTGTTGTAAAGTTTATTTTATTTTCAACATTAAATTGTTTTGCAAATGATCTGACAAAAGTGATGGATTCATTAGCCGAAGCGTAATCATTATCCTTTGCATAAGCTATTACATGAGCGCCAGCCATTGCTGCCATTATAGGTGTCACCCAATAATCTCCTGTCGCTGCTTCAGTAAGAACACAGATATTGTTCAGGTCAAGCGAGGTCATGTCAATAAATTCATTGATCAGCCTTGAATGCCTGTGGTAATTATTGTCCATAAATTTGCAGCTTGATTAATTATTTAATAACTGATTTTTTTAAATGCTCTTCATCCATTGTGCGGTTGAAAGAATTCCTTCTTCCAGGTCCACTTTGGCTTTAAATCCCAGTATTTCGTTTGCCTTGTCCACGCTGGGGATACGAATGGCAATGTCAGCAGACAACGGTGGCACATGCACGATCTTTGATTCCGATTTCAACACCCTGCAAACAGTTTGTGCCAACCCGAGTATGGTGATCACTGCACGCGCATTGCCTATATTGAAACTCTGTCCCGTAGCCTTTGGGTCTTCTATGCATCTTATAAGGCAATCTACAAAGTCATCCACATAGCACCAGGCACGTATTTGATTGCCATCTCCGTCAATTTTTAATGTCTCATTATTCAATGCCTGTTTGATAAAGATCTGCATTGCGCTCTCACCTGTCTGACCTGGACCATAAACATTGAATGGCCTTACTGTAACAACTGGCAATTTGTATTGCCTGTAATATGCATGAGCAAGATGTTCACCGGCAAGTTTAGAAACTGCATAGGTCCATCGTGCCTCTCCTGCAGAGCCTGCAACTGTTGAATCATCTTCTGATGAATGAAAAGCCATTGAACCAAAAACCTCGGAGGTGGAAAAATCAATGAACCTGTCCCTGATATTATTGATGTGTGCAGCTTCAAGCGCATTTGCTGTGCCTGTCATGTTTACCTGCATGGTGTGAACAGGATTGAGAATTACAGTGTCAATGCCCGCAATTCCGGCTGCATGAATAACCACATCGGCGCCCTTCATGGATTTTGTCAAAAGTTCAAGGTCGAGAACATCGCCCTTGATAATTTTTAAATTCGGATGGTTTGCAAATTTACTCCCTGACAAAGTATCACGATGAAAATTATCGTAGGCAATAATGATGTTGGTCTCAATGTAATGTTTTATCAGCGTGTTTGCAATAAAACCAGCTCCTCCTGTTATAAAAATTGTTTTGTTTTCTAACATTTTACCTGAAATTATTAATTACCCTTGCAATGAATGATACCTGTTCTTTTTTCAATTGTCCGTACAAAGGTACAGCTAATCCACAAGTGTAAGCATGGTAAGCATTCGGAAATTTGTTCAAAATATCGTGATGATATTTTTCACGATAGTATTGCATAGCCGGAATACATTGTGCTCCATAGTTGGTCATAATTCCATTTTCTTTCAGATGCATGGCCAACTCATTTCTTTTGGTTACGGTCTCTAATAACAAATGAAAAGTTTGCCAGCTATGCTTTGTATTTGCAGGGAACAGAGGCAAACCCACCAATGGATTTTTTATTTCATTCAGATAAACTTCTGCAAGGTGAGTTTTGTGTTCAAGAATTTCAGGCAACCTCTTGAATTGACTTCTAACAAGTGCGGCCTGAAAATCTGTCAATCTGTAATTGAAGCCTGCAGCAATAAAATTCATAGGTGCTGATTCCGGTTCCACTCCATGATTTCGCATTGTTTTTATTCTTTTATCCAGAACCGGATCAGCAGTGATCATAATTCCTCCCTCACCGGATGTTATTGCTTTTCGCGGATGCAAAGAAAAACAACCATAATCGCCAAAAGTTCCTGCAGTTTTATTACCAATAGTAGCGCCAAGTGCACATGCAGCATCCTCAATGATCTTTATACTGAATTCCTCTTTGATCTTCATTATTTCCGGCATGTTGGCACAAAGACCAAACTCGTGAACCGGAATAATGGCCTTGGTTTTATCAGTAATGAATGATCTGATTTTCGATTCATCAATGTTGAAATATCGTTGGTGAGTATCAACAAAAACACATTTTGCCCCCGTCAGCTCAACAACATTGGCAGTGGATACATGGGATAACGCAGGAATAATAACTTCATCACCTTGTCCGATACCCAAAGCTAAAAGCGCTAAATGAAGGGCGGCTGTTCCACTTGAAACTGCGCTGCAATATTCTTTTTTTAAAAATTGAGAAATGGCATTTTCAAGAAGCAAAACCTCTTCGCCCTGCACAAGCATTCCTGTCCGCAGAACTCTCACCACTTCGGCAATATCACGTTCGCTGATATCAGGACGTGCAAGGGGAATTGTTTCGTTTGAATTATTTTTCATCTGTAAGTGCCTGTATTTTTCCTCATCCTCACTTCACCTATTTAACGATAGATTTAATGTCACTTCAGCAAAATAAACAAGAAATTCTTTTGTTTCAACGTTCGCGGCAATGACAAGTCTATATCACTATCAAAAAATAAATCGAAAGTAATTGATGCAAAAATAAATGAAAATTTTGAATTGACTTGTTTGGTGACAATCTGAAAGAACAATTACAGTTGAAGTTTGTGTCAGATATGCCTGTCGAAGGTTGATCAGGTTAAAAACCGCAATTTTTTTCAAATTCAATTTTAAAAGCATTGATTTTTCTTTCATGCGAAAGTCTTGACCTGAAAGCTCATTTTCAAACACTGTTTTTCGACTTAAATAATTGCAACATAATGCAATAAACAGGGTTTGAAGGGGTGTTTTTTAGGCATTTTGCTCATTGGTCGCCAAATTATTGTCGTAAGTACCATTTTCACCTGAAAAGCATCGAACAGATGATAGTAAGTAACGAGTTCGATTTAGTAAGTAACGAGTTAAATATAGTAAGTAACGAGTTCGGGATAGTAAGTAACGAGTTAAAGATAGTAAGTAAGAGGTTGCGTATTGCAAGTAACAGTTTAAAGATAGCAAGTAACGGGTTGCTTATCGTAAATAACAGATTGAGGAAAGCAAATAAGAGTTTGCAGAGAGCAAATAACGGTTTGAAAAGTTTCTGATTTAAGTCAGATAAAAAATTTACCCAAAAAGTTTTAATGTCTGAAAAAATTCATCATACTGTTGGGAGGTTCCTGAAAGCAGTAGTTATCATTTCCTGTTTGGCATAATTTGCAAAATATGATCTTTGCAAAGCAAACATAGCAGCATGATCAATAGCGGTGATGATTGTGTTGCCAGCCTTGGTATTGCTGTCCATGAATAGTTGATCATATTATTCGAACTCCATGGCAATATTGAAACAAAAGTAAATACCAGTGAAAGGAAAATGATAAAAAATAAAAATTGCACTTCTTTTGAATGGAGTTTTTTTGAAATGATAGCAAAAACGAAAATAATTCCGGTGATGATCCCTTTTTGAAAATCTGAATTGGAAATATTGAGCATTTGCACTTTGATGAGCTTGTAAATTTTATAAACTGTAATTGGTTCATTTCTGAAATCAGCAAAATCTTTAAAATATCCTTTGTGTGCCATGTAAAGTTTCCAGCACCATGTGAGCAAAAAAAGCAATGAAAATGCGATGAAGATGATCACCGGCTTAGCGTTTTTATAACTGGTAAATGTGAAGAATAAAATTAAAAAGCCAATAATTATAGAATAGATAAACCCCTCCTGCTTGGTTAAAGTTAATCCAACGGCAAAGAAAAACGACAAGAATAAATGATTGTTTTGTTTTGTGGTTGTATAAAGAAGAGCTTGAAATGCTGAAATGGTAAGGAACACCATGAGCAACTGATCGCCTGTGGGTACGCAGTTTATTCCAGGGTAAAAATAAAATAAAATGAAGATCAAAACTGCAATGAGCGCAATGGTTTTTTCTTTCGAAAGTATTACCACTGCAGCATAAATTTGATTCAACAAACAGACGAAGAAAATGCTTACGCCCCACATTGCAATCTCATCAGTCATTCCATTCATCAAGGCATAGTTTGCAGCAACCGAAAGCGGCAGAAGAATTGGGTACTCATTCTTGTGTACATCTGAGAAAATGAAAGATTGTTCATGAAAAATGATCTTCGATTTGAGCATCCAGAATGAAGTGGCATCACCCATGTCTATCACAGGGCGGACAAGGTTGATGGCAACAATAAAAAATAATAACAATAAAACAGAAGTTAAATGAACCTTATAGAGTCTGGAATTTCCGGCATTTTCAACCTTTGGAGTCTGTTCAAATACGAAAATGTTTTTCAGATTAAAACGATTTGCAGCGATAAGAATAAGCAGTGTACTGCAGCATGTGATGACCACAAGAAACTGCGTAAACAGGCAACCCGAAATAATTTCTATTCCTAAAATTATTGTGTTGATTAAAAAGCCGGACATGTAAGCGCAAGTCAATAAATGCAACAAGCCGGTAGCTTTGAATTTTAATAGTTTTAAAAATAATGCACCAATCAGAACATAAAATAATGAAAGCAGAAGGAATGATAAAATCCTTGCATAGAGAGGAGGAATTGCCTGCAGGGTTTTATTTGTTGAAAATCCGCTATGGCCGGCATCAATTAAATGTTGTCCTGTTTTTAATAATAAAAATGGAAAGCTTTTGTAAAGGCTATCAGTAAAATCAATCAGGTATGATCCTGGTTGGCTTATGTTACTTGTGGAATCATAACTTTTGACTTTAACAGGATAAAGCAAATAACGCATGTCCACAAAAGCTTCTTTATTTTTTTTGAAATTAAAATACACTGTCGAGCCTTCAGGTATTGAGCTGCTGATTTCGTCAGGATCAAGCCTGGTTTCGCTGATCCTTATTTTCGAATAATTGCAATCGTTATTGAAAAAAACAGTGGTATGCCAATAAAAAAGATCAGCAATCAAAGGAATTTTTGTGCACGAAAATATTCCGGTGGCAAGGAGTAGAAAAAGTATGAGTTTGATAATAGATATTCTTTTCATCAGATCTACATCAAACAGTTAATTAATCTTTGTGCAATCTTTCATTATCCTGAATATCCATCCACATGGCAAATAATAGAAACTGAATTCCTGAAATAAACAGAAAAACAAAAGCCAGCACTGGCAAATAACCTATCTGATTTTCCGAAAAAATAGCATTTAAAATCTTAATAAGATAAGGAATGCTGATAATGGTTAAGATAAGACCAAGGTTGTACAAAAGAAATAAAGGGTGGAAATCGCGGAACAGATATTTTATCCATAACCGTTTAAAAAATGATTTGAAAAGTAACCATGCAATACGTGGAATAACTTTCCAAATCTTCATTTTGGATTTTTCACCTACATCATAAACAGGCTTCACTTCAACTTCCTTGATGGTGCAAAATGAAACATTGAGTTTCACCAGCAGATCATTTGGCATGCCATAATTGTGATAGATTTTATAAAGTCGTATTGCGTTCAAAGCTTTACTTGAAATTGCTGTGAACCCACATTGCGTATCGGAAACATGCCAATATCCCGAAGCAATTTTTGTAAGTATTGAAAGAATTGAATTGCCAAAGTAACGTATCTTTGGAATAACAAATAAAGCGCTTCTGTGAATTAAACGGTTCCCTTTTACAAAATCAATGTTCTCCTCAATGATAGGTTTGCAAATTGATTCAAGTTCATCGGGGTCCATTTGTCCGTCGCCTGCCATCACAGCCGTACAAAAGATATCGTGATCTTTGCACCATTTATATCCTCTGGCAATTGATGCACCAACTCCTGAGTTTTTCTTATGATTGATGAGGATTATTCTTTCCTTTTCCGGGTTTGCATTCATCACTTCCGAAGGAACAAAATAATTCAACTCGAGTTTCATTTGTTTCATGAATGCCCTGTTGGCGCGCTCAAACCTGCCTGTAAATTTTTTACCGGTGATGGTTTGTATTTCTATCCCTTCATTGAGTTTACTCTTCAGGAATGAACGGATAATTTCTTCAGTCCTGTCTTTTGAACAATCATTTACCACAACGATCCTGTCAACAAAATCCGGGACAGTTTCAATAACTTCCCTGATCTGGTCTTCTTCATTGAAGGCAGGTATTACAACAGCTATGGTTTTATTGTTCAGCATCAGATTTTCCCGGTTCTTTATTTTTTAAAAACAACAATGGCGATAAAGCAATGGTCAAATATACTATAAATTCGGAAACCTGGATGTACCTTTCCTGGAACCATCCAAAAAATGTCAGCGAAAGAATTGCCAGAAAATGAATGTTGACTATGCAAAACAGAAGGAATGCATTTTTATTTTTAAAGCGGCTTTTGATCAATTGCCATAATGAGATGAAATAAATTGCAATGAAAAGCAGTAACCAGACAAAATTATTGAACAAAAATGAATGGACTTTGTAATAGACATTGAATGTTTTCAGCCACAGGCTGTGCGATGATGCCGGCTCAAAATCTGCAATAACTTCTGCATATTTGTTGGGCTCAGTATAGAATTCCTTAAGTGTAAGTATTCTTAAAGCTGTGTCCACGGGCAATGTCCAGTCGCTTCGTTTATACGCTGTATCGTGTATGATATCCGAAACATAAAACTGCCTGTAAGCATCCAAAAGAATGGTATAATAAAACTGGGGTCTGTCTTTCGAAATATACGTCGAAAATTCAGCAAAAAGTGCTGCTTTGCTTTTGATGCTTTCCTGTGTGCTTGTCTTAATAGTTGCCCCCGGTTTATCTCCATACATGATATTGATCACTGAGTTCAAACGTCCCGGGTTTCCTGGAAAAAATCTGTTTTCTGTTGAGTAATTAAACGCCGACCAGCCTATATTGAGTATAACAATCGGAAGAAATAAAAGCAGATAATGTTTCAGCGTAAATTTATTTGTCAATAGAAAGATCAGGACAAACAACAACAAGAAATAAATGTAGAGCCCGTTTGATCTGAACAACGGTGGAAAGATCAAAAAAACCGAGAAAATTATCCAATAGATCTTTCTGTGTGAATTTAAAATCAGGATCATCAATCCTGCCAATATTATCAATGAATTTCTGTAAAGCGATTCTGTCAGGAATGAAAAATCAAACCGCAGGCTGTAGGAATCCATCATGTAAATCGAAAGCGCAATAGCAACAGGTATTGCTGATTTTTTATAGTACTTCGAAACTACGGAAATGAAGAAAATACAAACCGAAAACGAAAGTAAATTCTGGATAAGCAGGATGTAAAATGTCCTGGTAAAAATAACTTCCATTGCATAAAGGAAAATAATGAACCCCGGAGGCAAAAGTCCAAATCCTTTGAATGAGCCATTCATCATTTCCCTGACCACCGAATAATAATCAAAAGTGTCGGGTGAGACGATGGGTATGGGCATCCAGATAAAAAACGGTAATCGCGAAAAAGCAAATGCAAGGCACAGTATCAGGCAGGCAATATAAAAATGCTTCCTGTGTTTTAAATAAGAAATTATTGGATTTGGCATTTGCTCTGCAATAGTAATAATGATGCAAAATTAAACATAAATTCAGTCATGGTTTTCATTAATGAAAGAAATGCTATCTCACACAAAAAACAAATGCAGTTTCTCCAAATTAGAATCAAGAGGAAAATGGAGGAAAAACAAAAAAGGGTAGAATTTATTTTCTACCCTTTTGTTTGATTTATTTGGATACTATTGGTTTCAGAACCACTTTTACGTAATGATCTTTCAAAATATATTTTGCAAAACATTCCTGCAGATCTTTTGCTGTGATTGCATTTACTTTGGTACTGTAATCAGTTATCAAACCAACATCGTCTTTATCAAAATAAAATGCTTCAAGTTTATCAAGCCAGAATTTATTTGTTTTGATATCAACTTCTCTTTCGCGGATAAGTGTCTCTTTTGCTTTGGTAATATCAACATCTGTTGGACCTTTGTCGCGTATTGATTTCTCAACTTTGAAAACAGCTTTTACAAGTTTATCAACATTCTTCGGAGCACATCCGAACAATATCATCAAATTGTATTCAGCTTCCGGAAACTGTTCAGTGGTAAGTTGCACCTGTGGCGAATAAACGCCGCTCATCTTTTCACGGATCACTTCAATTAACTTGATGCTTATTATTTCCTTGATCATTCTCAGACAAAGCCTGTTCTTATCAGTCCAGTCAATTTTTTCGTTATTGATAATTCCGACCATGCTCTTATCTTCTGTACCTTTATTGATCAAAACATTGGTAACTCCTGCAGGGAATTTAGGATTTTTATCAAGCCATGCTTCTTCTTTTCCTGTGCCCGGCAAGCTGCCTAAGTATTTTTCAAGGGTCGGGGTCAATGAGTCAATGTTGACATTGCCGACGATGAAGAATTTTAAATTATGTGCATTGGCAAACCTTTCTGAGTAAATTTTAAAAGCTTTGTCAAGGCTAACCTGGTTCAATTGTTTTTCTTTTGGAATAACAACTACACGCGGGCTGTTACTTGATGCGGTTTTTAATAAAGTATCATAAAATGCATAAACAGGATTTGAGCCTAAAAACTTCAACTGTGTTTTCATCTTTCCCATGAAGGCATTGAATTCTGCAGTGTCTTTACGTGGTGAACTGGTGTACAGATATCCGAGTTGTAAAAGTGTTTCGAAATCTTTCGGTGTGCATTTGCCTTCGAGTCCCTGTTTCAGGTCATCAATGTAAGGGCTCATTTCAATTTCTTTTCCTTTCAGTTTCTTTTCAAGTTCTGAATTGTCAAAATCACCAATGCCGCTCTGATCAATAATTCTGCTGGCGAATTCTGCCGAAATATAATCCTGGTCCGGGTACAGTGATGTTCCTCCTGTGCTGTATGCATTCACAAGTATTTCATCGTTTTTGAAATCGGTCTTTTTAATGATGGCTTTTACTCCGTTTCCAAAAGTAAGTTCTGTAAATCCCAAATCTTTATTTTCAGTCTTGGTGGTTACTTTCGAGCCTTTCAGTTCTGTTGTAACAAGAGGCTGTGTCTTGAAATTGTCAACATAAGCTGTGAGCACAGTAGTTTTGGATTTTGCGATCACATCGAGAATTTGTTTTTCTGTAGGAACTGTTATTCCTTCTTTCTCGGGTGCAGTGACAACTACAAGCATATTATTATCGCTGATCCATTTTGCGGCAAGAGCATTCACTTCTTCCAGTGTGATGGTAGGCAGAAGTTTTTTCGCCATTTTATATTCATTCTGTGCGCCGGGAATAGGGTCTTTGCTTAAAAAGTTACTTACATATTCCCTGATGAGCCTGCCTGATTCTGTCTTATCCGATTCTTTCGAAGCTTTTTCATAATCGCTCAGAAGCTGATCTTTTATACGCTCCATTTCTGTTGCTGTAAATCCAAATTGTTTTACGCGTTGATTTTCGTCAAGTAAAGTCGTGAGTGATTTTTCAGCCTGGTTGTCTTTTGCAATTGCAACCAGTTCAAAAGCGTCTTTGGTGCGGGCAAGAAAACTGCCATAGTCAGTTTGAGCCATGATAAAAGGTGCATCTGATTTAAGTGTGATCTCACTCAAACGTGCGTTGAGCATTTCTGTGTAAAGATTTGCTGTAAGATAATTTTTATAATCGGCTACTGTGTATTCCACTTTTGAATTGTGCTTGTAAAACAACATCACCTGTGTGTTTGTTGCTTCCTTGTCGGTAACAATGCTGATCAGCGGATCTTTGTTGTCCGGAATATCCGAAACAATGCGGGGACGCGGGTTTGCCGGATTCTTGATACTTCCGAAATGTTTCTTCACCCATGCTTCCATTGCTTTTACATCTATGTCGCCGACAATAGCCACAGCCTGCAGATTCGGACGATACCAGTCTTTATAAAAACTCCTGATGGTATCATGTGGGAAAGTTTTAATAATGTTGATGTCGCCTATCGGAATACGGTCTGCATAAAGCGAATTTTTAAAAATTACAGGGAAATATTTTTTACGCATGCGGTCATCTGCGCCAAGTCCTAGTCTCCATTCTTCAGTAATAACGCCTCTTTCAGCTTCTATTTCTTTATCGTCGAATGTAACGTTGTGCGACCAGTCTTCAATTACCTGGAGACCTTTTTTAAGAGTCACGCTATCATCAGTAGGAACCTGAAGCATGTAAACAGTTTCATCAAAACTGGTGTAAGCGTTGATGTCTGCGCCAAATTTTACACCGGTCTTCTGCAAAAAATTCACAAGTTCATTATGAGGAAAATTGGTCGTTCCGTTGAAGCACATGTGTTCAGTAAAATGTGCAAGTCCCAACTGACTTTTATTCTCCATCATTGATCCTGCATTCACAGCCAGACGTAACTCCACGCGTTTTTCGGGTTTCACGTTTTTGCGGATATAATATGTAAGACCATTGTCGAGCTTACCGACTATTACATTCGGATCCACGGGTAGTGTATCCTTCAGATTGCTTATTCCCTTTTGCCCGAAAGAGAAGCTTGCAAAGCACATCAATGCGATTATGCCTGGTAAAAATACTTTAAACATTTTCATTTTTCTGTTTTTTATTGTTTGGATATTGCTTGAATATTAGGGCGCAAATATAATAGGATTCTTTCGACTTTTAATTGAAATTTGAGAAATTATATGAAATGCCTGTTTCGCTCTGTGAAAAGATTCATTGCAGATGTGAAATTTGTATTTGCACTTAACAGGAATTATTTTTCACTATTCTTTGTGTTTTCGTACTTCGTAGTGTCCATCATTTGGGCCAAATGAAAAAAATGTGAAAGACGTTATTTAATTTTGCAAGATAAAAAATGCATGGCAAATTACAAAACCCGTAACGATATTTGGTGCACAAA